>Ga0233377_1001133_pt1 | contig 10398 bp, 8 predicted proteins | sample ElkDunMinimDraft_6_FD_191540 | JGI IMG/M metagenome (GOLD analysis project Ga0233377, IMG submission 191540) | Fecal eukaryotic communites from dung pellets of Tule Elk in California, USA - Elk Dung E36 | ecosystem: Host-associated > Mammals > Digestive system > Large intestine > Fecal | place...
GACGGCTGCATGCGCGTCGTGAAGGAGCTCGCGGCTCGCGGGCTCGTCTACCTCGCGAACTCGATGAACCCGCTGCGCATCGAGGGGCAGAAGACCGTGGCGATCGAGATCGCGCAGCAGCTCGGATGGCAGGCGCCCGACTGGGTCGTCATTCCCAGCGGGAACCTCGGCAACTCGGCGGCGCTATGGGCCGGCTTCTCGATGGCGAAAGAGCTCGGCGTGATCGACCGGCTGCCGCGCCTCTGCATCGCGCAGGCGGAGAACGCCAACCCGATGTACCTCGCGTTCAAAGCCGGGACGAGAGACGCCGTTCCCCCCGTCGTCGCGAAGGCGACGCAGGCGAGCGCGATCCGGATCGGCAATCCCGTGAGCTCCCCGCGCGCACTGGCCGCGCTCGAGGCGATGGGCGGCGTCGTCGAGCAGGCGAGCGAGTCCGAGCTCGCGGATGCCTGCGCCCGCGCCGATCGCTCGGGGCTCTACGCCGACCCGCACACCGGTGTCGCGCTCGCATGCGCGCGGAAGCTCCGCGACCGCGGGACGATCCGCGCCGAGGAGCGCGTCGTCATCGTGTCGACCGCAAGCGCGCTCAAGTTCACCGAGTTCAAGCTCGGGTACCACGAGGGAAAGCTACCGGACGTCGACGCCGCGCTTGCGAACACGCCCGTCACGCTTCCGCCGGACGTCGACGAGGTCGTGCGGCACCTCGGGTGACCGGAGCACGCGTGCACGAGCTGCCGGCGAGCGCTGAGCCCGCCGGCAGAACCCGCCGCGGCCTACTGGTCCGTGTCGGCGTCGAGCGTCTCGCCAGCGTCACCCTCGGCCCCACCCTCGCCGCCGGCGTCAGGCGTCACGCCGGTGTCGGGGATGTTGACGTCGGGGACGGCCGAATCGCTGGTCTCGACCGGGATCTGCGTCCGATCGAAGTCGACGATGAGCTCACAGCCGGCGGCGAACATGGCCGCGATGACCGTGACGAGGACGAGGCCCTGCTGGATCTTGCTGATCTTCATGGTCGGGCCCCTCAGAACTTGATGACCGTACCGATGCCGCCGCCGGTGGGCGAGACATACGGAGCGGGGAGGACGGTGACGTTCTTCTTCTTCGGCGCGGAAGCCGTCTTCGGCCCGGCCGCCTTGGCCGTTGAAGGCGAGTCGTTCGACAGGAACAGCACGGCGCTCGTGACGCCGAACGTGATCGCGATGCCGAACATCATGTCGGCGACGAGCGCGTTGTTCTCGCCGTCGTCGGCCTTCTTCGTCGTGGGGTTGTCCTTGAAGTCGTTCGACTGCTGGAGCGCCTTGATCCCGAAGCCCGTGCCGACACCGGCTGCGAGGATCGCGACGGCGCCCGTGACGTACGCGGGGACCTTGCTGCGCGGCTCCGGCGGGGGCGGCGCGGGCGCGGGCGCGGGCGCGGGCTGCTCGGCCACGACCGGCGGGGGCGGCGGGGGCGGCGGCTCTTTCTTCGCCAGCTCGGCGTTCACGTCCTGCTTCGAAGCGAACCCGACCTCGATCTCCTTCGTCGTGTTCTCGTAGCCCTCGGCCCCGATGAGGAGCGTGTGCTTCCCGGGCGCGAGCTCGATCTCGACGGGCGTGACCTTCTCGTAAGGCGTCTGAGCAGTGTCGATGACGATCGAGGCGCCGGGCGGCGTCGTCTCGATCTTGACCTTGCCGGGCATCGCCTTGATCGCCTCGACGCGCTTCTTCGCCTCCTCGACCTCCGTCTGCATCTTCGGAGGATTGTCGGCGATGAACTTCTCGTAGGCCGTGACGGCTTCCTGGAAGTGCTGGAGGTTGTCCTGGCTCAGCGCGACGTAGCGCTGGGTCGCCGGATCCGCCTTCGCCGCCAGCGAGGCCTCGAAGTCGGCGAGCGCACCCGCGAAGTCGTTCGCCTTGAACTTCTTCTCACCGGCCGTGAAGAGTGCCTTCGCATCGCCCGGCTTCGCAGCGGGGGTTGCGGGCGCCGCCGGCTTGTCGGCGGGCTTCGCTGCAGCGGCGGGCTTGTCGGCCGGCTGCGCGGCAGCGGGAGCAGCGAGCGATAGGCTCAAGGATGACGCCAGGGCGAGCGCGACCGTCGTCGCGGCTGCCCTGGATTTCCCGAGGATGATCATGGTGCCGGACGTTACACCAACTCTCGCCCGCTCGGGCTAGCTTTCATGCGTGTCACAGCACCGTCACGGGGGGCCGCTGACCCCGTGACTGACCCCGTGAAAGGTGACCGCGCGGTAACTCCTCGCACTGCCTTCTATATGGCGGATAGGAGGATAGGGCCGCTGTGTCCGGGGTGCCTGGCTCGGCGGCGCTCGGCTCCTGCCGAGGCCTGGTCCGGCAAGGTCGCTTCCGCTGCCCGGGGCGGAGCTGACGGTGATGCGCCCTCGCGCCTTCCGCGCTAGCTACTCGGGAGGCGTGATCTCCGTAATCCTCCCCTACCGGAACGCCTGCGCGACGCTTCACGAGGCTGTCGCGAGCGTGCTCGCGGACATGGCCGAGGAGGACGAGCTGATCCTCGTCGACGACGGATCGACCGATGACGGTCCATCGATCGCCGCTGCGCTCGCGTCGGGCGACGAGCGGATCATCATGGTGACGTCCGGCGGGGTCGGCATTGCCGGCGCCCTCATGCGCGGTATCGAACGATGCCGGGGCGAGTACATCGCGCGCATGGACGCGGACGACGTCTCGCTTCCCGGTCGGCTGGCCGCAGAGCGCGAGCTGCTCGACGCCGATCCGTCTCTCGGCGCGGTGGCCACGCGCGTCGAGCCGTTCGGCGCGAACGTCGCGGAGGGCATCCGCCGGTATGTCGACTGGCAGAACGGGCTCGTGTCGGCAGCGGACCACGCCCGTTCGATCTTCGTCGAGGCGCCTGTCTGCCATCCCTCGACGATGATCCGCCGCTCCGCGCTCGACGCGGTCTCGGGTTTCCACGCCGGCGAGTTCGCTGAGGACTACGACCTCTGGCTTCGCCTCGTCGAGTCGGGCTGGGGCATCGCGAAGGTCCCGCACGTGTTGTTCCGCTGGCGCATCCATGGGCAGAACGTCACGTGGACCGACCCGCGCCTCTCCTTCGATTCGCTGCGCCGTCTCCGCGCGCGGCACCTGGCGAAGCGCATCGACCGCCCATTCGGGATCTGGGGCGCCGGCGCTTACGGACGCCGGCTCGCGCGCGAGCTCGAAGCGAACGGCGCTCGTGTGTCGTTCTTCATCGACATCGATCCGCTGAAGATCGGCCGCACCCGCCGGGGCGCGCCCGTGCTCTCCGTCGACGACGGCCTCGCGCGCGCCCGCAAGGACGGCGCATTGCTGATCGTGGCCATCGCGGTGTTCGGCGCGCGCGACATCGTCCGAGCCCGGCTCATCGACCGCGAGCTCGTCGAGGGCCTCGACTTCCTCTGCGCGGGCTGATGCGCCGGCCGCTCGCGGCCGACACACGTGGGATTGCTCCCGCTGCGTGCGGAGTCGCGGCTACGGTCGCTGCCCGCAGGCGCGGTTCGCCGGGACCGCCTCGTGCATCTTCCCCGGCGGAGGCAGGTCGAGGTTCTCCATCAACGTGATGAACGATTCGAGCGTCATCGATCCGCCCAGGCGCGGATTCAGACGTTTCTCCTCACCGATCGTCGAGACCGTGAAGCCTCGGTAGTCGTGCGCGGGATAGACGAGGGTCTCGTCGGGAAGCGTGAAGAGCTTCTCGTGAACGGAGCGCCAGAGCGTGGCCGCGTCCCCTTCCTGGAAATCGGTGCGACCACACCCGCGGATGAGGAGGGTGTCCCCGGTGAGCACGCGGAGGGGCTCCCCCTCGCCAGCGACGACGAAGCACATGCAACCGTTGGTGTGCCCCGGCGTGGACCACGCGGTGATCGTCACACCGCCCACCTTCGCGACGTGGCCGTCGCTCATCTCGATGTCCGCGCACGGCGCCCCGCCCCGAGCGGAGACGTGCGTCGTCGCGGACGTCCGCTCCCGCAGCGTCCCCGCGGCCGTCACGTGGTCGGCGTGGACGTGCGTGTCGAACACGCTGACGAGCCTGAGGCCGAGCTCGGAGACGAGCTTCAGGTCGCGTTCGACCTGCTCCACGACCGGATCGAAGAGCGCGGCTTCACCGGTCCGCTCGTCGGCGGCGAGATAGGTGTACGTCGACGACTCCCTGTCGAAGAGCTGGCGAAAGATCACGTGGCCTCCGACGTCGCGGCCGTGGCGTGCTCGCCGTCCGGCTCGACGAGCTCGACCAGTACCCCTCCGGTTGCCTTCGGGTGGAGGAACGCGACCTTGTGCCCACGCGCGCCCGTGCGGGGCGTCTCGTCGATGAGCGGAACGCCGAGCGCCTTGAGCGTCGCGAGCGCCGTCTCGATGCCCTCGACCTCGATCGCGATGTGGTGGAGGCCGGGCCCCTTTTTCTCGAGGAATCTGGCGAGCCCGTCGTTGCCCTTGGGAGAGATGAGCTCGAGGCTCGTCTCCCCGATGGGGAGCAGCGTCGCCTCGGTCTTCTGAGATGCGACGACTTCGCGCACCTCGGGCTCCAGCCCGAGCACCTGCTTGTACTTTGCGATGGCCTCATCCGTGTCCGGGACACAGATGGCGACGTGATCGATTTTCTTGATCCGGAGCATGCCTGCCTGCCTCGATGCCGCGCTTTCGGGTCGCTGACGCGATTTCGGGTCGCCCGCGCGACTGCATTCAACGAAGCCTACCTCGTACTCCGCTCTTGGAGAGCATGCTAGAGTCCGCGCCATGACGCGCATTGCCGCTGTTTTTCTTGTCGCTGCCGGTTCTCTCGTCGCGCTCGCCGCAGGGACGGGATGTAGCTCCAGCCTCTCGCAGCCGTTCGAGAGCATGAAGCAACAGCCCGTCACGGTTCACCGCCTCCTCGACTTCGAGCAGCCGGCGGCCCAGGCCGGCGCGCCTGCGGGCGCGGCGCAGCTGCCGCCGCAGATCCAGCAGTGGATCACCGGCGCCGCCCAGCTCCTTCCGCCGGGCCTGCTCCCGCCGGGGCTCCTCCCGGGGACGACTCCTCCTCCGCCGGCAGAGAACGCCCAGCGGTTCTACAACTTCCGCATCGTCGGCACGACGTCGGTGACCGACAGCAAGCTCCACGAGGACATCCTCGAGATCTTCGGCAAGGAGTCGAACTTCCAGAACCCCCGGCAGTCGTGCATGTACGCCGAGTTCGGGTTCCAGATCGGCCAGCCGATGCCCGGCGGGATGATGCAGGGAGCTCCGAACCCGAACGCGCCGGCGGACATCCTCGTCTCGCTCTCGTGCGAGCAGGTCCAGATGTTCAATCACAGCTGGCCGTACGGGACGAAGACCGGGCTCACGCCCGAGGCCAGCCAGAAGATCATGGCCGTCGTACGGCGGTCGTTCGGCAGCTGATCGGGAAGCGAAGTCGACGACGCTCGTTCGGCGAGAACCAGGGATTCGACGAGAGACGAGGGGGGGCCCATGTTCTCGCTGGGAGGGGACGCGTCACGCGCTGGCGCGACGACGGACAAGCAACGGAAAGACGACCCGCGGATGGGACGTGATCGCCTCTCATCGTACGAGCCGAACCCCGCTCTGGCGTGGGTCTACGCGCGCTTCTTCGAGCAGATCGACATCGACCAGGCGTGGGCGAGGCAGGTCCGCGAGGCGGAGGCGCGCGGGACGGTCATCTACGTCCTCAGAAACCTCTCGTTCGTCGACTTCCTCGCGCTCGACTACCTGACGAAGAAGCTCGAGCTTCCGCGCGTCCGCTTCGCAAACGACCTCGGGCTGTGGGTGCTCGAGCCCAAGATGACGGGCCGCGGTCTCCTCTCCTCCCTCGTCCCACGAACGGAGGCGGACGACGTCGGACGGCTCCGCCGCGCCATCGACGAAGGCGCGTCCGCGGCGCTCTTCTTGAAGCGCCCGCCGTCGATCCTCGAGCCTCCCGCGCGCATTCCGCGCCGGGGCGGTGCCCCGCGTACGATCCCGACGCGAGGCAAGACCGAGGGCGACACCTATCTTCGTACGGTGCTCGAGGCGCAGCGCGCGTCGAAGACGCCGATCCTGCTGGTCCCGCAGGTGTTCGTCTGGACGAGGAGCGCAGACGAGCGGAAGCACAACGTGATCGACTCCTTGTTCGGTCCGCGTGAATGGCCCGGCAAGATCCGCACGGTGACGCAGTTTCTCATGAACTGGCGTCACGTCACGCTCCGCGCGGGCGAGCCGGTCGATCTGCAGGAGTTCCTCGCGCACGAAGCAAAGCCCGACGAGCACGCGAACATCCCCGGCGACGACGTGCTCGTGCGGCGGCTGACGTACACGCTGCTTCGCCGGCTCGAGCGCGAACGGCAGGCGGTCGTCGGCCCGACGAAGAAGCCAGCCGACCGCCTGCGCGACCAAGTGGTCCGAAGCCCACGACTCCAGAAGGTCATCCGCGACATGGCCGGCGAGGGCGAGACCGAGCGGCGCGTGCTCGGCTGGCGTGCGCTCTCGATGCTTCGGGAGCTCGAGACCGAGGTCGATCCGAACGCTCTCCGCGCGATGGACGCGGCGTTCGACCAGACGGTCGCGCGGATGTACAGCGCGTTCGAGGTCGACGAGGAAGGCCTCGAACGACTCCGGGCCGCGTCGAAGGACGGCACGCTCGTCCTGCTTCCGAGCCACAAGTCGCACGTCGACTACATCATCCTGACACGCCTCTTCATGCACGCGAACATGCCGGTCCCGCTCGTCGCGGCCGGCGACAACCTCGCGTTCTTCCCGCTCGGCCCGATCCTGCGGCGCGGCGGTGCGTTCTTCATTCGTCGTAGCTTCCGTGGCGACCGTCTCTACGGCGCGGTGGTCGACGCATACATGCGGCGGCTCATCATCGACGGCTGGCCGCTCGAGTTCTTCCTCGAGGGCGCCCGCTCGCGGACCGGGAAGTTGTTGCCGCCGAAGCTCGGGCTGCTCTCGATCGTCGTCGATGCCGTCCTCGGCGCTGCCGAGTCGAGCTCGGGGCCGGCGCGCCGCGTCTACTTCTGCCCGATCTCGATCGGCTACGAGCGCGTCGTCGAGGAGCGCGAGTACGTCCGCGAGCTCACGGGTGGAGAGAAGAAGAAGGAAGACGTCCGGGGCCTCTTCGCTGCTGCGGAGACGGCGCTCGGTCGGTACGGGCGCCTCAACGTCCAGTTCGGAGAGCTGCTCACGATCGGCAACGTGATGGCCGAGCTCGGGGATAGCAAGGGCGCGCTCACGCCCGCGCGCCGCCGCGCGCTCGTCACACGTCTCGCGTACCGCGTGATGAACGAGATCAACCGGGTCACGGCGATCACGCCGAGCGCCCTCGTCGCCGCCGCGCTCCTCACGCATGGCAGGCGGGGCATCTCGCACGTGGACCTCGTCGCCGCCTGCGAGCGGCTCGCGCGGATCCTCCGCGGCTACCAGGCGCGCTTCACGCCGTCGCTCCTCGTGTCGCCCGAGGCCTGGTCGGAGGCATCTCCGGACAGCACCAGGCCGATCCTGCGGCACGGCGCGATCCGCGAGGCGTGCGAGCTCTTTCATCGTGCGGGTCATGTCGAGACGCACCAGCCGGGCGTGCCCGTCGGCGAGAAGCGCGAGCGTCCGCGGCCGGGCCCGGAGGCGGTCTACGTCGTCCCTGACGTCGCCCGCCTGTCGCTCGACATCGCGAAGAACCTGATGGTGCACTTCTTCGTGTCGCGCGCGATGATCGCGACGCCCCTGCACGCCGTCTCTCCGAAGGGCATCACGCGCGCCCACCTGGGCGAGCGTGTCCAGGCCCTCTCGCGCCTCTTCAAGTACGAGTTCCAGTTCCGAGCGGACGCCACGTTCGAGACGATCTTCGACGAGACGGTCGCCGCCATGCTGGCCGACGGCGAGCTCGAGATCGAGCCGCCCGGCGGCGGCCTCGCCGACGAGGGCACGTGCATCCGCCTGGCGCGCGAGGGTGAAGGCCGCGAGCGCGCACTCCTCCACGTCCGCATGATCCAGAGCTTCGTCGAAGGCTACCGGGTCGCCGCCCGCGCCTGCGCCGCCCTCCTCAAGGGCCCCCTCGCCCCCAAGGACCTCACCAAGCGCGCGATCACGACCGGCGAACGCATGTTCCTCGCCGGCGACATCGCCTGCCGCGAAGCGGTCAGCCGCCCCATCTTCGAGAACGCCTTCCTCGCCTTCGTCGACCAGGGCTACCTCGGCCGCAAAGACGGCAAGTACGTCCTTCCCGAAAGCTACTCGAGCGCCGACGCCGTCCGCGTCGTCGAAGGCCGCATCGCCAGCTACCTCGCGTCCACCTGATCTCACCGTCATCATCGCGCACGATCGCGCGGCCGCGCGATCATGCGACCGCGCGAGCTCGACCGCGCAGCCCCCCCCGCGCAGCCCCGCCGCATCCGCCTCCTTCGGTGCGCAAGTGCGAACGAGATGCCCCGCGATCGCGAGGAGTTTCTGGGTGGCCAGCGTTTTCGGGTAGAACCTCTACGTGGGCTCTCGGTACCTCCTCGGGGTCTCGGCGGCCGTGCTCCTCTCGAGCGCGACCGGGTGCGCGCGTGCGCCGTCGCCCCTCGCCCCGCAGTTCGGCGGCTCCATCGGCATGCCTCATCGCGGCGTGCTGACCGACTCGGCCGAGCTGCCGCCCGAGGGCGAAGGCTACAAGTGGCTGCGCCAGGACGATCGGCATCACGGCCTGCCTCGCTTCGTGAGATCGATCGAGCGCGCCGCCGCCACCGTCGCTCGTGAGCGGCCCGGCGGGATGCTCGCCGTCGGCGATCTCTCGACACGCACCGGAGGGCGGCTCCTGCCTCACTTCTCGCACCGCAACGGGCGCGACGCGGACCTCCTCTTCTACATGACGACGCTCGACGGCGCGCCCGTCGAGAGCCCCGGCTTCATCCACGTCGGCTCCGACGGGCTCGCTTGGGACGACAAGGGCAAGCGCTTCCTCCGCTTCGACGTCGAACGTACGTGGCTGCTCGTGAAGACGCTCGTCGAGGATCCGGACGCACGCATCCAGTGGATCTTCGCCCACCGCAACATCGAGGCATTGCTCGTTCAATGGGCACGCGCCCGCGGCGAGTCGGGCGAGACGATCGTTCGCGCAATGGAGGTGATGCGCCAGCCGAACCCGGGTGGTCCACATGACGACCACGTCCACATCCGCACCGCATGCTCCCCCGCGGAGCTCGTCGCCGGATGCGAGCACACCGGGCCGACCCGATCGTGGATCGCCGAGATCGACCGCGCGACGCGCGACGACTCCTCCGACTGGGAGCTGCTCGAAGCCATCTTCCGCCCCTTTGGCACGACACGTTCGACGACGGATCTCACCGCGAGCAGTAACGACGAAGACACGTCCAGCAGCGCCTCGTCCGGCAGCACCACGACGTCGTCCAGCACGACGTCGTCCAGCACGAGCAGCGGTACGAGCCTCCGCAGCCCGTCCGGATCCGGCTCGACCGCCGATGCGAACGCCGCGACTCGCTGAAGCCGCTCCGGCAGATCCTGGCGCTACCCGGGCGACGACCGATCGCGCGCTTCCGGAGAATCTGCTCGTCCAGGCGGACGCGAAACAGCTCGGCGACTTCGTCGCGCCCGACAGCGCGGACCTCGCGTACCTCGATCCACCGTTCAAGGTCGAGAAGAGCTTCGGTGCACGTCTCGAGCGAGGCTCGTCCCGTGCGCGCGGGCCCATCGCCTACGACGACACATGGGCCTCGCTCGAGAGTTATCTCTCCTGGCTCGAGGAGCGCATCGCCGTCGTTCGCGACGCGCTCTCGCCACGCGGGACGATGTGGCTCCACCTCGACCAGCGTGCCGTGCACGAGGCGAAGGTCGTCTGCGATCGCGTCTTCGGGCCGAAGCGCTTCCGCGGAGAGGTCATCTGGGTGCCGGGGAACGGGAGCAAGAGCCGGACGGGACCGGGCATGAGCCACCAGACGCTCCTCCTCTACGCACGCGGGCCCGACCCGATCTGGAATGGGAAGGACCCCACCCTCCGCGCGCCGTTTGCAGCGACGAGCCTCGATATGCACTTCACGAACGTCGATGCGGACGGACGGCGTTACCGGGATCGCGTCGTCGCGAACAAGTCCTATCGCTACTACGCCGACGAGGGACGCGCGCTCGGGAGCGTGTGGACGGACTGCCCTTCAATGGCTGCGAACACACCGCTCCGTGCAGAGACGACGGGCTACCCCACTCAGAAGCCCCTCAAGCTCCTCGACCGTATCGTTCGTGCGACGAGCGACGTCGGGTCGCTCGTCATCGATCCGTTCTGCGGCTCGGGCACCACGCTCGTCGCAGCCGCTGCTGCCCAGCGCAGCTTCGTGGGATGCGACCTCGGCGACCTCGCGATCTCGACCACGAGCGCCCGCCTCGCCGCACGCGGCATCGCCTATCGCTCAGGTCGAACCCGCCCGACGATCCAGGACACCGACGACCGGACCTG
>Ga0233377_1001136_pt1 | contig 10390 bp, 11 predicted proteins | sample ElkDunMinimDraft_6_FD_191540 | JGI IMG/M metagenome (GOLD analysis project Ga0233377, IMG submission 191540) | Fecal eukaryotic communites from dung pellets of Tule Elk in California, USA - Elk Dung E36 | ecosystem: Host-associated > Mammals > Digestive system > Large intestine > Fecal | place...
TGGTTCCTTTGCCGGCGGAGAGGCGCTGCCATGCATCGGGGGCAAGAGCATGAGCGATCTCCTCCGCTTTACCGGCGACCATGGGTTTCCCCGCCCAGGCGCCAAAGTAATGATCGGATTTGACCCCGAGAACATAGCCTTTGCAGGCACGCCGCAGCGCACCTTCAATATCGCCGACGCCATACACCGCATCTGCTGCTACCCATGAAAAGGGCACATCCGCCGCCAATGCACGCTGGATCATCTTGATAGCCAAAGCTGGCTTGGTGGCGAAGGCTACAGTCTCTGGAACGTGGGTCGCGGCACGCTTTGCCAGATCGCCAGCCCAACTCTTGGGCAAGTAGAGGGCTCGATCGATAAAGGCATGACCACGCGCCGACACGTAAGCGGCGAACACACCGATCTGGCAATTTGTAATCTTGCCCGCCGAACCGGTATATTGACGAGCGACGCCGCAGGAGGCCTTGCCCTGCTTGAGAAAGCCGGTCTCATCAATGACCAGGACCGCATCATCTGTGGCAAGGCTTTCCACGACATAGCCACGCACGATGTCACGAAGCGCATCCGCGTCCCAGCGTCCGCGACCCAGAATGGCCTGCTGTCGCCAAGGGCCGGGATCTCCGGCAGCCTCTGCACGCATCCATCCCGTTTTGCGCCGTTCCTCACCCAACAAACCATCCAGGAAAAGATTGGCCGATGCCGCAACGCGTTCCTGGGTGAATAGCACGCGCATGCGAGCCTTCACGTCCCGCAGCGACGATGCCCATAGCTCCAGCGTCGTCTCGATCGATGCGCCCATCATCCACGGCCTCCTTGCCATGGAGACCTATTGATTCAGAGTTCAGAGAAATGTGCAACTGTAATGCTAGATCAAGCAGACCGACTCGCTAACGGGCGGTTTTAGCGATTCAGCGTCGCCACAAGGAAACGCCCCAAGCGAACCCAGTAGGCCCTGAGTTCATTCTCCATCGGCGCGAAGTCTGGCGAGTGGATGTAGCGCTGCATGCTCGCGACTGAGATCAACTGATCGTTCAGCCTAATCCGTTCCAACTCGTCGAAGTAGGCTCTGTCGATGATTTGGCGTTGCAGCAGGTGTGTGGATACCGCACCGACCTTGCGTGACAGATTGTCCGGCACAACCAAGCCGTGCTCCGCAATATAGCTCTCAACAGAGAGTTCCAGCAGGATTCTCATCAGGGCAGAGGTGGCATTCGGATGCTCTCTCAGGGTGATCGATTGAAGCTCTTCCCAAATCGCCCGGACACGCTGTTGTGCGGCAAGCCATTGAATATGAGGCGCATCGGTAGGGATGATGGTGGTCTGCGGCGGGCGAGGCGGAGGAGGATTTCGTCGCGGATTGCGAACTGCGCCTCCAGCAGCGACCGGCTCTGGCAATCGCTCATTCTCGGCCGGCAGCACCCCTTCGTCTTGGAGCCGGTTGAGATAGGCTCTTTTCCCTTCGTTGTTCCAAAGATCGCCAAGGGTGACCGTCTGGTTCGTAAGATCGGTCGCTATACGATGTAGCGCATCGACAACTGCGCCGTGGTCATGGGTCAGCCGAAAGCGACGGCCTGCCGTACTAACGCCAGCGCGATTGCGAAACTCCTCGGAGGATAGCAGCCGGGTTAGTGTAGACCATGGGATATTCCCGGCCGGAAGCCGTCCCGCTTCTGTGAGGACGCGTTCCACCTCGGCAGCGACATTGATCCCGCCACCCTGTCCCGTGCGCTCGACGAAATTGAGCTTGGCGCGATCATTCCAACCGAGTTGGCCAACGCCGCGCTGCGAGCCGGTGTGGCGGCGGAACAGAATGCTGTCGATGAGGTTGCGGTCGTCCTCGATCTGGCAGGTGAGGAGGTCGGGTATGTGGTTTGCGCTATCTCGCAAGCCTGTGAAATGCGCTCGAAGATCGGCTGTAGGCGCGCGTGCTGGATCAAGAAGCAATTTCAGGCAAGTGATCCGGCGGTTGCCGTCGAAAACGACGTAACCTTCGTCGGATGGCATAATGAGAGGCGCATCATAGACCGCGCCGACAGTAGCAATGTCGGCCGCGAGATTTCGCATCTGTGCATCGTGGAGCCGGAAGAGTTCTGCAATAGCGAGATCCTCGCTACCGACCTCGCCATGTCGATCGTTCGCCTGATTCACGCGCAGGTCGCCGACATTCACCTCCCCGTAGGCCAACTGCAGTCCTTCCCAACACCGAGCTAGTGCACGCATACTAGATTGAAGCGCGGCAGTAGGCCAGCTATCAGACGACGTTAACTTAGCGCTTTCGTAATTTCGTGCTTCATTCTCGACCGTACAATAAGACCGTAGTTTTTCAACTGCCCACCTATCGGATGGCCGAGCGGGCCGAACGTTTCGATGGCCCGCTTGGCGTAGGTCCAGAACGTCCACGTATCGTAGCTCGCACTGCTGTCGAAATCCGCGACTCGGCCGTACCTCTGCATGAATGCCGACGCGTTGAACTTGCTCTCAACGAATGTCGCGCCCTTACCTTGGTATCGCTTTACAAGTGCATGAGCTTCGGCGCGGAGAGATTTGGTCACCTTCCTGTAGAGCCGTGAAAGCGTCGCGTCGCGGAGGAAGGCAAAACGTCCGTCGTAACGAAAACCGAGATATTCAAGGCCATTCGTGCCCTGCTCTCCGTCCAGCTTCAAAAAATCCTGACCCTTCGCAGCGGGAAAGTATTTTAGAACAGATGTTTTACTCTTCTTGATCATAATCTTTGAGCCGTGCTTTGCGATCTCCGACATAGCGAAATCACGCGCAGCGAAAGCATGGCCATCATCGCCGGGAAGAATGATTATTATATCGTCTGAGTACCTAAAGAATGTGCCTCCCAGCGGCTCAACGTATGCCTTGAGCGCCATGTCGAAGTCTATCAGATAGAGATTTGCCAGTATGTCAGAGATTGGCGATCCTTGCGGAATGCCGAAGTCGTCTGGGTTCGGCTCAATTAGGCTGGCGTGCTTGCCGCCCTTTCCGCAAATCTTTTCTCGAAATTCAGAGTTAGAGCATAGCTGACGCGGCATGTCCTTGAATCCCGTGGTGTACACCGGGATTTTGCCTGTCCCTTTCGTCACCCAGCTTAGATACCCTAGGCGCTCATACGCCGCGTCACGATCGACAACTGAGTATTTTGTGATTGCTCGGAACACAGCCGCGTGATCCGGTGGCAGTTCCGACTGCCCGAGCAAGGTGCACCATTTTTTCCGTAGCAACTCGTGGTCGATGCTCTCGAAAAATTTGCTGATGTCGAGAGTGACGACAGCCGCCTTGCCGTAACTACGAATCGCACTGAAGGCGTCTAATGCAAAATCGATGTTGGACTTTCCCTTGCCTTCCGGCGTGGTCAGTTTTCGATACGCGATCACGTTGGCCGAGAGTCCGCGAGCCTCCAAGGCAGACTCGTAGGGCGTTCGCAGCAAATGGCGATAATACGAATAGATGTAAGCGTCACGGCGGCTCGCGAACCGAAGTTGGCGCACTTTCTTATCTGGCTTTCCTCCCGCTTTGACACGGAAGGGCTGCCATTTTTCTTCGAAACGCAGAAAAGGATAGAAAGGGTTTTCCGCAATCGCTTTGGGGTCGCGCGCCAGCTTCTCGATATCGCTGGGCCGTATTGGCTTATCGAAATGTGGGTAATGCTTGAGCGCCGGAGACCAATCGACCACACTTACCCCCACGAGAGGGGGAGAGAACATCCGCGTCCCATGCGGAATTTCCTAACGGAAGCGTTCTCCCCCCAGCACTATTGTCTGTCGAGCGCCGATAACACTCTGATGGGACTCATTCGAACGAATTGGAGTATACTGTCGTTAAGATCATCGAGACTTGCGTCTTGTTCGATCCCACTTCCATCTTCATCAGCGAGGCGACTATGCACCTTACCACCGCGAAAATTTCTGTTGACGGTATAAACTAACTACTCCCGCACGGGTTAGCGATTGGGATGTGGCGAACGTAGGATCGCGAAGGCCAATTGCAACTGGTGCTGCAATAATTTCTTGTGAAATGGAGCTTGATGAATGCCGGGGTGCGGACGATGCGGACTAACAGCCCGGCCAGCATGAAGCTGGCTATCGTGAGTGTCAATACCGGCCAGGCAGGCGGGCCCGACCATTCAACGACGCGGCCGCGGCCTTACTTGGTTCGCTTCTTGGCGTAGGCCTTGGATAGCTTGAAGGCTCTGCGTGCGGCAGAACGTTGTAAGGCCAAGATGTGAACCACACTACGCGTCCCTAACATCGATGAGGAAGAGCGGCTTGGGAGCCCGATCAGCGAGTTGGATGCCAATAACGGTCAAGTCTACGATTAACATCGCAGCGAATCGCTCCTCAGAGATCAGCGAAGCAACGTCGTTGATGATTTTAATCTGCGATGGCGACTGCGCCCACAGATAGCGGCCGCCGCAGTCGGCCCCGGTAATGGCGCGGGCAAGCCGATCGTCATCAGCGAAACTCGCTGCAACGCGAGCCATATCGCTGAATGGCCCCCTTACCTCGGCCGCGCGTGACCGGGCCAGCAGGGCACTATGTAGGATGGTTCCTGCTACTAATTCTCCGACGCTGATCGTGTCGCTCGGCGGGACACCGAAACGAGCCAACTCAAGGCGAGCTGCGATTGCAGCCGCTTCTCGCGCGTCGAAACTTGCGCGCCCGCCATCGCGAGCGGGTAGGTGCCCGCGTCGCCGCCATACTCGCTGCAAATCGGCGGTCAGCCCTGTAGCGACCTCCAGTTCGCGAGGCGAAAAGGAGTTCATTGCGACGCGGCCGACACCATCAACTTCGGTCCAATCCATCATTCAGCCTCCGCAATCACTTGAACGCGGTCCGATCGGATCGCAACACGTCGCACCTGTCCCCATTCATCAGGGTCGAGTTCGCCGGTGACGAAACGGGTCGATGCCACCTCAGAGGCAATCTGGTCGAGATCGCCAGCCGCAACCTCCAATCTATGGATGCAGGGACTCCCCACTAACGAGAAATCGAACTTGGCCATCTGGACAGATAACCTCCAATTTGATAACGATGCAACGAATCGATAGTACGAGTCGATGCATCGTTATACCGAAAGTTCATCGGGTGCAAATGCCAAGCAGCCACGATGCGGATTGAGCAATATTTTTGAGGTCTGATGAAGGAAGAACCCATTTGAACGTACTGCCGCTAGAAACGAGAGCGAAGATTCTGACAGCGTTGTGCGAAGGCGTGTCGCTTCGGTCATGCAGCCGGATTTTCCGAGTATCGTTCAAGACAGTGTTCCGCATCGTTCGTGAGGTCGGCGATATGGCGATCCGCTTTCACGAAGAAACCGCTCCAGTCTCACCTCGCTCAATCCAGGCCGACGAGATTTGGTCGTTTGTTGGTCGAAATGACTGGGGCTATCGACCTGAGGACAAGGTACCGGGCGAAGGGGTCACTTGGACTTGGATTGCCATTGATCCTGATACACAGCTTGTCCTCGCATACCACGTCGGCAGTCGAGGCGCAGTCGATGCAACACCTTTCATGCGTAAGGTTGCCCGCCGGATCGCCCGTAATGAGCGCGGCGAGCCACTCGTTCGCCCGTCACTCGCCGTAGATGGGCATGTCGCCTATCCCGATGCTATCGAACTAGCATTCGGGGATGAGGTTGACGCCGGTGTTTTCGAAAAGGTTTACGATGACAAGAAGCGCTACGTCGGTTCGAAGCGGAAGCAGCTAAAGGGCGCTCCGCGCTATGAGGACATCAACACATGGCGGATTGAACGCGAAAACGGCTTTCTGCGGCAAGCCAACCGTCGCTTCACGAGGAAGACGAACGCTTTTTCCAAGCGCATGGCTTATCATGAGCGTCAAATTGCCATCTGGATGCTCCATAGGAACTACTGCTGGGGGCGTATGGGAGTTGATCCAGAGCGGCCAACGCGAAAAATCACGGCGGCAATGACGAATGGCCTGACCGATCGGGTTTGGCGCGAAGAAGAACTGATCGAACGGTCCGACGCTTACAAGCGGACTCGCGTAGCCGAGCATCCGCGCGGAGTGGAGCAGGGCGAATATGACCTGCGCGAGAAGCCGTTCTGGGTGAACCACAGCGCACCTCACGGACGGGCGAAGGTGCATGCAGCAGATTGCTCTGTGGTCAGGAAAGCAATCGCACGGACAGATGCCGGATCGAATAGAGGTGTTTGGCTGAACTACGCAGATGAGGACGAAGCGCTGGCGGAAGCCGCCCGTCGAGAGCCCGATAAGCATGAAAAGTGCCGCCTCTGCCTTGGTGGCTATGTCACCCGGTCAACGTATGGCCGCCGCCGCTAGCATTGGAGCAGGCGCTACTATTGCTCCTCCACTCCGAATGTCATGTTTCCCTAACGGTGCCCCCAGAATCCATCACCACCATCTGAACGATGTTTTTTTGGTGTAATGCGATCGACGAAATGGCGCCGGCCATCCAGACAGCATCCGCTCGGATTGAGCAAATCGGTCAGAATGCCACTTCATTGCCTTCGAAATCGAACAGCTTGCCGCTGTCCGATGCCTTCAATTCCTCGATCACGTCGAGCAATTGCAATGCAGCCCGTTCGGGATCGAACAGCCGTCCGGGTTGAACGTTGCTCTGAAATGGGCGGGACAGCGCCGTATCGACCGCCCCCGGGTCCAGCGCGACGATGATCGCGCGGTCGTTCCGGCGACGCTCCTCGATCGCGAAATTGCGGACCAGCATGTTCAAGGCCGCCTTCGAAGCACGGTAGCCATGCCACCCGCCGAACCGGTTTTCACCGATCGATCCCGCTCGTGCCGACAGCGTCGCAAAAACCGTCCGCCCGCTTTCGGGCATGATGGGCAGGAAATGCTTCGCCACCAGCGCGGGACCGATCGCGTTGACGGCATAGTTCGTCGCCAGCCAATCCGGGTCGAGGTCGGACAACACCTTTTCGGGGCCATGGTCGCCGTCATGGAGCAGGCCCGTCGCGACGATCACCAGGCTTGGCGGCGGCCCCTTGGCCACATGCGCGGCCGCGGCGGCAATGCTCGGCTCGTCGAGCAGGTCGAGATGCAGCGCCCCGTCCCGCGACCGGGCAAAACCATGAACCACATCAAACGCGGCTTCCTCGATCAGCGCGGCCTCGAATGCTCCGCCGATTCCCCCGGAGGCACCGATGATGACGGCACAGGTCTTGTCCGTACCGCTCATGCGCGGGTGAAACGCCAGCGATCGGCATCGCTCTCGTCCGCGTCGAACTGATAGCCGTCGCTGTCGAAGCCGCGCATTGCTTCCACATCGGTGACACGATGCTCGCACAGCCAGCGCGCCATCATGCCCCGCGCGCGCTTGGCATTGAAGCTCACGAAGCGGGGACCATCCGGACCGGGCTCGCGAAACTCGACCTCGATCACCCGCGTGCCTGCAAGCTTGCCTTTGACGGCTGCGAAATATTCCTGGCTGGCGAGATTGAGCACGACGCCCGATCCCTCTTCGGAGAGCTGCGTGAGCAGCAGGTCGGCGATGCGCCCGCCCCACCAGTCGGTCAGGCTTTTGCGGCGGGGCGCCCAGCGCGTCCCCATTTCCAGCCGGTAGGGCCGGATCGCGTCGAGCGGTCGAAGCAGGCCATAAAGTCCCGACAACATCCGCACATGATCCTGCGCGAAAGCGACGCCGGCATCGTCCAGAGTAAACGCCTCGAAGCCCGTGTAGACGTCTCCGGCAAAAGCGAACAGCGCCGGCCGTCGCGGCAGGTCTGCAAAGTCCCGGAAGCGTTCGGCATTGAGCTTGGCCAGGCGCGGCGAGATATGCATCAGATCCGCCAGCCGCTTTTGCGAGAGGTTTGCCGCCGATTTGGCAAGACCGCTCGCCTCCTCGGCGAAATGCGGTGCCGTGGCGGCAAGCGGTGGCAGTTCACGCTCGAAATCGAGGGTCTTGGCGGGGGACAGCAGGGCGATCATATCGACGTCCCTAACGGGGCTGCACGCCTGCGTCAAAACGGCGACTTACCCCGACATCACGGCCGTCCCGGGTTCCCGGCAGACTGTCTGTCGGGAACCCGGAGCACAGGCCGGTTGGAGCCGCACCGGAAAATTGCTTTCATGGGCGTAACCGGCGTATGATCGTGACGCTTTCAAACTTGCCGGATCCCAGATGCTCAGCCAGTCCGCACAGGCCTCCTTGAATCTGGAGCAAGCGCGTGATCTGCGGGCCCGCGGTCATTCCTATCGGGAGATCCGCAGGACGCTCGGGATCACCCCTCATCAACTGAGCCACATCCGGCGAGCCCTGAAACGCGAAAAGTCGTCACGCACCAGACTTGCCAATTCCAGTCCGCAGGCAACCGAGCGCGACCTTCCGGTCCGGCAGTGTGTCCTGCCGTCCGGTTTGCGCCAGGTCCTGATCGCATCGGGCCACCTGACGCTCGGCGATCTATCCGATCGCGTGGCCGACCCCAGCCTGCCGGGGCTGGAATCGATACCGGGCATCGGTCCCCACAAAGCGCGGCTGGTTACGCAGTTGCTGGATCACTTTGGCCTCCTGCCGGGACCGGCCGATCTGCGCGCCGAAGTCGAACGGCTTTTCCCGGAATTCGCGGCCGATTAGGCCCGCTTTGGCCTATGGTTTCTTCCGGGCTTTGTGTTCGCCAAGGAGAACGTCCAGCTGCGCTATGCGAACGCGTTCCGGGCTATCCTTGGGGAGCCCCTTCAGCCTGCAGGCCGCCCACAGACTTCTGCGTTCGGATTCGAGTGCCTTCAGATACAAATCAGCCATAAGATTTCCTCACAGTCTTGCCCGGCATGCCGGGTCACGCTGTTTTCACGTTAATATCTGGGTTTACCGAGCTTTTTCGACTGCGATTGTGCAGCAGTTTCAGCAGCATCGGCACGTTCCCGCCGCGTCGCGCGGCTTACCGAGTTGGTCGCATCTTCTATCGCGAGCTTGCGCCAGCGATCGAGGCGCACCCGTTCGAGCAGACCTTGTTTCATCGCCGCCTGCACGCTGCAACCGGGCTCGACTTCATGCGTGCAATTCGAGAACCGGCATTGCTGCGACAAGGCGACGATGTCGTCAAAGACCTCGGCCAGGCCAGTGGCCGCCTCCGACAACTGCAGTTCGCGCATGCCGGGTGTGTCGATCAACCACCCGCCCCGGTCCAGCCGATGCATTTCGCGGACGGTAGTCGTATGGCGACCCTTGCCATCCTCTTCGCGAACGGCCTGGGTGGCGATGCTGTCGGAGCCCCTGAGCGTGTTGACCAGCGTCGATTTGCCGACGCCCGAAGATCCCAGCAAGGCGATGGTCTGACCCGGGCCGCACCACGCTGCCAGCCCGGCAACGCTGCCGGCATCGCGCGCGTTGACGGTTACCACTACCAGGTCCGGCTGAAGCTGGCGCGCCGTCTCGGCAAAGTGCTCAGGCTGTTCGGCCAGGTCGATCTTGGTAAGGACGACGACAGGATTTACCCTTACCTCGCGCGCCAGCACCAGATAGCGCTCGAGCCGCGCGATGTTGAAGTCCTCGTTGCACGACACGACGATGAACACCGTATCGACGTTCGCGGCAATGACCTGCAGCTTTTGGCGGCCGCCTGCGGCAAACCGCTTGAACAGGCTGGCCCGGCCCAGGATACGCGTGGGCAGAAGACTTTCCCGATCGATCAGCAACCAGTCGCCGGCGGCGGGACGGTGTTCCTCCCCGTCGCCGCCGGGAATGCGCGATGAAATGAGATCCTCGGTTCCAGCACCGGCTACCGCGATCATGCCGCGATACACGGCCATGACACGGACGGGCCGGCACTGGGCGTCTTCTTCGCTCGAAATCTGCGCGCTGAAGAAAGGCTTCCAGCCCAGTTCGACCAGTCGTGGATCGTGTGATGCCATGGGTGTTCTCGATAGGCACCCGGCACGCAAGCCGAGCGGAAGGGTGTCATTGAAAAGGCGCAGTCGAAGGCTGAGCACGCTTTTTTCCGAGCGCTCGGCCTGTCGTTATGGGGTCCCATACAGATCAAATGGTCGATCGGCTATGATCCTGGTTGCCAGGTCGGTGCTCGGCGGGGCATCGTCGCCCCGACGCCGGCAATGTGCCGCCGTGATTGTTCTTTTTCTGTGGGCTGATTGAACGCGCATTCTGGCTCGCGCAGGAGTAGGGGGGAGCCGCATTCCATTTTTCGCGCATTCCCGCGCGCAGCCCGTTCCCGTTCAACGCCCATCCAACGGCCCAATTCCAGCCGCACCGATTGGTGTCCACAGATGAGAGATCACAGGCCCAAATGTCCCTTTTGAATTGGTTTTCCCTGGCCCCATCGGGTCTCGCGATCGATCTCGGCACCGCGAATACTGTCGTCTATGTGAAGGGCTCGGGCGTGGTTCTCGCCGAGCCGTCGGTGGTTGCCATCGAGACGACCAACGGAATA
>Ga0233377_1001137_pt1 | contig 10383 bp, 9 predicted proteins | sample ElkDunMinimDraft_6_FD_191540 | JGI IMG/M metagenome (GOLD analysis project Ga0233377, IMG submission 191540) | Fecal eukaryotic communites from dung pellets of Tule Elk in California, USA - Elk Dung E36 | ecosystem: Host-associated > Mammals > Digestive system > Large intestine > Fecal | place...
CTTCGTCTCCTTCACCTTCTTCCAGCTCGCCAGCTCCTCGTCGTGCGCGCCGCGGATCGAGACCTCGAAGGCGCGCGCGAAGCGCCGAAGGTCCGAGCGCCCCTCTCGCTTCATCGTCGCGATCTCGGGGCCGAAGGTCCGGCGCCCGAGGGGATCGCTCCAGAACGGCCGGAAAACGACCAGGTCGTTGGGCTGGAGCTCCGCCTTCACGGTATCGCGGGCGAGCGCCCAGTCGGACTCGGGGACGACGTCGCTCGTCGTCTGCTTGACGTGCAGGACGAGCTCGACGACCGAGACGAGGGGCACCGCACAGAGCAAGAGGCCGGCGATCGCGAGGCGCGACCAGTCCTTCGGTTTCGCCGCGTCGGTCAAAGCGGGGGCAGCTTAGCTCATTACACGCTGTGGGAAACATGGCTCTCACGGCCGGTGCGTAGGTCAGGGGTGACAGCTATCGCGGCCTGTACTAGTACCCGAGCCGATGGCGAGGACGAGAACGGGTGGTGGCGGCGAGGCCGTAATCGGCCGGTCCACGCGCGTGCGCGGTCGCGTTTCAGGCGACGGCGACCTGCGCCTCGAGGGCACCGTCGAGGGAGACATCTCCCTGACGGGCGAGCTCACGATCACGGACGGCGCGAAGGCCACGTCGAACGTGGAGGCGCAGACCGTCACGGTCGGTGGCGAGCTCGAGGGCGACGTCCGCGCAAACGGGCTCGTGCGCATCGAGTCGGGCGGCCGCGTTCGCGGGGACATCCAGGGCGAGCTCGTCGCGATCGACGACGGCGCCGAGTTCAATGGCCGTCTCCTGGCCGAGTTCGAGCTCCCCGAAGAGCTCGGCAGCAGCAACGGCGGGCGGCGCCGCTAGTCGGCAGGCGCGCGCGCGAGAGATCAAGCGGAGGAATCCATGGCGAGCACGGTCATCGGCGCAGGCATCACCATCGAGGGCGAGGTCACGACCGACGAGGACGTCGTCGTTCAGGGCACGGTCCGGGGACGGCTCGTTGCCAAGGACGCCGTCAGCGTCGAGAGCGGCGGAGCGGTCGAGGCCGACATCACCGGCGGGCCCGTCGCGGTTGCCGGAACGGTCACCGGCAACATCAACTCTTCCGATCGTGTGGATCTCCAGAACGGTGCCAAGGTCATCGGCAACGTGAAGGCGACGCGCATCACGATCGCGGACGGCGCCCAGTTCAAGGGCAACGTCGACATGGACGTGTGACATGGCGAACTCGACCGTCATCGGCCGGACGTCGTTCATTCGCGGACGCGTGACCGGCGACGGCGATCTCGAGATCGCCGGACGCGTGGAGGGCGACGTCGCCGTGTCCGGCGAGGTCCTCGTCGACACGAGCGGGCTCGTCGCCGCGAACATCTCCGGCTCGCGCATCGTCGTGCGCGGCGCGGTGAAGGGCGACCTCGTCGCCGAGGAAGCGCTCGTCATCGAGTCGAGCGCGCGCGTGGTCGGCGACCTCCGCGCCCCGCGCATCGCGATCGCCCAGGGCGGCCTCGTCCGCGGCCACGTCCAGACCGGCAATGCCGGCCCCGCTCGTCCCCGCGCCGCTGCTGCGCCCGCACGCGCGACCGTCAGCGAGACGAAGGCGCGTCCGGTAGCTGCCCCTGCGCCCGCGCCGACGCGGACAGTGACGACCGTGAAGGCTCCGCCTCCGCCGCCGGCGAAGACGGTCGCCGCTCCGGTGAAGACGAACCAACACAAGCCGGCTCCCCCTGCGTCTCGTCAGGGGCCCCCGCCTCCGGTCGTGCCCGTGCTCAAGAAGGGCACGAAGGCCGTCCAGAAGAAGGCGCGCTGAGCGCCATGGCGGACGCGCGCGCTCGTCTTCTCGAGCTGCTTTGCGATCGCTCGTTCGCGCGGAAGAAGGTCATCCTCGCTTCCGGTCGCGAGAGCGACTTCTTCATCGACTGCAAGCAGACGGTCCTCACGGCCGAGGGGCACGCGCTCGTCGGGAGCCTCATGCTCGACGCTGCGCTCGCGGCGGGCAGCTTCGATGCCATCGCCGGCGTCGAGCTCGGCGGATGTCCGCTGGCCAGCGCTGCGTCGATGACGAGCTTTCAGCGTGGCGATCCGAAGGACGCGGTCTACGTGCGGAAGGACGCAAAGGACCACGGCAGCAAGCGGCTGGTCGAAGGTGACACGCGGCTCGCTCCGAACGCGTCGCTCGTCATCCTCGAGGACGTCACGACCACGGGTGGCTCGACGCTGAAAGCCGTCGAGAAGCTGCGCGCCGCGGGCTACCAGGTCGCCGGTGTCATCACGCTCGTCGATCGCCTCGAAGGCGGCCGCGAAGCGATCGAGGCGGCAGGTCTGCCGTTCACGGCGATCTACACGCGCCGCGATTTCATCCAGGACTGAGCGCGCGGCTCAGGGGCCGAGGCCGGCGCTCAGCAGATCGCTGATGCCGCTGATGTCGGAGCCGCCGCCCCGCTTCGAGCTGCTACCACCCGACGCGGGGGCGGATGCCGTGCGCGGCGTGGAGGGCGCGTCGTCGTCAGCCTCGACGCTGCCGCTGTTCGGGAGCGCCCTCGGCGCGTTCGACGGCGGGGGCGGAGGGCGTCGTGCGATGGCCGCCGCGCGCTGACCGCGCGGAGCCGGCGCGGGAGCGGGAGTCGCCGCGCGCGGCGGAGCGGCGGGCTTCGCCTCCGCAACGGGCTGCGGAGCGGGCGCCGGAGCAGCGACGGGCGCCGTGGCCACGGGCGGCGGAGCAAGCGGCGCCGCCACGACGGGCGGGACGACCGGCGCAGCCGCGACGGTGACAGGGGGAGCCGGCGGCTGCGCGACGGGCGCCTGCGCGACCTGCTGCGGGGCGGGCACCTGCGCGGGCGGAGCCGCCTGCGCGACCTGCTGCGGAGCGGGCACCTGCGCGGGCGGAGCCGCCGCGACGGGGGCCTGCTGCTGCGGGAGCTGCGCGGCAGGCGGGAACGCGATCTCTTCCTTCTTGCCGATGCGCGGAACGAAGCCCGTCGCGAAGAACGCGAAGAAGATCCCGAACGCCGCTCCGAACACGAACCAGGCGAAGCGGCCGACCTTCGAGCTGTGCTGCGCCTCCTCGAGGTCGGTCACCTGGACCTGATGACCGATCGCGTGCGCGTGCGCGTAGACAGGCGCGTTCGTCGTCGGTCGGCTGTGCAGGTGCTGCGGAGCGTGCATCGCGCGCGGCGAGGCGGTCGGCGCGAATTGCGGCTGCCCCTGCGGAACGCCCATCATCGGCGTCTGCGCGCGTGGCTGGTGATGGCCTTGCGGAGGCGGGAACGCTTCGGGGATCTGTGTTGCCGCGACCGGCATCGGAGCCGCGACCGACCCTGCGCGCAACGGCTGGACGCCCATGACGAAGCCCGCGGGGACCTTCATCTCGTGCGGGACCGGCGGCGCGGCGGGGATCTGCGGGGCCGGCTCGGGCCAGCTCGGCTCGTTCGGCGCGCGCGCGGAGGAGCGGTTCGAGTAGCTCCCCTCACGCCGCGTCGGCTGGATCGGCGGGGCGCTCTCCTCACGGCGAGGACTCTCCCCGCGGCGCGCAGCCTGGTAGCTCTCGTTGCGCTGCGGGTAACTCTCCTCGCGATCCGCGGCGCGACGCACGCCCGGGTAGTTCGCCTCGTAGGCCGCCGGGTCGTACTGGAGCGCAGCGTCCTTCCGCGGGCGCTGGCGCGCTCCGGAGTCGTCTTCGGCGCCGGCGTAGGGACGCGTGTTGTACTTCGGTGCGGGCGGGTCGCTGATCCGCGCGCCACGAATCTGCTCGCCACTCTCGACGTGGCGGCGCGCGACCGGCGCTGCCGAGAACGAGTCGGCGTTGTGATCACGATGAAGCTGCGTGGCCGGATCGTGCTCGGCGAACTGCGCTTCGTACTCGTCGAACGGACGCTCCACCTCGAGCGAGGGAAGCGCCTCGTACGGAACGTCCAGCGGCTCACCGCGCAGACGCGACGCCATGATGAGCTCGCCGTCGACCGCGCGCGCCTGCGTCTCGTCGTCGAACTGCGGGAGACCGCCGTACTGCGAGGGCAGCTCACGCGCGATCTCGTGGACCCGCTGACGTGCGGCTGTCATCGTCGGCGGGTCCTCGAAGGACGCCGTCGAGAGCTCGTTCTCGCAGTCCTCGATCGCGGGCCCGTGCGGTTCCGGACGCCGGACCCCCGAGGGCTGACGACGCGGCGGCGAAGGAGGCGGCGGCGGCGCGACGGGCTTCACCGGCCGAATCGTGGGGCGAACGGGCGCCTCGCGGCCGCCTACGGTCGCCGGTCGAAACTTCGGAAGCATTCCGCGATTCGCCATTTCGGTGGTCCTTCCACCCGGGCACGGTGCCGCGTGGAGGGGGGAGCTCGAGAGGGAGCTGCAGGTTCCATGCTCAGTGGATTCGTCGGTCGCGGTCACCATCTCTCATGGAACAGGCCCTTCTCGTCGCTGAATAGGATCATGACAGATCCACCCCTGGGTCCATTCTGACCTCCCTCCGGCGCGATTTTCCGCGACGCCATGGAGACGGGCCGGCCCCTGCGCTCCGCGTCGCTCCTCGTGATTTCGGCGTCCTAGTGCTCCTTTGTGCGCGCCAGGCGTGGTAGAAATCGCGTCGTGGACGCCAAGCGTATCGACGTCCTCTCCGACTCCACAGGAGAGACCGCAGAGAAGGTCGTGCGAGCCGCAATGCTGCAGTTCCCGCATTCGGGAGCGCAGCTGAGGCTGCACACTCGTGTTCGAACCAAGGAGGCGGCTCGACCGATCCTCGAGCGAGCGGCTCGTGAGGGGGCGCTCGTCGTCTTCACGGTCGTCAGCCCGGAGCTTCGAGAGTTCATCCACGCGTGCAGCTACGAGCTTCGCGTGGAGGCCCTCGATTTGATCGGCTCGCTCATCGGCAAGCTGACGGTCTATCTGGACCGCCAGCCGATCAACATGCCGAGCGGCATGCTCCCGCTGTCCGACGAGTACTTCCGTCGGATCGAGGCGGTCGAGTTCACCGTGAAGAGCGACGACGGCAAGGAGCCCCGCAACTTCAAGAAGGCGGACCTCGTCCTCGTCGGCGTGAGCCGTACGTCCAAGACGCCGCTCTCCACGCTGCTCGCGCAGCGCGGTCTCAAGGTCGCGAACCTCCCGCTCGTGCTCGGTGTACCCACGCCGCCCGAGCTCGAGGAGGCGAACCAGGAGCGCATCGTCGGTCTCACGATCGGACTCGAGCCGCTCGTCGAGATCCGCAAGGCTCGCCTCAAGCAGCTCGGCATGAGCGTCGACGCGAACTACGGGCTCAAGGATCAGGTGAAGGCCGAGCTCGAGTACGCGCGCCAGATCTTCGCGAAGCACGCGCAGTGGCCCGTCATCGACGTCACCGGGCGCGCGATCGAAGAGACCGCGGTGATCATCCTCGAATCGCTCAAGGAGCGAGACGAGACGAAGAACATCGCGAAGCAGATCGTCTGATCGCCGTCGACACGTCGCGTTCGCTCACCGACGTGAGCGAGCGCGGTCAGCGCTCGAAGACGTCGCGGTAGCTGGCCGAGAGCGTGGCTGGGACTTCATGCGCCTTGGCGATCTCGCCGAAGACGCGGCCCGACTCGCGGATGCTGCGCGCCTTGGTGCTCGGGTCGACCGAATAGAGGCCCATGCGCATCCCCGCGCCGTGGTTCCACTCGTAGTTGTCCATCAACGTCCAGGCGTAATAGCCGCGCACATCCATGCCGTCGGCGATCGCGCGGCGCGTCTCCTCGAGCGTACGGACGATCCAGGCTGCTGCCTTTCGCTGGTCGTTCTGGATGAAGCCGGTCTCGCTCACCACCATCGGCTTGCCGTAGCGGCGCGCGCGTGAGAGCACGTCGTAGAGTCCGCCTGGCGCGTCTCCATCGAACTCCCGCAACATGTTGAAGTCGATGTGAGGAGAGATGAACGGCAGCGCCGTCACGACGGTCGATTGCGCTTCGAAGCCGAAGTAGTAGTTGACCCCGAGCCAGTCGAGGCGGTTCGCCAGGTCGGCGCGCACGGTGCGGGCCGACGGTGCCTTGTCCCAGTTCTCGTCGACTTTGCCGAAGGCGAAGCCGTCCATCATCATGTCGTGGAAGAAGTACTCGGCGTTCGCCGCTGCCCTCCGGTCCGCATCGTTGTCGGTGAGCGGAGCGATCTTGGTGAACGCGTAGACTACGCCGACCTCTGCGGGCCGGCCGTCGCCATCGGCGTCGACGAGATCGTTGGCCTTGATGGCGTCGTAAGAGCGCGCGTGCGCCTCGATCATCGCCAGGTACGCGGTCTTCGCCGCGCCGACGTTCATCCAGGCGTGTGTGAGGCCGGGCGGATTGCTCCGCATCTCCGTCGACACGAGGTAACCGGCGACGACGACCGCGGAGAACGGTTCGTTCAACGTCGCCCACTCGTCGACCTCCGCGCCGAACTCGCGCGCGAGGAAGCCGGCGTACTTGGCCATCTCGTCGACGATCCGCGATCGGTCCGGATCGGCCCACCCCGCCTTGCCTGCGGCGATGCAGGTCGACATCCCGGAGCCGGGCACGACGCCGTCGTTGCACATGTTGCCGTCGTGGATCCAGAGCGGCAGCGAGTAGTGGTTGACGGTGACGGAGGCGCGCATGCCGCGAGCGCGAAGCTGCCCGAGGACGTCGTGGTAGAAGCGCAGGGCATCGGCGTCGGCGAGGCGCAGCAGGTCCTCGTGGCGCGACACGCCGAACGTCGCCCTCGGGAAGAGGCGGCTCCACTCGATGCTCATGCGCAGCACCTGGTTGCCGAGCGCGCCCTCGCCCTTGCCGCCGGCGCGGGCGATGTCCTCTGCATACGTCTCGAAGAACCCCGGGCCCGCCGACGGCGGATCCTTCGACAGGTGAAGGAGCCCGTTGTCGAGGAGGCGTGGCGTCGTGATGAACTGGTACCAGTCCGAGCCGGGATCCTCGCAGAGGGCCGCGGGCAACGTGGGACACCCCATCTCGACCTGGAAGCCCGCGATCGCAGTGCCGAAGGAGAAGCCTGCCGGGAACGGTCCGCCGACGTCCTCCCTGTCCGTGACGGACACCTGCGACTCCTCGGCCGTCCCGTAACCAGGGGCGGAGCCGCACGCCAGCGTGGCGACGAGCGCGGGGAGGGCGAGCTTCAAGAACGTCCGCATGACGATCGCGTAGGCAAAGCTCGCACCTGGTCGGCGGCCGCGGCGAAATTCACCCGCGCTGCAGAAATCACGAGGTCTTCGCCGGACGGCGCCCCCTGATCTGGATCGCCGGCGCTGCACCGGCGAGCCTCGTGGGATCAGCGGCCTTCCGTGACGAAGTCGTAGTCGTCGTGCATGGCGCCGTTCTCGTTGTCCCACCTCTCGCGGACGAGGAGGCGCTCTCCCTGCGTGTACTTCCGCCAGTTGACGTTCTGGTGCTTCGAGTAGTCGACCTTCAGGAACGCCTTTACGTGGAAGTAGAGCTGCAGGCTCTGGGCGGTCTTCGGGAGCGAGAGGTTGCCCTCGTAGGCGACGCGGCCGAGCGGCGGCATGAGCCGTGACTGGCCGTTCGCGACGAGCGTTTGCTCGTCCTGCCACACGCCGTCGATCGCCGCGCCGTACGAGACCTCGTACTCGAGCTCGCCGTGGATGGGGACCTCGACGGGGCCGAAGCGCCCGAAGCTCGTCGCGCTGCCGATCTGACGATCGATCGAGGATGCATCGACGAGCGTCGCCGCGCGCCAGTCCGTGTAGCCGAGCGCGAGGTCCGCGCCGCGCACGGGGTTGCCTCCTTCGAGGACGCGGTTGCGCAGGGTGGGGCCGTGGCTGTCGAAGAGCACCGTCTTCTGCGGGAGCGTCCCGCCGATGACGTGGACCTCGAAGAAGGAGCTCTCGTCGAGCGTCATCTTCGCGGGCGGGCTCGTGCCCGTGTCCGAGATGTCGATCGCGAAGCGCATCGACTGCGCGCGGCGGTGGACGATGAAGGACGTCGTCTCGCTCGCGAGATTGTGCGCCATGTCGCCCTGCCACGACGTCGTCTTCACCGACGTCTTCCCGTAGCTGGCGCCCTGCTTGTAGTACGTAATCGAGACCTTCGCGGAGAGCAGCTTCAGCCGGTCGAGGTCCTCCGGCATCGGCTCGCTCGGGTGGAGCTGCGACCAGAGGTAGTGCGCGGGGATCGAGAAGGTCATCTTCTCGAGCGCCCGGACATACTCGTCCGTCGAGTTCTTCGCCGTGAACGTGTAGCCGGTCGGCGTGCCGAACGCCCAGGCGAGCTCGAAGACGCCGGTGCCCGGGTTCGTGACCGTGAGCGCGCTCTCGTCCGACTCGAAGTCCTCGCCCGGATCGGGAGCGGTGCACGCGGTGACCATGCCCGAGACTGCGAGGAGGCCGGAGGCGAGGGGAAGCCCGGTCTTCATCCCACGGACGACGCGAACCTTGATCATCGGCCTACTCCTTGGAGCAAAGAAGTCACTCAGGTCTGAGTGACGAGGCGACGGTGTAGGGCACGAAGCGCCTCCACGCAACCCGGCGCTTTCACTTTCCTGGAAACGCGTTCGAGCTCCGTCGGTTGCGTGCGCGGCGGGGCTGCTCGACGCGCGCGAGCGTCTCCGCGCGCGTGTCAGGCCGCGATGATCGACGCGAGCTTCATCGTCTTCTTGCAGATCCGCTCGAGGGTGCGGAGCGGCGTCCCGCACGGCGGTCGGATGTAGCGCGCGTTCTGGTGATCGTCGGAGGACGACGTCCAGTACTTACCCTTGGCGTCTGCGAGCTCGCGATAGAAGGCGGCCACCTCCGCCTTGTGACGCGACGTGTAGACCTCGACGCCGCGCGCATGGTCGATGACCTTCAGCGTCCGGTCCTTGTCACGATAGCGCGTCGGGTGAGCGACGACGTCGACGGCGCCGTCGGCGACGATCGCGTCGATGGCCTCCTCCGGCGTCCAGCCGAAGAGGTCCTTGTTCGGCCCCTCGCTGTGCCAGAAGAGGATGTGCTGATCGCGGAACGCCTCGAAGAGGGGCCGGCGCCGCTCGACGATGCGGAGGATCATCGACTGCAGCGCAGGGAACGCGTGCGGCGGAAGCCTCTCCAGCTCGCCATCGGGATCGATCGCCTCGCGATCGTCGACCGGCAGCTTCGCCAGCCATTCGAGGACGAGCTCCTTCCAGCGCCGCTGCACGAGGAGCCCGCGGTGGAAGAACCGCTTGCTCTCGAGCTGAGGCCCGTCGAGCACGTCGTGCGGGTAATACGCGAGGACGTGGAACTGCTCCTCACCGGACTGCCCGTAGTGCAGGTGCGCCGTGACCTCGAGCGCCGGGATGAAGAGCATCCCGGCCTGCTCGGCATACGTGGCGCCCCGGCGGACGCCGGCGAGCACGTCATGGTCGGCGATCGCGATCGCCTTCATGCCGAGCGCGCGGCGGAACTCGACGTACTCCTCCGGGCTGGCTCGGCCGTCCGAGTGGAACGTGTGGCCGTGGAGGTCGGTCGCGACGAACATCGTCGAGAGTACTGACGTACGGGATCGGGATCGGCAAGGCGAGAGTTTCGCTACGCTCGGTCGCTCGGTCGCTCGGTCGCTCGGTCGCTCGGTCGCTCGGTCGCTCGGTCGTTCGTGTTCGTTCCTTCGTGACGAGAGCAGCACAGTGGATCTTCGACGCTCCAGCGTAGGCCATCGATTCGCTTACGAGCCCGCTTCGTCCGGCGAGGTCGCGCGCGTGGACCTCTTCGGGGAGACGTCGGACTGGCTCAACGCGATCGAGCTGCTGCGCGAAGACGATGGCACGTTCGCCCGTTCGGTCGATCTCCCTGCGGGCGTCTACCAGTACAAGCTCCGTCTCACGGAGCCGTCGGGCGCGACGCGCTGGGTCCTCGATCCGGCGAACGATCGAACGCGGAGCTCGAACGGCCTCCGGAACAGCGTCGTCGCCATCGATGGCGCTCCCGAGCCATGGCTCTTCGCCCCCGCGCCGCCGTGGGTCGAGGAGCTCGATCGCGGGGGGCTGCGTGTGCTCGCCGGCGTGCGACGATCGTTCGAGGCCGGCGTCGCGATCGGATGGAGCGACGATGACGGGAAGACGTGGCAGTCAGCAACGGTCGAGCGCGCCTTCGACGAGGACGAGCACGTCTTCTTCACCGCGACGCTCCCGTCGTCGGCGCCGAGCATGCGCGTGCGGCTGGAGGCGCGCGCCGCCGGGCGCTTCGAGACATGCTGGTCGCAGACGCCGGCGCGCGAGCGCTTACCCGACTGGTGGAGAACGGCCACCGTCTACGCCGTCTTCGTCGACCGCTTTCGACCCGAGCGTGACACCGCCGGATGGGAGCGCGATCCAGGCAAGCGGTGCGCGGCCGGTGGTCACCTCGAGGGGATCCGCCGCTCGCTCGACGAGCTCGCTGCGCTCGGAATCGACACGCTCTACCTGACACCGGTGCACGTCGGGGCGAGCGCTCACCGCTACGATCT
>Ga0233377_1001138_pt1 | contig 10382 bp, 14 predicted proteins | sample ElkDunMinimDraft_6_FD_191540 | JGI IMG/M metagenome (GOLD analysis project Ga0233377, IMG submission 191540) | Fecal eukaryotic communites from dung pellets of Tule Elk in California, USA - Elk Dung E36 | ecosystem: Host-associated > Mammals > Digestive system > Large intestine > Fecal | place...
CGCCCCCGGCATCCACGGCTCCGCCCGTGATGGCGACGCTCACGGGCGACGCGAGGAAGACGATGACCGCGGCGACCTCCTCGGAGGTCACGATGCGCCCGATGATGTTGCGCGACAGGTCCCGCTCGACGTCCGCACGCGGGGTTCCCTCGGCGACGCGCTCCTCGATGCGGGCGGCCACCGCTTCCGTGAGCGTCATCCCGGGATGCACGACGGTGACGTTGATGCCGTGAGGGCCCAATTCGTCGGCGAGGTTCTTCGTGATCGCCGCGACGCTGATGTTGCGCACCGTCTGAGCGACGGAGCCCGACTTGCGCGCGCCGAGACCGCTCACGTTGACGATGCGCCCCCACCCGCTCGCGACCATGTGCGGCGCGACGGCGCGCGCCGACCTGAGGTAGCCGAGAACCTTCTCCTCGAACTCGGTGCGCATCGCGTCGTCGCTCGTCTTCGACGCGACGGTGTTCTTGTCGGTGCTCCAGGGCGCGGCGGCGGTGTTGACGAGGATGTCGACGCCGCCCATCGCGGCCACCGCGTCGGCGACCCCCGCCTGTACGGAGGCGTCGTCGCGCGAATCGATCACGACGCCGTGCACGCGCCCCCCGGTCTGGTCGGCGAGGGCTGCGGCGACCTCGGCGACGTCGTGCCGCGCGGCGACGGTGACGACGGCGCCTTCTGTCGCGAGTGCCACGGCGACGGCCCTGCCGATCCCCTTGGTGCCGCCGAGGACGAGTGCGCGCTTACCCGTGAGCTTCAGATCCATGCCCCCACGCTAACTAAGGTGTGAGCGTGACCTCCGACGACGCGGGTTCCGCCGCCCTCCCCGCCCGCGCCCCGGCCCTCGTGATCGGCGCCGGACCCGCGGGACTCGCGGCAGCCGCCGAACTTCAGCGCGCGGGTGTCGAGGTGATCGTGCTCGACAAAGCCGACAGGGTCGGCTCGAGCTGGGCCGGCCACTACGACAGGCTCCACCTGCACACCTCCCGCGGCCTCTCCGGGCTGCCCGGTTACCGCATCCCGCGCCGATACGGCCGCTGGGTCGCCCGCGACGACGTGCTGCGCTACCTCGCCGAGTACGCGACACTCCACGCACTCGACGTGCGGCTCGGGGTCACGGCGAGCGCGGTCGAGCGCGCCGAGGACGGCTGGGTCGTCCCGTGGGTGCGCGGCGACGAGTCGGGTCAGATCGGCGCCGACACCGTCGTCGTCGCGACGGGATACAACCACACCCCCAAGACCCCCGACTGGCCCGGGTTCGCGGAGTATCGCGGCACCGTCGTGCACTCGAGCGGCTATCGCAACCCTGGGCACCTCGGCGCTCGCGACGTTCTCGTGGTCGGGCCCGGCAACAGCGGGGCCGAGATCGCGGCCGATCTCGCGGATGCCGGCGTCGCGGTGTCGCTCGCCGTACGCACTCCCCCCAACGTCGTGCTGCGCGCGGTCGGCGGCATCCCGACGACCGCGCTCGTGATCGGCATGTCGCCGCTCCCCGTGCGAGCACAGGATGCTCTCGCCGGCCTGCTGCAACGCGTCGCCGTCGGCAGTCTGAGCCGCTACGGCATCCCGAAAGCGCCTCGCGGCATCGTGAGCCAGTTGCAGCGCGACGACGTCACCCCGACGATCGACGTCGGTCTGCTGCGGGCGCTCAAAGCCGGCACCGTGCGCGTCGTGCCCGCGGTCGAGCGGTTCACGAGCGACGCCGTCGTTCTCGCCGACGGGTCGGAGGTTCGCCCCGACGCCGTCGTCCTCGCGACGGGTTTCGAACGAGGGCTCGAGGGCCTCGTCGGCGACCTGGGCGTCTTGGATCTCACCGGGCGCCCGCTCGTCAACGCCGATGCGCGCCTCGCCGCGCATCCCGGATTGTTCTTCCTCGGCTACTCCAACCCGATCACCGGCAACCTCCGCCAGCTCGGGATCGATGCGACGAAGATCGCCCACGCGGTCACTCGCACGTAGCGGGCCGAATCCTCCCCACGACGGAGCGGCCTCACCCTCCCGCCCGACGCCGCCACCACCCTGCCCGGAGCAGAGTCGGGACATGACGCGATTCGACTCCGCAACCACCGCCGCGGCAGCCTTCGGCTGCGGCATCCTGCTCATCGCCCTCACGGGCTGCGCCCAACTGGGCGACGTGCTCCACAAACAGCACCGCGAGCACTTCGACACCTATGAGCACGCAGCGGACGCATGGGTGGGCGTCGACATGCCCGACTGGATCCCTCGCGACTCGACCGAGATCCGCAACCTCGCGACGACCGACGAGACGGTCTCCGTCATCCGCGTGGTGACCGACTCCGATCTCGCAGGAGACTGCGCGACGGCCCCGCGGCTCGGCTTGCCCCAGCTCTCCGCCGACTGGGCGGCCGAGGAGTGGGAGACGCTGCCCGCCGAGGTCGCGGTCTGCGGCGACTACGAGATCGTCGCCACCGACGACGGATGGCTCGGATGGTTCCACGCCTCCGAGCCGGGCCAGACCCCGCGCTGAGGTTGCCTCACCCGCCGCTATGCTGTGCAGCTGATTCTCAGAAAGGCACGGCACATGGCACAGCGCAGCAGCAAGAGCGGGAAGAAGGTCGTTCAGACCGAAGCTCCCGTTGCCGACTCGGCGACGAAGTCGGAGGTTCGCGCGGAGGCCGACCGTCGCGTGCGCGAGGGCACCGGATGGACGGCCTCCCCGGAGGCGAAGAAGTCAGCCTCGACGCGCCGACTCATCGCGGTCATCCTGTGGGTGCTCGCAATCGCCCTCGAAGGCCTCGGGATCTGGTACCTGCTGACCCAGGACGTGCAGACCGAGTGGTTCATGTGGGCGCTCATCGGCCTGCTCGTCGTAATCGGCATCCTGACCGTCATCGGCTCGCAGCTGTGGAAGAAGGCCAACAGCCTCGACCCCGCATCGCGACAGGAGCCCGTGCGGTTCTTCGTGCAGAACCAGCTCGGCGCGATCATCCCGATCATCGCGTTCGTGCCGATCATCATCCTGATCTTCCTCAACAAGAACGTCGACCCCAAGACGAAAGGCATCGCAGGGGCGGTGGGCATCGCTGTGCTCGCGGCCGCCGTGCTGCTGGGCATCGACTTCTCGCCCGAGTCGCAAGAGGGCAACACCGAGGTCGAGATGGCCAACGAAGGTCAGATCGACGAGTACACCGCGATCGTCAGCGGAATCACGGGCGACGACGAGGTGTTCTGGACCCCTCAGGGCAGCGTCTACCACTTGTGCGAGGACGTCGACGACCTGCAGCGCGCCTCGCAGGACGCCGAGAACAACATCATCCGAAGCGGCTCGGTCGCGGCAGCCCATGCCGACGGCAAGGTCGGCCTGACCAAGGAGGTCACGGAGGAGATCGTGGCGTGCGGCCTCGCCCTGCCCGCCGACATCGACGCGATCGAAGCCGAGGTCGACGAACTCCGCGACAACCCGGAGGCCGGCTCCTAGGCCTCCCGCAGCACGACCGTCGGCGCTCGTCCCTCACGGGGCGGGCGCCGATGCTGACTCAGCGTTCGCTGCCGCGGCGGTAGTTGCCTGTCGCGCGGGCGAGCAGCTCCTGATCCTCCGCATCGTCGACGCCGAGCATCCCGAGCAGTCGCTCGGCTCTGGCCCCCGCGACGGTCACGACGAGGCGCCCCCCGCGCGAGACGAGGATGCGGCCATCCTTCGTGATGCGGTAGGCGAACGGATCATCGACGAGGCCCATGCGTCAACCGTACCCACGGGCGAGGGCGACAATGGAGGCGGACGCGGCACCGCCGCCGCGACGAGAGAGGATCGACGCCGCGTGAACGTCTGGATCGAGGTGTTCGGCTGGATCGGCTCCGGCCTCCTGGTGCTCTCACTCCTGCAGGGCAAGATGCTGCGGCTGCGCATCATCAACACCGTCGCGTCGGTGATGCTCGTGGCCTACAACGTGCTCGTCGAGACCTGGCCCATGGTCGGCATGAACGCCGCGGTGATCCTCATCAACGCGTGGCACATCCGCAAGATCCTGCTCGAGCGGGCGGCGCAGGCCGATCCGGCCCCGACCGACCGACCGGCGTAGTCGAGACGATCGGGAGCACAGCGCTCGCGAGCGCTCGTCACACGAGACTGGGCAGCAGACCCGCGAGGCGGTCGAGGTCGCTGCGCAGCCCGCGGCGGAACTGCAGCCCGACGAGCGGCTCGAGCAGGCGAGCAGCGCCCTTGAGCCGCACTTCGAGGGCCCCGCCGATCGTGCACCCCGCACCCTCGGCACTCACGGTGTAGCTGCCGCCAGTCGCGGGGAACCCTCACGAACCAGCAGCCCGCGACCCGGGACGGCGTCAGGCGAACCGCTCGAGCGAGTCGCCCGGGGGCAGCGGGAAAGTCCCCCCGCTGCTCAGTGCGACGTATCCCTCGCGGAGGTGATGACGCGAGTCATCCCACAGCGCGGGAAGGGCATCGCCGCCGCACGCGACGAGCAGGGCGGCGAACCAGACCGTGTACGCCGGATCGGGTCGCTGCGCCGCCTCGCGCTGCTCCGGGCTGAGCGCGGCCCAGATCGCATCCGCCTCCTGTTCGGCATCGACGACACGCGCGTGCTCGAGCCCCGGCAGTCGCCAGCCCATCCCGTTCGAATACGCGAGCGCCTCGACCGGTTCGCCGTCGACGAGAGTCGAGCAACGCCAATGCCCGGTCGCGTAGAACCCGGGCGCGACCTGGATGCGGTGGGCACCGCGCCGGTGCAGCACGCCGTAGGCCTGAAGGAGCACACGCTCGGGACGCGTCTCAGTCATCGAAGGCATGCCAGCAGATTCCGGAGCGCGCGGACTGGTCCTCGAGCACGAGATCGCGCACGGCATCCGGCAGCTGCGCGCGCTGCCAGTCGCGCTCGGCCCGCCGTGCCGCGTCGGCGTGCTCGGGCGCCGCAGCGGCACTCGCGGCCCTGATCGCATACGCGGCAGCCCCGAGATCGTGAGCCGCGACATGCGCGACGGCGGCGGCTTGACCCGCGGAGAGCGCGGCGAGTCGAGCAGGATCGGGCAGCCCCTTCGCGGCCGCGTTGGCCGCGAAAGCCGAGCGGTGGGCATCCTTCATCGCCGCGTCGCCGCGCAGCCACGCGCGCGCCGTCTGAAGCGCATCGTGGGGGCGCGGGTCGTGCGGCACCTCGCGATCGAAGAGGTGGATGACGTGGTCGGCGCACGCGATCGACCACGTCATGAGCAGACGGTGGTGCTCGTCGGGCAGAGTCCCGCCGCGCCGGACCGTGATGAGACGCGGGTCGCGCCGTGTCGGAAGGATCGGCATGACCCCATCCTTCCGTGCGCCCTGCTCACACCTCGGGAGTCTGCTGGTGGAGGAAGAGCCGCCGCTCGGGAAGGCGGTAACTGGATGCGAGGGTCGCCGCGTAGCCGGAATCGCCGCGCTTGCCGATGAACCGGTAGACGACGACGGCGACGCCGTCGGAGCGCACGAGCCGGGGTGACTCGAATGCGATCTCGTCCCAGCCGGGCGAGGAGTCCATCGCGGCGACGCACGCGTTCTTGTCGAGAACCGCACCGGGCACGATCACGAGCGCGTCGTCGGTGAGCACCTCGCGATACTCGGCCCCTCGGCCCGTCGCCAGCCGGCGCTCGATCTGCAACAGGTCTTCGAGAAGGTCCATGTCTTCCATCATGCGTGAGTCGCGCCGGTGGCCCAAGCAGGAGCCACGGTCTTGCGCATCACGGTCTTGTTCTTGCCGATCCGTCGCTCGAAGGTGAAACCGGCTTGCTCGAAGATGCCCGGGGTCACGTTGTGCAAGAACGACGACGACACGCGCTTTCCCGGCTCGACGATGTTGGGAAACGACACGACCTCACCCCCGCCGGCCTGCGCGATGAGGTCGAGCGCGCCTTCGAGCACCTGGATCGCGAGGCCCTTGCGCCGGTAGTCGCGGTCGACGAAGAAGCACGTGATGCGCCACGGGGCCTCATGCGTCTCCTCGGCGTCGAACTGCTTGCGGTGGTAGATGTTGGGCACATCGGTCGGGGAACCGAACTTGCACCACGCGATCGCCTGATCCCCGTCGAACAGGAGGGCGGCGTGCGCGACCCCTTCGTCGATGAGCCGCTCCTGGTAGGCCGGGCCGTCGTAGTCCGCCTTGCGTGTCTGCGGGGTATCGCCGTGGAAGTAACTGCAATAACAGCCTCCCCACACGCCGTTGTGCTTCTCGGCGAGCGCGAGCCACGCCGGGAACGTCTCCGGAGTGAGCGGCCTCACGACGTACTCGGTCACGCGGACATCATGCGCCCGCCCACCGACACGTGGCAGCCGACACGCGACCGCCGCGCCTACACGTTGAAGCGGAACTCGACGACGTCGCCATCCTGCATGACGTAGTCCTTGCCCTCGATGCGGGCCTTGCCCTTCGCCCGGGCCTCCGCGACGGAGCCGGTCGCGACGAGGTCGTCGAAGCCGATGACCTCGGCCTTGATGAAGCCCTTCTCGAAGTCGGTGTGGATGACGCCCGCGGCCTGCGGTGCCTTCCAGCCCTTGCCGATCGTCCAGGCGCGCGACTCCTTGGGACCCGCGGTGAGGTAGGTCTGAAGCCCCAGGGTGTCGAATCCGATGCGCGCGAGCTGGTCGAGTCCGCTCTCGGTCTGACCTGTCGAGGCGAGCAGCTCCGCGGCGTCCTCGGGGTCGAGGTCGATGAGCTCCGACTCGACCTTCGCGTCGAGGAACACCGCCTGCGCGGGGGCGACGAGGTCGGCGAGCGCCTTCTTCTTGCCCTCGTCGGTCAGCACCGACTCATCGACGTTGAACACGTAGATGATGGGCTTCGCCGTGAGCAGACCGAGTTCGCGGATCGCCGCGAGGTCCACCCCCGAGGCGCGCGACAGGGGGGTGCCGGATTCGAGCGCGGCCTTCGCGGCGACCGCGGCATCCAGAACGGCCGGCTCGAGCTTCTTGCCGCGCACCTCCTTCTCGAAGCGCGGGATCGCCTTCTCGAGCGTCTGCAGATCGGCGAGCGCGAGCTCGGCGGTGATGACCTCGAGGTCGCTGCGGGCATCCACGACTCCCGCGACGTGCACGACGTCGGGGTCGTCGAAGCCGCGCACGACCTGAGCGATCGCGTCCGCCTCGCGGATGTTGGCCAGGAACTGGTTGCCGAGCCCCTCCCCTTCGCTCGCACCCTGCACGATGCCCGCGATGTCGACGAACGACACCGTCGCGGGGAGGATGCGCTCGCTGCCGAAGATCTCGGCGAGCACCTTCAGCCGCGGATCCGGCAGGTTCACGACGCCCACATTCGGTTCGATCGTCGCGAACGGGTAGTTCGCCGCGAGAACGTCGTTCTTGGTGAGCGCGTTGAAGAGGGTGCTCTTGCCGACGTTGGGGAGTCCGACGATGCCGATAGTCAATGCCACGGGGATCGAGCCTATCCGGGCGGCGATTCCTAGACTGACCGGATGATCCCGGTTCCCCCGTTCGCCGATCATGCCGAGGCCCGGCTCTTCGTGAAGCAACTCTCGATCCACCTCGCCGCCCTCGATCGCGACCGGGTGACGCTGCCGACGTTCCTACTGCTCACGGTGCTCGACCGCATCCACGGTTCGCTCCACCGCATCCGCGACGACCGCTCGCCCGTGCGCCTGCCCGCTCTCGTGCTGCGGATCGCGCTGCTGTGCCGCTTCCCGGCACCGTGGACACCGCAAGGGCTGCACTCGGCACTCGCTGCGGGCGACGACTGGTCGCGCGCGACACCCTCGACGGCGACGGTGTTCGTCGAGGCGGGCGACCCGACCACGACCGCCCGCCGGGAAGCCGACGGCACGTGGACGGTGATCCTCTCCGAGCGCGGGCACGACCGCGTGATGCACTCGGGCCTGAGCGACGACGCCTACGTCGACGTGCTCAAGGACGAGGCACGCGAGCATCCGTTCCCCTACGGCTGGAGGTCGCACGACGTTGACGGGTTCGCCGAGATCGTGCGCTCGGCCGGCGACGTGCGCGACGGGTGGGATGCGGGCTTCGGGCGCCTGCCCTACCTCACCAACTGGATCGACGAGCGCGACAGCGCACTCTGACCCGTCGATCCGGCACCGCGCGGCGTGCCCGCCCCGCGGTGTCGGGCGCCCGTGCCAGCATCGGCATGTGCCGCTCGACTTCACCGCCATCGACTTCGAGACGGCGAACTCGTCGATGGCGAGCGCGTGCTCCGTCGGCCTCGTGAAGGTGCGCGACGGCCAGGTGGTCGACCGCATCGGCTGGTTCATCAGGCCCCCGTCGGGTCACGACCACTTCATCGACTGGAACACCCGCATCCACGGCATCACCGCCGACATGGTGAGGGATGCCCCGGGCTGGGCCGAACAGATGGCCGACCTTCTCGATTTCACGGGCGACGACCCGCTCGTGGCGCACAACGCGGGCTTCGACATGGGTGTCATCAAGGCGGCGTGCGCGGCGACCGGCTTCGCCGTGCCGACCTACTCCTACTTCTGCAGCCTGCAGATCGCACGCTCGACCTACACGCTCGACTCCTACAAGCTGCCCTCGGTGGCGCTCGCCGCGGGCTTCCAGGACTTCCCCCACCACGATGCCGTCGCCGATGCCGAGGCGTGCGCGGCGATCATCGTCCACGCAGCCGACAAGTACGGAGCGATCGACGTTCCCGAACTCGCGGTGCGGGCGGGCGTTCGCATCTCCTCGATCGTGCCGCCCCCGATCGCCGCCGCCGGCTGACCCGCCCTCTCGTCCCGCGCCCGCGCGTCCCGCCCCAACTCGGGCGAGTTCGGACGAGACGGGCGAGCGCGGACGCCCGAGTTGTCCGAACTCGCCCACCTACGGGCCGCAGCCGTGCTCGGGGCGCACGGGCCGCACGCGGGTGGGCTTACGCGTCGGTCGAGCCCTCGGGCGGGTGCAGGAGCAGTTCGGTGCGCTCGGTCACGTAGGCCTCGAAGGGGATCGCGGCGCCCCCCGCGATCCACTGCACCCCGAGCCCGTGCGGGGTCGCGACGAGCGGAGGCTCCGGAGCGTCGACGTCGAGAGGCGCAGCATCCAGCACGACCGTCGTGCCTGCCGGGATGCCCGCCTTGCGCAGCTGCGCGCGCATCTCGTTGCGTTCGAGGGCTGCCGCCGAGCGGTGGTTGGGATGCGTCGGCTCGGCCACGATGAGCACGGTGCCGGTCGCGAACACGGCGCCGTCGGGCCCGAGGCACAACGCCCCGAGCCGCCACACGTCCCCGGCGGCACGGAACTTCGTGCGGCCGAAGCGCCCCCGCGCGACCGTGACCCGGGTCTGTGTCGGCACCCTGGCCTCCCGCAGCCGCACGACGGTCGCGGCCACGACCTCGCGGGCCGTCGGCATCAGTTGGTCGGGAAGCCCAGGTTGATGCCGCCGTGCGAGGGGTCGAGCCAGCGCGACGTGATGGCCTTCTGGCGGGTGAAGAAGTGGATGGCGTCGGGGCCGTAGGCCTTCGTGTCGCCGAAGAGCGAATCCTTCCAGCCACCGAACGAGTAGTAGCCGACAGGCACCGGGATGGGCACGTTGATGCCGATCATGCCGACCGTCGCCTCCCGCTGGAACCGGCGCGCGGCGCCCCCGTCGTTGGTGAAGATCGCGGTGCCGTTGCCGTACTGGCTGCCGTTGATGAGGGCCAGTCCCTCGTCGTAGGAGGCGACGCGCACGACCGACAGCACGGGTCCGAAGATCTCGTGCCGGTAGACATCCGACGACGTGGGCACCTTGTCGATGAGCGTGGGTCCGAGCCAGAACCCGTCGGCCTCGCCGTCCACCTGGATGCCGCGGCCGTCGACGACGATGTGGGCACCGTCGGCGGCGGCGACGTCGAGGTAGCGCGCGACCTTGTCGCGGTGCTCCTTCGTGATGAGCGGACCCATGTCGCAGCCGCGCGTGCCGTCGCCGACCTTCAGCCCCGCCATGCGCTCGACGATCTTCGGGATGAGGTCATCCGCGATCGGTTCGACGGCGACGACGACCGAGATCGCCATGCAGCGCTCCCCCGCCGAGCCGAAGCCGGCATTCACCGCGGAGTCCGCGACGAGGTCGAGGTCGGCGTCGGGCAGCACGAGCATGTGGTTCTTCGCGCCGCCGAGGGCCTGCACGCGCTTGCCCGCCGCGGTGCCCGTCTCGTAGACGTACTTCGCGATCGGGGTCGACCCGACGAACGAGATCGATGCGACGTCGGGATGCGTCAGCAGGGCATCCACCGCCTCCTTGTCGCCGTGCACGACGTTGAAGACGCCGTCGGGCAGGCCCGCTTCGCTGAACGCGCGAGCCATCCAGATCGCCGCCGACGGGTCCTTCTCGCTCGGCTTGAGCACGACGGTGTTGCCGAGCGCGATCGCGACGGGGAAGAACCACATCGGCACCATCGCCGGGAAGTTGAACGGCGAGATGATGCCGACGACCCCGAGCGCCTGG
>Ga0233377_1001139_pt1 | contig 10375 bp, 9 predicted proteins | sample ElkDunMinimDraft_6_FD_191540 | JGI IMG/M metagenome (GOLD analysis project Ga0233377, IMG submission 191540) | Fecal eukaryotic communites from dung pellets of Tule Elk in California, USA - Elk Dung E36 | ecosystem: Host-associated > Mammals > Digestive system > Large intestine > Fecal | place...
GGCCCCGTCGTGTCGTACGCCTGATCGCGGTGAAGGCGCACGAGGCGATGACCCGTCACGAGGTGGCGTTGAACGGGAGTAGGCGGACGGCGCGCTGCACGTCCGCCACTGTCAAGGCATCGGCGCCGCCGAAGAAGCCAGGTCGCTCGTCGGAAACAACCGCGACATCGCACGTGCGTTCCGGCGAGCCACCCGGGGATGACGATCAGTTCACTGGCGCGAGCGGCGTCTCGACGAGCTTGCGGATCGCCATTCCGCCCGGATACCCGTAGCTTGCGTACACGCCCCAGCCCCAGAGGGTCGCGGAGAACGCCCCCTCGCTCCGCATGCGCTGGAGCCCGGTCATGCACTTCTTGTCGCCGAAGGCGTCGCCCGGCCCGAATTGCCGCGACAGGTCGACGCGGGTGTACTCGTACTGGCCCGCACCGTCGATCGGCGTCCACTTGGGCAGGTCACCCGCACACTCGAGCCAGACGTTCTTGAACTCGCCGTGCGTCTTCTTGCGGACGATCACGAGCGAGTGCTCGGAGAACGAAGGATCCGAGTAGAAGCTGTAGGAGCTCATGTACTGGCCCGCCGGGACGACGTTGACGAAGGTCGGATCGCCCATGCCCCCGTACGGCGGCGCCTCCACGTCGTCCCCGGCGCCGCCCGTCATGTGCATGCCGAGGTAGAAGGGATGTTCCGCATCGCGCGAGCGGACGACGAAGGCGTCGTTCGAGCGTGCGCGGAAGAGCACGACCTCGCCCGCAGAGATCGTGGTCGGAGCGCCCGGGGGCTTGACGGGATCGTAGTCGAGCTCCGTGCCGTCACGACCACCGACCATGCGGTACCAGACGATCTCGTCGGTGTTCACGGTGCGCGGACGGTAGCCGACGCCGACGTACTCCGATCCCCACTGTTCGAAGGCCGGGATCTGCTGCGCGAGCGTATCGCAGGCGCCCGCCTTCGACGGCAAGAACGCGCACTCGTGTCCGCCGAGGGTCACCGTCGGCTTGTTGGAGAAGACGAGGCTGCCGGTGAGCTCCTGGCCCTGTGTGATCTGCACGAACTGGCCCTTCGACAGCATGATCTTCGTCGGTGAGCCGGCCGCGCCGCCGGTGAATCCGACTCCGCTCGAGACGTCCTTGTTCCCGATGATCGTGACCTCGGTCTCGTCCTCGGCCGCGAAGATCTGCGTCACCGGGTTCGCGAAGTTTGCCTCCCATCCGTTGACGATGACGTGCTCCTTCGCCCACGCGCTCACCGGCAAGACCAGCGTCGCCGTCGGGAAGTGCGTCCCGGCTCCGCCGTACGGATACATCCAGGTGAGGCCGACCGGGACATTGCTCTTCAGGTGGACCGCGTCTCCGATGCCGGAGGGCACGTAGGGGATGTCGGCTTCGATCGCGGGCTTCGCGACGACGGGACAGGACGTGTGGAGCAGCTTCTCGGCGACCGTGCGGGACCTGTCGGGGTCCCAGTCGGCGACGAAGAGGATCGCGCTCTCTCCTGGAGGGATGGGGCCTTCGAGCGGAACGAGGTCGGTGCTGTTCGGCGCGGCACGGAAGACCGCGCCCGACAGATCGAGCTCTTCACCTCGCCACTGGAGAGACACCTCCGCGGGTTGGTTCGACGTGTTGACGACGAACGTCGCGAAGCACGAGGCGATCGGGGCATGCGTCTTTGGTTGCGTGAAGTAGAAGTCGCAACCGTTCGAGCTCCGGTCGGCCTCCGCCGCCGCGCATGGCTCCTGGCACTGCGCCGCGCCGCAGGCCAGCTCGTCGGCGCACGTCTCGAGCACGCCGCCCGTGCACGAGTCGACGATCGACCGACCGTCGAGTGAGCACTGGCGGTAACAACTCGGCGCTGCCTCCGCCGCGCCGGCTTCGGGTTCCGTGTCGAACGAACGATCGTCGTTGCCGAAGGCGCCGCGATCGTCGCCGCAGGCAGCGATCAGCGCGACGATGACGCCGCCGAAGGACGCCGCGCCGCCGAGGGCGCCAAGAGAGGACCGCATGCGCCTCATGGAAGCTTCACCTCCACCGGCTCGAGCTGGATTCCCTTCGGAAGTCCTGCGCCGAGCTGGCCGTAGAAGTTGCTCCCCCAGCAGTAGACCTTCCCGTTCGTCAGAACGGCACACGTCGAATAAGGCATCACCTTCACCTCGGCTGCCGGAGCCGGCAGCCCGGCGACCTGGACGGGTTCGATTGCGAATTGCTTGGTGCGGTCGCCGGCCTGGCCTGCGTTGTTGAGCCCCCAGCAGTACACTGCGCCCGTCACCGACGTGGCGCACCAGCGTCGCTTGTCGATGTACGAATGAATCCCCTCCGTCACGGCCACCGATCGCGACGTCGCGATGCGCGTGATCGGCTCGGGAGTGTCGACGGCGGCGGGCAGCGCGCGCGTGTACCTGTCCGGATTGACGGACGAGGACACGTCCCTGGCACCCCAGCACCAGCCGATGCCGTTGGCGACAGCGCACGCCTCCTCGGCGACGGTATCGATCATCGACACGTGATCGAGCGCGACCTTCGTCGGCCACCCGCTGGAGCCGACCGAGAGCGGACGCCCGATGCCGATGTCCGGTCCCCAGCTCTTCAGCGTCCCGTCGTCGTCGATCACGAACGCGGCGTGCCCGAGGGCGATGTCCTTGGCGCCGAAGGCGCGCTCGATCACCGTGGGCGCCGCGTTGCGGACCGACGTGGGGATGTCTTCGCCGAGCCGTTGCGCAGCGTTCGAGCCCCAGCAGACGACGCGCCGATCGCGGAGGATGGCGCAGCCGATGTTGAGGGCCTGATCCATGTAGCTGAAGGCGACCTTCGTGGCAGGCCCGGGCAGCGGCAGCCGAACGGGGCTGGTCTCCACCGTCGCGGCCGACGCCTCGCTCTGGAGGAAGGGGCCCTGCCCCCAGCAGAAGGCCGCGCCGTCGCTGTCGACCGCGCACGTATGGTCGAGCGCGGTGACCTTCGACAGCCCCGACACACGCACCGGGAGCGGACTGTCGCCGGCCGTCTCGGGGCTGCCGAGCTGGCTCACTCCGTTCGCTCCCCAGCACGCCACGGTGCCGTCGTCGAGCAGCGCGCAATAGCCTTCCTCGAGCGACGTGGAGGTCGTCGTCGTCGTCGTGAGCGCGATCGCGCAAGGTGGCTCCTTGCACTCGATCGGCAGCGGCGCGCTGTCGGCGACGACGACGTCCGCGACGCCGGCGTCGCTCAGCGCTCCGCCATCGGGCTCGGCGGTGGCGTCCGTCCCGCCGTCTTCCTCGCCGCCCGGGAGCGGCGCGCGCGGCTCGTCCTCGCTGCTCGAGCAGCTCGCGGTGATCGCGACCATCGTCGAGAGGCTCGTGACGAGCGCGAGGAGCGCGGGGATGCGCGCGGCGATCGGGCGACGTGCTCGCCCGGCGATGTCGGTGTCGCGCGGGCGCGCTGCGGCGATGCTGGACCGCGCCCCGTCGGCTTCAAGGAGTCGTCTTGTGGTACGCATGGCGGGCTCCGATTGCCCAGAGGTTTTGGTTCGAGGTGCCGCGGATCCTGTAGAAGGGCGCGAGGACCGGCGCGCCGCTGCGGGAGAGCGTGGAGACCGAGAACGTCCCGTCCTCGGTCCCGCGCAGGACGAGCCCCCACGACGTGAACCACGTCTCGCCGTCACCCCGCCAGAACGAGGTCGTGATCCTGGGACCCGAGGTCGCGATCCTCACCGGGACGAGCGACTGCTCGACCGCGTATCCGTCGTCCGTGACCCGGATCGTCGTGAGGTAGGCGTCCTCCTGGGAAGGGAACGTGCCGCTACGGCGGTACTGGAGCGCGACGTATTCGGTCGGCGACACCCGGGCGACGTCGCGGAGCCAGCCCCACGTCGGGGAAGGGCCGATGCGGAGCGTTCCGGCCCGCTCGGCGCACGCCGCGTACTGGCTGTTCGAGACGATGGCGTCTGCGACGCGCTCCCAGCCGGCCGCCGACTTCCTGACGACGAGCGGGCAGGTGGTCCACGCCGTCGTCCGATGGCGAGCGCCGACGAACCAGAGGTCGTCCGGTCCGGTTCCGTCGACCGCCGTGAAGAAGATGTGCTCGTCGGCCGCCACGATGCCGTCGTCGGCGACGTAGACGGCGTCGAAGCTCCCGCTCAGCGGGTCACGGCGGAAGATCGTGTTGCTGAAGTACGCATAGACGTCGCCCGCACCCGTGCCCCAGACGCCGAGCGTCGTGACCGGCTCGCGAGTCCCGCCCTCGAGCGGATTGCCGTGGCTCTCGGTATGGCCCGGGACGTTGTCGGGCAGCGCCTGCTTCGTCCACGTCCACGTGCCGCCGGAGCGCTTGCCGTGGAACACGTACGACGGTCCGACGGTGAAGTACATCTCGTCGACGTTCGGGGCGTAGATGCGGCCGGCGAACGTGCCGATGCCGGTCTGGTTCTGCGTTCCGTCGTCGATGTACGCCCACGAGTTCGTCGACCTCGTCCACTCGAGGACCTTGATGCCCACGGTCCGGCTCTCGGCGACCGCGAACGCGACCTCCTCGAAGGGCGCGATGTCACGGAAGGCGAGGTCTTCGTCCGGGAAGTTGGTGACGCACCACCCGGCGGGGCTGCAGTCGGGCAGACGAGTATCGGGGACGTCGGCGTCGGCGATGGATCCGGAGTCTCCGTCGTCATCTCCGCCGTCGGGGACCTCCGTCGCGGGTCCCGGTGACTCGGTGTTCCTCGGAGCCTCGTCGTCCGAGCTCGCGCAGGCAGAGGCGATCGCGATCGATGTGAAGGCGGACGCGAGGACGATGATCGTTCTCATGGTTTTCCTCCGAGCGACAGCAGCGCTCCTTGTCCGGCGATCCAGACCTTCCCCGGCGACGGGATCCAGATGTGCTGGAGGCGCGGGCGTCGGCCGCCGAGGCCGGCGACCTTCACGCGGGTCCAGGCGGTTCCGTCGTAATGAAAGACGGTGCCCTCGTCGCCGGCGATCCAGATGTCGTTCGGGGACGAGCCGGCGATCACGCGAAGATGCTGATTCGTCGGCACTTCGTCGTAGCTCTCGAAGAAGCGGGGATCCCCGCGCCAGCGGCGCACCGTGCCGGACGAGCCGACAACCCAGACGTCGTTCAGCCCGGCGACCCACACTCCGTGGAACGCGATGATCGTGCCCGTGTCGAAGCCGGTCAGCGTCGGCGCGTCGGCCTCGGCGTCCGTCACGCGGAAGGCGGCGCCCCGCGGCCCGACGGCCCAGACCTCGTCGGCGGAGCGACCGCCGATTCCGTAGACCTCACGGCACGCGACGGTCACACCGCACTTGTCGAGATGCACTGGCTGAACCGCGAACCCGCCGCTCTCGGTCCGGCGCAATCGCCAGAGTCCGCTACGATTGCTCTGCGTCGTCAGGCCGAGCCAGAGCGACGTCGATTCGGCGTGACTCCACGAGGTGTGCACGCGCCCGTTGACGGAGCTCCAGGCCGAATTGAGCGTCGCCGAACCGAACGACGACCAGCCGCCGGCGGAAGGCGCTCCCGCGTCGACCTCGAGACCGCGCGTGTAGAGCCGCCTCGGATCGTCGAACGCGATCTCTGCGCCGTCGCGGAGCCAGAGCGCGTAGAACGACTGCTGCGTGTCCGTCACGGACCGCTTCCACGACGTCCCGTCGAAGTGCGCGGCCGCGCCGACGGTGCCGACCAGCCACGCATCCGTCGCCGACCGAGCCGCGAGCGTCTGGACGTGCGTGCGCAGGTCGAGCGTCTCCGGCCCGCGCGCCACGCTGAAGAGCGGATTCGCGCAGAGGGCGTCGTCGGTGCACTCATCGGGGTAGTACTCGCAGTCGTCGACGCAGACCGAGGCGTCTTCCCCGGCCTCCGCGTCGCCGCCTGCATCGGTCGCAGGAGCCGGCGTCGGCACGGGCGTGCTCGTGTCCTCCACGAGAGCTCCGGGCGTCTCGGCGTCCGTCGCGCACGCCGCCAGAACGGCGAGCGCGCACGCCGTCCCAGCGGCGGTGATGAGCCATGCGGTCTTCATCGCGGGCCTCCGGCGTCCGGTGCGTCGTCGCACGGCTCGACCATGCATTGACCGTCGACGCATGCCTGACCGGCGATGCCGTCGCAGGCGATCCCGCAGCCGCCGCAGTTTTTCGGGTCGGACCCGATGTTGGTCTCGCAACCGTCATCCCGGTTGCCGTTGCAGTCGCCCCAGCCGCGGTTGCACGACCACTCGCACTTTCCGTAGACGCAAGCCTCGTCCGCGTTCGGTACGTTCAACGAGCAAGCGGTCCCGCATGCACCGCAGTTGGTCCTGTCCGACGAGAGGTCGTTGCAGATGCCGAAGCAGAGGTCCCCGAAGCAGCCGCTGGTGCAGAGGGTCTGCCCCTCGGCGCACATGCACTCCGGGATCATGAACCCGTTCAGACGGCAGGTCATGCCGTCCTGGCATTTGTTCCCGCACGCTCCGCAGTTGTTGTCGTCGGTGAGGCTGGTCTCGCAGCCGTTGTCGGCGAGGAGGTCGCAGTCGCCGGTGAACTGCATGCACTTCAAGGTCCCGCACTGGGAGTCGAAGCAGCCGAAGTACGTGCTCGGCGGCGGCGTGACGGTCCCGTCGCCTTGCGGCGGGCAGGCATTGCCGCACGCTCCGCAGTTCGCGTCATCCCGGGACGGATCGATGCATGGCGCCGAGCCCCCGCAGTTGATCTCGCCCGGCTTGCAGCCGCATGCGTAGTTCCCCTGTCCGCGGTCGATGCAGGGGTTACCCGCCGGACACTGGTTCCCGCAGTATCCGCAGTTGTCATCGCTGAGAGGGGTCGTCTCGCAGCCGTTGTCCGGGACGCCGTCGCAGTCGAGCGCTTGAAGGGCGTTGCAGACCAGCTGGCAGCGGCCTTCGACGCAGACGTACTTGTCCATGCCGCCGATCGGACACCGGTTCCCGCACTCTCCGCAGTTGTTCAGATCCGTGCGGAGATCGACGTCGCAGAGGAACTGCGACGAGGGACACGTCGTGTGCCCCGCGGGGCACCTGTTCGACGGGCAGTAGTTCGTCAGCGTGTCCGGTGTCGACAGGCCATCGCCGCCGTCACCGCCGTCGGGCGCGGTGAACGTCGGTCCCCCCGGGGCCTCCCGTCCGAGATAGACGCCCCTCGTCTCCGTGGTGCAGGCAGACGCGAGCGCCATCGCGCTCGCGAGCAGGAACGTCGCCGAGAGTGTCCTCGACGCGGTCGTTTTCTTTCTCACTTGATGTCTCCTCGACGATCAGGGGACTTTTTCGGAAGGGGCGACGAGCGCCCGGACGCGCGCGAGATGCGGCGATCTCGGGTACGTCGATTCGAAGCGTGCTGCGCGTTCCTGCGCGTCGTCGCGGCGTCCGCTACGAACGAGCGCGTCGATCGCGAGTCGCTCTCTCTCCTGCGCGAAAGAAGGGCGCTGGAATCGCTTTGCGTGCTCTTCGGCGAGGGCAAGTGTCCGCGCAGGATCGGTCGCGAGCGCTCCGCGCGCCTCCTCGAGCACCGCGAGCTCGTCGCCGGGCTCCTCCGCTGCGGTGTCCGGTGACGGAGTAATCTCGGACGGAGCCTCGACCGGGCGTTTCGGGCTCCGCTCGGGCTGGTTCGGGCGGCGCGGCGCTGCAGACGGCAGCGATGGAAGCGCGTCGACGGTGAAGACGGGCATCGCGGTCGATGGCGCTTCGTCGCGCTCCGTCATGTTCGTCGGCGCAGGCGGGGATGCCTGCGGTGTCGATGGGATCGTCGTCGCCGCGGCTTCGATCGGAGCGCCTCCAGAAGATGAAGGCGTCAGGTCGATCTGCTGGTGGGTGCTCGCCATGACGCCGGCGATCACTAGGGCGGCGCCTGCAATGAGCGGCAATTGCCGCCCGTGCCACGGCCGGTCGGCGCGCGGCTCCGGGACGAGGACCGGCGCGAGGCGCTGTTCGAGTCCCCGCATCCGCGTGTCGTCCGGCATGTCGTCGCGCATGCCCTGCACCGCTTGCTCGAGCAGCGCCTCGTCATCGGCATCGAAAGGAGGTTCGTTCATCTCTCGCCCATTCGCGCGCGCGCGCGGTGCATCCGTTCGTGAATGAGCTTTCGCGCGGCGTAGAGCCTCGAGTAAGCGGTGTGGAGCGGGCAGCCGACGGCGTCGGCGACCTCCTGCATCGGCAGCTCCTCGATCACGTACAGCACGAAGACCTCGCGCTTCTCGTCGGGAAGACCGCGCAGGATCTCTTCCAGGAGCTCCTTCGCTTTCCTCGCGTCGATGGCCTCGGCGGGCGTGGTCGAGTCGACCTCGGTGGGCTCGATCGTCTCCTCGGTAGGGATCTCTCTTCGCGCGCGATGGCGCTTTCGGTAGTTCGCCGCTCGACGAACGCAGATGCCGTACACCCACGCCCTGAGGACGGTGTTCGGATCGAGGCCCGGGAGCTTGCGATGGACGATGAGGAAGACTTCCTGGAAGACGTCGTCGACGTCGGCGTCGTGCACTCCCAGGCGCCGCAACAGGCGGAAGACGAAGCGTCCGTGCTCGCGAAAGATCGCTGCGACCCGCGACTCGACAGCGGGTGTCGAGGTCAGCTCCGCCCCCGGCAGGAGAGCTCTTCCGGTCACGATCTCGGTCACTAAAGGTAGATGGCCCGTGGCCACACCCGATTTTCATCAAAACGTACGCGTCACGGAGATCGTTGTGGTGACGAAGATGCGGCCGAGCTCGTGCAACGTGCGCTCGCGCCCAGCTTCGTCTTCGTAAGAGAAAGCCCAGCGCGGTCGCGGGAAGAACAGCGCGACGTCGGCGGCGACCGACGTGTCGCCCACCCGGAACGACGGTGCGAGGGCGACGAGCGGACCGAAGACCGTCTTCGCGGCCTGATCGCCGTCGCTCAGCCCCGCGGCCCCAGGATGGACCGTGCCGACCGCGCCACCGGCGCAGGCCGCTCCGCCGAGCGAGCCGCTTCCGCCGACGACGATGCAGGCGCGCCACTCCTGCATGAAGGCAGAGAACTGCCGCCGCCGTGGTGTCCCGAGCGCAGCGCGATAGCTGCCGCGCCAGTCGAAGCGCAGCGGTGCGCGCCAGGGCGAGAGCCCGACAGTGAGCGCGCCACCGATGTCGTCGCCCGGCAGGAGGCCACGTCCGTACGTGAGCCCTGCGCCAACATGCAACGTCGGCGGCGTGCGCGCTCGTTGAGGCGGGAGTGACGGCGGCTCAGGTTGCCCGACCGCGCGGCGAGGCGGCGGTGCTTCGGGCTCCTCCCCTGGCGTCGGAGCTGGCTCGCGGAGGAGCGCATCGGGCTCGACGATGAGCACGATGACGAACGCAGCGGAGCGGATGAGCTCGGCGCAGCTGGCCGCCTCGAGCTCACGGGTGCCGACGACCTGTTTGTCGTGGTCACGCTGCTCGAGGCGCGCTCGGCGTCGCCCCGCGCTGGATGGGGCGAGCTCGTGGCCCTCGAGCACCATCTCGGCGTGCTCCGCGTCGACGAACGGATCGCGTCCGAGTCGCGCGATGACGGCGGCCTGCAGCGACGACGGATCGATGCAGGCATCGTCGGCCGGCGCCGACCATGCGATGGCGAAGGAGCTCGATGCAGCGTGCGCCGATCGAGCGGACATCACGAGCGCGGCGAGCGCACCTACGGTCGCGATCGAGCCGAACGCGCCGTTCCGGCCCTTCCTTCGAACGCGCTCGCGCCGGCCGCACACGATCTCGACTCCAGCCGGGATCCTGCCCTGGCCGGACAAGCGCGCCAACGGAAATACCCATCGCGCCTTCGGCCCGAGCTGGCACGCGCGCTTGACACGCCCGTCCTGCGCGACGCATCGAAGGCCGACATGAGCTTTGACCAATATGTACGCGAACGGCTTGCCGGACTCGGGCTCGAGCTACCCGTTCCACCGTCGCCGGCGGGCTCGTACGAGCCGTTCATCCTCGATCGCGGCGTCGGCTACCTGTCGGCGCAGGTCCCGCCGAAGGGACACGCCGTCGCGACGGGACGCGTTGGCGCCGAGCTGAGTCCGGAGCAAGGATACGAGGCCGCGCGCCTCGCGGCGCTGAACGCGCTCGCGCGCCTCGATCAAGCGCTCGGCGGCTTCGAGCGGCTGCGGACGCTCCTCCGTGTCGAGGGGCACGTCGCCTCGATCGACTCCTTCCGTGACCAGCCGCGCGTCGTCGACGGCGCGTCGGAGCTCTTTTCGAACGTCCTCGGCCCGCGGGGGAGACACGCGCGGACGGCCTTCGCTCCGGCGCGCCTCCCGTGGGACGTCAGCATCGAGCTCGCGATCACGTTCGCGTACGACGAGGCCGACCCGCCCGGCCGGTAGGTTCCCGTCCCGGGTGACCGCCACCGCAGCGGCCCATGGTAGAGCTTCGTGAAACGCCCCAAAATTCGGCTGGTTTTCGGCCGAGATCAAGTCTCCGGCAAAAAACGTGCGTCGGGAGTGGCATTGTCACGA
>Ga0233377_1001141_pt1 | contig 10358 bp, 7 predicted proteins | sample ElkDunMinimDraft_6_FD_191540 | JGI IMG/M metagenome (GOLD analysis project Ga0233377, IMG submission 191540) | Fecal eukaryotic communites from dung pellets of Tule Elk in California, USA - Elk Dung E36 | ecosystem: Host-associated > Mammals > Digestive system > Large intestine > Fecal | place...
GAAGCTCTCGGTGTCCACCTTGCCGCCGGTGAAGGTCGTCAGACCGGCGGGCAGGCCCGGCCCCATGCTGGGGTAAAGTCCGATGACGGTGTCGAACGCCCCCTCGGCCGAGGCGTCCATGTAGAAGAGGCCGGCCACGCCCTGCCAGCGGTCGCCCTCGAACAGCAGCTGGAATTCCTGGGTGAACTGGCTGTCCGCATAGTAGCCCGGAATGTCGAGGATCGGCTGGGGCAGTCCGTCGAAGTCGATGCCGTCGCCCTGGGTGTCGCCATCGCGCCAAGCGGTGATCGACTTGAAGGTCAGGACGTCATTGATGTTCCATTCGCCCGTGAACGACAGACCGCGGGTGCGCACATAGCCTTCATCGCCGATGCCGGCGCGGGTGTCATAGACGCTGTCGGGGCTGGGTGCGGCAAGGCGGTAGCCGTGACGGGCGTTGGAGTCATCTTCAGTGATGTCGCCCGCCAGACGGAAGAACAGGTTGTCGGTGGGCGTCCACTCGAGGCTCAGACGCCCTGCAGTGACATCCTTGTTGTAGTGCTCGGCGCCCGTATTCAGATTCTGGCCATAGCCGTCGCGGGTATAGCGGGCGATGGCTCCCCCGATCCTCAGCGTGTCGGTCAGCGGCGCTGAACCCGACGCGATAAGGTCGATCTGGTTGTAGCTGCCATAGGCCCCTTTGAGGGTCAGCTCCGGCTCCGCGCCCAGACGCGACGTCACATATTTAATCGCGCCGCCGATCGTGTTGCGGCCATACAGCGTGCCCTGCGGTCCACGCAGGACTTCCAACCGCTCGATGTCGAAGATGTCCAGCACTGCGCCCTGCGGACGGGCCACATAGACGTCGTCGACATACAGGCCGACGCCGGGCTCAAAGCCCCACAGCGGGTCCTGCTGGCCGACGCCGCGGATGAAGCTGGTCAGGGTCGAGTTGGTGCCGCGCGCAATCTGGACCGTCGCGTTCGGAGTCTGCTGCTGCAGGGTGGTGATGTCGGCGGCGCCGGTCTGTTCCAGGCGCTCGGCGCTGACGGCGCTGACGGCGACCGGCACGTCCTTCAGTGATTCTTCGCGGCGGCGCGCGGTGACGACGATGTCATCCACGCTGGTGACCTGCTCGCCGGACGCCGGAGCGTCCTGGGCCAGGGCCGGGGCCGCGCAGAGCGAGGCTGTGATGAAAGCGCTGCTCAGCAACGCCAGACGCAATTGTCCTGTCTTGTGCATTCTCGTTCCCTCTCCACGCGCGGTCGTTCTGGTCGCCGCTGATCTGTGTTGGCCTGACGGTGGTCCGCGAAAGACCCTGTTGTCAACATCATTCATTCTTGCATGAATGAAGTTTCACGAGACGGCTCGACAGGCCGCCGACCGCTGTTCATTCTCGAATGAACAAGCGCAGCGAAGACCGCGCAGGAGGAACGCATGGATCAGTCCGCTTCAACCGCGACGCAGCCCGTCGCCCATACGCCGTCAGGCGATTTGCGCGGCGGCCGTGAAGGATCAGCGAACGTGTTTCGCGGCGTGCCCTACGCCCTTCCCCCGATCGGCGATCTGCGCTGGCGGGCGCCGCAGCCGTTTCCGGCATGGAGCGGCGTGCGCGAGGCGACGGCTTTCGGCCCCTCGGCGCCTCAGGCCGGGCCCGCCGACGTAGCCGACATCGTCTCCATCGGCGGAGCGCCCGAACCCACGGGCGAGGACTGTCTGACGTTGAATGTCTGGGCGCCGACAAAGACCAGCGCTCCCGCCCCGGTCATGATCTGGCTGCACGGCGGGTCGAACCGTATGGGGGCCGGCTCACTGCCCTTCTACGACGGCGCGGCCTTTGCGCGCGACGGCGTGGTTCTGGTCAGCGTCAACTATCGCCTAGGCCAGCTCGGCTTCTTCGCTCACCCAGCGCTGACGGCGGAAGCCGGATCGAATGAGGCCCTCGGCAATGCGGCCTTGCTGGATCAGATCGCTGCTCTGGAATGGGTCCGCAGCCATGTCAGCGCCTTCGGCGGCGATCCGGCCAACGTCACCTTGTTCGGCGAATCTGCCGGAGGTCTCGACATCCTGGCCCTGATGACGGCCAAGCGAGCGCGCGGCTTGTTCCACAAGGCGATCGTGCAGTCCGGCGGCGGCTGGCTGCCCGCCACGCCGCTGAAGACCGCGCACGAGCGAGGCGTGGCGGCTGCGACCGCGCTCGGCCTGACCAATCCCGACACAGCCGCCCTGCGCGCCGTCCCGCCCGAGCGCCTTACAGCCATCGAAGGCGCCTTCGGCCCGGTCATCGACGGCCGGTTGCTTGACCGCGACCCGATCAGCGCCTTCGCGCGCGGCGACTTCACCGACGTGCCGTTGATGATCGGGGTCAACAGCGGCGAGGATTCCCTGCTCAACTACGGCGGCGGGCTGAAACGCTTCGGCCAGTTGATCAAGCCGAACGCCAAGCTGGCCGCCCTCTATCCGCAGGCGAACGGCGACGAGGAACAGTTGATCCGGTTCGGCTTTCGCGACTTCGCCTTCGCCGCCCCGGCACGCTGGCTCGCCGCCCGCCCGCGCCGGTCGAAAGCCTGGCTCTACGCCTTTGACTATGTGGAAGAGGCACGGCGCGAGACCATGCCGCGCGCCAACCACGCCGCCGAAATCTTCCATGTCTTCGAGACCCTGGACCATCGCCCCGACGGCGCCCCGACCGCGACTGAAACCGACCGCGCCGTCAGCGCCGCCATGCACGCCCGCTGGGTCGATTTCGTCAAGACCGGCGTGCCAGGCGTCGACTGGCCGGCCTATGTCCCCGCCGACGACGCCTGGATGGTGTTCAACGACACGCCCGGCGGCGAGGTGCTGCGGGGTTGGTGGAAGGCGGCGCTGGATCATCACAGCCGCAAGGGCGAACTGCTGATCCTGCTGCTGCGGGCTCGGGATCGCCTGCGCCTGCTATTCTCGGCTAGACTGCGTCGATGACAACGACCGAGACCAAGCCTCGCGCCAAGGCGACGGCCAAAGCCAAGGCCCCGCCCAAACCCAAGGCCCAGCGCCGTGAGGAGACAACGACCCGGATCCTCGACGTGGCCGAGGCCCTGTTCGCGCGCGACGGCCTGCACGGCGTCACCCTGAAGGCGGTGGCCAAGGAAGCGGGGGTCGATACGGCCCTGCTGCACTATTATTTCGACGACAAGAACCGGCTGTTCTCGACCGTCTTCGGTCGTCGCGCCGAGGTGGTGAACCAGCTGCGTCTCGACAGCCTGGACCGCTACGAGGCCGAGCACGGCGACGCCATGACGGTGCGCGGCGCCATTGACGCCTTCCTGCGCCCGCTGTTCGTCCTGTTTGATAATGGCGACAAGGCCTGGCTGAACTACGCCGCGCTTGTGGCCCAGGTGAACAACACCCCGGTCTGGGGCGGCGACACCATGCACCAGCATTTCGACCCGGTGATACATCGCTTTATCGGCGTTCTGACACGGATCTCGCCCGAAACGCCTCCGCGTCAGATCTACTGGTTCTATCACCTGCTGTCGGGGTCGCTGACCCTGTCGCTGGCCCAGACGGGTCGTATCGACGTCCTGTCCGGCGGCCTGTGCAAGTCCTCGGAAATGGGAGCCATCTGCGACGCCATGGAGGCTGTCTTCACCGGCGGCTTCGAGGCGATCAGGCGCGACGACGCCCAGCCGCAGACCTCGCAAGGTTAAGGCCCTGCAACCCTGAAAGCCAAACACTCACGCCAGCCATGTCGCTGGTTTGAGGGATGGTGTCGTCTCGACATCTCCACACCCCGCTAGCTCATCACAGCCATTCATGGGGCGATATCCTGCGACAAAACAGGCGTTGTTATTGAGAGTGATTCGCATTATGCAGCAAGTCCCCTTCAGAATGGTGACTGCAAGCACTCATGAGACAGCCCTCCCTGCCCCTGCTTCTTCTGGCTGGAGCCAGCCTGATCCCGACGCTGGCCGCAGCCCAGACCGCTTCGCAGGCTCCGGCGGCTTCGACGCTGGACGACATCGTGGTGACGGCTTCGACGCGCGCCCAGTCCGTCGTGAAGGCGCCGGCCTCCATTTCGGTCGTGACCAGCGAACAGTTGGAAAATCGGGCCTATGTCGATCTGTTCGACGCGGTCCGTGACGTGGAGGGGGTCTCTGTCAGCGGCGGCTCCAACTTCCAGGACATCATGATCCGTGGCCTGCCAGGCGCCTATACGCTGACGCTGGTCGACGGACGGCGCCAGTCCACACGCGAGGCGCGGGTCAACGGCAACGGCGGGCTGGAACAGAGCTTCACACCCCCGGTCGGCGCCATCGAACGCATCGAAGTGGTGCGCGGTCCGATGTCGTCCCTCTACGGCTCCGACGCCCTCGGCGGCGTCATCAACATCATCACCAAGAAGGTGCCTGACCGCTGGGGCGGCTCCATCGGAGCCGACTATGTCGCCCAGGAGAGCAATGAGAGCGGCGACTGGCGCCAGGCGCAGTTCTACCTCGCCGGGCCCATCGTCACCGAACAGTTGGGTCTGCAGTTCTGGGGCCGCACCCTGCAACGCACCGAAGACGACATCTTCAACGCGCCCAGCAGCACCGGCGCCATGGGTTCGGACGAATACAATCTCAGCGGCCGTCTGGCCTGGACGCCGACGCCCGACCACGAGATCATGCTGCAGGCCGACACCAGCCGCATCGAGCGTGAAAGCACGGCCGGAAAGACTGTCGCCGCCAACGGCCGCAGCGTCCGCAATGATCACAGCCGCGACAGCCTCTCCCTCAGCTGGAACGGCCGCTGGGACTGGGGAACCAGCGCCCTGTCGGTGATGCGCGAACAGGCCCAGCGCGAAACCTGGACCGCCAACGCCGCAGGCGACCTGATCCGCGGCGCCCGCGCGCCCGAGATCACCAACACCGTCTATGACGCGCTGTTCAACGTGCCGTTGGAAGGCTCGCGCCTGGGCGATCACAACCTGGTTTTCGGCGGTCAGTTCAATGAGAACAGCCTGCACGACATCAATCCAGGCGCACGCGACAATGTCGCCAAGACCTTCGAGGTCTGGCAGCGCGCCCTGTTCGTTGAGGACGAATGGAGCCTGACCGACGATCTGGCCCTGACGCTAGGCCTGCGCTGGGACGACCACAAACGATATGGCGATCACTGGTCCCCGCGCGCCTATCTGGTCTGGACGCCCAGCGAGACCCTGACGCTGAAGGGCGGCGTCTCGACCGGTTTCCGCGCCCCGGAAGTCCGCGCCGTGGCCGACGGCTACGCCTATGAGACCGGCGGCGCCAACTGCAACTACGGCGCAGGCCTGTGCGGCGTCATCATAGGCGACCCGGACCTGAAGCCGGAGACCAGCACCAGCTATGAGATCAACGCCCTGTGGCGGCCGACCCCCCAGCTGTCGCTGAACGCCACGATCTTCCGCACCGACTTCAAGGACAAGATTTCCGACGACCGCGTCTGCGGCCCGGACGTCAACAACAACGGCGTCTGCGACGTGCCGGGCGAGGTCCTGCGCTGGGCTGAAGACCCGCTGTATCAGCTCTATTACTGGTACAACTTATCCGGCGCCCGCATCCAGGGGGTGGAGATGAACGGGCGCTGGGACGCGACGGATCGGCTGGCGCTCAAGGCCAACTACACCTTCACCGATTCCGAGCAGGAAGGCGGTCTGTATGACGGGCTTCCCCTGTCCCGCGTACCCGAGCACATGGCCAACGTCCGCGCCGACTATCAGGCGACAGAGCGGCTGAACCTGTGGGGCGCCGTCAGCTATCACGGCGAGGAACTGAACGCGGGCCTGCGCGTCGGCATCAACGGCAAGCCCGTCATGGACGGGCCGCGTCAGGTCGGGCGCATCTACCCCGATTACACCCTGGTCGACATCGGGGCGAACTGGCGGGTCCGGGACAATGTCGCGCTGAAGTTCGGCGTCTACAACGTCACCGACAAGGTGCTGGATGTCGCCAGCTATGACGTCCAGGGCGACGGCCGTCGCTACTGGTTCGGCGTCAACGTGGACTTCTGAGGATGGCCCCCGTGTCACTGAACCTGAACCGCAGACGCCTGTTCGCCGGAGCCGGCGGCGGCCTGTTGCTGCTCGCCGCAGGCTGCAAGCCGCCCGGTGCGGCATCCGCCAGCGGCGACCTGATCGACCTGCGTGACCGCCCGCTGTCGGTCACGCCGCCGGTCGGCAAGCTGTCGATCGACGATGGCCGCTATCTGATCGGTTTGGCGCTGATCCATCCCGATCCGGTCAGTGTCCTGGCGTCATGGGCCGGGGACGTGAACCGCATCAGCCCCGAGATGTACGCCGCCTTCGTGGACAAATTCCCCGCCCTGGCGACCCTGCCCAAAACTCCGAGTTCGGCGGGCGAATTCGATGTCGAGGCCGTGCTGACAGCTGGCCCCGATGTGGCCGTCGTGTCGCTGGGCTCCGGCCCGACCGACGCCCAGGTGTCGCAACTGGAAGCCGCAGGCGTCACCGTCGCCTTCATCGACTTCTTCACCCACCCCTTCGACAATCAGGCGCGCAGCCTGTCGTTGCTGGGGCGTCTGACGGGACGGGAAGAGCAGGCCACCGCCTACAACGCCTTCCGCGCCGCCCGCCTGAAAGTCATTTCGGACAAGGTGGCGGCCATCCCCGAGGACCAGCGTCCAACCGTCTTCCTGGAAGCGCACGCAGGCAACAGCCCGGACTGCTGCAACTCTCCCGGACGCGGCAATGTCGGCGATTACATCACCTTCGTCGGCGGAAGGAACATCGGCGCCGATGTGCTGACCAGCGCCTCGGGCAAGCTGAACCTGGAATATGTCATCGACCGCGACCCCACGGTCTACATCGCCACCGGCGGCCCCCATCTGGAGAAGGCGGGCGGCTTCATCGTCGGTCCGCAGTACAGCGACACACAGGCACAGGATTCATTGCGCCGTGTCGCCTCGCGCCGGGGCATCGCCAACCTGACCGCAGTCAGCGCGGGTCGCACGCACGGCCTGTCGCATCAGCTGATCAACTCCCCCATCGACATCGTCGCCACAGAGGTGCTGGCGAAGTGGATTCACCGCGAACTGTTCGCCGATCTCGATCCCCGCGCCACGCTGGAAGAGATCAACACCCGCTTTCTCGCCGTGCCCTATCGCGGCGACTACTGGGTCGACCTGGCCTCTCCGCCAGCCTCGCCCGCTTCCCAAGGAGCCAGACCATGATCGCCAAGTTCAACCGCGGCCTCGCCGCCATGACAGTCGCCGCCGGCGCCATGCTGATCGCGTCGGTCGCCTCGGCGGAGCCGACGCTGGAGCGCTCGGTCAAGGTCGAGCCCGGCGGCCTGTATGAGCTGGTCTTCAACCCCGCCAACAACGACGTCTACATCGCCGCCGTCGGCCCGCGCGGTCAGACGGTCGCCCAGATCGCCCGGCTGGACGGCGCGACCCTGACCGCCGAAGCTGGCGTCAGCGTCTCTGCTGACCCGCTGTACGGCCTGGGCCTGAACAGCCGCACCCAGATGCTGTACGGCACCGCCACGCGCACCGGTTCGGTCGGCGTCGTCAATCTGGCCACTGGCGAAGTGGTCGCCTCGATCAAGGACGGCGACAACGACGCCGCCCATGTCCGCGAGGCCATCGTCGATGAGCAACGCAACAAGGTCTATGTCACCGTCGTCGGCGGCGAAGCCGGGGACGCCAGCCGTCCCAACGAGGTCTGGGTCATCGATGGCGCCACCAACACGCTGGAGCGCAAGATTACGGCGCCGGTCGGCGGCCTGACCGGCGCTGCGCTGGATGTCGCCGCCAACCGCCTCTACATCACCGGGATGAGTTCGGGCGACGTGGCCGCCATCGACCTGTCGAACGATCAGGTCATCGGCCGCTGGTCAGCTGGCGGTGAGCGCCCGACCAACGTCGCCGTCGATGCCGCGGGCCAGCGCCTGTTCGTCGCCAATCAGGGCTCCGGCGATCTGACTGTGCTGAACGCTGCGACCGGCGAACTGCTGGGCAAGGTCGCCACAGGCGAAGGCGCGCTGAGCGTCGCCTTCAACGGCGCGGTGAACCAGGTCTACGTCGCCAACCGCCAGGCGGGCACCGTCACCGTGGTGGACGCGACCAGCTATGCCGTTCTGGCCAATCTGCAGACCGGCACCTTCCCCCAGACCATCGCCATCGATCGCGCGACCAACACGGTCTACGTCACCAACAAGGCCCGCGGCCTGCCCCGGAACGCTCCCGCCGGAACGCCCGTCCCGGTCGATCCCGCCGGCGACACGGTCAGCGTCATCCGCCCCTGATTTTCAGTCTCCTCCCCGACTGGCCCGGTCGTCGCAAGACGGTCGGGCCATCTTTTTCGTTACTGAGGCCAAGATCATGAGCACCTCTCGCGCAGACGTGTCGACGCCCAACGGCGCGCGCTACCTCCAGCAACTCTGCAAACACTGGAGCCACAAATTCCAGGTCGTTTTCAACGCGGCCGAAGGCCATATCGATTTCGGCGATGGCCGCGCCTGCGGGCTCAAGGTCCACGAAGCCGCACTCGAAGTGCGCGCCATCGGCCCGGCTGAAGCTCTTCCGACCCTTCAGGACATCATAGAAAAGCACATCCAGCGCTTCGCTCACCGCGAGGGCGAGCTGGCCTTCGCCTGGGGCGCGCCGCAAGGCTGAATTCTCAAAGCGAGCAACGCCTACAGGATGTCGTCCACCAGCACCTGAAGCGTGCCTTCGCCGCAGCGTTCGACGCGGGCGCGCACCTGGTAGACCTGCGCCAGAACAACGGGCGTGATGGCCTCGGCCGGCGTCCCGCTGGCCGCCACCGCCCCGTTCGACAACACCACCACCCTGTCCGAAACCCGTGCTGCGGCCTGAAGGTCGTGCAGAACCACGATGACGATCATGCCGCGTTCAACGGCCAGTTCGCGCACCAGCTGCAGCACCCGCAGCTGGTGATGCAGGTCCAGGGCGCTTGTCGGCTCGTCCAGCAGCAGGACGCGTGGTCCGCGCACCACGGCCTGGGCCAGTGAAGCCAGCTGGCGCTGGCCACCCGACAGCTGGTCCAGCCGCCGCATGGCCAGTTCCCCCATGCCCAGACGCTCCAGCACCTTCAGCGCATGCGCTGCGTCATCCTCGGGCGCCACGCCGTCGATTGGCGAGGCCCTGAGCGCGCTGACCAGTGTCTCCAGAACCGTCAGAGCCACCCCCTGCGGCAAGGTCTGGGGCATGTAGGTGACCGAGCGCGCGCGCGCCGCCAGCGACAGTCCGTTCAACTCCCGCTCGCCCAGCTTCACCGATCCTGTGGCCGACTGCAGGCCCGCCAGAGCGCGCAGGAGGGTGCTCTTGCCCGCCGCATTGGGGCCGATCAGCGACAGGACTTCACCCGGAGCCACCTCTGGCAAGGTCAGGTCCTGGATTACAGGCCGACCGCGATAGCCGGCGGATACGCCGGAGACCTTGAGCGCGTCGCTCATCAGCGGCCTCCGTTGCGGAAGATCAGAATCAGGAACACCGGAACGCCGATCACCGCCGTCACCACCCCGATGGGCATGACCACGCCCGGCGTCATCGCCTTGGACATGGCCGAGGCCAGCGACATGATCAGGGCGCCGGTCAGCATGCTGGCGGGCAGCAGGAAGCGGTGATCCTCACCCAGCAACATGCGCGCGATGTGCGGCCCCACCAGGCCGATGAAACCGATGGTGCCGACGAAGGCCACCGATGTCCCGGCCAGAACGCTGACCCTCAGCAGGGAGGCGAAGCGCAGACGCGTCACGTCCACGCCGAAGCTGCGCGCCCGGTCCTCGCCCAGCCGCAGCGCCGTCATCCCCCGCGCGGCCAACATGGAGAAGGGGGTGACCAGCACGACCACCACGGCGGCGACGCCGACGTTCGACCATGTGGCCCGCGAAAGCGATCCCATGCTCCAGAACACCAGCTGCTGCAGCGCCTCCTGAGAGGCGACGAACTGGATCATGGCGATCAGGGCGTTGAAAGCGAAGACCAGCGCGATGCCGAACAGGACCACCGTCTCCACACCCGCTCCGCGCGTCCGCGCCATCAGTTGCAGCAGCAGAACGGAGCCGAAGGCGAACAGGAAGGCGTTCAACGGGATCAACCAGTCGCGCGGCACAAACGGCAGTCCCGCGCCGAAGACGATGGCCAGCGCCGCGCCGAACGCCGCCGCTGACGACACGCCCAGGGTGAAGGGACTGGCCAGGGCGTTGTTCAGTATGGTCTGCATCTCGGCCCCCGCCAGCGACAGGGAGGCGCCGACCAGCACCGCCATGACCGCATAGGGCAGGCGCACCTGCCAGATGATGGCCGCCTGGGGCGCGGTCAGGCTGTCAGGATCAAACAAGCCACGCAGCACCTGCCCCGCCGTCATCGACGACGGTCCGGTCGTCAGATCCAGAGCG
>Ga0233377_1001142_pt1 | contig 10358 bp, 9 predicted proteins | sample ElkDunMinimDraft_6_FD_191540 | JGI IMG/M metagenome (GOLD analysis project Ga0233377, IMG submission 191540) | Fecal eukaryotic communites from dung pellets of Tule Elk in California, USA - Elk Dung E36 | ecosystem: Host-associated > Mammals > Digestive system > Large intestine > Fecal | place...
GAGGGCCACAAACCGCGTCGACCGCATCGGCTCAGCTTACCACCACCCGGGCGCAGCAGCCTGCGTGCGTGTGCCGGGAAAGGCGCCGAGCGGGGGGAACCTCCCTCACATCTTCGTGCTCGCGCTGATGGGGCCGGGCCTGTCGCCGTTCGGACACCCCATGCGCCCACACCGTGATGCTCCGTTCTTCGCGATCCTCCTCGGCGTCAGCGCGAGCGTTGCGTGCACACTCGCGGAGCCGAGCACGCCGGCCGGGGCGCTCGACACCGCCGCCGAGCGCGCGAGCGGAGACGACGACGATACGAACAAGGAGCTCGCCGCAGGCTCGTTTGGTGAGCCCGCAGCGGCGAAGGGGCAGGCGGCTCCGGGCGACGATGTGGACGAGGACGCTGCTCTGGACGCGCCGGATGGCACACCCGAGGCCGACGATCCGCCGCCGCCTCCCCCGTCCGCAGAGCGTCAGGTGGTGGCGAAGCTCGGTCTCGGGGACCGCTTCCTCATCGGCCTCGGCAACGACGCCGAAGGCGGCGCCGACCAGATGATGGGGTACTCGCTCGAGCAGAAGCTCGACATCCACTACATGTACCTCTCGGGCCTTGACTGGCCGACCTGGAACAGCCCCGAGGGGGCGTACGTCACGAACCAGGCGAACGCCGCGAAGCGCCGCGGCATCGTCCCGATGTTCACGCTGTACCAGGCCGCTGCGCAGGGCGAGAACAACCTCGGCGCGTTCGCGACGAAGAACTTCATGACGAGGTACTGGCGCGGCGTCCGCGTGATGTTCGAGCGCCTCGGCGAGCTCGACTCGCCTGCGATCGTCCATGTCGAGCCGGATCTCTGGGGGTATGCGCAGATGCGCGGCGATGATCCCGCGGCGGTGCCGATGCTCGTCGGCTCGCTCGTCCCGGAGTGCACGGGGCTCCCCGAGAACGTCGCCGGCATGGCGAAGTGCGTGATCCGTCTCTCGCGTGCCATCGCTCCCAAGGTCGTGATCGGGCTCTCCGCTTCCTCGTTCGGCGCGTACACCAATGGCGCGTCGGATCCGGTCCGGATCGGCTCGTACATGACGAAGCTCGGCGCCGGCGACGGCGACATCACCGTGGTCGAGACGCTCGACCGCGATGCAGGCTGCTTCGAGCGCGCGATCGACCCGCTGTGCAAGCGGGCAGGCAAGTTCTACTGGGACGAGTCCAACGTCGCGCATCCCAACTTCCACGACCACCTCGCGTGGGCGAAGGCGATCCGTAAGGCGATCGGCAGGCCGCTCCTCTGGTGGCAGATGCCGCTTGGCGCCCCGTCCACGAGTGGAGGGAGCGCAGCGCGCTACCGCGACAACCGGGTCCGCTACCTCTTCGCGCACCCTGGCGAGTTCGCCGAGGCGGGTGGCATCGGCGCCGTCTTCGGGACGGGCGCACCCAACCAGACGACCATTCGCACGGACGGCGGTCAGTTCCAGAAGGCGCTCAAGGGCTACTACGCCGCGCCCGCGCCGCTTCCCTGATCACGTCGCGCCGCCCGCGGGCTCGGCACGCCCGCGGGCTCGGCACGCCCGCGGGCTCGGCACGCCCGCGGGCTCGGCACGCCCGTCACCATGCGTCCCATGTCCGCGCCTTCGAGCTCAGCCTGGTGAGTGGCTTCGATCAAAGACTCGAGCTCATTGACCGGTGCGCTCCTCGCCGTCATCGTGGTCGGATGAAACGTTTCGACGCGATCGTCATCGGCGCCGGGCAGGCTGGGCCGTCCCTCGCCGTCCGTCTTGCCGCGTCCGGGCGCAGCGTGGCGCTCGTCGAACGGGAGCAGCTCGGTGGCACCTGCGTGAACACGGGGTGCATGCCGACGAAGACGCTGGTCGCGAGCGCGCGCGCGGCGCATGTCGCCCGGCGAGCCGCGGACTTCGGCGTCGTCCTGAGCGGGGGCGTCAGCGTAGACATGAAGCGTGTGAAGGAGCGCGCCGACACGGTCATTCGCAATGCCCGGCAGGGCCTCACGCGATGGATCCAAGGCACGGCAGGTTGCACCCTCGTCCGAGGGCATGCGCGGTTCGAGTCTGCGCGCACGGTCCGCGTCGGCGACGAGCTCCTCGAAGCACCGCACATCTTCGTCAACGTCGGCGGTCGCGCGCGGGTGCCTGCCATGCGCGGGCTCGATCGCATCACCTACCTGACGAACACATCCATGCTGGAACTCGACACGGTGCCTGGGCACCTCGTCGTGGTGGGGGGGAGCTATGTCGCGATCGAGTACGCGCAGATGTACCGCCGCTTCGGCGCCGAGGTGACGATCGTGGAGAAGGGGCCGCGGCTGGTCGGACGCGAGGACGCCGACGTCGCGGACGCCGTCAGGGAGATCCTCGAGGGTGAAGGCATTCACGTCCGGCTCGGCGCCGAGTGCATCGGCTTCGACGTCGCACCGAAAGGCGGCATCGCCGTGCAGGTCGGCGAGGCGAGCACGGTCGACGGCACGCACGTGCTGCTCGCCGTCGGACGCGAGCCGAACACGGCGGACCTCGGGCTCGACCGTGCAGGCGTCGAGGTCGACGCGCGTGGGTACATCGTCGTCGACGACCACCTGCGGACGAACGTGCCCGGGATCTGGGCAATGGGTGACTGCAACGGCCGAGGTGCCTTCACCCACACCTCGTACAACGAGTTCGAGGTCGTCGCGTCGAACGTCCTCGACGGAGAGGAGCGGAGCATCGCCGGCCGGATCGAGGCGTATGCGCTCTACATGGATCCTCCGCTCGGTCGCGCCGGGATGACCGAGGCCGCCGCCCGCAAGGCCGGGCGCAAGTATCTCGTGGGCAAGCGCCCGATGTCGCGCGTGGGGCGCGCCGTCGAGCGCGACGAGACGCAGGGGTTCATGAAGGTGATCGTCGACGCGGAGACGAAGCAGATCCTCGGCGCGGCGTTCCTCGGGATCGAAGCGGACGAGGCAATCCATGGCGTCCTCGACGTCATGTACACCGGCGCGCCGTACACGACGCTCCAGCGGTCGGTCGGAATCCATCCCACCGTCTCGGAGCTGATCCCGACGATCCTCGGCGAGCTCGTCCCGGCGGGCTGAGTCGACGTCCGCCATCTCACGCGCTTCGTTCCGCTGGACGAGGGCGATGCGATCTCGCTGGTCGGCGTCGTCAACGGCGGGTGGTCGCAGAGCGCTCCTGAGCTGGCGGCTCGCTCCGTGCTGCGCTACTGGCGAAGGATGCGCGAGACGCTGGCTACCTCCATGGGACCGATCGAGTTCTCCGATCTGCGTGCTCACCTCACGCGCGGGGCGGTGATCGTCGTCGATCCATCGCTCGACCTCCTCGAAGTGGGTGAGGCCGTCGCACGCGACGACAAGACGCGCGTGGCAGCATGGATCGACGCCGGGCTGATCGGGAAGCCTTCGCTCGAGACGATCGAGCGCTGGTCGAAGACCCAGGGCCCAGCATGGGTCTCACTGATCGTGCAGCCCTTCGTCCTCCTCCACGAAAAGCTCGACGCGCCCAGCTCGACGGCGAACTGACCCTCGTGCGGCCAGAGGCCGAGAGGCATCGATCGCGACCACGCCATGAGCACCGCGCTCGTCAGTCGTCTGCTCCTCCTCGCCGGAATGGAGCCACGAACAGGGATGCCGCTCCTTCGCACGCTGGCGCGCTGCCCGCGCGGGAGGCTCGTACGCATCGTGGCCTGGTGCGCCTGGGAGAGCGGGCGTGGTGTGCCGTCGGTGAACGACCTCCTCGCCGGCGTGCGTGCGATCGCCCGTGGCTGGGACGACTACTGCTCGACGACGACGCTACCGAGCGGAGCGGCGCTCGTGAACCTCGAGGAGCCCGGCGAGCCCGCGACCGCGCTCGTCAACCGTCGAGGGAGGATCGGCCGCGGCTGGTGGAAGCGGGATGTCGTGACCCGCGGTCCGGTGCGCCCCGAGATCGACCTCGGGACGGCCTGGCTCGGCAGCGTCGTCGGATGCGTCCTGCACGACGACTGCGTTGCTCACCGCGAGCTCGCGCTCGCGTGTGCCGAGTCCGACGCACCGCCGTGAGCGCGTCGTAGCGGTCAGCTCGCGTCGCCGAGCGCTCGGGCACGCCTGTTGCTGTCCGAAGAATCGGCCGAGCGCAGCGAACACGGTCGGAGCGCGCTCGCGTGCTCCGCGTCCGTCGATGCACCCAGGATCCGGGAGCTGGTTGGCCCACATCGGTTTTGACGAAAAACCAGGTAACTTCGAGAACTGGCTGGCGCTTCGAAGCAGTGCAGTCTACATTATTGTAGTCATCATATATCCCACCTCCTGCGCATCTCGACAAGGAGACCATCCCATGAGCAGCTCAGAATCGACCATCGACCTCAAGGCCGTCGCCGCTCACGTGCTTCGTCACCTCGCGCGCGAGCAGGCGCGAGGGCGTCTCGTGAATCTCGACGAGCTCGTCTCGACGATCGGCGTCCGTCGCGGTGACGTCCGTCGCGTCGTGGCGAGCTTGCATGCCGAGGGCCACGTCGACGCCGAGCGGATGAAGCTGACGATGACAGGCCTCGCGCTCGCCGCGTCGATGCGTGATCTGAAGCTTCGCGAGCCGCGCGCTCCCAAGCGGGCGCGCCAGACCCGAGCCGCCTGAAGGCCGGCACGATCGGTCGCTCGCGCCGCGGGGGACGTCGCCCCGCAGACGGAACGGAACGCAGCTTCGGTTCTCGACCGAGCGCCTGGAGAGCCTTCTCCGGCGCGCTACTGGTGCTCCGATCCCTCTCCAACGAGAAATGTGTGCCGAAAAGTTGCGAGCGGGCGCGCTCCGCGGCAACCAGTGAGGCTTGCCCCTCGATGTGATTCCGCGCGAGGTTCTCGTCGCGACGGCGGTGCTCGCTGTGCTCTACGCCCTGCTCACGGCGGCGCGAACGTGGGTGAAGCGCGCTCGGGTGCGGGGCCGGTTCGAGCGGGCGCTCCAAGGTGAGCGCGAGGCCGCCGCGATCCTCGAGGACCACGGGTACACCGTCGAAGGCGCGCAGGTCACGACGAGCTACGCGGTCGAGGTCGACGGTGCGCCGGTCGAGATCCTCCTGCGGGCGGACTACGTCGTTTCGCGAGGAGGTGACCGCTTCGTCGCCGAGGTGAAGACGGGCCGGCTCGCGCCCAGCGTGCAGGCGCCGGCGACGCGGAGGCAGCTCCTCGAGTATCATCTCGCGTTCGGCGTCGCGGGCGTTCTGCTGGTCGATGCGGACTCACGCTCCGTCCACCACATCGCGTTTCCCGCACCCGGTGGCGCGCGGGGCGGACGCTCCGTCGTCTGGCCGCTCGTGTTGGCGGGGATCGTGCTCGCTGCCGTCGCCGTCGCCGTCGCTCGCTGAGACGGGGCTCCGCCCGCCTCCGCGGTGGGTCCGGTGCTGGCGCTACCGCTGTGCCAGCTCGACTCGGTGACGGATCGCTCTCCCGAGGCCTCGTCCGGTGGCCTCTATTGCTCGGGCGAGACTCGTACTAGATCCCCTGGCGGAGCGAGGACGGCCATGCGCGAGCTCATTCTTCATCAGACGAGCGCCAGCGGGCCGCTCGTTCCTTCGCGCTTCGCCGAGGTGTTCGCCCTCCTCGCGAAGCTCGGCACGACGCCACGCGCGACCATGCACGGTCAGGAGTTGCGCCTGGCGGTCGCGCTCCCCCTGGACGATGACGCGTGCGCCGCGTTCGTGCTGGACTTTCCGGCCCAGGGGCGCCGCGTGAGAGGAACGGCGTACGGCCCGAGCGCAGACCTCCTGTCCTGGGCGTTCCACCAGCTGGCCGCGTCGCTTCGCTGTACGCTCGTCGACACGGAAGATGCAGATCGGGAGATCCCGCCTGCTCCCGATGACCATCGGGCCGGGGCGCTCGCGTATCTCGCGCGCTACGAGGACGAAGTGCGGGCTCATCGCCGAAGGCGGAGCGATGAGGACGACGGCGTGGCGTTCGTCGACTGGCTGGCGCGCGAAGGGACCATCGCGCTGTCGGCGGGTGGAGCCGCGACCGCCGCCTTCGCGGGGCTACCGATGGACGACGCGCCGGCCGTCTACGAGCGCTTGCTCGAAAGCGAAGCGGTCGAAGACGTGTTCCTCGGCGAGCGGGAGCTCGGCTGGCTGCTCGCGCGCTTCCGCGCACGGCACGCGACCCGCTGACCTCCGGCCGCGACGGCGAGACGAGCGGGCGCCCGAGGGCGCGCTTCCTGTCGTGCTGTCCTGTCGAGCTGCCGAGAGAGCGCTCCGCAGCACGGTGCGTCCCGGACAGCGTCAGTCCGCTGAGCGCTCGAGCGCCACGCTCCGACTTGCCGTGTTCGGAAAATGCTCGAGCAAGCTCTTCCATGCGGCGCGCTCCGCCTCGCGTTGCCCAAGAGCTTGCAGACTTCGAGCGCGGCCGACGAGCGCCTCCTCGTGGAGAGAGCCTCGGTGCTCGCCGGCCAGGTATGCGTCGAAGGATGCGAGCGCGTCTGCCGGCGCGCCTCGCGCGAGCTCCATGCGCCCGAGGATGACCCGCGAGGTGATCGCCTCTCGGCTGCTCGGGTGAGTGTCGACGAGACGACGATACAGCGCCTCTGCCGCCGCATGGTCACCGCTGCGACGTGCCTTGTTCGCGCGCTCGAAGAGCTCGGGGGGACCTTCGTGGAGCTCCTCCTGCGCGGAGTCCGTGGCGCGCGAGCCGACGTCGTCGGACGCGCGCGTGGGCGGCGCGATCTTCGAAGAGGGAGACGGCGCAGCAGCGGACGGCTTCGCTGGCGGGACGTCCGGCAAGCTCGTGACCGCGACACCCGGCGCAGAGGCGGGCGCCTCGGGCGTCGACGGTGGCGGGGCCGACGCCGTAGACAGCCCGACGACGGAAGGCGTGCTCGCCGGCAGCGGTTCAGCCACGTCCTCGTGCGTCGTGAACCACGTGAGCGCGACCGCGCTCGCGATCGCGGCCGCTCCGATGCCCGCGGGCCATGTCTTGCCCGTCAGTGCCTTGGGCTCGCGGGCTACCGGCGCCGGGGGCACCGCCGCTGCCGCGGCGACCGTCGCCTGGACGAGACGATCGAGGCGACCGTTGCTCTTCGCGTTCGCAAGCGCGCCGCGCGCGTGGCTGGATAGCCGACGTTCTGCCGGTGTCGGCTTCGGATCGACGTCACTCATCGCCTACGCCCCCTTTCTTGATCGACAGCGTCCGCCCATTTGCGAGGTCCATGAGGTTCGGGGCGCGCTCGATCTTGCGGCGTAGCGCTTCGCGCGCCAACCGCAGGCGGCTACGCACGGTGTTCACGGGGACGCCGGTCTCGGCGGCGATCTCGGTGAGCTCGTACTCGAGCACGAAGCGGAGGAGCAGCGTCTGGGCTTGCTCCTCCGGAAGCGTCAAGAGGAGCTCGCTCAGCACACGCCGCAGCCCAGCGTCCGCGGAGTCGTCCGTCTCGTCGAGCGCCTCTCCCTCGGAAAGGATGCCGTCGTTGGAGCGGATCCGCTCCGCGAGCTTCGCCGTCCGCTTGTCCGAGCGTCTCAGCGCAAGCGCGGTCCTCGATACGATGCGCATCGCGAACCCGCGGAACCCGCCCTCGCCGCGGAATGCCCCGAGCTGCTTGATGACGGTGAGCGTCCCGATCTGCACGGCATCGTCGAGCTCCGGGTGGTGCTCGCCGAGCACGCTGACGGCGACGCGGAAGGCGTCCGGCATGAGCGACTCGACGATCTCCCGGATCGCCGCCGGATCGCCGGCCATCGCGGCCTCGAGCGGCAGCTCCGCCCTCGCGGGCAGCGCCTCCGCTCGGTCGAGCGAGAGGTCCGTCATCGACGCGTCTGTCTCCGCTGCGTCGTCGAAGGCAGACGTGGTGCGGCGGGCGCGCGCGGTCGACTCGGGGGGGGAAGCGACGGTCTCGGCACGGCGGAAGACGGCTAGCACGGCGTCCTCCCCGTCGCTTCCACCGCGTCCACGCTCGAGCTCATCGGATCACGGTCTCGACCGAGTTGAGCTTGCGTACGGCCGCGCCGCCCGGGTACCCGTAGCTTGCGGCGAAGCCCGTGCCCCACACCGTGACGCCGACCGCACCACGGCTCTGGAGCTCGCGGCGACCCGCATTGCACGTGCCCGTGCCCACCTTCTGCGGCTTCCGCTGCCTCGTCAGCCACACGCGCGTGTACTCGTACTTACCCGTCGTCCCCAGAGGAGCCCAACCGTCGAGCTCACCGGCGCAATCCAGCGTCACGGGCTCGAACTCCTTGCCCTCGTCGCGCGAGCGGACGACGACGACCTGCGAGTTCGGATAGCTGGGGTCGACGAAGAACACGTAGCGGTCGAGGAACTGAGCCGGCGGGATGACCGTGACGAGCTCCGGATCTCCCTCGGAGTTCTTCGCTTGCTGCCAGCCGTATCCGTTCATGTACGAATACACGGCGAACGGATGCTCGGCGTCCTGACTGCGCACGACGAACGGCGTCTGCGACGCGAACACGTTCACCTCGCCGGCTCCGAGCGTGGCCGGTGCGCCGTTCGGCTGGCCCGGCTCGTAGGTCAGCGTCGTCCCGTCGACCGCGCCGACGATGCGGTAGTGGTACTGCTCGGGGACGCCGTCGGTGAGACGCGAGAGGTGCGGAACGACCGCGTACTCGCTGCCCCACGACTGGAGCGGGACGAGCTGGTCCTGCGAGGCGTCGCACGCGAACTGCCCGGAGGGGACGAACATGCACTCGTGTCCGCCCCAGACGGCGATGTTCTTGTTCGCGGAGATCAGGCTGCCAGTCAGCTCCTCGTGCTGTGCGAGCTGGATGGCCTCGCCGCGCGCGAGCTTCCACGTGCGCGGCTTGCCCTTCAGCGCGCCCTCGACGTTGCGCCCGGACTGGATGCCGGTCGAGCCGATGATCGTGACCTCCGTGTCGTCCTCCGCCGCGACGATCTGCGTCGTCGGCCGGGTCGCCGAGCCGAGCGCGATCGTGACATCCCAAGGGTTCGTCACGATGTAGCCGGGCTTCCACGAGGCGACCGGGAGCAGCAGCGTCGCCGACGACACGGCGCTCTTCTCGCCGCCAAACGGGTAGATGCTGTACGCGCTGACAGGCGCGGATGTGCGGAGGCGGAACGACGATCCGCGCGCCGTGCCGAGGATCGACGTGTCGTTCGCGACGCCTGGCGTGACGCCGTCCGGACAGCGGATGAAGGTATTCCGGTTCGTCTCCTGGCCCTGGGAAAGGAACAGGACTGCGACCTCGCCGGGCGGGAGATTGCCATCGAACGGCTCGTACGTGACTTGATCGCCGCTCGTACGAACGATCCGAGCCGACGCCGCGATGTCGAGCGCCTGCCCCTCGTACTCGGCCTCGATTCGCGTCGGCGTCGACCACGTATTCGCGAGAAACGCCGCGAAGCAGGAGCCTTCGTATCCGTGTCCCGAGCCGGACGGAGGAAGCGCGGCGAACTCGCAGCCAATCGACGCTCCAGCGCTCACGGCGGCGTCGCACGCCGGCAGGCAGGCGCCATCGCCGCAAGCCTGATCGGTCGGACACGCCACGAGGACGTTCGTCTCGTCGCACGCATCGACGACCGAGCGCAGGTCACGCGAGCAGACCCGCTGCCCGGTGCACGAGGGAGCCGCCGGAGGCTCCGTTCCTGCCTCCGGGGCCGTGTCGAAGGCGCCCTTGCGGTCGTCGTACCCCGAGCGGCTGTCCCCGCACGCCGCGAAGGTCGTCGCGGCGGCGGCGAGGCCCATGCCGGAGAAGATCGTCCACCGATTCATCGAATCTCCTCTGCGTTCGGATGAGCGTTTGAATCCATCGTGCCGCGGCCGAGCTCGCCCTGACCGTTGCCGCCCCAGCACACGATCTTGCCGTCGACCAGCGAGGCGCAGGTCGACCGGTCCGTCGTGGCGAACGAGACGACCTTCGAGATGGGCATCTCGAGCGGATGTTTCGATGACAGGAGGACGTCGGGAGCCATCCCGAGCGCTCCGCCTTCGTTGATCCCCCAGCGGAACAGGCGTCCGCCGGCGAGGAGCGCGCCGCCCTGCTCGATGCCGCTGTTCGCTCCGCCGATCGCGACCTGCACGACCTCCGCGCTCGACGGGATGTAGAGCGTGCCGGGCTCGGGACGCCAGCGCTCGAGCAAGCCGTCCGACACGTACGCGAACGCGCCGATGGCGGTGACGTCCGGAAGCTCGCGCGGCCGCGTCGTCGGCGTCTGGACGATGTTCTCTCCGGCGGGAAAGGCGCCGATGCTCTGGAGGACGTTGCCGTCGACGAGCGCGATGATCGTGTCGAGGTTCGTCGTCCACGTCCCGATCGCGAGCGCCTTCACCGGAGCGTGGAACGAGCCGATGAGCTGCGGGGCGAACGTGGTCGTGCCGCCAGCGTCGGCGCCGATGTTGATCGTCGTGTCGCCCCAGCAGTAGAGCGAGCGGTCGCCCGTGGTGA
>Ga0233377_1001143_pt1 | contig 10357 bp, 12 predicted proteins | sample ElkDunMinimDraft_6_FD_191540 | JGI IMG/M metagenome (GOLD analysis project Ga0233377, IMG submission 191540) | Fecal eukaryotic communites from dung pellets of Tule Elk in California, USA - Elk Dung E36 | ecosystem: Host-associated > Mammals > Digestive system > Large intestine > Fecal | place...
AGATACGCGGCCGAACGGTATGGTGGGACATCATCGTCTCGCCGATGCGCGATACCGATGGCGTCATCAGCAACGTGCTATGCGTCGCGCGCGACATCACCGAGCAGAAGGCGATCGCCGAGCGGCTTCGCACCGCCAGCGAACAGGACGTGCTGACCGGGCTGCCCAACCGGCGCGCTTTCGAAAAGCGGCTGAACCGGGAAACCGCGCGGGCGCGCGAGACCGGCGGCAACCTCGGCCTGATGATGATCGACCTCGACCACTTCAAGCATGTCAACGACACGCTGGGTCATCTCGCCGGCGATCACCTGCTGAAGGTATTCGCACGCCGGCTGAAATCGTGCGCGGACGAGGGCGGTTTCGTCGCCCGGCTCGGCGGCGACGAGTTCGCCGTCTTGGTCAGCGACCTGGCCGAAGAGAAGGACCTCGTCACCGCCGCGACGAAGGTGCTGGAGCGCATGGCGGCGCCGGTCACTTTCGCGGGCAAGCTGATCAACGGCGGCCTCAGCATCGGCTGCGCGATGTTCCCGCGCGATGCGAGCGATGCGCAGGGCCTGCTGAAGCACGCCGACACCGCGCTCTACGACCTCAAGGGTATCGGTCGCGGCGGCGTCCAGATGTTCAACACCCGGATGATGGAGGCGGTCGAGCGAACCGCGATCCAGCTCCAGCACGCCCGTTCCGCGATCCGTGACGACGCGGTCGAGCCCTATTACCAGCCCAAGGTGCGGCTTGATACCGGCGAGATCGCCGGATTCGAGGCCCTGCTGCGCTGGTGGAGCCCGGGCAATGGCATCCAGCCGCCCAGTTCGGTGGCCGAGGCGTTCAACGACTACGAATTGTCGACCAGGATCGGCAGGCAGATGCAGGGGCGCATCTTCGCCGACATGTCGCTCTGGCTGCACCAGGGGCTCGACCTGCCGCCGATCTCGATCAATGCGGCGCCCGCCGAGTTCCTCCGCGACGACTACGCCGAACGGCTGCTCGACCGGCTGGGCGAGTTCGGCATCCCGGCCTCGTTGATGGAAGTGGAAATCACCGAGCACGTCTTCCTCGAGCGGCGGTCGGAGCAGGTGATCCGCGCGCTCGAACTGCTGAAGGAAGCCGGCGCCCGGATCGCGCTCGACGACTTCGGCACCGGCCATTCCTCGCTGTCGCATCTGCGCGACTTCCCGGTCGACGTGCTCAAGATCGACCGTTCCTTCGTCAGCCGCATGTTGTCGAAGCCGCGCATGCTGGCGATCGTCCAGGCCATCACCAAGCTCGGCCCCAGCCTGTCGCTCGACATCGTCGCCGAGGGTGTCGAGACGCCCGAGCAACTCCATGCGCTGCGCGATGCCGGCTGCGAATTCGGTCAGGGCTACCTTTTCGGCAAGGCCATGCAGGCTTCGGAAATCGGTCGTCGGCTCACAACCGGAAACTGGCCGTTCAAGCTGAACAGACCGTTGGGATAGCGGCGGGACCGCAACGGTGCCGCAGGACCGCCATCGCTGAATCCGGCATGACGGGCGTGGTCCGATCTCGACCGGCCGGGCCAGCAATCGCTTTCCTACATCGCCCCGATCTGCGAAGTTCGGCGGGCTCTTTCCCATCGTCCAAGCAGCTGATTTCGCGCGGCAATCCTGCTTGCGCGCAAAACATCTACATGCCTCGCACGAGTGAGGTTCGAGAAGTTCGGGAAAGGTCACACCGATCCCGAAAAAATCGAACCAGTTGAGCCGCTTGCGCGAAGTTTCACCCCGCGTTCGGCGTCAACCCTAGTGCGTGATCGCCTGACCTTGAATCGTCATTGCGAGCGGCGCAGCCGCGCGGCAATCCAGAGTCGTGCGCGGGGCTCTGGATTGCTTCGCTGCGCTCGCAATGACGAGCGTTGCATTTTCAGGCCAGTTCGGGCTTCTTCTCGAAGCGGCCGAGCCCGTAGTCGCCCTTGATCGTCGTGCGGTGGACGATGCGGTCTTCCTCGGGATTGCAGCCGCAGGCCTCGTGCAGCACGCGCCAGTTGTCCCACAGGACCATGTCGGTCGCGCGCCAGGCGTGGTAATAGGGCTGCACCACGCGCATCGCCTCGTCCCAGATTTCCTGGAGCAGTTCGAAGGCCGCCGGGCTCTCGTCGCCGACGATGCCCTGGCAGCCGTAGGGCGTCATGTGGAACACCTTCTCGCCGCTGGCCCGCGTCCAGATCACCGGGTGGATCGAGCGCGGCTTCGACGCGGCCATGGCCTCGATGTCGCTGCCGTGCGGCTTCAGTTCGCGGAAGGTCGCGGGCAGGCCGAACTTCTGGTTCGTGTACCGCAGGTCGAGATTGTAGAGCAGTTCCAGACCCTCGGCCTTGGCGAGGATATCCGGGTTCATGTCGCGATAGACCTGGACGCCATCGGCGAAGCCGGTGCGGCCGCCGTCGTTGGCGATCGTGATCGCGCGCAGCACGCCGGCGCGGTTGAGCTCGTCGTTATAGGCATGGTCGAAGTGCCAGGGCTGCCAGGTGACGAGCGGCTTGCCCTCGATCTCGACGATGCAGGCGTCGGGGCCGGTCGAGATCTCGATCACGCCCAGCAACTTGGCGCCGTCCGCGCGGCGGACCGTGGCGACGGGGTGATCCTTGAGCGGGCCGAAGATCGTGCTGACTTCGGTCTGCAGTTCGGCCGAGGGCTCCATGCCTTCGAAAACGATGACGCCGCGGTCTTCGAAGAGCTGGTTGAGCTGGGCGCGGACGTCCGCGTCGTTCACCAGATCGCTGGTCAGCCCGGTGACGCGCGCGCCGAACGACAGGCTCTCGTCAAGCGGATGGATACCGATCTTCGCCATTTCCAACTCCTCAAGAATCTTCTTACCGTTGCCCGCAGTGTAAATCGGCATGGGCCGCTTGCCCAGCCTCTCAGAATAGGCGCCCGGTCTCCACGCGCAGGCGTTCAAGTTTGAAACGGCCAATCCGCCAGCCTTGCGCCAGCTTCACGTAGGTCTCGTGATAGTGGCCGAAGCCGTGGATCGACGATATGTCCTCGCCCGGCGAGCCGTAGATGCGGTCCTCCATGGCCCAGATACCCGTGGCGGTGGTGTCGGACGTGATCTCGATGATCGGCATGTGGCCGTGGTGGACGGTCACCCAGTTCGACATGGCGCCGCGAAAGAAATCGACGATGGCGTCGCCGCCCACGAAGCTGGCATCGTCGTATTCGGGCAGGTCGAAGCGCGACTGTTCGCAGAACACCTCGCGGCGCAGGAGGTCCCAGTCCTTGGTGTCGACGCCGAGGAAATAGTTGGCCTTGACGATCTTGATGGCCTCGATCGCCGCCAGCCGGGCGACGGCGTCCATCAGAAGACCTTCACGTATTGGGTGCGCAGCCGGGTCAGCTTCGTCGACAGGATGCGCCAGCCCGCTTCGAGTTTCACATAATGCTCGTGATAATGGCCGAAGCCGAGGACGAAGGCGGTGTCGCCGTTGAGCGGATGTTCCTTGGACCGGTAGATGCGGTCCTCCATCGCCCACAATCCGGTGGCGGTCGTGTCCGACGTGATCTCGATGATCGGGGTATGGCCGTGGTGGACCGAGACCTGATCGGCCGACTGCCCGATCACCCATTCGATCATCGCGTCGCGCGGGCCGATGTCGCGGCCCATCTCGCCGACGATCAGCCGGCCCTCGGGTGCCCAGACCTGGTCGCGCCAGCCGTCCCAGTCCTTGTTGTCGTAGAAATAGAAGTACCTGGCCTTGAGCTGCTCGATCTCGTGGATCGCGACCAGTCGCTCGACCGGCGTCATGCCTTTTCGCCCGGATGGCCGAACACCCTGGTCATCTCGACGCGCAGGCGGGTGAGGCGGGTCGACTGGAGGCGCCAGCCCTGCGCCAGCTTCACGTAAGTCTCGTGATAGTGGCCGAAGCCGTGGAGATAGTGGCTGCCGTCGTGCAGCGGGTATTCCTTGCTGCGGTAGAGCCGGTCCTCCATCGCCCAGATCACCTTGGCCTCGGTGTCCGAAGTGAACTCGATGATCGGCATGTGGCCGTGATGCACCGAGACCTGATCGCCGACCTGGCTGGAGACCGCCTCGATCACTTTTTCGAGCGGCTCGTGGACCTCGTCGACCTCGGGAACTTCCAGGCGACCGTCGGGCGCCCAGACCTCGCGCCGCCACAGATCCCAGTCCTTGTGGTCGAGGCCCCAGAAATACTTCGCCTTGACCTGCTTGATCGCCTCGATCGCGGTCAGCCGTTCGACATCGTCCATGCATGCTCTCCCTTTCGCGCCATTTCGCTGCGAGCGGAGGCAAAGGTCAAGCGTGTTGACCTATCGGACAATAACGTCGTCGTTGGGCGACTGGGTCCGCGACGGGACCGGAGTTTGCTGCGGTTGCGGCGAGTAGGTCGGCGTGGGGCTGGGCTGGGGCGTGGAGGTTGGCGTCGGTGTCGGTGTGGGCTCGGGGGTGTTGATTGTCCCGGTCGGGCGGTTGTCCGAAGGCGGCGTCGATGTCTGCCCCGGATTGGGCATCGGCTGCGTCTCGCGGCCGGGCCTTGTCGGCCGTTCGGGCCGGTTCGGTGCGGTGGGCAGGACGTTCAGGCCAGGAATGTTGCCGGGGCCATAGCCGCCGCCGCTCGGCCGGGGGCCATCGCCGCCGAAGCCGCCGGGCGGAGGATAGTCGTAATAGGGCCGGTCGCGCTCGGGCTGCGGCATGGTGGGCTGCCCCGGTGCGTCCGGATCGTAGAGGATCTCGCGCGGTTGCAGCAGCATGTCGTTGAGCCGGGCCACGCCGGGCGACGAAATGGTGAAGGGGATCGGTCGCGCGCCGGCGTAGGGCACGTAGGCGGCTTCCAGCGGGTTATCGAGCGTCACGGTCTCCCCGCCGGCGGCGACGTCGACCTCGCCCGGCGCGTCGTTGCCCTGCCTGCGCGGACCGGGGCCGCGCAGGACGACCAGGGTGGCCGTGGCGGGATCGTGCTGGTCGACGTCGCGCACCTCGCGCTCGCCGCGCGCGATGGCGACCGCCTCGCCGCCGACGACGACGTCGAGCAGGGTGCCGCGCACGCCGATCGTGGCGGAGGGCGACGTGATCGAACGGTCGGCGCCGCCTCCGGCGCGGCCCGACATGAAGCGCAGCGCGCCTTTCGCGACCGTCGCCGACATCGCGCTGCCGTTGGGGTTGTAGACGAAGCGGTCGATCGTCAGCCGGGCGTTGGCGCCGACGGTGAACTTGGACCGGTCGAGCAGGAGCAGTTGCAGCTTGCTGGCGCCGCCGGTCTGCACCTGGTCGGCCAGCGCGACACGCTGGCGCACCGCCGCCTTGGCGAACTGGCGCGCGGCCGTGCTCTTGATCCGCACGTCGTTGACGATGGCCGCGGCGATGCCGACCACCGCGGGCGCGGCCGCCGAGACATGATGGCTGATCCCGCCCGCAGCCAAGCCGGTCAGGAGCAGCGCCACGATGCCGGCGCGCGCATTCAGGAAGCGGGAATTACCCATCTCAGCGCTCCCGCCCGTCTGAGCAGGCCTCGTTCGCTTCCGCCCAGGCGGCATCCGCTATCTGCCGCCCGCGGACCTGGTCCAGTTCGACCATCGCCCCCTGGCGATCGTCCAGCCGGCACATCACCGCGGCGTGCAGCAGCCGGGCCTCGTTGCTTTGCGGATTGTTGAGGATCACACGTTCCAGCGTGGCGAGCGCGTCGAGCATGTCGCCGGCGGCAACCTGTCGGCGCGCCAGCGCGATGCCCGCAGTCGGCGTGGCGGTTGCGCGGGCGAGCGCGTCAAGTTCGGCGGGGGTCTCGGCTTGGAGGGGTGGGGCGATCGCGATCAGCGATCCGCAAAGAGCCGCCAGGGATATCCGAATGCCCATCCGCCTGCTTTCCTCGCTGCAGCGGACGGCAGAGTAGCACCGTTTCAGCGCACGACAATGGTGCGGAACGGAGCGGGCGCGCGCTCAGTCTCCGCTCCCCAGGACCGACCAGTCGTACTTGCGGTCGGGCTCGAGATCGATCCCGTGCACAGCCTCGGTCACATAGTGATCGGCGAGGCGGCGATGCTCGCCTTCGGACTCGGCATCATCGGCACCGAGCGCCATCAGCATTTCCTCGCGAGCGCGCATCAGGCAACGCGGAACGTCGATCGTGTCCATGGCAGGCATCCTCTCTGTTCTGTGGAAAACAGTACCATGGGGCCCTCGAGTCGGCCAACCCGCTCCATCGCGGCGACAAGGCGAGGCATCGTGTTTCGGCGGGACTGTGCCGTGGTCCTTGCCTTTCCCGCCTTTAACCGCTAACGGCGCGCGCTTCCGGCAGGTTCGTCCTGGCGGATTCCCTGCGGAAGCTCCGGATCAGGTCCAGGGCGCTTGACCGCTTACTCTGAGGACCCGCTCGCGGGGCCGACAGGAAGAAAGGAGGCCACCCGTGGCCAAGAAGATTGAAGGCTATATCAAGCTGCAGGTGCCTGCGGGCGCCGCAAACCCCTCGCCGCCGATCGGCCCTGCGCTCGGTCAGCGCGGCGTGAACATCATGGAGTTCTGCAAGGCGTTCAACGCCGCGACGCAGGAACTCGAGAAGTCGATGCCGATCCCGACGATCATCACCGTCTATGCGGATCGCAGCTTCACTTTCGTCACGAAGACCCCCCCCGCGAGCTACCTGATCAAGAAGGCCGCCAACCTCAAGTCGGGCTCGAAGGAGCCGGGCAAGGTTTCTGCCGGAACGATCAAGCGTTCGCAGCTGGCCGAGATCGCGCAGACCAAGTTCGCCGATCTCAACGCCAACGATATCGACCAGGCGACCAAGATCATCGAAGGCTCCGCGCGTTCGATGGGCCTCGAAGTGGTGGAGGGCTGATCCGATGACGAAGCAGACCAAGAAGCAGAAGGCCCTCGAAACCAAGCTGGGCGACAACCAGAAGCTCTATGGCGTCGATGAGGCGATCCAGACGCTGAAGGACCTCAAGTCGGCCAAGTTCGACGAGACCATCGAAATCGCGCTGAACCTCGGCGTCGATCCGCGCCACGCCGACCAGATGGTCCGCGGCATGGTGTCGCTGCCCTCGGGCACCGGCAAGGACGTCAAGGTTGCGGTCTTCGCGCGCGGCGACAAGGCCGAAGCGGCGCTGGCCGCCGGTGCCGACAAGGTCGGTGCCGAGGACCTGCTCGACGACATGCAGGCCGGCAACCTTGACTACGGCCGCGTCATTGCGACGCCCGACATGATGGGCATCGTCGGCCGTCTCGGTAAGGTGCTGGGTCCCAAGGGCCTGATGCCGAACCCGAAGCTCGGCACGGTCACCCCGAACGTCGCCGAAGCGGTCAAGGCTGCCAAGGGCGGCCAGATCGAGTTCCGCGTCGAGAAGGCGGGCATCATCCACGCCGGTATCGGCAAGGCCAGCTTCACCAACGAAGCGCTGCGCGCCAACTTCGACGCCTTCGTCGACGCCATCGTCAAGGCGAAGCCGGCCGGCGCCAAGGGCAAGTACGTCCGCAAGGTCTCGGTCTCGTCGTCGATGGGCCCGGGCCTGAAGATCGACGTGGCCCAGGTCCACGGCGGCTAAGCCTTTCGCTTCTGCGATATCGAAAGGGCCGGGAGGGGAAACCTTCCCGGCCTTTTTCATGCGCGCTTGATTCTTGCCGGCGCTTGCGGCATTGGCGCCTCAGAGAGACTGAACACCTGTACAGTATTTCCGAGAGGGACCCATGGCTATCCGGTTTGAGAACATCAAGGAATTCATCGGCTCGCGCGTCGCGTGGGATGATCGCGCCGATCTCTTCACCCCCGAAGCCGCCGCGGCGATTCGCGCGAAAGTCGAAGAGCGCACCGTGCTCGTCTTCCCCGAGGCCGACCTGACCGACGAGGAACAGCTCCGCTTCACCGAGCTTCTGGGTGAGCGCCAGCGCCTCACCGGCCGCTTCAACGTGCAGAGCATCGATAACGACGACGTCTATCAGGTCACGCTCGACCCCAAGATCAATCCGCAGCCCGAGTACGTGCTCGGCACCTTTTTCTGGCACATGGACGGCATCACCGTCGACGCGCCGCCGCCGTTCGCCACCTTGCTGTCGTGCCGGATCGCGCCGGCCAAGGGCGGCGAGACCGAGTTCGCCAGCACCTATGCCGCTTACGAGGGCCTGCCCGACGAGGAGAAGGAAGCGCTCGAGGGGCTCAAGGCCGTGCACTCGGTCAAGGCCAGCCTCGCGCCAATCGCCGACGCCATTCCTGAAAAGCACCGCGAGAAGGTGCTCGGCATCGGCCTGATCAAGGAGCATCCGGTGGTCTGGACGCACGAGTCCGGCCGCAAGTCGATGGTGATCGGCACCACCGCCGATCATATCGTCGGCCAGTCCATCCCGGTCGGCCGCGCCATGCTGATCCGCTTGCAGGAGTGGGCGGCGCAGCCGGCCTATTCGCTGCGTCACAAGTGGTCGAAGGGCGACTTCGTGATCTGGGACAACACCGGCGCGATGCACCGCGCGATCCCCTATGACCAGTCGACCGGTCGCATGATGCACCGCACCTCGATCGCCGGCAGCGAAGCCGTCGCGGCTTGATTTCTAACGCTTGCAGGTGAGCACGGGCGCGGCCATGGTCGCGCCCGTGACACTGCCGGATTCTATTCTGCGAGCGATGGAGCCTGGCGCGGGTCCGCTCGACTTTCTTGCCCTGCTGGGCGTGGTGATCGCCGCCGTCGTTGCGGTGATGCTGGCCACGGGCCTGTTCTTCGAAGTGATGAACGCGCGGCATCCCGAACGGAAGGTGCAGAAGCGAGTCAACCCGCGCAAGTGGCAGGAACTGGCCTATGCGCCGGGCTCGATCGTGGTGCTGTCGTCCTGTTTCGCCTTCGGCCTGTTCGCGCAGTGGCAGGGCTGGGCGCTGGCACCGGTCACGCTGACCTGGTGGAACGGCCTGCCGCTGCTGTTCGTCTCGCTCCTGCTCTACGATGCCTGGTTCTTCTGGGTGCATCGCCTTTTGCACACGCGCCCGATGTTCCGTTTTCACCGCCAGCACCACACCAGCGTCGCGCCGACCGTGTGGACCAACCATCACGAGACCGTGGTCGAGGCGCTGCTCAACCAGGCGTTCTATGCGTTGATCGTCTTCGTCCTGCCGATCCCGTGGCAGACGCTCGTCGTCCAGAAGCTCTACGACCAGATCAGCGGCATGCTGGGTCATGCGGGCTACGAGCATTTCGCCTCGCCGATGGGCCGCGCGCCCTGGCCGTTCGCCAGCACGGTCTTCCACGACCAGCATCACGGCTATTTCCACTACAACTTCGCGCACACCTTTTCGTTCTGGGACCGCTGGCTGGGCTCGCTGCATCCGAGCTACGACGAGACCGTGGCGCGCTTCGAGCCGAAGAAGGGCTGAGCGAAGAGGCAGCGGTAGATCCGCCGCACCAGCCCGATCAGGTGGAGACGGCGATCCCGCCGGGCATTACCGCCTTGCCCATGTCTTCCAGACCCTGCGCGAGTTCGCGCGTGCAGGCGGCGAGTTCCTTGGCGTCGACCGAGCGGATGACGAAATTGGCGCCCGACTGGCCGTCGCGCCAGAACGGATAGCTGCCGATCTGGCAGCCGGCGTGGGCCTGCTCGGTCCGGCGCAGCAGGTCGGCGACCTCGCTTTCCTGACTCCAGCAGCCGAGCGTTTCGGAGAGCATCGGCAGGCCGCCTTCGAGCTGACCCGAGAGCGCGTCGAGCATGCCGGCGGTGATCTGCGGCACGCCGGCCATCAGATAGACGTTGCCGAAGCGGATGCCGGGCGCGCCGGTGTAGCGGTTGGGGATCAGTTCGGCCCCCTCGGGCACGCGGGCCATGCGCAGCCGCGCTTCGGTGAGGCCGCCGCGGGTCTCGTAATAGCCTTCGAGAATCGCCCGTGCCTCGGGATGGACGACGACGCCGACGCCGACCGCCTCGGCCACGGCGTCGACGGTGATGTCGTCGTGCGTCGGCCCGATGCCGCCGGTGGTGAACAGGTAGTCGTTGCGCGCGCGCAGCGTGTTGACGGCCTCGACGATGGCTTCGGTCACGTCGGGCACCACGCGCACTTCGGCAAGGCGGATGCCGTGCACGCCGACCCAGCTGGCGACCTGGGCGATGTTCTTGTCGTGGGTGCGGCCCGACAGGATCTCGTCGCCGATGACGATCAGCGCGGCAGTATAGACTCGGGACGAATCGACCATGCCGAGGGGTTAGGGCAAAGCCGGCTCCGTCACAACGGGCGCTCTGGCAAAGCGCGGGGCCTCGCCGATCAGGCGCGCATTGCCAGACGGGATCGGCTTTGCCAAAACCGGCTGGTGCCGATCATTGCCGCCCGCCGCTATACTTCGGGAATGTGCTCGCAAGAGGACATCGCGGTCGATGGCGCCTCGCGCCCGCCGCTGCCCGAGGGCAGCTTCGACTGGGT
>Ga0233377_1001144_pt1 | contig 10340 bp, 11 predicted proteins | sample ElkDunMinimDraft_6_FD_191540 | JGI IMG/M metagenome (GOLD analysis project Ga0233377, IMG submission 191540) | Fecal eukaryotic communites from dung pellets of Tule Elk in California, USA - Elk Dung E36 | ecosystem: Host-associated > Mammals > Digestive system > Large intestine > Fecal | place...
TTCCTACTATTTTAATATTGGTACTAGCAGGTGCCCAACCCCAGAAATTGATTTTGGAGCCTCTTTGAAGGACCATATGATCGGAAAAGAAATTTGGAACACGAAGCTGAGCATAAATAGATTGTTGCATGCTCACAAGAGCTAGCAATGTAAAAAACAGCAGTTTTTTTAAAGTCATAATAGATAGATTAGGTTTATTGATGGATAAATTTAATAAAAAAGATGTTAGGTAGGTTAATTAGTTTTTTGAGAAAGGACAAAAAAAGAGCTAGAAAACATGTTTTCTAGCTCTTTTTCATTTTATAAAATGGATGTTATTTAACCATTTTTAGGAAAGTAGCAACCTTTTCTTTTAATTGTCTTCTGTCTACAATAAAGTCCAAGAATCCATGTTCAAGAACGAATTCTGAAGTTTGAAATCCTTTTGGAAGGTCTTTTTTAATAGTTTCCTTAATCACTCGAGGTCCTGCAAAGCCAATTAGAGCTCCAGGTTCAGCGATATTAATATCACCTAACATGGCATATGAAGCAGTAACACCACCAGTTGTAGGGTCCGTTAATAAGCAGACATAAGGTAGTTTAGCCTGAGCTAGTAATGCCAATTTTGCAGAGGTTTTAGCCATTTGCATTAATGAGAAAGCCGCTTCCATCATACGTGCACCGCCAGATTTGGAGATTAACATAAATGGTAATTTGTGTTCAATACAATAATCAATTGATCTTGCGATTTTCTCTCCAACAACAGAACCCATTGAGCCTCCGATAAAGGAGAAGTCCATACATGCAATAACAAGATCTTGACCATCCACTTTACCAACCGCAGATTTTAAGGCATCATTTAAGCCTGTTTTTGCCTGGCTGTCTATTAATCTTTCTTTGTAAGGTTTTGTATCGACAAAGTTAAGTGGATCTCCAGCTTTAAGGTTAGGGAATAATTCCGTGAATTCGTTATTGTCAAATAAAATAGAGAAATAAGCAGTTGATCCAATGCGGATATGGTAGTCACAGTAATGACAAACATACTTGTTTTCAACTTGTTCTACATTCAAAAGGGGCTTTTTGCAATTTGGACATTTATTCCACATTCCATCTGGGGCCTCTTTTTTATTTTCTGTAGCAGTATGTATACCTGCTTTGTTTCTTTTAAACCAACTCATAGACTCATGTTAATTCGGTTTACAAATAAACGAAAAATATCTAATATGTGTATTTAGAAAACGAAATGAGGGGAATTTAGGATGAATTTATAGGTAGGTAAATAAAAAATGGGTAAGCTCCCTCTATCGCACCGCTCAACCAAATACCCTTGCTTTGTTCCCAACCTGGGGGAGTCAATGGGAGCTGGTCGTAGAGGACTTACCCACGGCAAAATTAACAAAATTTTAATCTTTCGAAAAAGAAAATTGCATTATGGACGTATTAGGCTGAGGTTCAACCTAAAAATTACATTTTATCTTTCTGATATTCCCCAGTTAAGGCGAAATATCCAAACACTCCGAGTCCAATTGATATGATCGGAGTAAGGATAAAAAGTATAATTATGCCAAAAACTACGTCTTCCTGTTTCCCCGAAATAATTTTGGGTAGACCAAATTGTGCTATACAGAAATATGCCGTAAGTAATGCTAATATTATCCAAAGGATACCTAATATTTTTTTTATATTTTCCATGTTAACTTAAATCTTTTGCGACCATATTTTTATTGATGTATAATGCTCCAATTACAAAGCAGACTGCAGAAATTATTATGGGGTACCATAATCCCTCCAAATAAAAGGTTGGGTCGGCAGCACCTTTCGCATTGGTCGCTAGGTATGTGGAAATGGCTGGTAATAGACCTCCAAAGATTCCATTCCCAATGTGGTAAGGTAAGGACATCGAGGTATAGCGAATCTTAACTGGGAAAATCTCAACCAAAAATGCTGCTATTGGGCCATAAACTAGTGTTATATATAAGATCTGAATAAAGATTAATGCTATTAATTTCACATAATTAGCACCAGATAAAAACATAGAACTCTTCGTTATTGTTTTATGTTCTGAAGCTTGAACTTGTCCATCAGTAGCTTGTTTAATTTTTTCTTCCTTGCTGTATGCGCCGTCTGAATAGTATTTAGTAGTTGTTATTATTTCTCTTGGATCTTCCGAGCTAGGTGCTGAAATTACTTCTGTTCTTTTATCTACTAATTCTTGTTTATTACTCACATCAGTGATATGGTACATTGCTTGGTAAATTGGTCTATATGTTAATACAGCTAATAGCATCCCTGTTAACATAACCCATTTACGACCAACCTTATCCGATAATTTACCAAAAACAACGAAGAATGGTGTGCCAAATAATAAGGCGATTCCTAATATCATGTCCGCTTGATCGGAATCTAAAAACATGACAGTTTTCATAAAACTCATGGAATAAAATTGACCAGTGTACCAAACTACACCTTGGCCCATTGCTGCTCCAAATAAAGCTAAAAGGACAAATTTCAGGTTGTATTTGTTTCCAAAACTCTCTTTAAGAGGGTTCGTTGATGTTTTTCCTTCGGCTTTAGCTTTTTTGAATTCCGGAGATTCATCCATATTTCTCCTAATTAAATAGGAAACATAAACCATTATAATTGAGAGTAAAAAGGGAACTCTCCAGCCCCAACTATCAAATTGAGATTCACTAAGGAAAAATTTTGTCAATAAGATTACGACCAAAGAAATAAATAAGCCAAATGTGGCCGTGGTCTGGATCCAAGAGGTCCAGTAGCCCCTTTCGCCATTTGGAGCATGTTCAGCAACATACGTTGCAGCTCCACCATATTCGCCACCTAATGCTAATCCCTGGAGTAATCTTAGAATAAGGACAATTAACGGGGCTAAAAAGCCAATGCTATCATAGCTTGGGATACATCCAATTAAAAATGTAGCACCCCCCATTAACATCAAAGTCACCATGAAGGTGTATTTTCTTCCGATTAAATCTCCTAATCTTCCAAAGAAGAGAGCTCCAAAGGGTCTCACGACAAATCCTGCAGCAAATGTTGCTAGGGTGGACAGGAAAGCTGCCGTCGGATTATCAGAGGGAAAGAATTTGGTGGAAATCACGATGGATAAACTTCCAAAAATAAAGAAGTCATACCATTCGATAAGTGTTCCTAAGGAAGATGCGCCTATGACTTTCCAAATTCCTTTTTTACTTACTTGTTCTTGCATAAAGATGTTTAGGTTTAGGGTAGTTTATATATTTTTCCTGGTAATACTTGGATGATTCCATTCATCTCCATTTCCAAGAGTATAATTGCTAGTTTACTTTGTTGCCAATCACAATAAGATGCAATATCATCTATATTGGACCCTTTGCATTCCTTAAGATAGTTAAAAACCTTTTGTTCCTCATCGGTTAAATCAAAAATCAAAGGCAGTTGAAGAGTAGCTTGAGACTTTTTTGTGATTTCATCATCCCATTGCATTAACATGATGAGGTCTTTTGCATGACGAATTAAATGGGCTTTATTCGTTCTGATAAGTTCATTACATCCTGCAGAATAATAGAGGTCGGTTGATCCCGGAAAAGCACAGACGTCTCTGTTATAGCTGTTCGCAATTTCAGCAGTTATTAATGCTCCTCCTTTGTTTGCTGCTTCAACAACTACTGTGACATCAGAAAGACCCGCAACTATCCTATTCCGCATTGGAAAGTTGCTTTTATCGGGGTTCGTGCCAGAGGGGTATTCTGTAATTAAACATCCGTTAGAGATAATTTCATTTGCAATATCCCGATGTTCAAAGGGATAAATACGATCTAATCCATGTGCCAATACAGCCCCAGTTTCTAAGCCTTCATTTAATGCTGCCTTATGAGCAATAATGTCAATCCCATACGCAAGACCACTGACAACTAATACCTCAAGTTCCTTTAATTGATTTACTAATTCTTCTGTTAGTTTTCTGCCATAAGAAGTGGCATTTCTAGTTCCAACTATACTAACAGTTTTCTGCTTGTTTAGATTGCATTGACCTTTTTTATAGATTACTAAAGGAGCATCTTCGCAATGTTTTAATCTAGCAGGATATTCAGCATCTTCAAACCAAAGTACATCAATCTGATTGTCCTCAATAAATTTATATTCTAATTCTGCTTCCCGTAAATAAGATTTGGAGATTAATTGTTCAATTGAATTTTTATTGATGCCAGGGATTAAGGATAATTCTTTCTTTGAGGAGTTAAAAATCTCTTGTATAGTTCCACAATAAGCCAATAACAATCGACTTGTTTTTGGCCCTATTCCTTTAATCTTGGTTAAGGCAATCTTTTCTATTGCATTCATTTTGGCTAGCTTAGGATTAAAGATAAGGAATCGACTTTCCTTATGCAATATCTAATAAAGTATAATTGATTACCTTTGTAAAAAATGAATTAAAATGGAAATGCAAGAGCCTTTTGATATAGAAGTAGGAGATATAGTTTATTCAGTTTTCCCAGATGAAGAAGATACCTATACCATTTTTAAAGATGGAAAAGAGTATATTCAGATCATTAAAGATACAGATACAACTTGGTTGAAATTGCATCCGGAAACGGGATTGCCACTGTTTGGTATGGATGAGGAGATTAATTTGATAGGGGCTGAAATAATTAAAAATAATAAATAAGTTACCTCATGAAGGAGAGGTTATGGCATTGGTAAATCATAAGAGTATTAATAATTCATGTAATCTTCAAACATTATTTTTGAAACATCCTTTATATAATCAATATTGTTGCATTTTAAATTAATTAGCAAATAAGTGTTGTTTTCTTCATCAAAATGGTGTTCAAAGTCATCCGGATTGATTAAGTTTTCAACTGCATATTTATACAATTTAAACCTCGATGTTATACTTTGACTTTCAGTATAACATTTTTTGATTTGACAATAAGTCATAGCCCCAATAAATCCGAAATGACTATTTGGATATTTCTTATAAAAATCAATTAATACATTAATATTAGTTCTCACTATTTTGGAGAAGTGACCAGTATTGGTTACGATATTATATTTATACTTATTGGATTTTAATTTTCTGGGATGAAATTTTAATATGAAAATATTATTATTGTAATGTTCAACATTTATAATATACCGAACTCCTTCTTCTGTGTTGAAAAAGAATTTATAAGTTTTTAACAAATGTTGTTTAGTAATGTTAGAGGAAATCCCGAGTCCTGAATAAGGATATGCCCCATCAAACATTAAGAGGAAATTATAATGTCAAATAGGTATATGCTGAATTTTTTACACTGGTCAACTCACTCTTATCCCGTTTTTTTAGGTTAAGAACAATTTTTGTTGGATTAGATTTAGAATCCTTAGCAATAGAAACAGCAGAAGCAGCTTTATTCTTGCTGTAATCTATATTTGAATCTGATATATTGTGTTTCATTTTAAAATCTATCTACATCAAACTTAGTTATTTATTTGCAAAATACAAATAAAATAGTTGTAATTATTTACATCTATTTATCTGTAATTGAACACTTTATTATAATTTTTATATAATGAAACTAGGGTTTTATAAAAATCAATTCTTTCTAAAATTATTACATAGGTATGTACATTACATACTTTGTGTCAAAGAAGTCTTCTTTAAAGTATTGCGTAATGGGATGTAGTTCTGCTTTAACTCTTGCTTCTTTAATTTCTTCCTTTAGATCTCCGCCTTTTAAATATAATATTCCGTTAGGAATTGCATTTTTATCTTTCTTCTCAAACTTGTTTCTTACCCAAGGAATAAAATCTCCCAAACGAGTCACAGCACGAGAAACTACAAAATCATATTTATAATCCAATTGCTCTGCGCGAATATGATCGGCCTCAACATTTTTTAATCCAAGCCCCTGAGCTACCTCTCGAACCACTTTAATTTTTTTACCTATTGAATCTACAAGATGAAATTGAACTTCAGGGAATAAAATTGCTAATGGAATTCCAGGAAAACCACCCCCAGTTCCAACATCTAGAATTCTAGTTTTTGGAGCTAATTCGGCAACAAATTTTCCAATAGCTAAAGAATGTAAAACATGTTTTAGATATAGACTCTCAATGTCCTTTCTAGAAATAACATTGATCTGATCATTCCATAATGGATATAGTTCCTCCAATTTAGCAAATTGTTCTTTTTGAGTTTCACTTAATTTAGGGAAGTAATTATAGATAATGTCGACAGTTGGATTCACGATTTTATAATTTTAAATTGTTTTTATTTCCAAGACACTTGTTTTTTAGAGCGATTGAAAAGCCCATTAAAACAGATGTAAAAGTAATAATATAGATCTAGAATTGGCAACCAGAGAATTAAGTCGCTGACTTCTAATTTTTTATAAATAGGTCTAAAAATAAGGATTTGACAAATTAAACGAATTAAGTATGCCGCTAGAGCTAAAAACCAATATTGTGGAAGTATCACAATTGAAACAGCTAATAAAACATAAAATAAAACTGCTGTTATTAATTGTATTCCCAGCATTCTCTGATGTCTTCCTTTATAAAGTGTTGATGCTCCTGAATGTCTTGCTTTTTGCTTATAATAACTTTTCCAAGTTCGTTTTGGATCAGAATAGATAAATGCATCAGGACTGATGTTAATTTGAACATTGTTTTTATTTGCATTCGCATTTACAAATAAATCATCATCACCAGATTTAATATGCATATGTTCTTTGAACCCAAAGGTTTTAAAGAATAGATCCTTTTTGTAAGCAAGATTTCTTCCTACACCCATATAAGCATCTTTTTTTAAAGCATAAGATAAATAGCTCATTGCTGTATGGGTAGTTTCAAACCTAATCAATCGGTTCAAAAATCCAGGGAACTTAAAATAAGGGGAATAACCAAGTACAATTTCTTTGTTTTCCTGGAATGATCCCAACATTTCTTTTAGCCAGTATTTACTATTAGGTTGGCAGTCTGCATCTGTCATTAGTAAATAGGGGAATTTTGCAGCCTTAATACCCATAGTTAGGGCAAATTTCTTGCTGTGTTTTAATCGAATGTGATCCTTTATTTCTACGATTTTAAGATGAGGGTATTGTTCTGAAAATTCTTTTAAAACCCATTTAGTATCATCTTCTGAACAGTCATTAACAACGATTACTTCAAAGCTTTGATAATCTTGTTCCAAAATCTCAGGCAGAAAAGATTTTAGATTGTCCTGTTCATTATGGGCACAGATAATAATCGAAACTTCTTTAGATTCTGTGTCTTCCTGATATGATTTGACTTTATAGAAAGCTAATTTTCCATATACAAAAAGGATAAAGTAAAGTTGGATCAATAACAATAGCACTAGAATACCATATGGAATTAGTGTTAAGTCAAGATTTATATAGAATTGTGAACCCATAAAATTAGCGTCAAAGATACAGGTTAATAGGTTAAAAAGTTTGTTAATTGTTAAGAAATGCGAATTAAGGTTCTGATATGTCATTCGGAAAGAATTTTATAGTATTTTTGCGGTCGATTAAGGAACACTATGAATTTTAAGCTTCAAGCACAAGATAAATTTTCACAAGCAAGGGCAGGAGAGATTGAAACTGCACATGGGAAGATTCAAACCCCCATTTTTATGCCAGTTGGTACTGCAGGAACTGTAAAAGCTGTACATCAACATGAGTTAGTAAATGATATTCAAGCGCAGATAATTTTAGGGAATACGTATCATTTATATTTAAGGCCAGGTTTGGATGTTATTAATAAAGCCGGCGGCTTGCATAAATTTATTAATTGGGATAAACCTATCTTGACCGATTCTGGAGGTTATCAGGTTTATTCATTGACTGAAGTTCGTAAAATAAAAGAAGAGGGTGTGACTTTTAGATCCCATATCGATGGATCAAAACACCTTTTTACACCAGAGAATGTGATGGATACGCAAAGGGTTATCGGTGCAGATATTATCATGGCATTTGATGAGTGCACTCCTTATCCTTGCGACTATCAGTATGCAAGAAGATCTATGGATATGACACATCGTTGGTTAAAGCGTTGTTGTGATAGATTTGATAGTACTGATCCACTTTATGGATACGATCAAACCCTGTTTCCAATAGTTCAAGGTTCAGTGTATAAAGATTTGCGTGAGAAATCAGCAGAGACAATTGCGTCTTTCAATAGAGAAGGGAACGCAATTGGAGGTCTTTCCGTTGGAGAGCCTGCTGAAGAAATGTATGCAATGACAGAAGTGGTTACAAAAATTCTTCCACATGATAAGCCAAGATATTTAATGGGTGTTGGAACACCTGTGAATCTTTTGGAAAATATTGCCTTGGGAATAGATATGTTCGATTGTGTAATGCCAACAAGAAATGCTAGAAATGGTATGTTGTTTACACAGAATGGTATCATAAATATTAAGAATGAAAAGTGGAAAGATGACTTTAGTCCAATTGAGGCAGAGTCGGACCTGTTAGTAGACCAAGTGCATTCTAAGGCTTATTTAAGACATTTAATCAGATCTCAGGAAATTTTAGGAGCTCAAATCGCTTCTTTACATAATTTACATTTTTATCTTTGGTTAGTAAATCAAGCGAGGGAAAGAATAATTGACGGAACTTTTTATGAATGGAAAAAGAAGATAGTTCCAATTCTAGACCAACGCTTATAATCTGATAGATAGCTTATGATGAAGATTATCGATAAATATATCATGCAAAAGTACTTGTCTACTTTTGTTTTCACGGTTGGCATCTTCTGTGTGGTAATTGTAATCTTTGATATATCTGAGAAAATCGATGATTTTAATAAATATGGTGCTACTATGGCGCAAGTATTTTTTGAATACTATGCTTTAGGTAGTTTACCATTCTTTATTAATATGCTTACGCCATTATTTAATTTCATTGCGGTAATTTTCTTTACCTCAAAAATGGCGGATCAAACGGAGATAGTTCCTATTTTAAGTGGGGGTATGAGTTTTAACAGGATGCTTCGTCCTTATATGATTTGTGCGGGTCTTATTTTTGCGATGACACTAATCTCTAATGTTTATGTAATTCCTTATACGAATAAAATAAAGGTAAACTTTGAAAACGTTTATGTCAAACCTAATAAAGTAAGTACAACCTCTTCATCGATCCATATGCAAGTAGATTCAAATACTTATGTGTATATGGGGTCATTTGATACGAAATCGAAAGTTGGGTATAATTTCAGTATGGAGAAATTCGATGGAGATAAAATGATTGAGAAGTTGATGGCAGAGCGTGTTACATGGGATTCTGTTGCAAATAAATGGAGTTTACATACCTATACCAGCCGTGAAATTGATGGTTTCAAAGAGAAAATGTTAAGCGGGGAAAAAAGGGATACAACTATAGATATGCGTCCTATGGATTTTGAGTCTTATGAGAATGTGTTTACCACAATGGACCATAAAGAACTTAATGAAAGGATTAGTAAAGAAGAGGTTCGTGGGACTGGTATGATGAATGAGCTTCTGTTAGAAAAATATAAAAGACTTATAAACCCGTTCTCGGCATTTATACTTACTCTAATTGGGGTTTCACTTTCTTCTAAAAAGGTGAGGGGTGGGATTGGTTTAAGTCTCGGTCTGGGAATTGGTTTGAGTTGTATTTATATTGTACTTGAGCGTTTTTCGAGTATGTTTTCCATAAAAGGAGGTTTAGATCCTTTGATATCAGTATTAATTCCGAATGTTATCTTTTTGATACTGAGTCTTTATCTGTTGAAAAAAGCCCCAAAATAAGTATTTCAAACCATGTCAAAATTGACTATTAACCGCAATATCTTGATATTGCATTTTACTGTATTAATCTGGGGATTTACAGGAGTATTAGGCGAGCTAATCACCGTTTCAGCACTACACTTGGTTTGGTATCGGGTCTTAATAGCCGCTGTTTCCTTGGTTGTTTATTATCTAGTTAAAAAGAAATCGCTTATAGTTCCTAAAGATCAAATACTTCAATATCTTGGGGTAGGAATGATTGTAGGTTTGCATTGGGTTCTGTTTTTTCATGCAATTAAGGTATCTACAGTATCAGTTACTTTGGTGACTCTATCCGCAGTAACTTTATTCACGGCGATTTTAGAACCCATTATTAATCGCAAGAGGATTTCCATAGCTGATGTAATCGTAGGTTTAGTAATTATTTTTGGTATATACCTCATCTTTAAATTTGAGTTTAAATATTTCTGGGGAATCATCTTTGGGCTTTCATGTGCATTTTGTGCGAGTATTTTTTCAATATTAAATGCAAGGATGGTTAAAAAAGGGAGTCCAACAACCATTACACTTTATGAAATGATTGGGGCTTGGCTTGGCGTTTCAGTTGTTATGTTGTTTACTGGAGATT
>Ga0233377_1001145_pt1 | contig 10320 bp, 9 predicted proteins | sample ElkDunMinimDraft_6_FD_191540 | JGI IMG/M metagenome (GOLD analysis project Ga0233377, IMG submission 191540) | Fecal eukaryotic communites from dung pellets of Tule Elk in California, USA - Elk Dung E36 | ecosystem: Host-associated > Mammals > Digestive system > Large intestine > Fecal | place...
ACGAGAACTGCCGCTGCCAATGGCCCCTGTGCAGCGGGGCCCGAAAGGTCATGAAAACTGGCTGCTCTGTCCGGCAAACGGCTGATCCCCTCGGTCGTCAACGACGCTGCGCGGCCAGGGTTCCGCGCAGCGGTCCGCAGCCCGGCGCAGGCCAACCGGAACATCGCCTGCGCCGGGCCGTTGCTCGCGAGAACGGTCGGGACACGGGGGATATGCATGGCACCGCGCGCGATCTGGAAAGGCGTCCTGAGGATTGCCGAGGTGAGCTGCCCGGTGGCGCTCTACACCGCGGCCTCGACGGCCGAGCGCATCTCCTTCCACACGCTGAACCGCAAGACCGGGCACCGGGTCCATCGCCGGTTCGTCGACGAGGTCACCGGCAAGCCGGTCGAGAAGGACGATCAGGTCAAGGGCTACGACCGCGGCGACGGCGACTACATCGTCCTCGAACCCGAGGAGATCGCCGAGGCCATCCCCGAAAGCGACAAGACCCTCGACGTCGCGACCTTCCTGCCCTGCGAGGAGATCGACGACGTCTTCTTCGACAAGCCCTATTACGTCGCGCCGGCGACGCCCGTGGCAAAGGAAGCCTTCACGCTGATCCGTGAAGCCATGGCCGGGCGGCAGTCGGCCGCGCTCGCGCGCACCGTGATCTTCCGCCGCATGCGCTCGCTCCTGATCCGCGCGCATGGCGAAGGGCTGATCGCGACCACGCTGAACTTCGACTACGAGGTGCGCTCTGCCCAGGAAGCCTTCAGCGAGATTCCGAAGATGAAAGTCGAAGGCGAGATGCTGGAGCTCGCCGAGCATATCATCAAGACGAAGGCCGGCAGCTTCGATCCGAAAGCCTTCGACGATCGCTATGAGGAAGCCGTCGCGGACCTCGTCAAGGCGAAGATCGAGGGGCGGAAGATCAAGCCGGCGAAGCGGCCGGAGCCGGCCAAGGTGGTGAGCCTGCTCGAAGCCTTGCGCGAAAGCGCGAAGGCGAGGGGAAAGGCCTCCGCTAAGCGGGCGGCCAAGGCCAGCAGCGGCGCGGCGAAGGTGCAGCCGCGGCGCAAGGCTGGCTGATCAGGCTGGTCTGCACCGCTCACTTGCCGCGCGGTTCCAGGCTCTTTCGAAGCGCGTCCATGATGCTGACGACATTGTCCCCGCTTGCGGGAGCGGCCGCCTTCTTCCGCGGCTTGCGGCCCTTCTGCTTCGCCTCGATGATCGCGAGCAACTGGTCCTGAACCGGGTCCTGGGCGAGGTCCGGCGACCACTCCCTGGTGCGCTTCGCGATCAGCTTGTCCATCAGGCTGCGCATGTCCGTTTCCGGCTCTGCCTTGCCGATCCCGGCGAAGTAATCGTTCTCGTCACGCACCTCGTCGCCATAACGCAGCGTCCACAGCACGATGCCGTTGTCGCGCGGTTCCAGCAGCACGGCGCGCTCGCGCCGGTAGAGCACCACGCGGGAGATGCCGACCGTCTTCGTCGACTTCATCGCCTCGCGGATGACCGAGAAGGCCTCTTCGCCGATCTTGCCGTCCGGCACGAGGTAATGCGGCGCGTCGTACCAGATCCAGCCGACCGAGGCCCGTGGCGCAAACACCTCGATCTCGATCGTGCGGGTGCTTTCCAGCGCCACGGCATCGAGTTCGTCGTCCTCGAGCATGACATAGTCGTTGTCGCCCTTTGGATAGCCCTTGATCTCGTCCTCGTCCGCCACAGGCTTGCCGGTGACCGCATCGACGAAGCGGCTGCGGATGCGATTGCCGGTCTTGCGGTTCAGCGTGTGGAAGCGGACCTTCTCGCTCTCGGAGCGGGCCGGCATCATCGCGACCGGGCAGGTCACGAGCGAGAGTTTGAGATAGCCTTTCCAGAACGTCCTTGGCGCCATGTCGACATTGTCCCCGATCGGCTTTGTCAACGTCGCGGAGGCGGCATCCGTTCCCCGCCGCCCGCTATACGGTGCGGCCGAGTTTTCGTGCCGCATCCGACAGAGGTCGCTCCGCCTCGCAATAGCCCTCCCACGCCTTGCTCTTGGGCAGGAGGGCCGGGACGGTGCGCAGCGTGTAGCGAGTCGGGTCGAGGTTCGCCTTCACCTGCGGCCAGAGCAGCGGCATGGAGACATGCGCGCCCGGCCTCGCCCGGGCCGAGAGCGGCGCGACCGCGGTCGAGAGGCGGTCGTTGCGCAGATAATCCAGGAAGATCCGGTTGTTGCGCAGCCGCTTCGCCATGTTGACCAGGTAGCGCTCGGGCTCGTCAGCGGCCATCGCCGCGCAGACCCGGCGCGCAAAATCCTTGGCTGTCGCCCAGTCGAGGCTGCCGCGGCGCGGCTTGGCGAGCGGGGTGACGACGTGCAGTCCCTTGCCGCCCGTGGTCTTGCAGAAGCTGACCAACCCCAGTGTATCCAGGCGCTGCTTCATCGTCCTGGCCGCTTCGACGACGGCCTCGAACGATACGCCCGGTCCGGGATCGAGATCGAAGACGAGCCGTCCGGGGATTTCGGGGGCGCCGGGCTGGCAGTTCCAGGGATGCAGCTCTATCCCGCCGATCTGGGCCGCGGCGATCAGCGCCTCGATGCGGTCGATCTGCAGATAGGGCTTCTTGTCGCCCGCGATCTTGACCAGCTCGAACAGGCTCGAGGTGCCCATGCCGGCATGGCGCTGGAAGAAGGTCTCGCCGTCGATGCCATCCGGCGCCCGCAGCAGCGAGCACGGGCGGCCCTTGAGGTGCGGCAGCATCCATTCGCCAACCGCCTCGAAATAATGCGCCAGATCGAGCTTGGAGACCGGCTTGCCGTCCTCTGCATCCGGCCAGAGCGGCTTGTCGGGGCTGGAAAGGGAGACGCCCATCACGTCGATGCGGCCGGTTCGTTTCCGTGCGGCCGTCGCCGGTGCCGGCTGCGGCGTCTCGACCGCTTCCGGCGCAGCGGGCAGCTCGGTCTCGACCTCGGCGGCCGGCTTGTCCTCGCGCAAACCCTTGAACGCCGCCTGCCGGACCATGCCGTCGCCGGTCCAGCCGGCGAACTCGATCTCCGCGACCAGTACGGGCTCGACCCAGTTGATGCCGGGCTCGCGGCGCGGCGCGCCTGCACCGGTGAAGGGCGAGGCCTTGGCCGCATGCTCCTTCAGCCGCGGCAGCAGCCGCGCAACCTTTGCTGCCCCGTAGCCGGTGCCGACGCGACCGATATAGACGAAATGCGGTCCGCGATGGACGCCGACCAGCAGCGAGCGGAACTTGCCGGCGGTGGTCGCCCAGCCGCCGATGACGACCTCGTGCCCTGCCCGGCACTTGGCCTTGGTCCAGCTCTCGCTCCGACCGGAGACATAGGCCGCGTCCGCCCGCTTCGACACGATGCCTTCGAGCGAGAGACGGCAGGCGGATTTCAGCACGGCATCGCCGCCGCTCTCGAAATGTTCGACATAGCGCAGGGTTACGCCGTCTGCCTCCTCGCGCAGAAGCGTCTCCAGGCGGGCCTTGCGCTCAAGGAGCGGCAGCGGGCGCAGATCCTTGTCCTCGAGTACGAGGAGGTCGAAGGCGAAGAAGACCAGGTTCTCGGTCCGCCGCTCCGACAGCGCCGCCTGGAGCGCGGCGAAATCGGGCGCGCCATGCTCGTCGAGCGCGACGATCTCGCCGTCGACGATGCTGTCGGGGAGGGATCGGAAAGCTTTGGCGAGATTGCCGAATTTCGTCGTCCAGTCCAGGCCCTTGCGGGTCTTCAAGGTCACCTTGCCGCTTTCGATGCGGGCCTGGACGCGATAGCCGTCGAACTTGATCTCATGCACCCAGCCTTCGCCGGATGGCGGCCGCGCGACACTCCGGCAGAGCTGGGGCGGGATGAAATCCGGGAGATGGTTCTTCGCAGCCTTGCGTGTCCTCGATTCGGTGGCGGCCTTGCGCGGCGGTCGACGCGCCGGCGCTTCGCCACGCTCCTTCGCCGCCAGCCCTGAACGGCTGTCCCAGACCGCTGCGGCGTCGACGGCTTGTTCCGCCAGCAGGAACGGCTTCGGCGCGCGCCCGTTCCCTGCCGCGATAGCCTCCATCGTGCGGCCGGAAGCGACGGAGGTCTCTTCGTCGAGGGCTACATCGCCGCCGTTTTCGACGGCGTGCTCGTCGCGATGCTTGATCAGCAGCCAGTTCGTCCGCTTGCCGCCGTCGCGGTCGCTTCGCATCCGGACGAGCACGAAACTGCCATGCAGCCGCTCTCCGTCGATGGCGAATTTCAGCTCGCCCTTCTGAATCTGCCGTTGCGGGCTGAGCTTGCCCTCCGGCTTCCAATAGCCGCGGTCGAAGAGCTGCACGGTTCCGCCGCCATATTGGCCTTTGGGGATGGTTCCTTCGAAGTCGCCATAGGCGAGGGGGTGATCCTCGACCTCCACGGCGAGGCGCTTGTCCTGCGGATCGAGCGACGGGCCCCTGGTGACGGCCCAGGATTTGAAGACGCCGTCGAGCTCGAGCCGCAGATCATAATGCAGCCTCGTGGCGTCGTGCCTCTGGATGACGAAGCGCAAGCGCTCGGAGGGGGCCACGGCGGCATCGTCGCTGGGCTCCTTCGTCTTCTGGAAGTCGCGCTTTGCGCGATAGGCCTGCAACTTGCCCACCAAGGATCGTTCTCCCTGCCGCCATCCCTGCAGGAACCCAACGCCGACGCGCTTTTCGGTGTTCCGTGGAGCGCCATTCCCCCCGCCGCGGGCGGCGCGGCCGGCAGTTGATGGGCGCTGTCGAAGAGAGCATGGGCGGGAACCGGAGCGGCCGATCGAGGTTGCTACTGCGTGCCGGTCCTCGGCGCACTCGACTTTTTGCCTGCAGACGAATGGCTCGGCCATGGCGCGCCCGCAGGCCATTTCACATAATGGAAAGAAGACAGCTTGACCGAATTCGAACCGCTTCTGCGAATGCTCTCTCACCGCGATGTGCTGAGCGACGACGAACGCGAGTTGGTCTCGGGCCTGAAGCGACGTGTCGTCCGCGTTCCCAAGGGCGGCGCGCTGGTCGCGACCCATAGCCGGCCGGGCGAAAGCTGCCTCGTCTTCCAGGGCTTCACGGCCCGCGAAGTCTTCCTGAAAAGCGGCGAGCGGCAGATCACGGCCATCCATGTGCCGGGCGATTTCGTCGACCTGCATGCCCTGACGCTGAAGACGATGGACCACAGCGTCGTCGCCCTGAGCGACTGCGTGGCCGCCTTCGTGCCGCATCACGAGCTGTTGCGCGTCATCGATAAGTCGCCGCATCTCGGACGGCTGTTCTGGCTCTCGACCGTGATCGACGCCGCGATCCAGCGTGCCTGGATCGCCGGAATCGGGCGGCGCTCATCGGCCGAGCATCTCGGCCATCTCGTCTGCGAGCTCTATTGCCGGCTTGAAGCCGTCGGGCTGACGGACGGCCAGAGCTTCAGGTTCCCCATCACCCAGCCGGAGCTGGCCGACATCCTGGGTCTCTCATTGGTTCATGTGAACAGGACGCTGCAGGATCTGCGCCGCCGCGGTCTGATCGTCTGGAAAGGTGGCACCTTGACCGTGCCCGATCTGGAGGGGTTGGCCGCGATGGCGGATTTCGATCCGACCTACCTCAATCTGGTGGTCGAACCGCGCTGAACGAAACTCCGCTGGGGATTGGGGATCTGACGGAATGCCGCGCTACTTCATCGACACCTCCGACGGCGACCGCTCCTTGCGGGATGAGGAGGGCATTGAGCTCGCCGATGACGCTGCGGCTCGCCTGAGCGCCCTGGACGCCTTGCCGGACATGGCGCGCGACGTCATCCCGGACGGAGACGAGCGCCGACTCTCCGTCTGCGTCCGTAACGCCGAAAGCGAGGTGATCTATCACGCGACGCTGACGCTCGCAGGACGCTGGGAGCAGGATCCCCACCCGCAAACAGCCGCTCCGGATGGCGGCGTCTAACGCGCGCATGATGTCGCGCAGCAACGCGCATCGTCTCGGACTCACTCAGATCGCCGCGCGGTCCAGCGCCTGACGCGGTCTCGCCGGATCCGCGCGGCGGCGCCTGTCTTTAGGTAGGCCGAAGGCTGCTCCCCGGGGCTGCTTGCGGGGATATCATGTGCTGAGGTGGTATTCCGCGCGGGCATGTTCTGCTTGGTGGTATCGTGCGTTCACATAAATATTCTATGATGTTTTCGAGGAGTTAAAATAAATCTACCAATATGAATGTAGATATCAAGTATATATCACATTTATTCGACATACACGAAAGTATTTTATAAATATGAGCCGCGATTTGACATATTCAAAGGCTCTCCTTCCATGAATTTTCTCTTCACGTGCGTCAAAGTCTCGACGCTGACCCCGATATTCCCTGTCCTGGCCTGCGCTGCGGTCGTCCTGAGCACCGGCAGCGCCCTCGCAGCCGATCCCGCCGCCTCAAAGATCCTGCCCGGAACAGCGGAGGGTCCCGAGAAATCGATCGGCTTCGCATTCGGCGTCCGCGCGGCGTCCGACTACAACTTCCGGGGGATATCGCAGTCCAATCGCGATCCCAGCCTGCAGGGCTATGGCGAGCTGCAGCTCTTCGACAATCTGATCTATGCAGGCGGCGCCGGTTACCGTGTCGATCTGCCGACGCGTCCGGGCGCGGAGATCGACTTCAGCGCCGGCCTGAGGCCGAAATTCGGGCCGCTCACCTTCGACCTTGGCGTGATCTATTATTATTATCCCGGCGAGCGCCAGCTGATGGACGTCGCGACGGGAGCGATTTTCACGCCGCGCAACACCGATTTCATCGAGCTCGCGGGCAAGGTGAGCTGGGCGGCCGATAGTCGGTGGGCGCTGGGTGCGGGCGTCTTCCATGCGTGGGACTGGCTCGCCACCGGTGCTCCCGGGACCTATGCCAATCTGACGGCGAAATACGCCTTTGCGGACAAGCTGTTCGGCGTTCTCCCTGCCGGCTTGGCGCTCTCGGGCGAGCTTGGGCATTACAGCCTCGGCACCACCGCCGCGCTCTACGGTTCGGTCAAGCTGCCGGACTACGTCTACTGGAATGCCGGCCTGTCCTACACCTACGCCAACACCACGCTCGACCTGCGCTATCACGACACCAATCTGAGCAAGAGCGAGTGCTACGTGAACACGACCGACCCCAGCGGTCTGGCGAACGGCTCGGCGCGCTCGAACTGGTGCGGCGCGGCCTTCGTCGCCACCCTCTCCTTCGACGTGACCGCGAGTTCGGTTGGCGTCTTCGCCTCCGCGCGATAACGCCTCCGGGCGACCCATGCACGCGTCCGCGGCCCGAAGCCGATGAAAAGGCTTTGGGCCGCACAGGCGCATTGCTGTGCATCGGCGAGGCCGCAGCCCATGCCGACCGTACCGCCGGCTCTCTATGAAAATCCAATAAAGCTGCCGGAGCGCCGGTCTCGAATCCCTATGTCCGGGCGGCCTATCCTGGCCCACGGACGATCAACGAACGAGGCCTGAGCGCGGTGCGCCGTCCGCGATCGGGCGCGAAAGCGTTGCTATGGGCGCCTGCCCGGGCTGCTCCGAAGTCCGCTCTCCCCACTTGAACGAGGACAGCCATGTATCACCGATTGAGCGGCATGTTCACCGCTCTGGTCACGCCCTTCGCGCAAACCGGCCGGGCGCCGTGTGCTGCTTGCCGGATACCGCCGTTCTCGACGTCTTCGGTCAGCTGAAGCGCCTCGCGCGTACGCGACGTGCCGAATTCCGCTCGGCGGCATGAGACCGGGCTGGGCCGGGGACGCCTCACGCGGACGGTGAACGTTTCGCCGCAGACGCGTCCGGCGAGATGCTCCCGACCGCTGCGCCGTGTCGGCAGCAGTTTCGCTTCGAGCGGAATGCTCGCCCCTGCCTCTGCGGACCAGCCCGAAAGGGTCGGAAAATCATATAGGATTCCTATATCGGCGGCCGGGTGCCCGTCTCGAACCTTTATGCGCTCCCGCGCCATAATCCCGCTGAATTCGCCGACTGCGAGCCACGCCTTCGAAGCCGAGGCGGCGGCCGCTCTGGGCTGTCGCGCCGGTTAATCGGCGTTCTGACAAGCGTTGTCTTGGAAGGAATTGGGGCATGGATATCGTGATGATCGGCTTAATCGTCGTCTTTTTCAGTCTGTCGTTCGCTTATATTCAGATTTGTGACGCGAATTAGTTAAGGGTGGGGCAGGATATGCTTCTCGATTACGTTCTCGGCGGTGCTGCCGCTCTGTTTATATTCTTCTATCTCACCTATGCGCTCGTTCGCCCCGAACGCTTCTGATCGCGTTGGCCGGGTGCTTGGAAGGTTTGTCCCATGACACTGAACGGATGGCTCCAGATCCTGCTCTTTTGCGGGATCGTCATCGCGCTCGTGAAGCCGCTCGGCGGCTACATGACGCGTGTTTTCAACGGCGAGCGGACATTGCTCTCCCCCCTCTTCGGGCCGATCGAACGCGGCCTGTATCGCATTGCCGGCACCCGAGAGTCGGATGAGCAGCACTGGACGGTCTACACCGCGGCGCTGCTGTTCTTCAGCGTTGCCGGGATACTGCTGCTCTACCTGATCCAGCGCATGCAGGGCTCGCTGCCTTTCAACCCGGCGGAACTCGCGAATGTGCCGCCCGATCTCGCGTTCAACACGGCCGCCAGCTTCCTCGCCAACACGAACTGGCAGTCCTATGGCGGCGAGAGCACGATGTCCTACCTCACGCAGATGGTGGGGCTGACGGTGCAGAACTTCGTTTCCGCCGCCAGCGGCATCGCCATCGCGGTTGCGCTGATCCGCGCCTTCGCGCGCAAATCGGCTCGTACGCTGGGCAACTTCTGGGTCGATCTGACCCGCTCCGTCCTCTATGTCCTGCTGCCGATCTGCGTCGTGGGCACGCTGGTGCTCGTCTGGCAGGGTGTTCCGCAGAACCTGAACCCATACACGGTCGCGACGACCCTCGAGGGCGGCCAGCAGGTGATCGCGCAGGGGCCGGTCGCCTCCCAGATGATGATCAAGCATCTCGGCACCAATGGCGGCGGATTCTTCAACGCCAATGCCGCCCACCCGTTCGAGAACCCGACGGCGCTCACCAACCTCATCCACATGGTCGCGATCTTCGCCATCGGCGCAGGCCTGACCAATGTCTTCGGCCGCATGGTCGGCAACGAGCGTCAGGGCTGGGCGATCTTCGCTGCCATGGGCGTGCTCTTCGTCGCCGGCGTCGCCGTCTGCTACTGGGCCGAGGCCGCGGGCAACCCGCTCGTCCACGCGCTCGGCGTGGAAGGCGGCAACATGGAAGGCAAGGAGGCGCGCTTCGGCACCGCGCTCTCGGCGCTGTTCGCCGTCATCACCACTGCGGCGTCCTGCGGCGCCGTCAACGCCATGCATGGCAGCTTCATGGCGCTCGGCGGCATGATCCCGCTCATCAACATGATGCTCGGCGAGGTCGTCATCGGCGGCGTCGGCGCCGGCCTGTACGGCATGCTCCTCTTCGTCGTCGTCGCCATCTTCGTCGCGGGGCTGATGGTCGGCCGCACGCCCGAATATCTCGGCAAGAAGATCGAGGCCAAGGAGGTCAAGATGGCAATGCTCGCCCTCCTGATCCTGCCGCTCTCTATGCTCGGCTTCACCGCGGTTGCCGTGGTTCTCGATACCGGCGTCGCCTCCATGGGCAATCTCGGTCCGCATGGCTTCTCCGAGGCGCTCTATGCCTATGTCTCGGCCACCGCCAACAACGGCTCGGCCTTCGGCGGGCTTTCGGCGAACACGTCCTGGTACAACATCACGCTTGGGCTCGCGATCCTGATCGGGCGCTTCGCGATGATCGTCCCGGTCATGGCGATGGCCGGCTCGCTGGTCGGCAAGAAGGCCGTGCCCAGCTCGTCGGGAACCTTTCCGACGACCGGTCCGCTCTTCATCGGCCTGTTGGTCGGCGTTGTGCTCATCATGGGCGGCCTGGAGTTCTTCCCGGCGCTGGCGCTCGGTCCGATCGTCGAGCACCTCGCGACGGTCGCGGGCCAGACGTTCTGATGCAGGCGTCTTCCACGAGCGCCTGGACCGGGCGGATGCGGCAGCTGCTTTCCATTTGCTCGCGCTGGGGCGCTGGCGACGGGGAGGGGCCGCCGCGGGCCTCCAGCATCATCCTGTGCACGGCGCTGGTCATGCTCGGACTGCTTCTCCTGGTCGAGGGCATCCAATTCCTGATCGAAGGCCTCTCTCCGTTCCTCGCGGCGAACTGAGCCGGTGTGGTCGAACGAATTTTCAAAGGTGGAGCTTCCATGAGCCCGTCAAAAACCGCGAGTATCCTCGATGCCCGCATCCTTCTACCGGCGGTCGGCGACGCGTTCCGCAAGCTGAACCCGCGCGGCTTGGCCAAAAACCCGGTGATGTTCGTCGTCGCGGTGG
>Ga0233377_1001148_pt1 | contig 10289 bp, 10 predicted proteins | sample ElkDunMinimDraft_6_FD_191540 | JGI IMG/M metagenome (GOLD analysis project Ga0233377, IMG submission 191540) | Fecal eukaryotic communites from dung pellets of Tule Elk in California, USA - Elk Dung E36 | ecosystem: Host-associated > Mammals > Digestive system > Large intestine > Fecal | place...
CCGCGATCTCGTCCACGATGCGGATCGCGGTCGGGAAGTCGGTGGCGGTGATCGTGCGGCGGATCTCGTCGCCCTCGCGCCGCCACTCGGGCAGGCCGGTCAGCCGGGCGTCCACCGTGGAGTCGTCAAGCAGGTTCATCCCCCCAGGAGATCATGTCTCCGGCGAAGACACCAAGCCTGGGCAGGCTTCCGGCGCGCCTGGCCATGGCCATGACGCCCTGGGCCATGGAGGTGGCGTGGCTCGCCTGGTCGAGGAGGGACTCCAGCTCGGGCAGCAGGCCGGGCAGCCTGGCGAGGCTCCACTCGTGCCAGCCCGACAGGCAGGTGCCCCCGCTGTCGGGGTCCTCGGCACGGTAGGCGGCCAGGATCGGGCACTCACGGTTGATGCGGAGCAGCCATCGCTCGATGTCGGCGTTGAACGCGGCGATCCTGGAGGGCGCGGCGTACAGCCAGCCGTCGTCGCCGATGCGGTCGGACTCGCCGTCGGCGACCGGGTAGGTGCGGACCACCGCGCCGTGCAGGAACAGGCCGCTGGACACCATGAGCTGGCGGCCCTCGCACCAGTCGAGCGCTCCGCGCAGGGGCACCGGGACGGTGTCGACGATGACCGCGCGCTGGGAGCTGCTGGGCTGGCGGGCGAAGCGTACGTGCACCTCGGCCCACATGTAGTAGCTCGCCTCCCCCGCGCCGAAGAAGGGGAAGGGGAAATCCTGGTCGGGGTGGGCCATGGGTCGGGTTCTCCGCGGGAGAAGGGACAGAAGTCGTTCCGAATATGAACGACTCCCGACGCCCCTCCCGGGATTACTCACCGAGACCGTTTATTTGACCGGATCCGGTCATTTGACGGCGCCCGAGGTCAGGCCCGACTGGATCTGGCGCTGGAAGATGATGTAAATGATCATGACGGGGATGATGGCCATGCTCAGCGCGGCGAACAGACCCGGCCAGTCGGCCTCGTACCCGGCGTTGGTGGAGATGTTGGCGACCCCCTGGGTGATCACCCACTTGTCCTCGACGTTGCCCGAGAGCAGCACGATCGGCAGCAGATACTGGTTCCACTGGCCCAGGATGTTGAAGATCGTGATGCTGATCAGGCCCGGCTTCGCCATCGGCATCATGACCTGGAAGAACGTCCGGGTGTGCGAGCAGCCGTCCATCATCGCCGCCTCGGCGACCGAGGTGGGCAGCGTCTTGAAGAACGCCGACAGGAAGAAGACGGTGAACGGCAGCGAGTAGGCGATGTAGACGAGGATCAGCCCGAGGTGGGTGTCGATCAGGCCGAGGTTCTTCACCACGAAGAACAGCGGCACCAGCGCGAGGAAGACCGGGAACGTCATGCCCGACACGAACAGGAAGTAGACGAGCCTGTTGCCGGGGAAGGTGTAGCGCGCCAGCACGTACGCGGCCATCGAGCCGAGCAGCATGGTCCCCGCCGTGCTGCACGCCACCACCAGGACGGTGTTGAGCATGTACTGGCCGATGTGGGCCTTGTCCCAGGCCCGGCCCCAGGCGTCCCAGCCGAACGAGGCGGGCAGCGTGATCGCGTCCCCGAAGATCTCGGTGTTGGTCTTGAAGGAGGACAGGAACGTCCAGAGGATCGGGCCGATGATCAGGATCGCCCAGACCAGCAGCGCGACGTGGGCGAGTACGCCGAAGGCGCCGAGCGGGTTTCTCACGCGGCGCCCGGCACGCGCGGGGGCGGTGCGGCGGGTGGCGTCGGGCTTGTGTGCCGTGTCCGTGGTCATCAGAACTCAAGCCTTTCGCGCCGGGTCACCCGCAGGGTGAGGGCGGCGAACGTGATGGTCATGAAGAACAGCGCCACGCCCATCGCCGAGGCGTAGCCGAACTTGGAGAAGTTGAACGCCGTACGCCAGATCTCCATCGGCAGCACCGTCGTGGAGTTGTCGGGCCCGCCGCGATCGACCGAGAGGACTTGGACCAGGGCGAAGGCGTCGAACGCGGCGATGCCCAGATAGATCCAGGCGACCTGCATCGTGTCCCACAGCAGCGGGATCGTGATCCTGAAGAACAGGGTGAACCGGCCGGCGCCGTCGAGCGCGGCGGCCTCGAACACGTCCTTGGGGATGGAGGACATGCCGGCGGAGAACAGGACCACGTAGAAGCCGACGGCCTGCCAGACCATCACCGCGATGATCGACAGCAGGGCGATGTCCGGGTCGATGAGCCAGCCGACCGGCTCGACGCCGATCTTGCCGAGCAGACCGTTGATCACGCCGGTCCCGTCCGGGCGGTAGATCGCCTGGAAGAGCACGCCGACGATGGCGACGGCCAGGACCTGGGGCAGGAAGAAGATCACACGGTAGACCTTCGAGCCCCAGATCCCGGTCATCCGCCCGTCCCGCTGCCCGCCGCTCAGGTTGAGCAGGAAGGCGAAGAACAGGGCGATCACGATCGTGACCAGCGGCATGACAAGCAGCAGAACACCGTGGTGCCGCACCGCGGCCCAGAAGATCTCGTCCTCGAAGAGCCTGGCGAAGTTCTCCAGGCCGATGAACTGAGGATTCGCCGAGATGCCCTTCCAGTTGGTCATCGAGATCTGGAAAGCCTGGACGTACGGGCTGATCACGAAGACCACGTAGAGGAGGACCGGTGCGGCGAGAAAGCCGACGATGAACGGATACTTGCCCTGCCGCATCGGGAGCTACACCGTCCGTTCCTGCTTGGTGATGGAGGAGTCGGCCTTGGTCTTGTCGGTGGCTTTCTGCATCTTCTCGCAGAACTCGTCGGCGGAGATGCGGCCGAACATGAGGGCGTTGGTCTGCTTGCGCAGCTCGGTCTCGAACTCCTTGTACCAGTTCTCGAAGCTGCTGAAGGTGACGATGTTCTGGCCGGCGGCGGTCTGCGCGGCGCTGAGGCTCGCGTTGCCCGGTGACAGTTCCAGGCCGTCGGCGGCACCGGTCACGACGGTGATGTTGCCCGACTTCTCGGTGAAGCCGCGCGCGCCCTCCCTGGAGAGCATGATGCGCAGGTACTCCAGGCCGCCCTTGGGGTTCTTCGCCTTGGCGGGGACGATGTAGGCCTCGCCGGCGGCGGCGCGGATGGCCTCGAACGGCATCTTGTCGGAGGCGGTGACGCTGGGGGTGGGCGTCAGCGCGTACTTGAAGGTCTCGGGGGTCTGTTCCTTCTGCTCGTTCTCCAGCCAGGAGCCCGACGGGTACAGCGCGATCTTGCCCTGGTTCTGGCGGAGCTGCACCTCGGTGTGGATGAGTCCCTCGAAGGACTTGTCCATGTATTTGGCGATCTCGGCCCAGGCGGTGGCGGACTGCTTCATCGCGTCGCGCTGCCAGACGCCGTCGACGAGGTTGTCGACGTCGATCAGGATCTGGTTGCCCTCGATCTTCGCGGCGGAGATGAGGATCATCCAGTACGCGTAGTAGGAGGCGTTCTTGCCCGCGTACGCGAAGGGGGTGACCCCCGCGGCCTTCGCCGTCTCGGCGAAGGTCTTGAACTCGTCGAAGGTCTTCGGCGGGGTCCAGCCGTTCTTCTCGAACAGCGCGGAGTCGTACCAGAGGCCGTACGCGGAGAAGACGTAGTTCATCAGGTAGGGCTTGCCGCCGATGAGGCCCGACTCGATGGTGCCCGGCGCGACCATGTCGCGCACCTTCTTGCCGGGGTCGTCGATGGAGGGGGCGTCCCACAGCTCGGTGAGCTCCAGGAGCTGGCCCTCCTGCTGCAGGGCGCCGTTGTCCATCAGGTCGGTGCCGGAGTTGGCGATCATGTCGGGAACGTCGCCGCCGGCGAACCTCGGCTGCAGGGTCTGGGCGATCTGCTGGGTGGCGACGTGCTTGATCTGGGCCTGGGGGAACGCCTTCTTGTACAGCGGCTCGTGGACCTCGGTGGCGTAGCTGTCGCCCAGGCCGCCCTTGAAGATGACGACCTCGAGCGGCGCGTCGGCGGCGACGCCGAACGGGTTCGCCGCGGAGACCGCGCCGCTCGCGGAGGGGGCCGCGGAGGCGGCGGGGGCCGGGCCGCCGCCGGTGGCGCAGGCGGTGAGCATCCCGGCGCCGGGGCCGGCGATCAGAGCGGTCATGCCGATCCGGCGGAGCATCTGCCGCCGGGTGATATCTCCGGGCGTACTGGCCGATGTGGACATGTAACCCTCCTGAACGGGGGATCAATTAGGAAAGTTTCCTAAACGTTTGCCCGAAGGTACGTACCCCTGCAGCCCACCGTCAAGAGCCCGCATCCGGTCTAGACCGAGCCGTGATGTCCTCGCGACATATCCGACGGAAGCCAAACGCCAGGGAGGTGCAATTCAATGACGAAACACACAAAATGGTACAAATTCCCCTACAAACCGTTGACGCGTGCCCGGCTGGCAGGGTATTGGAAATCCGCCCGCCGACCACCGGAATGCGACATCCGGTCTAGACCAGATAATGAAGGTTTGCCGCCTGATACCGCAACCCCCTACTTTTAACGACATGTTGCTGGCCGAGCAGCGCCGCCTGCTGTGTGAGTACGGCCACCGGGCCGCCGCGACCGGACTGGTCGTCGGGACCGCGGGAAACCTCAGCGTCCGCGCGGGCGACCTGATCGCCGTGACCCCCGGCGGCGTCTCCCTCGACCTGCTGGAGCCCGAGGCCTGCCCGGTCGTCGACATCGAGGGACACCTCGTCGAGGGCGACCTGCGGCCGTCGTCGGAGACCCCCATGCACCTCGCGGTCTACGCGACCACCGGCGCCGGCGCCGTCGTGCACACCCACTCCGTCTTCGGCACCGTGGTCGCCACGACCATGAGCGAGCTGCCGCCGATCCACTACAACGTCCTGCTGCTCGGCGGGCCCGTGAGAGTCGCCGAGTACGCCACCTACGGCACCGGTGAGCTCGCCGCCTCCGTCAGGGCCGCGCTCAAGGACAGGCGTGCCGCGCTGATGGCGAACCACGGCGGGGTCACGATCGGCGACGACCTGGACGGCGCCTTCGAGGCGACCAGGTTGCTGGAGTGGCTCTGCGAGGTCTACGTGCGGGCCAGGAGCGTCGGCGAGCCCCGCGTACTCACCGAGGAACAGCTCGCCGCGGTGGTCCGGCGCGCCCTCGACCCGCCCACCTTCCCCCGCCGCGAAGACTGATCACGGCGCGGCCACCCGCCCGTCCTGCACACCGCCGGACTCCCCATCGCGAGGACTGACCCATGCCCCTGCAGCTCACCGGCGCGCCGAGCGATCCGGACCTCATCCGCCTGCCCTGGGACGTCCCACTGGAGCAGTGGCCCGAGCACCGCCTGGTCTCCCTGCCACGCGGCATCTCCCGGCACGTGGTGCGCTTCGCCCGCCTGTCGGGCAAGGTGTACGCGATCAAGGAGATCAGCAAGTACTACGCCAAGCGCGAGTATCGCCTGCTGTGGGACCTGAGCCGGATGGACACCCCGTCCGTCGAACCGGTCGCCGTGGTCACCGGGCGGACCGGCTCGGACGGCGAGCCGCTCGACTCAGCGCTCATCACCCAGCACCTGCAGTTCTCCCTGCCCTACCGCGCGGTCATGTCGGGGACGGTCCGCCCCGAGACGCTCAACCGATTGCTCGACGCCCTCGCCGTGCTGCTCGTACGGCTGCACATCAGCGGCTTCTACTGGGGCGACTGCTCGCTGTCGAACGTCCTGTTCCGCCGGGACGCGGGCTCCTTCGCCGCCTACCTCGTCGACGCCGAGACGGGCGAGCTGCACCCCATGCTCAGCGAGGGTCAGCGGCTGTACGACATCGAGGTGGCGCACACCAACATCTTCGGCGAGATGCTCGACCTGGAGGCGGGCGGGCTGCTGCACTCCTCCATCGATCCCGAGCAGGTCGCCGACTCGGTCTGCCGCCGCTACCACCGTCTCTGGAACGAGCTCACCTCCGACGAGATCATCGAAGAGGTCGACTGGCACATGATCGACCAGCGGATCCGCCGGCTGAACTCCCTGGGTTTCGACGTCGCGGAGATGATGGTCCGCCGCAAGGCGGGCACCGGGCGGCTCATCGTCCGGCCCAAGGTCGTGGACGCCGGGCATCACCAGCGCAGGCTGCTGCGGCTGACCGGCCTGGACGTGGAGGAGAACCAGGCCAGACGGCTTCTCAACGACCTCGACTCCTTCCGCGTGTCACACGGCCTTCGCCACGAGGACGAGGCGATCGTGGCCCACCGCTGGCTCGCCGAGGTCTTCCAGCCCACGGTGCAGGCCGTCCCCCTCCAGATGCGGGGCAAGCTGGAGCCCGCCCAGTTCTTCCACGAGGTGCTCGACCACCGCTGGTACATGTCGGAGGAGGCCGGGACCGACGTCGGCCTGCCCGCCGCGGTGAATTCCTACGTGAAGAACATTCTCATCTTCAAGCCGGACGAAAAGGCACTCATCACCGAGGACTAACGGGTGCTCTCCCAGCCGCCGCGCTGCCGGAGGTGTCCGCGGAGACGGGCTCGACCATGACCTTGGGCTTACCGAGCCACCGCCGTGCCTCGGCGGTCACCAGCTGGGTCTGCAGGCCGATCCCCAGCTTCCTCGCCATCGCGAAGACGGTCGTCGGCGGCTGGGCCGGGCTGGTGTCCCTGCGACTCCACGCGCCGGTGGAGAACGCGACGGGGTGGTTCTTGATCCCCGTGCCCTTGCCCCACTTGGTGACGACGTACTGGATGTCGATGTGGCCCATGCCACCGTTGCCGTCCACACCGAGCGTGCGGGGGTTGAACGTGCCGCCGGTCAGGTCGGCGAAGGTCTTGGCGTCGATGTCGATCATGATGCCCCGGTTGGAGGGGGTACCGGGGCCGCGGTCGCCGACGAAGAACTTGGTCTTCTTGCCCTTGTAGAGGATGTATCCCTCGGTGAGCAGGGGCCAGCTCGGGCTGGCGATCATGCCCTTCTGCATCGGCTTGCCGCTGGCGGGCAGTCCGGTGTCACCGGCCCGGCCTGAGGAGTCGTCCCAGAAGTAGGAGGCCGTGGTCGCCCCCTGGAGGAGAACGGCCTCGGCACCGGCGGGCGCGCTGGCCGCCGAGTCGTGCGCGACGGTGGTGGAGGCGGAGGCCGCGGAGGCGGGGGGCGCCAGGGCGACGCTTCCGGAGACGAGGAGGCCGGCGGCGGTGAGGGCCGCGGCGAGGCCGCGCTTGAGGGGGAGGTTCCTGTTGGGAAGACGTTTACCCGGACGAGGCTTGTTCGGGTCGTTCTTGTGCATACCAAAGGAGGGGTGCATGGAGGAAGGCATCTTTCGCGAGGGAACGGGGCAGCCGGGTGCGAGACCAGAAGGGGCGCACTGGCGGGAACGCGCTCATCGGAAAAGGTGGTGTAGCCGGATCATCCGACCACTACGCGGAGCACGGTCCTGAAGGTGCCGCGATCAGGCGCGGCGGTCGGGGACGGCGTGAAAGCTCAGATGGTCGACGCGGACAGGGGGTCCACCGACGCGGCGACGCGGTGATCCATGAGGGGATCTCCTCTCCATCTCGTCTACCGGGTTAGCTGACGGGTTCGGGCGGTGGAGTTGCCCTACCGCCGCACGTTCGCGGCGGATTCACCCCGGAAAACTGGGTCCCCGGCTCCGGAGCCCTGCGGGCTCTCGGGATTCGACGTCGGCCGGCCGCCTCCTCTTGTGAAGGGCAGGTCGCCAACCGATAACATTGGACATTACCCGCTAAACCGGACAAAGCAAAACAAACACCACGAAAAACCCAGAAGATCTACCTAAAAGCTTCAAGGAAGTCCCATCGATCGCCCCGCGAGGTCGGCACCCGCCCTACCAGGGCGAACGCCTTCCCCATCTCGGCGTCCACCGCGAGAAACCCCGCCCCCCAGACCTGGACGGGGCCTCCTCGCCGACGACCAGCGGCCCGTCCCGCGGGGCCGGGGAGGCCCTCCCCAAAACCCGCACGAGGCCCCCCGGGAGGCCCGTGCGGTCAGGTCAGTCCCACCAGAACGACCAGGCGTTCCTGCCCTTGATCTGCTCGGCGTAGTCGATGAGGGTCCCCGCCCCCTGGATGATGCTGTCGGGGCAGAACGTCCAGTGTTCCGCCGCGACGTGCAGGGCGTGCTCGGAGGTCGTCGGAGGCGCGGCGACGCTGAGGTCGAGGGTGTTGAACCCCATTCCGACCACCCGCACCCCGAACCTCTCCTCCCAGCTCCGCACGACGGCCGCGAGCGGGACCATCCACTCGTTGTGGTTCAGGGCGCCCTGCCAGCCCATCACGGCCAGGGCGTCGGCCCCGCGCTCCACCGCGACGAGCCCGAGCGGGGTCCTGCGCTCGGCCACCAGCCCGGCGTACCAGTCGGCGACCACACCGGGGTCGGCGGCGAGCCTCCCCGCCGGTGCCGGGCCCGGACACTCGGGACCGAAGGGGTCGAGGAGTTCGAGCTGGTCCAGGTTCGCCCTCGCGATCCAGTCGGACCACACCTCGGCCATGAACGCGGCGGCGTTGTAGTTGTCGATCTGCGCGGCGGTGTCCGGGGCGATCTGGCCGGCCGACCAGGGCTGGACGGAGTCCTCCAGCAGAACCGGCCACAGGCCCGACCGCTCGTGCTGGGCCCTCAACCGGGCCCAGTACTCGCCGGAGACCGCCACCTCACTGAGCCAGAACGCCGGACGGCGACGGACCGCGAGCTGAGCGTAACCGGGGTCGGGCCACACCACGTCCCCCGGCGGCAACTCCACCGAGAGCCTCCTGCCCCTCCTGCCTCCCCCGTCCCCCTCGCCTTCGTGGGCTCCCTCTCCCCCGTCGGCGAACAGCTGGCCCAGAACTGGCGGGAGTCGCTCACGCTCGCAATCGCTCATCTCTACCGATCCGATCCTGACCACGGACCAATTTTGGCCTGTCAACCATCCCGAGGGACAGTTCTGCCCTGGTCCAGGCAAAAATTATCGGTACAGAGGGGAACAGAGCCGGGCGGGTGGCGCCCTCCATGCCCGACGAATGCCCGACGAATGCCTGACGAATGCCCGACGAGACCGTTCGGGCCCGCGGGCCGCGCTCGCGCGGACGCCGTGAACCTCGGGAGTGGCGAGGGGATCCGCGACCGGTGCGGAAGACGGACACCTTTATATACGCGACCGGCGCGGGGCACGGTGGACACGAAAAGGGTGCGCGCGTGCCCGCGGGGCGGTGGTTCTGAGCGAGGCTAAATGTCGGTGGCGGGCCGTACCCTACCGGCGTGATCATTATCTCTGGCTGGATCCGTGTCGACCCCGACGCCCGTGACGACTACCTCAAGGGATGCGTGAGTGTGATCGAGCAGGCCCGCGCCTCGTCCGGGTGCCTCGACTTCACGCTCGGCGCCGACCTCGTCGACACCGGCCGGATCAACGTCTACGAGCGGTGGGAGTCGCAGGAGACCCTCGACGCCTTCCGGGGGTCCGGGCCGGGCGACGACCAGGAGACGATGATCCGCGACGCCGAGGTGTCGCGCTACCAGATCTCCGGCGTCGGTCCCGCCTGAGCGGGGGGCGGCAGATCTGTCGTCCCCCGGGGAGGGGACGGGGGCGCGATCCGAGGGTCCGGCAGACTGGATGTCGACAGAAAGGGGTTCTCGTCATGACCGACAAGCCCATCATGGAGCCCAGCCCCAGTCACCAGATCACGATCACGGCGAACCCTGCCCGGGTCGTCGTCTCGGTGGCCGGCCGGGTGGTCGCCGACTCGCGGAGCGCGCTGACGCTGCGGGAGGCGTTGTACCCGCCGGTTCAGTACATCCCGATCGCCGACGTCGACCGCTCGCTGCTGGAGCGGACCGACACCGCCACCTACTGTCCTTTCAAGGGCGACGCGAGTTACTACACCGTCACGGTGGACGGAAAGCAGGCGGTGGACGCGGTGTGGTCCTACGAGTCGCCGCACCCGGCCGTCGCCGAGATCAAGGACCATGTCGCCTTCTATCCCGACCGGGTCGACTCCATCGTCGAGGAACCCGCCGCCTGAGCGTCTTTCGGCGCGGGGCCCGCCGGGAGACGCGCGGCTCTTTCGCCCGATCCTGCGATCATCGCTCAGGACGGGCTCTTCGACGGCTCGCTCACCGCGCCCCGGGGCGTGCGGTCAACGGTGGGCGGCCGTACGGCGCCGCCCACCGTGGCGCACGGGTGATCGGCTGTCAGGCGGGGACGAGGGGACCCTCAGGCGTCAGACAGAGGTCTTGACCGACTTGATCAGGAGCTGGGAGACGTCGACGACCTCCAGCGTCTCCTTGGCCTCGCCCGTGTTCTTCTTCTCGTTGATCGAGTCGCCGAGCATGACCAGGCAGAACGGGCACGCCGTGGAGATGGTGTCCGGCTCGGTGGTCAGCGCCTCGTCCACCCGCTCGGTGTTGATGCGCT
>Ga0233377_1001149_pt1 | contig 10286 bp, 11 predicted proteins | sample ElkDunMinimDraft_6_FD_191540 | JGI IMG/M metagenome (GOLD analysis project Ga0233377, IMG submission 191540) | Fecal eukaryotic communites from dung pellets of Tule Elk in California, USA - Elk Dung E36 | ecosystem: Host-associated > Mammals > Digestive system > Large intestine > Fecal | place...
GGCTCTTTGCTGTTCCTGCTCGGCCGGGCCGAGTTGCTGGAGAGCCGCGAGCTGCCGCTGACGCCGGAAGCGAAGGCGGCACTGGCCTGCTTCGCCGATGGCGACGGCCGCGCCGTGCTGACGCTGGCCGAGGAGCTCTGGCGCGCCGCCAAGCCCGGCGAAGTCTTCGACGAGGCCGGGCTGGCGGAGGTGATCCAGCGCCGCGCGCCGATCTACGACAAGGCGCAGGACGGCCACTACAACCTGATCTCCGCGCTGCACAAGACGATCCGCGGTTCGGACCCCGACGCGGCGCTCTATTACTTCTCACGCATGCTCGATGCCGGCGAGGATCCGCGGTTCCTGGCGCGGCGGCTGGTCAGAATGGCGGTCGAGGATATCGGGCTGGCCGATCCGCAGGCTCTGGTCCATGCCCGGGCCGCGGCCGAGACATATGAGCAGCTCGGCTCGCCGGAGGGCGAGCTCGCGCTCGCCAACACGGTGATCTATCTCGCCACCGCGCCGAAATCGAACGCGGCCTATATGGCTTACAAGGCGGCGCGTCGGATCGCCGCCGAGCGCGGCTCGCTGATGCCGCCCAAGACGATCCTCAATGCGCCGACCAAGCTGATGAAGCAGGAGGGCTACGGCGCGGATTACGCGTATGATCACGACGCTCCGGATGCCTTCTCGGGGCAGAACTACTGGCCTGACGCGCTCGGCCGCCAGCTGTTCTATGATCCGCCGGAGCGCGGCTTCGAGCGCGAGATCCGCAAGCGGCTGGAATATTGGGAGAAGCTCAGGCGGGAGCGGGGTTAGGCCGGAGTCCGCCCGGCGCCTGAGCGACATCAACGAGGTTGCCCCGCGCCGACGTAGCCTCGGAGACGGCGCCGGAGCGCCCAGACCGGAGTCCGTGATGGTTTCGTTTTTCGCGCGTATTTTCCTGCTCGTGCCCTCGGTGATTGCGGGCTGGTTCGTCGCGGAGGAAGATGTCGCTTATTGGGTCATCGCCTTTGCGATCGCCCTGGTCTTCGTCGTCCTGTTGATTGCGTTCGAGCTCTATGTACATCCGCTGCTAAAGCGCCGCTCGGGGCGATAGTACGGCCGGCGATGCCAGAGCCAGGCGACAGCCGGAGCATCGGACTGAATATCGTTTTCGGTGCGATGCTCTAGAATGTCCTTTCCAGGAAGAGCTGCCCGGAGAGCTGGCGCCCGCCGAGCGCCGCGGGCAGCGCGCGGCTCGCGATCTCGGCCCGGCCCCAGGCAAGCGTCGCCTCGAAGCCGGCCTTGAACCCGTCCAGGGGCGTCCAGACGAGATTGGCGGCGAGCCTGTCGATCCTGAGCTTGCCCTTGGCCTGCGCCAGCAGCGGCACGGTGATCAGGTAGCGGCTGACATAGACGTTGCTCGCCCAGTGGTCGTTCCACTCCCGGCGGGCCGAGAGGACGGTCGAGAAGCCGCGCGTCGAATCCTGCGGGAGCAGGACCTGTCTCACCACCGCTGCGTCCAGCGACGAGCCGATATAGGGCGCCGCGTCGATCGCGCCCGCGACCTGGGCGGTGACCTCGCCGGCGCCGCCGAGCACGCTGAGCTCATAGGTCGCGCCGATGATACCGGCACGGCCGAGCCTGGCCGGGCGGCCGGCGACCTCGCGCAGGGCGCCTGCCAGATGCACGGTCAGCGGGCCGTTGGTATAGGTGAGGCGGGCGACCCCGTCCGGGCGGCCCACCGGCGCCGGAACGGAGGAGGTCGTCCCGGCCGCTGGATCCTCGAGCGAGAGCGCGAGGTTCCAGCGATCCGTCAGGTCGCGCTCCCAGGCGATGAGGGTGGCGTTCCTGGCCGGCAGGCGGGCGGTGAAGGCGAATTCGTCGCCGGTCCAGAAGTTGAAGCGGGAATCCGTCAGGCCGAAGGTGAAGGTGCCGAGCGTGACGGAGGCCTCGTCGAGCGTCACCGTATCCGGCTGACCGGGAGTGGTCGCGACCGACATCTCGAAGGCGGTGCCGAGCCTGAGCCCCGAGGCGAGGTCATGCGCGGTCTCGATCCGGAAGGAGGCGTTGGGCAGCCAGATGAAGCCGTCCGGCGGCACCTGCGAACCGCCGCGCGGCACCCGGTAGCTGTCGAATTGCAAGCCGGCGGTGAGTGTGCCCGAGATCGCCAGGCAGGTCGCGTAGCCCGGCAGGATCAGGCCGGGGGTCTCGTCGTCATCATCATCATCATCATCATCGTCGTCCGCATCGTCGCTCGCGTCCTTGTCGGCCTTGGTTTCAGCCGCGGGCGACGGGAACATCGGCGCGATGTCGGGGGGCTTGACGATGCAGCTCCGAGCCAGCATGGCAGCCTTTGCCGGCTGCGGGCGAGGGGATGCGGCCAGCGCCGGCCGCTGCGCCCCGGTTGCTCCGGCGAGGGCGAGCATGAGGGCAAGGAGAGCCGGGGCGCCCCGGCCTCTTCCCGCATACTGCCCCCCTTCCGCCATACCGCCGCAGCTCCCTGATTCTGAAAGCCATGAAGCGGCCGCGTGCGGAACCAAGTCAATCAGGCCCAAACCGAACCCGGTCCGGGGGCCCGAATTCGTTTGTGCGGCCGCAGCGCGCTGGCTATTGCAGTGGCATGACCTCGACTGTTCTGGTTTTCCTGGGAGCCGGCATCGGCGGCGTGCTGCGGCATGGCGTCAACGTCGTCTCGCCTCGCTGGTTCGGCCTCGGCTTCCCTACGGGCACGATGCTGATCAACATCGCAGGCTCCGCCCTGATGGGGCTGGTTGCCGGCTGGCTCGCCTTCAAGATGCAGGCCGACTGGTCGCGCCATCTCGGGCTGTTCCTGACCACCGGCATCCTCGGCGGCTTCACCACCTTCTCGGCCTTCTCGCTCGATGCCATGCTGCTCTGGGAGCGGGGCGAGGCGGGGCTCGCTGCCGCCTATGTCATCGGTTCGGTCGTCCTCTCGCTGGCTGCCCTATGCGCCGGCCTCGCACTCGTCCGGAGCCTGTCATGAGAAGCGGTAGCAAGGGAGCCGGTGGCGGCAGGGGAGCCGGACCAGGGCAAGGGCGTGGCGGCAGGCCGCCGGCCTCGGCTGGCCCGAAGGGCAAGCGCCCGAGCCACGATGTGCGCCGCCCGGCGCGCGCCGCAGCGCGGCCGCGGCCCGCGCGCGAGGAGGCGGAGATCCGCACCGAGCCGACGCGCAACCCGGCGCCGCACCATCCCGTGCCGCGCGCGGCCGGGCCACGGAAACCCGCCCCCAGGCCGACTGCGCCGCGCAAGCCGCCGGTGACGGATGCGCCGACGCGCGCCGAGGTGAAGGCCGAGACCGCTCAGGTGCTCGCCACCGGCGTGCAGCAGCTCGTAGTCAGTGCGGACGAGCACGAGATGCGGATCGACCGCTTCCTCGAAAGCCGCTTCCCGCAACTCTCCTTCAGCCATATCCAGCGCATCGTCCGGAAGGGCGAGCTGCGCGTCAACGGCAAGCGCGCCGACAGCAAGGACCGGCTCGAAGAGGGCCAGACCGTGCGCATCCCGCCGCTGAAGCTCGAGCCCAATGCCGAGCGGCCGCGTTCGGCCAAGGCGGATGAGGATACGATCGGCTTCCTGCGTTCGATCACGCTCTATGAGGACGACGACGTCATGGTGCTGAACAAGCCGGCCGGCCTCGCCGTGCAGGGCGGCTCCGGCACGACGCGCCATGTCGACCAGATGCTTGAAGTCTTGACCGACAGGAGCGGGCAGAAGCCGCGCCTCGTCCACCGGCTCGACAAGGATACGGCGGGCTGCCTCGTCATTGCCAAGTCACGCTTTGCCGCGGCGACACTGGCCAAGACCTTCCGTTCGCGCTCGGCCCGCAAGGTCTATTGGGCGCTGGTCGCCGGGGTGCCGCGCGTTCGCCAGGGCCGGATCTCGACCTATCTCGCCCGCGAGGAAGCCTATGACGGGGACCAGCGCATGGCGGTCGCCAAACATGGCGATGACGGCGCGATGCATGCCGTGACCTATTACGCCGTGGTCGAGACCGCGGCGCAGAAGCTCGCCTGGCTTTCGCTGAAGCCGGTGACGGGGCGCACCCACCAGCTGCGCGCCCATGCCGCCCATATCGGCCATCCTATCGTCGGCGACCCGAAATACTTCAACATCCAGAACTGGGAGTTGCCGGGCGGCATCCAGAACAAGCTGCATCTGCTGGCGCGGCGCATCGTGGTGCCGCATCCGCGCGGCAAGGGTACGATCGACGTGAGCGCGCCGCTGCCGCCGCATATGCGCCAAAGCTGGAACCTGCTGGGCTTCGACGACGAACGTTACGACCCGATCGTCGATGCGCCCGACGCCTAGCAGGCAGCATTCTGAAGTGCCGTAGCGTAAGAGAACGATTGCGGAACAAACCGGACTGTGTTCTAAGTTTGTTCCCGTTCTCATGAGGCGATTATATACTTGACGCACCAGAGAGAATCGCTGACGCTTGGTTAGCGGCGGGCGAAGACTCTGGAGGCGCATCATGTGGGCGGGTATCGCGTGCGAGGCTCTGCGAAACGGCAAGCGCCTGGAGCTTCGCTATGACGGTTTCACGCGGGTCGTCGAGGTTCACACTGTCGGTGAAACCACGGCCGGGAACGAAGCCATGAGCGTCTGGCAGGTTCGCGGCGGCAGCAATAGCAACGAGCGTGTCGGTTGGAAGACCATGCGGCTCGACGAAGCCCTCTCGGCTTCCCAGATCAACGAAAAGTCCGAAGCGCCCCGTCACGGGTATGTACGCAACGCGAAACCGTTCCGCCGGGTGATCGCTCAGATTTGAGCCGCAGTCGCACAAGGCGTGCGGCTCCGAATGAGTGACGCAATCAGACCAATGCATCGGCTCTGTCCTGAATCAAAAAGCCCGACTCAACGGCCGGGCTTTTTTGCTGCGGGTTTGACGGGCTTATCGTCGGGCGGCGGCTTGTGCTTCACGATCTTGCCGAGAGCGGCGTCAAAGCGTTCCTCGCTCTCGTCGCAGCCGAGTTCGCGGGCTGTGGACAGGAATTTGTCTCGTTGACTCATTCCGGCCTGCGTTAGCTTATTCGTTCCCATGAGCGCACCATCCTATCGCATGTTTGTCGATGACACTGGCAATCTTGATCGGCAAACCGCCGGGAAAAGAGAATGTCGCTTCGGAGCAGTGCTCGGCGTGATAATGGCTTCCGATTATATCGAGAAGACGTTTGACCCGACATTCTACAAAATGTGCGACCGCCACTTTGGCCGCAATCAGGATGGAACACCCGTCCTCCTTCATCGACGCCAAATAGTGAAGCCAAGCCCGCAAGGCCCATACGCCTGCCTTCTTGATCTCGATAAACGATCTGCATTCGACACGAACTGCGTCCAAATGTTCCAGAACACCGAATATACTGCGATCATTGCGGCGGTAGACAAGGTCGGATTCTATCATAAGTACCCGAATTGGGACGGAGATTTTTACGATATCGTGATTGAAGCCGTGGCTGAGCGATATTTCTATTTCCTCAAAAACGCGAATTCGTCTGGCGATATTATCGTCGAAGCAAAATCAAAGCCTAGAGACCGCGCCATCGAGCAGGCTTACACAAAGCATTTCGTCCACGGGTTTGATTATATTAAGCCCGACCTTGTTCAGAAACACTTTTCATCTAAAGAGCTAAACGTGATCGATAAGAAGAAGGCCATCCCCGGCCTTCAGCTGGCCGATCTGCTCGCAGCGCCTGCGCTCGCTAAGTGCCTCGAAATGCGTGTTGACGCGAAGCACGCTCCTACCGGGGTGCCTGCATCTGCCGCCGCCATCCTCTTAAAGGATAAATTCTACCGGGATGGGAAGGGCAACCCAGACCGCTACGGGATGGTCTGGAGACCCAAATAAACTTAAACGGCCCCTGATACAGGGGCCGCCCAAGATAACTTGTCCCTCCAGTAGACCGAGGCCGCTGGATTACCTTCTACATAACCGATTCTGCCTTTCGATTCAAGGCTTTAGACGCTTCTTCCGCTCAGACCTTACTAGGTTGTTGATAGGTAAGGCGTTTTCCAACAATACCCTTCAACGCAATCCCGGCGCGCTGGCTGTCATCGACGCCAAGCTTCACGCGATTGCTGTAGCGGAAATCAAATTCAGCCAGATAGCGGTGGAGGTGCTTCTCGGAGCAGTGCTGATAGACGCCCTTCATGCCGCGCTTAAAGATCGAATAGAAGCCCTCGACCGTGTTGGTGTGAACGGGGCCGTAAACGTATTCCTTGGCGCTGTGGTTGATGACGCGGTGGCTGTTGAAGCCCTTCGCAGCGGTCTGATACTGCGCGGCGTCGTCGGTCATCAGATCAGCTTCGCGAGCAATGTTGGCATTCACGATGGGCGCAATGTCCACAACGCGCGTGCCGTCAATGTGGAAGCTGCGAGCCCCACCGCCCCGCTGCACCAGCGTGAGCACAACGTTCTTGTGGCTCCAGCCGTTCTTGCCCTTGGGCTGGCCCTCTAGGCGGCCGATGAACGTCTCGTCGATCTCAACAATGCCACCACCGCCGCCCATGGGGGATAAATCGCCAGAGCGCATGGCCTCGCGAATACGGTGGGCCATGAACCACGCCGTCTTGTAGGTGACCTCCAGAACGCGATGAAGCTGATGGGCGCTGATGCCCTTCTTGCTGGAGCACATCAGGTAGACGGCCTGGAGCCACTTGTGCAGCGGCACATGGGATGACTCGAAAACCGTACCAACGCGGACCGTGAACTGCTTGCGGCAGTCGGCGCACTTGCGGAGGCCAATGCGGGTCTTGGCGAGGTTGTAGTGCTTCTCCGACATCGAACCGCAGTGGGGGCACGTCACGCCGTTCGCCCAGACGACGCTCTCGACATGAGCGAAGGCGGCTTCCTCGCAGGTGAAATAGGGGCGGTTGAGAACGGACATGTCACTGAATCCCTTGATGGATTCAATCTAGTCGCTTAGTCGTGGTTCGTCAAGTATATAATCGCCTCTCATGATGCAGGTGCTCCGATGTATCGCTTCGCCTTCCTGCTTGCCGGCCTTGGCCTCAGTGCTTCCGTCCCCGCTTTTGCCCAGAGCGCCGGCGGGCCGTCGGCAAGCGCTGTGGTGTCAGTCGCTGCCCCGGCCGACGAACCCGTGCCGCGCGCGGAGCGGGCAAAGGCGCGGCAGGACTGCCTGGCCGAAAATGTCGCGCTGTCCGGCGATGATCTCAAGGCGTCGATGCGCGACTGCATCCAGGCGAAATTCCCCGGCGTTCAGCTTTATGCCCGCGACGGGCTGACGCGCGACGGCAAGCCGACCGCCGCGGCTGCGCGAGCGGCCTGCAAGCAGGAGGCCGACGGCCAGGGCCTGTCGGGTGCCGGCCGGACGATGGCCCTCGTAGCCTGCTTCAATGCCAAGCGTCCGGACCTCGCCTTGCGCGCCGAATGCCGCAAGGAGGCTCGCGGCAAGGGGCTGGACGGGCCGGATCTGCGCAAGGCCGTCGACAGCTGCGCCTACGAGGCCCGCTCCTGAGGTGGGGCGATGGCGCCGAATGGGACGCCATGAGCGCAACGCAATGGATCGTGTCGGCGATCCGGGCTAAAGCGCGCGCATGGACCTCGTCATCTTCGATCTCGACGGCACGCTGATCAACTCCGAGGCGATCTTGCTCGCCGCGCAGGTCGAGACCTTCGCGCGGCACGGCCTCTCCCATCCGGGCCGCGAGGCCGGCCTCGGCGTGGTCGGGCTGACGCTGAACATCGCGCTGATGCGGCTCGGCGGCCTGGCCCGGCCGGACGAGGTGCTGACTGCGACCTACAAGGAGGTGTTCGGCGCGATGCGGCAGCAGGCGCTGACGGACGCCTCCTTCGAGGAGCCGCTGTTTCCCGGCGTCACGGAGACGCTCGCGGCGCTTGGGGCGCAGCCGGGGCTCAAGCTCGGTATCGCCACCGGCAAGTCCCGTCGCGGAGCCGAGTACATCATCGAGCGGCATGGCTGGCAGGATCTTTTCGCGACCGTGCAGACGGCCGACGACGCGCCGTCGAAGCCGCATCCCGGCATGATCCTGCGGGCGATGGCCGAGACCGGGGCGCAACCCGCCCGGACGGCGATGGTCGGCGACAGCTCCTTCGACATCGAGATGGCGGTCGCGGCCGGCGTCGTGCCGGTCGCCGTCTCCTGGGGCTTCCAGCCCTCGGCGAGCCTGGTCGCGCTGGGTGCCCGGCATGTGCTGGCGCACTGCGCCGACCTGCCGGGCGCGCTGGGCCTGCGGGATTGCCCGGTCGTCCTTCCCGGTCAGGCCTGAGCACCGTTTCGGCGCCCGGCGCTAGAGCATCGGCCCGAAAAGTGGGATGCGGTTTTCGGGAAAAGCCGATGCTAGATCGACAAGCTAGCCATCCGTCCGATTGCGATATTCGGTCCGATGGTCAAGCAAGTTATCCCGAACGCGGCGAAACACTCCAGAACTCCAGAGCGTTACGTCCCTTGGGTTGCTTCCTCGCTCCGCTCGTCGCTATGAGGGCTGCGCTGCCGGGCGGCATCTCCTGCCTCCAGTAACATCCTCGCAACCACGTCCGATCAGAAGCGTTTAACCTGAACAAGCGTTCAGACTTGGCCGTTAACTACCTGCTGGATGGTCGCGATCCATGGTGTTCCCACAGCAGGAACGCAGCGGCGCGAAACAATGCCGAGCAGGGGTCGAACAATGATTGATCGTGAGCTTCGTGAATTCGTCGATCGCGTGTTGGATCGTCGCGAGATCAACGTCGATGACGTCAAGTTTCTTCAGCGTGATATTGTCACCGACGCGGTGTTGACGCGCGATGACATCGATGTGCTGGTCGCACTCGACCGTGCCGTGCCGCGGCGCTGCGAGGCCTTCGCGGATCTTCTTGTCGCGCTCACCGTCGACTTCGCGGTCTGGCAGAACCGGCCGACCGGTTATATCGACCGTGACAAGGCCTACTGGCTGGTGACGACGCTCTCCGCCGGGGAAGGCCCGACGCCGACGGCGCGGCGGATAGCCGCCGAGATCGTGCGTGAGGCCGAGGGCTGCGACGAGGCGCTGCTGACCTTCGCCTTCGACACTGCGCTTCGTCCGGTGTCGCGTGCCTCCCGCGAGCGCCGCGCGCTGATCTCCTGAACGCGGCCGGATCTCGATCGTCGATCCTCGGGAGCCTCTAGCGACTCCAGACTTTCGCATCGATGGACGTCGCCCGCCGCGTCCCTTACATCCGCAGCCGGATCGGCGCGCCTGGCCGGCGTGCCGATCCGGATTTTTGCCGTTGGGGCAGTGCAAGAATCCGGTAGCCGGTTTCGCCCGAGATGCTCTAACTGGATCGACAGACCCCGGGGAGACGCCACGCATGTTCTCGAAGATCCTGATCGCGAACCGCGGCGAGATCGCCTGCCGGGTCATCAAGACGGCGCGGCGCATGGGCATCAGGACCGTCGCGGTCTATTCGGACGCGGATCGGGACGCGCTGCATGTCGAGATGGCCGACGAGGCGGTGCATATCGGGGCCGCCCCCGCCGCCGAATCCTATCTGGTGATCGAGAAGATCGTTGCCGCCTGCAAGCAGACCGGCGCCGAGGCCGTGCATCCGGGCTACGGCTTTCTCTCGGAGCGGGAGGCTTTCGCCAAGGCGCTGAAGGATAACGGCATCGTCTTCATCGGCCCCAATCCCGGCGCCATCGCCGCGATGGGCGACAAGATCGAATCGAAGAAGGCCGCGGCCGCGGCGAAGGTCTCCACCGTGCCGGGCTATCTTGGTGTCATCGAAAGCCCGGACCATGCCGTCACGATCGCCGACGAGATCGGCTATCCGGTGATGATCAAGGCCTCGGCCGGCGGCGGCGGCAAGGGCATGCGCATCGCCTATTCCTCGGCTGAGGTCGCGGAAGGTTTCGCGCGTGCCAAGTCGGAAGCGGCATCCTCCTTCGGCGACGACCGCGTCTTCGTCGAGAAGTTCATCGTCGACCCGCGCCATATCGAGATCCAGGTGCTGGGCGACAAGCACGGCAACGTCATCTATCTCGGCGAGCGCGAATGCTCGATCCAGCGCCGCAACCAGAAGGTCGTCGAGGAGGCGCCGTCGCCGCTGCTCGACGAGGCGACGCGCCGCAAGATGGGCGAGCAGGCCGTCGCGCTGGCCAAGGCGGTGCATTACGACTCCGCCGGCACGGTCGAGTTCGTCGCAGGCCAGGACAAGTCCTTCTACTTCCTCGAGATGAACACGCGGCTCCAGGTCGAGCATCCGGTGACGGAGATGGTCACCGGCATCGATCTCGTCGAACAGATGATCCGCGTCGCCTATGGCGAGACGCTCGCGATCAAGCAGGAAGACGTGAAGCTCGACG
>Ga0233377_1001151_pt1 | contig 10273 bp, 6 predicted proteins | sample ElkDunMinimDraft_6_FD_191540 | JGI IMG/M metagenome (GOLD analysis project Ga0233377, IMG submission 191540) | Fecal eukaryotic communites from dung pellets of Tule Elk in California, USA - Elk Dung E36 | ecosystem: Host-associated > Mammals > Digestive system > Large intestine > Fecal | place...
GATCCGGCTGCAGACACAGGCTTCCTGGTTGAGCAGCGTCACGTCGCTCGCAGCGCGTTCGGCGGCATCGCCCAGCGCCTCTTCGGATGCGAACGCCTCGCGCCCGATCATCGAGATCGAAGTCTTGGGATCGAAGGACACGAGCTGGAATCCAGGCCCGACATATTTGGCCACGTTCTCGATCGCATCGCCGCCGCCCCAGGCGACGACCTTGTCGAAGAACTGCGGACGATACAGCACCCGCTCGATTGTTTCGTCGCCGCCGCGCCAGTAGACTGCGGACATCGATTTCACGACAGGATGCTCGGGATCGATGTCCGCCATAGTCCGCAGGATGGCGACGGCGGTGAACGGATCGCTCGACCCCATCTTGAACAGGTTGGCGGCCTTGACCATCGCCGACCAGGCGATCGTCTGCACCGCCGCGACCGCCGCATTGCCCGGAAGAACATGGACCAAGCGCGGGGGACAGGCCCGGACATAGCTTTCCCGACCGTTGGAGTCGGTTCGCGGCACCCATTCGTCGAGCGCCTTCGGATCGGAAAAGTTCTGCTCGGCAACTTCGATCAAGTGCCGCTTGCGCAGCATCTCCGCGCCGACACCCATCTGGTTTCGGATAACCCGGACCGGAAGCACGTTGGTCAAGGCCATCCGCTCGACGCAGGCTTCGATGTAGGGATTGCTGGCCAACGCCAACCGCTCTCCGGTTTCGGCGAGGAAATCGATGATCTCGCTCAGCTTCACATCGGCAAGCGGCACCGTTTCGCTGCGCGGCGTGATGATCGCGTTGAGATCGAGCGTCGGCGTGGAGAAATTGACGCCGAGATCGCGCGACCGGTGGACCAGGTCCTCACCGTCGACGAGCTTGCCCTTGATGAAGAACGGCGCGCGTTCGACCGTGGACGATCCGTCATCCGTCATCGTGCGGACCTCGTTCATGCCAGACCCCTTACATAGGCGTCGACAGTGCCGGCGCAGTTGATCTTGTCGTCACCTTCGAGATCGGCATAGCGCACGACATTGTCCCTGATCGACGGCGACCGCGCGCCGCATGCGCAGGGCTCGAAATCCACCTCGATGCGGTCGCCGGTGATCACGCCGCCCCAGCGGCCATCCAGCGACAGATCGAAGAAGCCGGCGCGGCACTGGACCTCGCCTTCCATCGGCAGCAGGGCATCGGCCGCCTTGTTGAGCGGCAGGCAGACGACCCAGGGCGGGATGTGATAGCGGCCATTTCCGCAGCGCGGCTCGATCGACCCCAGTTCCTGCATGCCATAGAATTGAAAGTTGCCGCCGGGCGCGATGTTGAAGGTCTCGCAGATGAATTCCTGGTAGTCCGCCGGCACGTCCTCGCGCTTCAGACCGCCGCCAATGAAGCTGATGTTCGCCGGATGGAAATCCTTCGCGGCGAAGCCCCGCTCGCGGACGGCGACCGCCAGCTTGTAAAGACCGGCCCAGTAGCCCGCGAGATAGAGCTTTTCTCCGCGCACGTTCAGCAAGGCGTCGACGGTGATGCCGATGGCGGCTTCGAGCGCCTGTGCCCGCTCGCTTCCCGTCCGCTCGAACTCGGCGATTTCCGCCGGCATCGCCTTTCCCTCCGCCACGGCCTTGCGCAGTGCGACCATGCGGGTGACGGCGCCGATCGTGATCGGCGGCACCGGATAGCGGAAAAGCTCGGTTCCCGGCTTGCCGAAAGCGTGCTGCAGGCGATCGAGCAACGCGATATTGCGGGGCACGGCGGCAATCGGCGACAGATTGAAGACCTGGCGATCCTGCTCCGCCTCGACCCCGAGCGCCCAGGTGCAGGCCCTCACCGCATCGTCGCTGACCCAGTCGAGATCCGCCTGAGAGGCAATGAGCATCGCCGATTTTCCGGTCGTCCCGCTTGAACAGGACACGGGATGCCCCGCCGCATCGAGCCGGGCGATCCAGTCGTCGACGCCTGCGATACCTTCCAGGTCGACGTCGTCGAGCGGATAGGTCGAAACCGTGCCGAGCCAGGCCGTCAGCCGGTGCCATTTTTCCTCGAGCAGGAAGTTCTCGGGATAGCTCTTGTAGGCCGTATGCGGCAGCAGCAGCGGGACGACGTCGGCAAAATTCGTGATCGCGGTCAGGCCCGCGGCTTCGGCGCGAAATTTGACGAGCCGGATGCGATCGATCCGGTCCTGCAGCCGCTCGTTCATCGCGGCCACCTGCAGTTCGCACACCTCTGCGAAGGGCACGTCGTAAGCGTCACTCGCGTGACGATATTCCAGCAATGTCTCTAACGCAGTTCCCATGCATGCCTCTCACCCGGCCCACCCTTTTCGGATCGGACCATTTCATTTCACCGTGCGATCCACCCGCACGATCGGCCCTCCTGAGCGCGCTCTTGGCTCGCACCCCATCGGCACCTGCCAGCTATCCTGGAGGGGGTATTTCCACTTCGACATTTCAAGCGAATCAACTATTTCGAATGTATAACGGCACCTTTCAGGTACACAATAATAAAGTGTACCTGAAAGGTGCCGTTATTTGAAGGAAGGTGAGAGCCAGTTGCCTACGCGCAAGGGGGGCACCGAGCCGGGATGCCGCTCGATTTGCGGTTTGCAAGCCGATCCAAAGTCCCTACTTCGCGCGGTGATCGTGTCCGGAGTCAGAACCATGCACACCCATCCAGAGCCTGTTTCCGGGAACGGCCGGAAGGCGACGCCCCGTCAACCGACCGGGCGCGAAAATATGGGCCGCCCGTCCAAGCGCAAGGTGGAGCAACGGAACCAGGAGCTTCTGGACAGGGCACTGGACCTCTTCCTGGAAAGAGGCTTCGAAGGCACGACCATCCAGGACATCACCCAGTCGATCGGCATGTCCAAGCGGACTGTGACCGCGCGCTACGGAAACAAGGTTGCTCTATTCAAGGCCGCGCTGAAACGCGCCGTCGACCAATCGGTTGTCCCCGAAGAGCGGCTGCGGGCAGCCGAAACGGCGGACCTAGAGGAAACGGCCTTCGCGATCGGCAGGATTCTTGCTGACGGCTATCTCGAACCCGCCAACCTGCGCCTTGCGCGCATCACCAATGCCTCGTCGTACAGCATGCCCGAAATCAGCGTCTACATGTACGAACAGTTCACCCAGACCCTGTCCGGCTATCTCGCCGATCTGTTCCGGCGCCGGTTCTCCAACGGACGCAATTTTCCCGACGCGGAGCAATTCGCGCTCACGTTCCTGACGATGATGGGCACACCGGCGCGAATCCTGGCCTGGGGCGTACCGCTGAGCCAGGCGGAAATCGAAACCCACATCGAGCATTCGATCCGCATGTTCCTGGACTCGATCGCGCATCGTTTCACGACCAACGAAAGCTAGCGATTTACCGTAGCGCGTGGCCCTTGCGCGCATATCGCGCCGCTGGCCGCAAAGTATCGGGCCATCGGCAGGACGAACCTGTCCGATGGCCCGGCAACCCGTCTTCAAAGACCCACCGTCACAGCGGACGGAACGTCAGGCGGACCCAGACCGAGCGGCCGCGCTCGGTGTAGCAACCCTTTTCGGCGAAACCCGCAGGACCGGAGATCGTCCCGCCGGTAATGGGACTGCCCTGCAGGCCTCCACCCGCGAAGTTCGTCGCGGAGCAGGCCGAAGAGGTGATCTTGTCGGTGATGTTCTTGCCGATCAGCGCCACTTCCCAGCGATCGTTCGCTTCCTTGAGCGTGAAGCTCAGGTCGCTTTTCAGGAACTTGCTCTGGTAGTTGTCGGCGTCCGGCCGGCCGACGGCCAGGAAGGTCGCGAACTTCGACGAGTACTGATTGTTGTTCGCCACCACGGCTTTCAAATTCGATCCGACCGGGAATTCATAGTCGAACCCGAACGTCGCCTGCCAGTCCGGAGCCCGCACCAGCCGCGTGCCCGACAGATCCTGCGCGAAATTGAAGCCGTACTTGCCGTCGACGACGATCGCGCCGGCCGGCCCCGGCGCCGTCTGGTTGGCGCTGGGCGTGAACGCCAGCGAACAGCCCTGAGCGACCGTCTGGCCGGTGTAGCACGGCACGTTGTCGAGCTTCGTATAGCGCCCGTGGTTCCAGTTGATCGACGCATTGAGACCAAGCCCCTCGATCCCCTGCGGACGATAGGCCACGTCGAAATCGACCCCGTAGGTCCTGGCCGAACCCGCGTTGACGGTCCGCACGACGGGTATGCCGCCGCCCGCCGTCGGCTCGATGGAACCGACCTGGAGGCCCTTGTAGCGATAGTCATAGGCGGCGAGGTTAAGCAGGATCTGTCGATCCAGCAGGCGCGATTTCAAGCCGATCTCGCCGCCCTCGACCCGCTCGTCGCCGAACGACTTGTTCTCGCCGGGCGCCGAAGGAACCGCAATGCTGAACGAACCCGATTTGTATCCGCGCTTGTAGGCCGCGAACAGGGTGAGGTCGTCGGTTGGCGTATAGGTCAGCGTCGCTTCGGGCGCGATGTTGCTCGCATGGACCTTCGGCACGCCGGTGGCGTAGGCCGCTTTCGTCGCGAAGTCGAACATCGCAAGCCTGCGCGTCTCGTCGGTCCAGCGCGCGCCGCCGGCAAGCTCGAGCTCCGGCGCGATCTTCCAACGGGCCTGGCCGAAGAGCGAGTAGGTCTTGATGTCCACCGTCGAAGACCGGTCGGTTATCCGCGCGGGAAACCCGAGGAGGACATTGCCGCGGAAAGTCACCCGATCGACCAGCCGGCCATCCTGGTAGAAGCCGCCCAGCATGAAATTCACCGGTCCGGCAAAGTCGCTGGTCAGCCGCAATTCCTCGGTCAGGTCACGCCGCTTGAAACGGTTCTCCGTGGTCAGCGTCGGTCCTGCCGCGGTCGTGTGAAACGAGTTGACGAGGCTTTTCGAGCCGAGATCGTAGTAACCGGTCACCGAGGTCAGGCCGATCTCGGGCGAGAGGTCGTAATTCAGTTCCAGGGTCCCGTACCGCTGCTTGGTGAGCAGAAACGGAACGCCGCCATTCGACAGGGGTCCCATGCCCTCGACACCGGGATAGGCGGCCGGATCCATGTAGATGTTGTGCAGGTCGCGATCGAGCTTGCAGTTGTCGCCGCCGATGAAGGGAATGCCGAACGACTGCCCGGCACCGTCAGGACAATTTGCCAGCTGCGCGGTCTCGGGATTGCCCTCGCCCCTGTCGCGAACGAGGTTGACCTTCAGGCGCGCATCGAAGGTGTCCGAAGGATTCCAGAGCAGCGTACCGCGCACAATGTAGTTCGTGGGACGCGCTTCGCGACGGTTCGTCGGAGTCTGGCCGCCGAAACCCGGCGCCGCGACCGCATTGTTGCGAAAATAGCCTTTGCCCTTCGAATACATCCCGGCCAGGCGCCCCTTCAGCGTCTCGCCGAGCGGGCCCGAAAAGATCAATTCGCCGCGGCCCTCGTCGCCCTCGAATTCATATCCGGCGCGGGCGATCAGCTCGACTTCGTCGGTGGGGTCCGCAGTGCGCAGCGAGATCACGCCGCCAGGGCTGCTTTTGCCATAGAAAAGCGCCTGCGGCCCCTTGAGCACTTCGATCTGCCCGAGATCGAACATGCCGCTCGAAAAGGCGAGACCATTGCCCAGCGAGAGACCATCGATGTTGAGCGAAACGGACTGATCGACGCCGGGATCGCTGGCGCTCGTCCCGACGCCGCGGATCGACACCAGAGTTCCGATCGCGAGCATCTGCTGGCCCAGTACAAGGCCGGGAACGAGCCGGGGAATATCCGCGATCTCAGTGGTCTGCAGGCGCTCCAGCTTCTCCTGCGAAACCGCCGTCACCACGACCGGCACCTTGAGGATCGACTCCTGACGCTTGCGTGCCGTGACGATGATGTCGCCCTCGTCGCTTCTGGCGCTCGACCCCTGGGCGTCTTCCGGCGATTGCGCGTGGCCCGGTACGGCAAGCCCCAACGAAACGACAGCGGCTTGGCCAAGCAGCGCCAGCTTGCGACGCTCTCCAAGTCCCTTGCCAAACCGACCTTTCGCTACACCCCGAACAGACAGCATATTACCCTCCCGAATTATTAATTGAACTGAATTAACTAATTGAATTTCCGAAATTTACTTAGAAATTACCGGATACTTTGAAGAACTTTCCCGGAAGATCGATCCGCCGAACAGCAGACGGGGATCCACGTGAAATGCGAATGGATGCCGCAGCGCGACCGATACCGGCGCTCGCACCGGTCGGCACGACCGTACGGCCGATCCCGGGGCTCGCTGCCGCCTGAGCTGTCGCGATCTCTCCGTTCAGCCTCGCCCGTTCATTCCGCTGCGATGCTGAGCGGAACCGCCTCCGTGAGCGGACGGTGATCGATCACCCAGCGGACGTTGCGGCGCAGGGGTTCGATGCCATCGTGCGGCATGCCGGGCGGCATGGCGTGGATGTCCCTGTAGATCTGCATCGGATCGCCACCCTGCAGCGGAACCAGCCGCTGCACGCCGGCAAGCGCGAAGGCGTCGAGCAGATGGTCGCGCAGGCGCTCGGGATAGATGCCGACCGTCTGGGTCGTGTCGTCGCACCATTTGACGACGTCGAGCAGATCGGCGACCGGGACGATGTTGACGACCCGGTTGTTCAGCTGATCGTAGAAGTCGACCCGATCGGGGAAGCGTGAGACGACCACGCCGCCGGTCACGGTGTTGCCCTCCACCGTGTAGAAATCGTCCTCCAGCGCCACCGCTTCGAGCTCCGCCTCGAGATCCGCGTTGGCGGCCTTGGCCGGCGTGGACAGCGTCTCGGGAAGCCGCTGGAAGGCCGCCACGACCTTGCGGCCAAGCTCGGCCAGCTTGTCGAGCGAGGCGTCATCGGTTTCGCTCTCGACGTAGACGAGGCGCGTGTTGACGCAGGCGGTCTGGTTGTAGAACCCGGCGATCACGGCAAGGCCGGTCGCAGCCTCGTCCATAGCCGCCTCGCTCTCGAGCGCTTCCTTGCCGATCACCGACATCGAGAACTTGGGATTGAGCGCGGTCAGGTCGATACCCGGCGTCAGGAACTTCTGGATGTGCTTGACCGAGCTCATCCCGCCCCAGGCGGTGATCTTGTCGATGCGGCTGGTGCGGACGATCTGCGAATCCATGAATTCGTCGCCGCCCTTCCAGTAGGCGACGGCAATATGCTTGCAGACCGGATGGCCGGCATCGAGTTCGAGCAGCGTGCGCATGATCGCATTGGCCGTCAGCGGGTCGTTCGACGGCGACTTGATCAGGATGTCCGACTTGGTCAGCGCCCCGCGCACGATGGTCAGCGCGGCCACGACGGGCACGTTGCCGGCCGTGATGTGCAACTGGCGCGTGCCGACCGCACGAACCCGGCAATGCGGACCGGTGGGCGACGGCACCCAGCCGTCGAGGTAGTCGACGCCGATCGTGCTGTCGATCTGGGCGAACATCGCGTCGGGATCGAACAGCAGCGGCAGGTCTTCATAGACGCCGCGCAGGATCGGCTCGGCCAGGCCGCCGGCGCGCAGGGCCAGCGCGAAGCTTTCCTGCAGATACGGGTTATCGTCGATGTGGAGCCGCTTGCCCGCCTCGGCAAGGAAGTCGATGATGTCGCGCGTCGGCGTCTGCTGCAGATCCTGAAGCAGCACCGGATTGCCGAGCACGAGATCGTGGACGTGCTTGTGCGGATCGGGCGTCAGGAAGGTCGCCCCGCCGCGGCCCTGATATTCGACGACGTCTTCGCCCGGCTCGATAATCCGGCCGCGCGCGATGATCGGGATGCGATATGTGTTGGTCATGATGGCGCCAATCCCTGCGACACGAAGTCCATGAAGTCGTTGTAGGCCTGCGCGGTGCCGGCACACGAGATCTTGTCGTCGCCGCCCTCCATCTCGGCGAAGCGCGAGATCACCGGCCCGACCGTCGGCCCCTTCCAGCCGCAGCCGCAGTTCTCCTCCCAGTCGATCGTCACCTGGTCGCCCGAGATGAAGCCGCCCCAGTAGGTCTCGGCGAGAAGATCGAAGATGGCCAGCCGCCCCGTCTGCACGCCTTCGCGCGGCAGCAGCTTCATGTCGCGATCGAACAGGAACGGGATCGTTTGCGGAAGAATATGGAAGTTCTTCTGCGAACAGCGCGGATGGTTCGGCATCCCTTCCGACATGCCGTAGACCATTCCCAGCTTCTCGATGCCGAAATAGTCCTTGATGTAACCTTCCCAGTCCTCGGGCGCGTCCTTGAAGCCCTTCATGCCGCCGCCGGTCGAGATGAAGGACCCCGGCGCGAATTCGGGCTTGAGCCCCTTTTCGATACCGCTGCGGGCGGTGCGGATAAGGTCGCTGAAGGTGCCGCCGATCTTCACGCGTTTGCCGCGGAACTGCTCGAACAGCTTGAAGAACCATGCCTCGACGTCCTGATCGCGGCGCTTGGCCTGGGCGATCATCTCCTCGCGCGCCTTGAGCAGGGCGGGATCGAGGCCGAGCTTGGCCAGTTCGCCGCGATCCTCGGCCGACTGCATGCGGCCCGCAAGCGACGACAGGTCCGCCGGCACATGGGTCGGGTAAAGCGTATGGAAATGCTCGGGTCCGCCCGCCGCCGGCACGTCGAACAGCCACAGCATCTTCAGCATCATGTGATGCCCGCCGCGATAGCCGGGAAAGAAGGTTTCCACGGTATCCGAGCGGGAATCGATGCCCGTCGCGGCGCGGCTCGCCTCCTGATAGGCCATCTGCCAGGACCGCCGCTCGGTTCCCGATCGCGGCAGGAAGCTCAGCTTGCCCGTCGTCCCGGTGGAGTGGCCGATCAGCATGCCGAACGCGTCGAGGCGGTCCAGCCACTCCTCGATGGTGGTGAGCCCCGCCAGATCCATCGCGCCGAGATCATGCGTCGTCAGACGATTGAGCCAGCCGGTCAGCTTGGGAAAATCGCGCTTCTCGATCAGGCTGAGCGGATAGCTCTTGTAGACGCGGTGGTCGAACAGCAGCGGCAGCGCGTCTTCGAAGCTGTTCACGGACGTAACGCCTTCGCGCTTTACCAGCTTTTCCAGCGCGGCAACCGAAGTCGACAGCTCTTCGAAACGCCGCTTCAGCACCGCAAGTTGCACATCCTGATAGTCGCGCCAGCTCAGCTGGAACAGACGCTCATAGCCGTCGTCCAGCCAGTTGCCCGGCTGCTCGGGAGAAAGCGCAAAAGTTTCCTGCGACACATCAGCCATCATATTCTCCCATCCAGTTTTTCGGTTGGTGCCGTTCCTCGGTTGCGGCGTGAAAGACCCGACGAGTGCGTATTCCGCCATCGCCAGGGCCTGTAGACACCGAAGTTCGGGCGGCCATTTATTTATACCATATGGTATGTTTATTTCGCTCCCCCGCGGCAAAGTCAAGACGATTCGCGCTGCCCATCGCAGGCGCCATCAATCGCGCCGGGACTGGCCCCGCGTTACGAATGCCGCGAAAATCAGATAATCAGCGCGCCGGTGTCGCACCCAGATTCAGCGAACGCACCGCCCGCTCGACCCACCGCAGCCGCTCATCGGCGGTGACGGTCCGGTTGGTTATCATCACGTTCAAATACCAGCCCCTCACCATCAGGATGAAGGACTCGGCCACGCCTTCGGCATCTTCCCACTCGGTGCCGGTGATCTCCGCATAATCGCGGATGAACTCCGAAATCTGAGCGACACCCAACTGCGTGCTTCGTCCCGCAGCCTCGCCCAGTTCGGGGAAGCGGCGTGACTCGCTGCAGATCAGGCGGTTCACATTCAGCAGATCGCCATCGAGGCTGAATTCGAGCGCGCGATTGGCATAGGCGATCAGCCCCTGCTCCAGATCACAGCGATTGCGCGGCGATTTCAGCGTGGCTGCGGCCGACATGCTCGATATCTGCTGAGTCATGATCGCCTCGAACAGTTCCGCCTTCGTCGGGAAACGGGACAGCAGAGTCGATCGGGACAGTTCCGCCGTCTTGGCGATGTTGCGCATGGACGCACCGGCATAGCCGCTTTGCACGAACTCGTTGAGCGCCGCGCTCAGCAGTCGACTCTCGATCTCCGGGACATCCTCAAGCCTGGGTCGCCCGCGAGAACGACGCTGTACCGTCGGCGTACTTGTTCCGGTCAGTGACGACATTTCCACACCTCGCCAGTGCTATTCGCGAAAGCGCGGCGCCGCACAACCCTGCTTGGGCGGTCTCTTGAGCCAAGCAGGTTAAAGGTAATTTAGACTTGCATTCTTATTAATCCTGATCGAAATCCCCCGCCAACAGACCAAAGCGTCAACATGAGGGGGGTAACAATGACTTTCGGAACGATCAGGACAGCTTCGTCGGTGGTCGCCTTGATGAGCG
>Ga0233377_1001152_pt1 | contig 10269 bp, 10 predicted proteins | sample ElkDunMinimDraft_6_FD_191540 | JGI IMG/M metagenome (GOLD analysis project Ga0233377, IMG submission 191540) | Fecal eukaryotic communites from dung pellets of Tule Elk in California, USA - Elk Dung E36 | ecosystem: Host-associated > Mammals > Digestive system > Large intestine > Fecal | place...
CGAGGACGCCGAAGGCGGTCACGGTCTGCAGCCCCTCGCGCATGTTCTTGGGATGGCCGTTGACGTACTTGAAGCCATAGATGGCATCGTCGCTGATCGGCATCAGCTCGATCACCCCGTCGGCGCTGTGCGAGGCGAGGCGGGGCGTCCGCTCGAACTGCTGCCAGCGGATGAAGTCCTCCTCGACGAATTCGGCCAGCTCGACGAGGCAGCGCTCGATGCCGATGCGCAGGACCAGCTTCATCATGTTGTCGACGCTGACGAAGGGCACGATGTTCAGTTTCTCACGCATGTTTGCGGCTCCTGGCGTTCGATTGCAGCGAGGCGGGACCGATCAGGCTCGCGGTCAGATCGACCAGCAGCCGCGCGGTGGCGCCGCCGGGGTCGAGCAGCGGGTTGAGCTCGGCGATGTCGAGGCTGCGGAGGCGCCCGCTCCGCGCGATCATCGCCATCATCGCGGCGACCTCCTTGCCGGTGGGGCCGCCCGAGACGGCCGTGCCGACGCCGGGCGCGCAGGCGGGCTCGATGAAATCGGCGTCGAGGCTGACGTGGAGGACGCCGTCCTCGGCTGCGACGCGGTCGAGGAAGGCGGCGAGCAGGGGCAGGGTGCCGCGCGCGCGCATCTCGGGCATCTCGTGAACGGTGATGCCGGCAGCCAGCAGCGCCCAGCGTTCGGGTCCGTCGACGCTGCGCAGGCCCATCAAGGCGATGCGGTCGGCGGGGAGGGGCTGGTCGAGCGGCGGGAAATAGCCCCCGAAGCCGGGCAGACCGGCGACATAGGCCAGGGGGACGCCATGCAGATTGCCGCTGCGCGTCGAATCCAGCGTGTGGAAATCGGCGTGGGCGTCGAGCCAGAGCACGAAGAGCTTGCGCCCCTGCTCGGCGCTGCGCCGGTTCAGCGCGGGCAGCGTTCCCCCGGTCAGGCTGTGGTCGCCGCCCAGGACGATGGGGATCGCGTCGGCGCTGGCTTCGTAGACGGCGCGATGGATCGCTGCGGTCCAGGCGGCGACTTCGCCGAGCGCCTTGACCGCGCGATTGGGATGGAAGGCGGCGCCGACCGGGCCGCGCCGGATATCGCCCCGGTCCGCGACCGCATGGCCGGCGGCTTCGAGCGCCTCGACGATCCCCGCGCTGCGCAAGGCGGCCGGGCCAAGGCTGCAACCGGCACGGCCGGTGCCCTGCTCGACCGGTGCGCCCAGGATGACGAAATCGGCCATGCCTATCTCCGGCAGCGGGCCGGAATGGTCGCTGCGGAAATCAGGCTATGCCGCGATGATGGCAGGATGAACCCGATAAATTGGCAGATTGGCAGGCCAGTCTTACCATTTTGATCGATCCGTGGTAACGAAACGGCATGCAGGATCTGGACCAGCAACTGCTCGCGCTGCTGCGGCATGACGGTCGCCGCAGCATTTCGGACCTCGCCGCCGAACTCGGCGTCTCGCGCGCGACGGTGCGCTCGCGGATGGAGCGGATGGAGCGCGATGGCGATATCGTCGGCTACACGGTCATCCTGCGATCGGATGCCATCTCGATGCCGGTGCGCGGGATCATGGCGATCGAGGTCGAGGGGCGCGCGGCGGACCGGATCATCCAGGTTCTCGGCGGCTTTTCCGAGATCTCGGCGATCCACACCACCAACGGCCGCTGGGACATCATCATCGAGCTCGGCACCGACAGCCTGACCGATTTCGACGCGGTGCTGCGGCGCATCCGCCTCGTCCCCGGCATCGGTGCCTCGGAAACGAACCTCCTGCTCGCCACGCCGCGCACCACGCGGGCGAGGCTCTAGGGACCGGACGAGCGATCATTCGGTCAAAAGACCTGTCCTACACGAAACCGATCTGCGACGTTGGACGGGCTCTTTCTCATCAATCCGCTGATTAACCAGCGATTTTCGGTCCCCGGATCCGAATCGCGCCTATCCTACATACGATGATCACACGCGTGACCTTCGTGACCTTGGCGCAAGGCGATCATGCCCGGTCAGGCGATCTCCCCGGCATCGGCCAGCAGCGTCGAGCCGGTCATGAAGGCGGCCATGTCGGACGCGGCGAAGAGCACGACGCGGGCGATGTCGTCGGGCACGCCGACGCGGCCCAGCCGCGACGTGAGCGTCGCCGAGATCTCCGAACGGACGCGCTCGGGCAGTTGCGCCAGCGCCGCCATGTTGCCCTCGGTCTCGCAGAAGGTCGGCGCGACGCCGAGCACGCGGATGTCGTGCGGGGCCAGTTCGATCGCGAGCTGCCGCACGAAGCCGCGAACACCGTGCTTCGAGGCGACATAGGCCGCGACGCCGGGCGCGACGCCCTGGAAACCCGCGGTCGAGACGACGTTGATGAGCGTGCCGCCGCGACCCGCGTCGATCATCCGCCGGGCGGCCGCACGGCAGCTCGCGAAGACGCCGCGCAGGTTGACGGCCATGACCTGGTCCCAGGTCTCGTCGGTCATGTCGAGCAGGCCGACGTTCGGATAGAGACCGGCGTTGTTGACCCAGACGTCGATCCCGCCGAGCTCGGCAGCGGCAAGATCGGCGGCAGCCTCGACCGAGGCGGTGTCGGTCACGTCGAGGCGCGTCGCGATGACCTTGCCGCCATAGCGTTGCGACAGTTCGGCCGCCGCGGCTTGCGCCTGCTCGATCTTGAGATCGCCGATCAGCACCGAGGCGCCGGCTTCGGCGAGCCGGCGGACCATGGCCTTGCCGAGGCCTTGCGCTCCTCCGGTAACGACGGCGCTGCGCCCCTTGAGCGAGATCAGGTCGCCAAGCGCAACCTGGGAGACATCGGCAATGGCCATGGACTGGTTTCTTTCAGCTTCGATCAGGCGTCGCGGTCGGCGTCGCCGAAGGGGATGACCTCGTCGGCGTAGTCGATGTCGCCGAGGATGATGTTGGTGTTCATCGCCTCGCCGGCGATACGCTCCCACAGCACGATCTTGTCGTGCCAGGGCGAATCCGGGTGGTCGTCCATAAGCGGGCCGACCTCGAAGCCCAGCTTCTCGAGCCGGGCCTTGTGCGCATCAAGGTTCTTCACCCCGAACACGACCGAGGTCACGCCTTCGCCCTTGGTTTCGAGCTCGCTCCACAGCCACTGGTTGAATTCGGTACGCTCTTCCATCGGCGCGACGACTTCGAGCCCGGCTTCCCACGAGATGCACATGGTAAAGCCCATGTCCTTGCGGGCGAAGCGGGTGAGAGTGGCCCCGGTCAGCTTTTCAAGCTGAGCGACGTTGGCGTCGAGGTTCTCGGGCCGCGACAGCCAGGCGACGTGATCGACGTGATTGATGAACTTCTTCACTGTGATTCTCCCCGGGTCGTTCTCAGAGCATCGTGGTTCCGCCTTCGACGCCGATCGTCTGACCGGTGACGAAGTCGGAAGCGTCGCTGGCGAGGAAGATCGCGGTGGGCGCGATGTCCTTGGGCTCGCCGAAGCGGCCCATGGCCACCTTGGACAGCTCGAGATCGTAGGTGCCCGAGTCCTCGAGATACCAGACCGACTTGGGCGTCAGCGCCGAAGGCAGGATCGTGTTGACGCGGATCTTGTGCTTGCCCCACTCGCGCGCGGCGGTCTTGGTCAGCGCGCGGATCGCCTCCTTGCTCGCGGCATAGGCGAGGAAGCCCGGCTCGCAGCGGATCGAATAGCCGGTGCCCATGTTGATGATCGAGCCGCCACCCTGCTTGACCATGTGCGGGAAGCAGAGCTGCATGAGCTGGAGCGAGCCGAAGAACGCCGACTGGAAGTCGATGTTGCAGTTCTCTTCCATCTTGGGGTCTTCGACCGGCAGATAGTCGGTGAAGGTGTGGGCGTTGTTGACCAGCGCGTCGACGCGGCCCCATTCGGCGATGGCGCGGTCGACGGTGGCGACGGCGTGCTCCTTGTTGCCGGCCAGCGCCTCGAGCCCGAGGGCCACGCCGCCGGCCGCCGTGATCTTGCCGACGACCTCGTCAAGCTTGCTCTGGGTCCGGCCGGTGACGATCACTTTCGCGCCGGCGGCGGCATAGCCCACCGCGATCGCCTCGCCGATGCCCTGGCCGCCGCCCGTCACGATCGCCACCTTGCCCGCAAGTTGCTGCGAATCGCTGCTCATTCTCACTCTCCCACACTGATTGTTCGTCACATTGGTAGCGCGGTGGGCGATGCCGGTCAATCGGCGCGTGTGCTATATCCTTGACACCGCGACCCGGCGCTAACAAAGTGACGAAAGTCGCGGGAGAGAACCATGAAATTCGGCGTGATCATAAACCGCAAGATGATCGATCGCAGGTCGTCCGACCCATACGGTCCGCTGTTCAGCTATCTCAACGAGATGGAGGATCTGGGCTACGATCTGGGCTGGTGCGGGCACCATCGCTTCTCGACCAGCACGGCCTTCGGCGGGGACGAGGCGACCGAGCCGTCGGCGCCGCTGCCGATGCTGGCGGCGCTGGCGGCGCGCACGAAGACGATGCAGTTCTGCACCAACATTTTCCTGCTGCCGGCGCGTCACCCGCTCGAGATGGCCGAGGAGATCAACACGATCAACGAGATGTCGAACAACCGCTTCATCCTGGGGGCGGGGATCGGCTACAAGCCCGACGAGTTCGAGAACTGCGGCTGGAACTTCAAGACGCGCGCCAGGCGCTTCGAGGAGTGCCTGGAAATCCTGCCCCTGGCGATGAAGGGGCAGCCGTTCTCGTACCAGGGCAATCACTTCACCATCGACGACGTGATGATCACCCCGCCGCCGCTGCGCGGCGAGGTTCCGCCGATCTGGATCGGCGCGGTCAGCGAGCCGGCGATGAAGCGCGCGGGTCGGCTTGGCGACGGCTGGCTGATCAGCTTCGCCGAGCATCTGATGGAACTGAAGGACAAGGTCGCGACCTACAAGGCGATCGCCGCCGAGCACGGCCGCAGCTCGACGCTGGCGCTGATGCGCGACGTTCATATCGCACCGAACCGGGAGCAGCTCGATCCGAACTTCCTGCCGAACATCGTCAAGGTCTGGCAGAGCTACGACAACATCGGTTCGAAGGCCGACCGCGATCCGCTGGCCGATGAGGTGATGTTCGGCGGCAAGCAGGTCTCGCTCGACGACTTCGCGCCCAACCGCGCCGTGGTCGGCTCGCCCGACGACTGCATCCGCGAGATGGAGCGGATCCGCGACGCGATCAATCCGGAGTGGTTCTTCATCACGCCGACCGGCGTTCCCGATCCCGAGCAGCAGATCCGCGAACTGCGCATCTTCGCCAAGGAAGTGATGCCGCATTTCCGCACGGACTAGCGGGTGGGTTCGGCCTGACGATATGAGGCGCTTGCGCCCCGCCCGATCAAGCAGCCGTGAACTGCGGTCTTTACGATCGTGGGCAGGGGCTCTAGCCACGAGCCAGTCACGGACAGGGGCCAAATGAACAATCCGAAAACCGTATCCGACAGGCGGATGGGGCCTTCAGGCTCGGAAACATGGCATGCCATGCTGGACGGCGCGGAGTACATCCTGCGCGAGGAGGGGCACGCCCAGCTCACCTCGCGCCGCATTGCCGAGCGCATCGGGGTGAAGCAGCGCCTCGTCTATTACTACTTCAAGACGATGGACGACCTGATCGTCGAACTGTTCCGCCGGTTGTCGATGCGCGAACTTGAGCGGTTGCGCGAAGCCAGCCATTCGGAGCGCTCCCTGAGGGAAATCTGGAACACCAACGTCGGCACCACCGATGCGCGGCTGATCTCGGAATTCATGGCCCTGGCCAATCGCATCGATGAACTGAAGCACGAAGTGATCAGGTTCATCGAGGATTCGCGCGCCATCGAGGTGGATGCGATCGCCGCCGCGATGACCCGCAAGGGCGTGAGCAGCCCGATCTCTCCCTCAGCGCTGGCACTCATCGCCGCAAGCGTGGCGCTGTCGCTGAGCCGGGAAGAACAGCTTGGCGTGCGATCGGGACACGACGAGTTGACCGCGGTTGTCGAAGGTTTCCTGTCCAGTCTTGAGCGCTGAACGAGGTAAGGCTGCCGCGAACGGCGTGTCCGCAACAGCCCCCAGGCTGCTAGAAGTCGGTCGAGATCGATAGGTCGTGCCATTGCGCCAGGATGGCCGCGTCGGCCGCGTGCTTCGCTTCGATCCCGGCCACCGTGTCGCTGCCGAGCGGGAGCCGCACGGGGGGATTGGGTACTTCGGCGAAGGTGATCAGCACGTCGGCGAGCTTGGCGGGATCGCCGGGCTGCTTGTGGCTGATGCCGGCCGCGAACCTACGCACCTGGCCGACCGTGCCGTCGTAGTCGTCGATCCGGTCGGAGCTGACCGACAGCGACGCGGAATCGAGGAAATCGGTGCGAAAATAGCCGGGCTCGACGGCGGTGACATGAATGCCCAACGGCGCGAGTTCCTCGTGAAGGGCCTCGGTCAGCCCCTCGACCGCGAACTTGGTCGAGCAATAGACCCCGAAGCCCGCACTGCTGCAATAGCCGCCGATAGACGATACGTTGAGTATCCGTCCCGAGCGTGCGGCGCGCATGTGCGGCAGGACGGCGCGGGTCACGGTCAGCAGTCCGAACACGTTGGTGCGATAGACCGCCTCGACGTCCGCCGCGCTGGATTCCTCTATCGCGCCAAGAAGGCCGAACCCGGCATTGTTGAGCAGGACATCGATCTTGCCGAAGCGTTCGATCGCGGCCTTGGTCGCAGCCTCGGCTTGCTCCTCGCTCGTGACATCCAGTGCGAGGGTGAGCAGGTTGGGGTGATCGCCGAACCGCTCGGTCAGGACCTGGGGGCTGCGCGCCGTGGCGACGACGGCGTCGCCCCGGGCGAGCGCACGTTCGGTGATGAGGGCGCCGAAGCCGCGCGATGCGCCGGTGATGAACCAGGTTTTCATATCGTTGTCTCCATCTCAGCCGGGCACAGCGCCAGCCTTGCGAGAGCCGTTTGCACCTTTCCTATTGTTCGGATTAGATCAATAGTCATACTTATAATGATGAGTGAAAATCAGTAATGCGCGCCACCGACCTGTCCGAACTGGCTGCTTTCGATGCGGTCGCCCGGCATCGCAGCTTCCGTCGGGCAGGGGAGGAACGCGGCGTCACCGCCTCGGCGATCAGCCATGCGGTCAGCAATCTGGAGGGGCGGGTCGGCATCCGGCTGCTCAATCGCACGACGCGCAGCGTCTCGTTGACGGACGCCGGGGCCATGTTGCTGGCGCAGCTTTCACCCGCATTCGGCGACATCGGCTCGGCGCTCGATGCGCTCAATCGCTTTCGCGATACGCCGTTCGGCAAAGTGCGGATCAACGCGCCTGCGGCAGTAGCCTCGTTCATTTTCGCGCCGGTCATCGGCGACCTGATCGCGCGCAATCCCAACCTCGAACTCGAAATCGCCGCGACCGATCGTCTCGTCGACATCGTCGGCGAGGGGTTCGACGCCGGCATCCGATTGGGCGAGACGCTGCGCGACGGCATGACCGCGGTAAAGATCAAGTACCAGCTCCGCTTCATCGTGGTGGGATCACCCGCCTATTTCGAGCGTCATTCGCTTCCGAAAACGCCGGCCGATCTGCATGGGCATGTCTGCGTCCGTACCCGTTTTCCCAGTGGCATGGCCTATCCCTGGGAGTTCGAACGAGCGGGCAAGGCGATTGTGTTCGAGCCTGCCGGGCCGATCGCGCTGGACGACCAGGACCTCATGCTCGAAGTGGCGCTGGCGGGTGCGGGCCTTGCCTACGTCCTCGAGGCACGCGCCCGGCCTCATCTGGAAAGCGGACGGCTGGTCGAATGCCTGGCGTCGTGGCGTGCGTCGGAAGACCCGCTCTATCTCTACTATCCCAGCCGAAAGCACATTTCGGCCGGCCTTCGCGTCGTGATCGAAGCCTTGCGGGTCTGATCGTCTCAGTCGTCGAGGTCGTGCGGGGTCACGGTCGGCTCGAGGACCAGCAGCCGGAGAAAGGCCGCGACCCGGCCTATCGGATAGTCGGCGGGTTGCCTCAGCCACCACCCCAGTATCTCGAGCAGGCCGCCGGCGACGATCGCGGTGGCCATGTCGAGCGGGAGGCCGGGGTTGATCTGGCCACTCGTCTTCACGCTTTCCTTGGCCGCCTTGGCGAATTCCTCGCGCATGACGGAGGCTGCGCCGGTGTTGAGCAGCACGGTCCACAACGGGCGCCGTGCACCGACATATTCGCAGATCGCGTTGGCGTTGCCCTGGATTTCAGCCCTGTCGGCGTAGGACCGCATGATCGTCATCAGTTGCAAGATCTCGTCGGTCGCGATATCGCTTAGTAGATCCGCCTTGGAGCCATAGTTGCGGAAGAAGGTCGGATAGCTAACCCCTGCGGTGATCGTGATTTCCTTGATCGAGATCCGGTCGAAGGTCTTTTCTTCCAGCAGTTTTAGTAGCGCCGTGCGCAATGAAGCGCGCGAACGTAGTGCTCGCGCGTCGCTTGGCCTCGATTTCTGCTGGTCCGTCACATCCCGCACGCCTGTTCTTCCCCCGAGCGCGCGCTTGCTGCACTGGCTTTTGCGATATCGCAAGGGATTAGCGCCCGGCATCGGCGGACCGGTGCCGGGCGCCGGGCGGGCTTCAGAACTTGAATCCGACCCTGCCGCCGTAGGTCCGCGGCTCGGCCATCGGCATGTAGGTGCCGCCATTCGTCCCCGGCACGCCGTTGATGATCGTCGTCGCCGTGCCCGTGTAGTGCATGCGATAGCGATGATCGGTAAGGTTGTTGCCGAAGGCCTGGACATAGAAGTGCCCGTCGGGATGGGTCCAGGTCGCCTGGGCGCTCAGCAGCGCGTAAGCGCCCTCGGTGAAGCGCTGCTTGCGCGCGGACTCGGCATAGGGCGTGCCGACCAGCAGCGGCCCCCAGACCGACGGGTTGGTCACCACGTAGCGGGAGGTGTAGTTGACGTTGGCCGACAGCGAGAGGCCGCCGTCGCGATCGGGGATGCGGTATTCGGCGCCGAGGTTGGCGGTGAAATCGGGCGCGCGCGCCATGCGCAGTCCGGACCAGTCCTGGGTCTGGCCGACATTGAGGAAGGTCTTCAGCGGATCGCCGTTGCCGTTGGTCCCGGCGAAGGCCGGGTTGACGCCGACCCCGACCGCGTTGGGGAACTTGCCATAACGCGCGTGCAGCCAGGTGGCGCCGCCGCGCAGGGTGAGGTTCTGCACCGGGTTGAATTCGAAGCTGCCCTCTATGCCCTTGATCTTCGACTTCGGCGCGTTGCCGAACAGCGACAGCACGCGGGCGCAGGCCGGATCGTCACCGCAGGTGGGATCGCGCGAGGTCAGCGATACGTGCAGGTTTCGATAGTCGTAGTAGAACGCCGACAGCTCGAAACGGTAATTGCTGCCGGCGGTCTTGAAGCCGACTTCGAAGGCGTCGACCTCTTCGGGCTTCACGGGCTGCCATTGCGCCGGCGTGGGCGGGAGTGAGAATGCGAAGTAACCGCTGCGGAATCCCCGGGAATAGGATGCGTAGACGTTGGTCCGGGGCGCCAGTTCGTAGCGGATCGACGCGCGCGGAGTGAAGCGGGCGAAGCTCACCGATTTCTCGGTGAACGGGAAGCCGGGAACCGGGGGGGTGGTGGGACCGGCCGTATAGCGGAGCGTATAGGCCGAATAGTCCTTGGTCTCCTTGGTATAGCGGCCGCCGGCATTGATGGCGATCCTGTCCGAGGCGTGCCAGGTGGCGTCGACATAGCCCGCCCAGGCATCGGTGTGCTGCTCGGTGAAGCTTTCCTGCGTGAGGACCCGCCCGGGACCGTAATTGTTGTTGGGCGTCTCGGCGTCGGGGACGACGTCGTCCTTGTAGTACATGGCGCCGACGATCAGATCGATGTCCTGGATCGCGTCGATCTGGAAGTCGACGGTCTGCTGCCAGGTCTGCTGGTCATAGAGGCTGATGCTGAGGGCGGTGTCGCGATAGGTGCCGTCAAAATCGAAGCTCGTCAGCGGCTTGAAGTTCGAATAGCCGGTGTACGACCGCAGCATGCCGATACCCGTATCGAGTTCGAGCTTGAGCGTGCCCTGATGCTGCTTGGACTCGATCGTGGGCCTGTAGTTGAAGGCGGCGGTGCCGAGCTTGGTCGGGCGGATCGGCGAACCGTCGGGCTGGCCGGGCACGTTTTCCAGCACCGAGAACATGTTGCCGCGCGCATCGCTGATCCGGGTGAAGTTGTAGCCGAGCGTCGCGGTGAAGCTTTCCGACACGTCGAACTTGACCTTGGCGCGGATCGAATCCTGTTCGAGCGGGGCGGCGTTGCCTACGGTCTTGCCCGGTACGACCGGGTCGATCAGGCGGTTGTA
>Ga0233377_1001153_pt1 | contig 10267 bp, 7 predicted proteins | sample ElkDunMinimDraft_6_FD_191540 | JGI IMG/M metagenome (GOLD analysis project Ga0233377, IMG submission 191540) | Fecal eukaryotic communites from dung pellets of Tule Elk in California, USA - Elk Dung E36 | ecosystem: Host-associated > Mammals > Digestive system > Large intestine > Fecal | place...
CTTGAGCTCGAACCCGAGGCCCCACGGGTTGGGGTCGTAGCTGCCGAGGCCCGGCACGACGCCGGCAAGGCCGGGGAACTGCTCGGTCGTGGCGTCGTCGAGCGTGCCCGGGGCGACGAGGGCGGGCGACATCAGCTCGGCGGCGAAGACGGCCAGGTCGTCCACGGTCGACCTGACGTCCTTGGCGACCGAGCCCCGCAGCTCGGTCGCGTGCATGCCGAGAGGCGCCAGCACGGCCTCGGTGAGGTAGTCGCCGGCCGGCATGCCGGCGGCCGCCGCCAGCGTCCCGCCCAGCACGTCGAACCCCGTGTTGCTGTAGATGCGGCGGACGCCGGGCGCGGCCACCGGGACGTCGCCGTCGAAGGGGAGGCCCGAAGCGTGGGCGAGGAGGTGGCGCACCGTCGAGCCCGGCGGCCCGGCGGGGGAGTCGAGGTCGAGCGTGCCCTCCTCGACGGCGACGAGGCACGCGTACGCGAACAGGGGCTTGGTGACCGACGCGATGTCGACCTGCCACCCCGTGGGGCCGAAGGTCTCGCGCACCTGGCCGCCGGCGCCGACGACGGCGCCCGCCGCGCTCGGGACCGGCCAGTCGGCGAGAGCATCGAGGGCGGGCATCCGGCCACGGTACCGGGGCGCCGACCGCGGACAGGGGGTGGGCAACCGGGGCGGCACTAACATCCCTCCCGTGGAAATGGTGCCTGATGACGAGAACGCGGACGCGCTGGTCCGTCGCAACTTCGCGTTCATCGACCTGTGCGGGTTCACGTCGCTCACCGACGAACACGGGGTGGGCGAGGCCGTGGCCGCGCTGTCGACGTTTCGCGCCGTGGTGCGCGAGCGCGCCGGCTGGCGGGGCGTCCGGGTCGCGAAGTGGTTGGGCGACGGCGCCATGCTCGTGGCCACCGAGCCGCGACCGCTGCTCGACGCCGTGCTGCGCATGGAACAGGCCCTCGACAGCCGGGGCTGCCCGCTCCCGCTGCGCGGGGGCGTCGCGGCGGGGCGTGTGATCCTCTTCGAGGGCGACGACTACATCGGCCGGCCGGTCAACCTCGCCGCCCGCCTGTGCGACGAGGCCGATCCGCACCAGGTGCTCGTGACGGCCTCGCTGTTCGACGCCTCGGGCGACGGGCTCGAGCACCGCCGGCTCGGTGCACGGGCCATCCGTGGCTTCACCCGCGAGGTCGAGGTGGTCGACATGAGCGAGGGCGGCCTCCACACCTCCGCGAACTGATCGCGGGTGGGCCGGGCGGGGTAGGAGGGGGAGGTGATGCGACGCACCCTCCTCATCGTGCTGGCCGGAGGGAAGGGCTCGCGCCTGGACGTCCTCACCGTCGGCCGCGCCAAGCCGAGCCTCCCCGTGGGGGGCACCGCCCGCCTGATCGACGTCGTGATGTCGAACGCGGCCAACAGCGGGCTGCGCGACGTGTGGGTGGTGCAGCAGTACGAGCCGCACCTGCTGAACGACCACCTGGCCGGTGGGCGGCCCTGGGACCTCGACCGCAACCAGGGCGGCCTCCGGGTCCTTCCGCCCTATCAGGGCGCCGAGGGCGAGGGCTTCGCGTCCGGCAATGCCGACGCGCTGGCTCGGCAGGCCCGGGTGATCGCCGCCTTCGACCCGGAGGTGGTGATCGTGTGCTCGGCCGACCACCTCTTCACGCTCGACCTCGCCGCCGTCGACGAGTTCCATCGCGAGCGGGACGCATTGCTCACGATCGTCACCACCGTGCTCGACCGGAGCCAGGACCCGACACGCCACGCCCTGATCGACGTCGACGACCGTGGGCGCGTCACGGGCATGCACGACAAGCCGGACGACCCACCCCACCGCCTCGCGGCCACCGAGGTGTTCGCCTACGAGACGAAGGCGCTGCTCGGCACCCTCGCCGAGCTCCGACGCGCCGACGAGCCGCTCGGCGACTACGGCGACGCGCTCGTCCCGGCGCTCATCGACACCGGCCGGGCGCACGCCTTCGCTCACGAGGGCTACTGGCGGGACCTGGGCACGCCGGAGGCGTACCTCGACAGCCAGCTCGAGCTGCTGCGGCCGCGCAGCCGCTTCCGGCTCGACGACCCGGCGTGGCCGATCATCAGCCCGCCCGTCTCCCGGGTGCCCGCCCGGATCGAGGCCTCGGCCCACCTCGACGGCACCTGGGTGAGCCCGGGTGCGGTCGTGCGGGGCACCGTCGTCGACTCGATCATCGGGCCGGGGACGGTGGTGGAGGCCGGGGCGGACGTGCGTCACAGCGTCCTCATGGCCGACGTGAAGGTTGGCGCGGGTGCGTCGGTGGCCCGTGCGGTCGTGGCCGACGGTGTGTGGATCGGGGCCGAAGCGCGGCTCGGCGCGCCGAACGCTCGCCGGCCCGTGCTCGTCGGCGCCTCGCGGCGCCTCGCGGCACGCACCGAGGTGGCGGCCGGGACCCACCTCGAGCCGGTGGACGACAAGCCGCTGCTCGCCTGACGTCCCCGGCCTCGGGGCCGCTTCGGGACAACACAGCGTGAGGTGTCTGCCATACTCCCGGTGGGGAAGGTGCCGGGAAGGGGACCATGGCGCACGCGGGTGTGGACGACGAACTGGCGCGGCGCGGCACTGCCACGCTGCGTGCTCGGAACGCCGCGACAGGCGACCACGACGTCGGTGTCGTGGGCGTGGCGGAGGCGACCCCCGCGTCCCCTGCGCCGCTGCTGGCCTACCGCCCGGCGCTCGACGGGCTGCGGGCCGTGGCGGTGCTGGTCGTGATGGCCGAGCACGCCGGCCTGGCCCTGCCCCGGAGCACGGAGCCGCTCGTGCCCGGCGGCTTCCTCGGTGTCGACGTCTTCCTCGTCATCTCCGGCTTCCTCATCACGTCGCTCCTGCTGACGGAGCACCGCCGCGCCGGTCGCGTCGACCTGCGGGCGTTCTGGCTGCGCCGGGCGCGTCGGCTGCTGCCCGCGGTGGCCGTGATGGTGGCGGCCACCTCGGTGCTCATCGCCGTGGCGGACCTGCCCCTCGACCCCCGCTCGGCCCGGGGTGACGCACTGGCCGCCCTCGGCTACGTCGCCAACTGGCGCTTCATCGTCACCGAGCAGTCCTACTTCGCGGCGTTCGGGCTGCCGTCGCCGTTCCGCCACCTGTGGTCGCTCTCGGTGGAGGAGCAGTGGTACCTCGTCTTCCCGCCGGTGCTCGTCGGTGCCTACGGCGTGCTCAAGCGGCGCCCCTCCGTCCTGCTCGGAGGGCTCCTGGCCCTGGCAGCGGCCTCCGCGCTCTGGATGGCGGCCGTTCACACGCCGGGTCAGGACCCGTCCCGGGCCTACTACGGCACCGACACCCGGGCCCACACGCTGCTCGTCGGCGCCGCGCTGGCGGTCGTGATGGTGCACTTCCCCGGCCTGGTGCGTCGGGTGTCGCCGATCGTGCCGTGGGCGGCGGTGGCGGGTCTCGGGGTGCTCGCCGTGCTGTTCCACACGGTCGAGGGCCAGGGGTCGGCGCTCTACCAGGGCGGCTTCATGGTCGTCGCCCTGGTGTCCGCGGCGGTCGTTGCCGGCGTCGCCCTCCCCGAGGCCCGCGGGCCGGTCCGTTGGTTGCTGGCGCGGCGTGCGGCGGTGTGGATCGGCACCATCTCCTACGGCCTCTACCTCTGGCACTGGCCGATCTACCTGTGGCTGACACCCGACCGCACCGGGCTCCGCCCGACCCACCTCACCGCCCTGCGGTTCGCCGTGTCGTTCGCGGTCGCGGTGCTCTGCTTTCGGGTCGTCGAGCAGCCCATCCGCCGCCACGGCCTGGCGGGCCTGGCGGCGCGGTTGCGCCGGATCGGCGTGCCGGCCCGCCCGGCGACGATCAGCGCCGTCGCCGCGGTCGCGGTCGTGGCGACCGTCGTCGTGTCGACCGGCGGGCGCGACTCGTCCGACGTGTTCGGAGCGGCCACCGAGATCACGGTGCCGCGCGGCCCGCAGGACATCACCACGACGAGCGTCGAGCCGCTGCACCCCCTTCCCGCTGTGCCGGGCGATCGGCCGCTCCGGGTCATGGTGACAGGCGACTCCGTGGCCTGGTCGCTGGGCTTCCCGCTCGTCGAGCACGAGCTCGTCCCGGACGACGTCGACATGCGACTCGTCGCGAACCTGGGCTGCACCATCACCCCCGGCAAGGCGATCGTCGCCGGCGTCGAGGTGAAGGCCAGCCTCTGCAAGGACTGGCGCGAGGCGGCGCGCTGGACGGCGTTTCGCTTCCGTCCCGACGTGGTGGTCTCCGTCTGGGGCGCCTGGGAGGTCTACGACCACGTCGACGACGGCCGCATGCTGCGAGCCGGCACGCCCGAGTTCGAAGCCGCCTACCAACAAGCCCTCGCCGACAACATCGACGAGACCGTGGCGATCGTGCCCGATGTCCGCTTCGCCTTCCTCACCGTGCCGTGCATGGTCGAGCGATCGCCGTGGCTCGGCGGCGAGGAGAGCCCGCGCAACGACCGGGCGAAGCTCGTCCGGGTGAACGACCTGACCTCCCACGTGGCCGAGCGGTACGGCGATCGGGCGGTCGTCGTCGACCTCGGGCCGCTGCTGTGTCCCGACGGCGAGGTCGTCACCACGGTCGACGGCATGACGGTCCGAAGCGACGGCGTGCACTTCTCGCTCGACTACGCCCCGATCGTGTGGGACTACGTGGCCGAGCAGCTCCGACCGTGGACGGCCGAGGCCGGCAGGTCGGGCGTCGGGGGCGCGCCACCCGGGTGACGCCGCCGGCGCAAATGGGGCCGCCAGCGCTCGTCCCGGTAACATCCTGCACAACCATGCGCAACGAAGAACAAGAGACGTTCTCCGCGCTGGGCGTGTCTTCCGATCTGGTGGCCGTGCTCGACCGAGCCGGCCTGACCACCGCCTTTCCCGTCCAGCGCCTCTGCATCCCCGACGCCCTAGCCGGCCGCGACGTCTGCGGTAAGGCCAAGACGGGCTCCGGAAAGACGCTCGCGTTCGGCCTCCCTCTGGTCGAGCGTGTCGCCCCCGCGTCCCCCAAACGACCGACCGGCCTCGTGCTGGTGCCGACCCGAGAGCTCGCCGTCCAGGTCACCGACGTCCTGCGGCCGCTGGTCGAGGCCCGCAAGCTGCGCCTCGTCGCGGTGTACGGCGGCGCCCAGATGGCCAAGCAGATCTCGGCCCTCGAGGAGGGCGCCGAGATCGTGGTCGCGACGCCGGGGCGCCTCATCGACCTGATCGAGCGGAAGGTCGCCGACCTCTCCGACGTCGGGCTGGTCGTGATCGACGAGGCCGACCGGATGGCCGACATGGGCTTCATGCCCCAGGTCGAGTGGGTGCTGCGCCACATCAAGGGCACGCACCAGACGCTGCTGTTCTCGGCGACGCTCGACGGCGGCATCCAGGGCCTCGTCGACCGCTACCAGCACGACCCCGTGTTCCACGAGGTCGATTCGCCGACGCAGACGGTCGACAAGATGGCCCACCGCTTCCTGCTCGTCCACGAGATGGACAAGCACCGGGTGGCGGCAGCGATCACGCGGTCGGCGTCGCGCTGCCTGATCTTCACCAACACCAAGCGGGCTGCCGATCGGCTGGCACGCCAGCTCGAAGACGACGGCGTCGACGCCAAGGCGATCCACGGCGACCTGCGCCAGGAGGTCCGCGAGCGGGCGCTCAAGCGCTTCTCCAACGGCAAGCTGGCCGTGCTCGTGGCCACCGACGTCGCGGCCCGGGGCCTCGACATCGACGAGCTCGACATCGTCATCCAGGCCGACCCGCCGCCGGATCCCAAGACGTACCTCCACCGGTCGGGGCGCACCGCCCGGGCCGGTGCCGCGGGCCTGGCGGTCACGCTCGTGCTCTGGAACGAGGAGCTCGAGGTGCGCCGGCTCAAGCGCCGCCTCGGCCTCGATCAGCCCATCGTCGAGATGTTCTCGAACGACGAGCGCCTGTCCGACCTCGCCGGATGGAACCCGGCGGCCGAGGGCGCCGCGTAGCCCGCCGCTGCCTTCTCCGCCGTCGATGGTCAGATGGCGGAGAAGGTGAGTGCCCAGAGCAGCGCGGTCAGCGACAGCCCGTCGGTGAACCCGCCCTCCGCGATCAGGCGCCGCACCTCGGCGACCGGAACCCAGGCGATGCGCTCGCTCTCGCCGATGTCGGCGGGCTCGCCGACGTGGGTGGCCCCTGCGGCGACGAACGTGTGGAACATCTGGTCGGAGCTGCCGTTGCTGGGCGCGTAGGCGCCCAGCTTCGTGAGCGGTCCCGGCCGCCAACCGGTCTCCTCGAGCGTCTCACGTCGCGCCGCGGCTTCCGGGGTCTCGCCGACCTCGATGCGCCCCGCGGGGATCTCCCACCCCCAGGTGTCCGTGATGAACCGGTGGCGCCACAGCAGGAGCACACCCCGGTCCGGGTCGTGGACCACCGTGCCGGAGGCGGGTTGCGGGTACCGCACGACGTGGTGGTCGAATCGCTCGACACCGGGGATCTCGACGTCGACGAGGACGAGGCGCATCCACTCGGAGTCGTAGATCGATCGTTCACCGTGGACGGTCCAGCGCACCGGGCGAACCTACTGCGGGGCGAGCTGGCGCCACATGGCGACGTGCGGGCCGATCTCGGGATCGACCCATTCGTCGCCGTGGGTGACGAATCCGGCCCGCTCGTAGAACCGCCGCGCCGGTACCCGGGCGTTGCACCACACGAGCGCTCCACCCTCGGACGAGACGTGCCCCAAGACCGCGGCCAGGACACGGCCGCCGACGCCGGCGCTGCGGCGGCCCTTCGCGGTGGCCATGCCACGCAGTCGCCACGCGCCGGGCACGTCGGGCGCCCAGCTGCACGGCTCGGGGTAGACGATCGCCGTGCCGACGACGGTGCCGGCGGCGTCGCGGGCGGCGAACGCCGCGGTGTCCGGACGGTCGTCCGCGTCGAGGTGGACGCGTTCGGGCGGTGCCCCTGGCCGGAGAACGGAGCCGCGCAGGCCGTAGGTCTCGACCGGCGCCACCCGCTCGACGACGAGCCCCTCGACAGGGACGGCCGGGGGCGCGTGGGTGTCGTGGTCGCGGGACGGCACGGGCCCGACGGTACCGTTCGGCCCCGGTGACGACCTCCTCCCCGGCTCCACCCTCCACCACGGCGTCCGCAGGAGGTGACGCGGTCGAGCGCGACCGCGCACGGGTCGTGGCCACCGCGGTGGTCGACGCCGCCGCGGCCGCCGGCATGACCGCCGACGACGGGCTGGCGGTCTGGTCGCTCGCGGGGGGCCGCCCGGAGCCGGACCCGCGTCGTGCAGGAGCGGCCGGGATGGATGCGCTGGCGGCCGTGCTGGAAGGTGCCACCGACGCAGGCCGTCGCCGAGCCCAGGGCCTGCACGTCACGCCCCGCTGGCTCGCCGACCGGCTCGTCGCTCTCGCGCTGCCCGACGACGCGTGCACCACGATCCCCTCGATCCCCGGGGCCGGTGGCCCGACGGTGTGCGACCCCGCGTGCGGCGGCGGCGCCTTCCTGCTGGCCGCGGCCCGGCGACTGCACGCTGCCGGCATCGCCCGCGACCGGATCGTGCGCGATCTCGTGTGGGGCGCGGACATCGACCCTGTCGGCGTGGCGGCGGCCGAGGCGGCGCTGTGGTTGTGGGCGGGAGAGCGCCCGCCCGCCGGTCGGCTCGTGGTGGCCGACCCCCTGCTGGCCCACGGCGACCTGTGGCCGGAGGCGGCGGGGTTCGCGGCGGTGGTCGGCAACCCCCCGTTCCAGAACCAGCTCGGCCGGGCGACCGCCCGCTCGGCCGCCGACCGGGGCCGCCTGCGCGCACGCTTCGGCGACGCGGTCCGCGCCTACACCGACACGGCGTGGCTGTTCCTGCTCGCAGCCTGCGACCTGGTGCGTCCCGGGGGCCGGATCGTGATGGTCGAGCCCCAGTCGGTCATCGCCGCCCGCGACGCCGAGGCGGTGCGCGGTGCGCTCGACGAGCGGGCCGAGCTCCGCGACCTGTGGATCGACGACGGGCGGGTCTTCGACGCATCGGTACGGGTGTGCGCGCCGGTGCTCGAACGGCGACCGGCCGGGTCCGAGGAGAGCCGCGCCGGCGGCGGGCAGGTCGGCGCCGGCCCGGGCGCCTGGGGAGGGCTGTGGGCCCGGGCGCTCGACCTGCCCTTCGTCGAGCTCACCCCCGGCCCGACCGTCGGCGACCGCGCGGTGGTCATCGCCGGCTTCCGCGACCAGTACTACGGGTTGGTCGACACCGTCCGAGAGGCCTCCACCGACGAGGACGGCGGTGGCGCGCCCCTGATCACGAGCGGGGCGGTCGACTGGGCGGCGAACGCCTGGGGCGACCGGCCGACGCGCTACGCCAAGCGCCGCTGGACCGCGCCCGTCGTCGACCTCCGGCGGCTCGCCGAGGCGCCCGCGGTCGCGCGGCGCTGGGTGGAGCGCACGCGCGCCCCCAAGCTCGTGGTCGCGACCCAGACCCGTGTGGTCGAGGCGGCCGTGGACGTCGGGGGCACCTGGGTGCCGTCGGTCCCGACCCTCGCCGTGATGCCCGCCGACGCGGGCGACCTCTGGCACCTGGCAGCCGCGGTGCTGTCCCCGGCTGCCACAGCCTGGTTCGCCCGCCGTTCCGCCGGCACCGGGCTCGACCGGGGGGCGCTGAAGGTGGCGGGCCCCGACCTGTCGGCCCTCCCGCTGCCGGGCGACGCCGCTGCCTGGGACGACGCCGCCGCCGCGCTACAGGCGTTCGTCGCCGCGCCCGACCAGGGGTCCCTCGACGTCTACCTCGACGCCGCGGCCACGGCCTACGACGTGGGCCCGGCGGTGACCGCGTGGTGGCGTGACCGCGCCGGATCGGCCGTGCGCACCGGTGTGACGTCCGACTAGGTTGACGCTCGACATCACGAGCGGTCCGCCCCGGCGACGGGGTTGGCCCGGCAACCTGGCTCGGACAGCCAAGGTGCCATCCCGGGCAACCGGGGATGCGGCTCATGAGGAGCAACCAAGTGTCCGTGCTCCCTCGGGGGCCCGCACCACCGACTGTCCGGCCCGACCACACCGCCAGGCAAGAGGTGCGATGGCCCGATCCGTACACTCGATCCGTGCAGCCGGATCCCGAGCGACCCCAGAGTCCCGGCCGCACCGGCCTGTCGCGGCACCGGGTCCTCGCCCGATGACCACGGCGGCCGACGGGCCCCGGCGCGCGCACCCGAGCGCCCTACCGGCGACCGGCGCCTGGCGCCCGGGCGACCCCGTCGGGCGGCGCCGGTTCCTGGCCTTGCCGGACGGCCGCCCGTTCGCCCTCGAGGGCGGCGGGCTGCTGCGCGGCGTGACCCTCGCGTACGAGACCTGGGGCACGCTGTCCCCATTGGCCGACAACGCCGTGCTCGTGTGCCACGCGCTCACCGGTGACAGCCACGCGGCGGGCGGCCTCGACCCGGGCCACGCCACGCCGGGTTGGTGGGGCGACGTGATCGGCCCTGGCCGCGCCATCGACACCGACCGCTGGTTCGTGGTGTGCGTGAACGTGCTCGGGGGCTGTCAGGGCACCACCGGTCCCGCGTCGCCGCACCCCGACGACGGCCGCCCGTGGGCCTCGCGCTTCCCGGTGGTGACGATCCGCGACATGGTTCGCACGCAGGCCGCGGTCGCCGACCACCTGGGCATCGACCGGTGGGCGCTCGTCGCCGGCGGATCGATGGGCGGCATGCAGGTGCTCGAGTGGGGTGTCATGTACCCCGAGCGCGTGCGGGCCCTGCTGCCGATCGCCACCGCGGCGGCGGCCAGCGCGCAGCAGATCGGCTGGTGGAGCAGCGGCCGCCGCACGATCAGCATGGACCCGGGTTGGCGCGGCGGCGAGTACTACGACGCCGGCCCCGGCGAGGGGCCCCACGAGGGACTCGCGACCGCCCGCATGGTGTCGATGATGACGTTCCGCAGCGACGACGTGTTCAGCGCCCGGTTCGGGCGCGAGGTCGTCGAGCCGGTCGAGGGCTTCTCGCTGTGGCAGCGGTTCCAGGTCGAGCGCTACCTGGAGTATCAGGGCCACAAGCTGGTGCGGCGCTTCGACGCCAACAGCTACCTGCTGCTGACCAAGGCCATGGACCTGCACGACCTCGGACGGGGCCGCGGGGGCATGGCCGCCGCGTTCGGCCGCGTTCGGGTGCCGTTGCTGTCCGTGGGTGTCGGCAGCGACATCCTGTACCCGCCCCACCAGTCGCGCGAGATCGTCGACTTGGCGACCGCCGCCGGCCTGGATGCGACGTTCGCCGAGCTCGACAGCCCCCACGGGCATGATGCGTTCCTGATCGAGAGCGAGCAGCTCGGCGCGCTC
>Ga0233377_1001154_pt1 | contig 10266 bp, 9 predicted proteins | sample ElkDunMinimDraft_6_FD_191540 | JGI IMG/M metagenome (GOLD analysis project Ga0233377, IMG submission 191540) | Fecal eukaryotic communites from dung pellets of Tule Elk in California, USA - Elk Dung E36 | ecosystem: Host-associated > Mammals > Digestive system > Large intestine > Fecal | place...
CTGCCTCCTCCTCGCCGACCAGCTCGATATCCGTGCCGTCGAAGACCGAGCGGTCGCTCTGCCAGCCGATATGGAAGACCTTGCGGTGATGGCTCTCGGCGATCAGCGCGCGCGTGACGTCGCCGGAGGTGACGAGCCTGTCCCAGGCCTCGCGCGGCACGCGCTTCTTGTCGAGCACGCCGGCGACCTGCTCCGAGGGGCCCGGCGCATTGGAGAGCAGCACCACCGCCCCGCCCTGCTCGCGATAGCGCGTTAGCAGCTCGCAGGCCGGCGGCAGCGCCCAGAGGCCGTCATGCACCACGCCCCAGACATCGCTGATCAGCACGTCATAGCGGGCGAGCAGCGGGCCCGCCGCGTCGAGAACCGGAACCGACATCAATCTGCTTTCTTCGCCTCGGAGGCGGATGCCCGCTCGAGAATCATGCGCGCCTCGACATCGGCGCGGCGTGGCAGGGGCGCGACCGCGCTGAACCCCTGGGTGGAGAGGGCCGCGGCGACATTGGCATAGGCGCCGGCCGCGAAGGCATCCCCGGTGCGGATGTATTCGGCAAGGAAGGCGCCGTCATAGCAATCGCCCGCGCCGGTTGCGTCGATCGCCTTGACCTTGATCGGCACCAGCCGCTCGCGTCGCTCCGGCGTCGCGACCAGCGAGCCGTCCTCGCCGAGCGTCAGCGCCACGATCTTCGCGCCGAGGCGCAGATAGAAATCGACGATCGCATCGGGCTCGCTCAACCCGGTCAGCTGCGTCGCGTCGTCATAGCCGGGCAGCACGATGTCGGCCATGCCGCAGGCGGCGTTGATGATCGCCCGCGCCCGCGTCAGCGGCCAGAGCTTCAACCGCAGATTGGTGTCGTAGGCCGTCAGCACGCCGGCCTCGCGCGCGATGGCGAAGGCCTCGAACACGGCATCGCAGGCCGACGCCGAGATCGCCTGGCTGATGCCCGACGCCTGCACGATCCGCGCCGAGGCGATCAGATCGCGCGGCACGTCGCGCGGCCCGATCAGGCTCGCCGCCGAGCCGGCGCGAAGATAGGAGAAGACATGTCCCGACGGGCCGTGATCGACGAAGTAGAGCCCGGTCGGCGCGCTTGGATGCGTCGAGACATGGGCGTCGTCGACGCCCTCGCGTCGCCAGAGCTCGCGGATCGAACGCCCGGCCATGTCGTCGCCCAGCGCCCCGAAATAGGCCGCCTTCGCGCCCTGGCGGGAAGCAGCGATGGCGCAATTCGATGTGTCGCCGCCATGGCCGAACTGGAAGGCACCGGTCTCGGCCCGGGTCGCGTTGAACTCGCCCAGCGGCTCGCCGATGCAGAGAAGGTCGAAGCGGGGTTCTGTCACGTCGGGAACCATCTCGGGCGGGACTCTATGGCAGGCGAGGCGGGCGTCAGAATGCGCGCCTTCCTAGAACAAGATGCCGAAAAGTGGAAACCGGTTTTCGGCGGACCTCATGCTGCCGTCCCGCAGGGAGACGCGCCGCGATCGCCGGTATTCGGACGATTGCCCCTACTCGGCTGCCTCGCGCTTCGGCCGCAGTGCCATCAGGCGCTCGGCCACCGCCGTGATCTCCTTGCGTAGCGCCGCCTGCACCGCCGGATCGGGTGCCGGGGCCGCCGCTCCCGCCTTGAGCGCCTGCTCCGCCTGGCGCTTCAGCCGCTCCCGCTCAGTGCGCGCTTCTTCAAGCGCCTCTTGCAGGGTCCGGACTTCGGCGCGCGCGGTCTGCAGCTGCGCCTCGCGGGCCTGAAGCATCTCATTCATCCGTCCCTGTTCCCGCTCCATCGCCGGTCTCGCTTGACTTTCGTCGTGGCGATTCTGCCTTTCCTGCGCCAGCCGTGTCTCGAGCCGCTGCGCCTCCGAAACCGCCACGGCAGCGCGGGCATCCGCCGTTGCGAGCCCGGCCTCCGCCTGCTCGATGCGCGCCGCCAGCGCATCCGCCCGCAGCCGCTCACGATCGCGATCGCCGGTCATCGCGCTCAGTGCCGCCCTGCTCTCGCGCAGGCCACGTTCCTCCGCCGCCAGACGCTCGGACAGATCACGAGCCTGGGTTTCAAGCACCATGATCCTGGTACGGTCCTCGACTTGCGAGACCCGTAGCTGATCGTGCTCCTCGCGCCATTTTGCCAGCTCCCCCTCGCGCTCGGCCAGGCGCGCCTCGCTGCGGCCGAGCGCTTCGCGCTCCCGCGCAAGCTCGCCTTCGCGCACCGCCAGATCCCCGCCGGTACCCGTCAGCGCGGTGCGGGTCTCGTCCCATCGGCCGCGGGTGGCCTCGAGTTCGTCACTCAGCGCCGCGATCTGAGCGGCACGGTCGCGCAACTCGGCATCGAGCTCACCGATCCTCATGTCGCGCCGGCCGAGCTCTCGCATGGCGACAGCCTTCGCCGCGAAGCCGCGCTCAGCCTCCTGCTCGAGGGTGCGGGCGCGCATCGCGAGTTCGGCACGCAGATGGTCGCGGTCGGCCGCGATCTCCGCCAGCGACAACGGAAAGGCGGCCTCGGCCCGCCTGCGCGCCAGCCTCTCGGCCCGGCGGGCCAGCGCCGGCACTGCGGCCAGCGCAAGGAGGCTGGCCGACAGGAAGCCGAGCGCCACGAGCATGACAGCTTCGATCAAGATGAGCGGCTCCACCTCAGCGGGCGACCAGATTAGGTCAATGCGCCGTAAAGGGGAAACCCGCTTTCACGAACCTTCAGCGCTTCTTCGGTGGCTGCGGCCCAACTTCGGCGCCCCCGCGGCCCATCGGCCCCGAGTCGATCACGCGCCTAGAACGGGTTCCAGGTCGCCTGCGGCGTGAACTTCAGATAGCCGAGATTGACGCCGAGGCGCCAGCCGACGCCGGTACGGATCGGCACCACGGTCACGCCATCGGCGTTCAGTGCCGTGAAGCCGAAGCCCCCGATGAAATAGGCCGAGCCGTCGATGCCGGCGAAACGCTGGTAGAGCGATTGGACCGAGGGCAGGCCGTAGACCAGCATCATCGTGCGAGCCCCCTCGCCGCCGAAGTCGAAGCCGATCGAAGGCCCCTGCCAGAACACCTTGCGGTCCCCGGCATTGCGGGTGAATAGCGTGCCTTCGCCATAGCGCAGCCCGCCGACGAACGCGCCCGAGGCTTCCTGACCGAGCACATAGCCATTCGGCTCGCCCCAGCGCCTGCCGGCTTCCTCGACCACCAGGGCCAGCCCGCGCGAGACATTCCCGAAGAACTGGTGGCCGGAACCAACGAGTTCGTTCTGCGAGAAAGATTGGCTCTGGGCATAGGATTGCTGGGCGAGCGCTGCGGCCGGCAGCTGGGTCATGCCGGCACCGGCGACTGCGAGGCCACCCTTGATCAGGCTGCGGCGAGTTTGGGTCATGAGGCAATTCTCCGGGTGTGGCGCCGGCTCGCGCCGTCTGTCCGCTCGGACGTCCCGCCCCCGGCGCTGCCGACAACCCGGCTGGGTCTCGCCAGAACGGTGGGCGGGTGACGTTGGCCCTGGGGGACCCGGCGAAATCCGAACTCCAGGCACGATGCCGCGCAAATGCGAACCAGTTCCGTAACCAGTTTTATACCCTCGAAAGTGTATCCAACCCGTGAAGATTCCGGCCGACTCCATGCTCCGCCGGCGGCGCAGCAATTCAGGATTTCCCGTGATGAAGGCTGGAACAAGGCAGCGCCGGTTGGCCGTCGGCGTTCGCATAGCGGAATTCGGCGCAGCCGCGTTCATTGCGGTTGCCACCCCCGCCCAGGCCGGCATGCCGGCCCTTCCCTCCGGCCTGCCGGAGCTCCCCTCCCTGGGCGAGGCGATGCAGCGGGACATCCATTCGGGCCTCGCCCTGCGCGGCTACGACCCCGTCGCCTACCGGCTCGAAAAGCGCGCTGTAGCTGGGCTTTCGGACTATGAGACCGTACATCGGGGCGCCGTCTGGCGCTTCGTCTCCGCCGCCAACCGCGAAGCCTTCCGCGATGCGCCCGACGTGTACGAACCCGCCTTCGCCGGCTTCGACGCCGCGGCAATAGCCCAAGGTCGCGCGGTCGAGACCGATCCGCGCCACTTTGCCATAGTCGGCTCGCGGCTGTTCCTCTTCCGCACGCCCGAGAGTCGCCGCAGCTTCGTGGCGGATGCGAGCCTGCTGAAGATCGCTGAGACCCGCTGGCTAGAGGTCTCCCGAACCATCAGCCGCTGATCCAGGCAGCGCACCCATCCGCTCACTCCGCCGCGGCGGCAGCGACGGCCCGTCTCGCCAGCGCCTCGCTCGATGCCGCAACGAAGGGCGGATTGCAAAATCCGCGGTCGGTCCGACCATAGCGCGGGATCGTTCCGTCGAGCGTCAGGATGCACCCCCCGGCGGCGCAGAGGATAGCGTCACCCGCCGCAATGTCCCATTCCATCGTCTGGCCGCCGCGCACATGCAGGTCGGCCTCGCCCGAGGCGAGCAGCCCGAACTTCACCGCCGAGGACACCGGCACGGTCGTAACCGAGCCCATCGCTGCAGCGACACCGTCGCTCAAGCGATCGCCATGGAAGCGGCTGACCAGCGTCGCCGGCCCTTCCGCCGGCAAGGGGCGCACCGCGATCGGCCGCGCTTCGCCGATCGTCGCGCCATCCGGCGCCAGGGCTTGGGCGAAGGCAGCCTCGCCCGCGAACCAGAGCTGGCCGCTGGCCGGGGCGGCGATCGCGCCCGCCACCGGCCGGTCGCCATGGATCACCGCGATGGCGACGCAGTAGCTGTCCCCGCCGGCGAGGAACTCGCGCGTGCCGTCCAGAGGATCGAGCAGGATGAAGACTGGCGCGGGGGCGACCTCGGAAGCGCTCTCCTCGCTGATCACCGGCATCCCCGGCAGGAGCCGCGCCAGCGCCGCCTTGGCGGCATGGTCGGCAGCGAGGTCGGCGGAACAAACCGGCGAACCGTCCGCCTTGAGCTTGACGTCGCGGGCCGCGCGCATCGCCAGCAGCACAGCACCGGCGAGACGGGCCGCCTCCGCGAGCCGCCGCGCCAGATCGTTCCGGTCGGCAAGGTGCGGGTCATCGAGGGTGGGCTCGTTTCGGCGTGCAAGATCCTCGGCAGTCGTCACCGCAACGCGTCCTTCGATCCGCACAAGCCCGGATATGGGCTTAACCACATGAAAACCAAGATGCCACCATATCTGGGGACAACAGCGTTCAGCCCGCCCCGAGCGCCACGCCTCAATGACCCCAGGACATACCCATGACCGCCATCTCGCTCGAGCCGCTCGACCTGGCCGCGCTTCTCTGCAGCAGGGTCTGCCATGACGTGATCAGCCCGGTCGGGGCCATTGTCAACGCGCTCGAGGTGCTCGAGGAGGACGATCCGTCGATGCGCGACTTCGCGCTTGAACTGATCAAGAAGAGCGCCCGCAGCGCCTCGGCGCGTCTGCAGTTCGCCAGGCTCGCCTTCGGCGCTGCCGGCTCCGCCGGTGCCATGATCGACCTTGGCGACGCCGGCAACGTCGCCAACGGCTTCCTTAACGACGACAAGCTCTCGCTCGATTGGGACGCTCCCCGCGCGCTGTTGCCGAAGAACCAGGTCAAGCTCCTGCTCAACCTGCTGGTGCTCGCGGCCCAGGCCGTGCCGCGCGGCGGCAAGCTCGTTTCGCGCACGACCGTCGAAGGCGAGCAGAGCAGCATCACCATCACCGCCACGGGCTCGCATGCGCGCATCCCGGCGCATGTCGAGGAGCTGATCGCCAGTCGCTCCGAAACCGGCACGATCGACGCCCACGCGGTCCAGCCGCTCTATGCCGGGATGGTCGCCCGCGCGGCCGGCATGACGATCGCGTTCTCTATCGAAGGCGACACCGTCACGATCACCGCAGCCAAGGCCGCTACGAGCGACCTCGCCGCCGAATGACGGCGGCTTTCGCCACCATCTCAACCGATCATAAACCCTTCTGCTGCTTAGTGGATGCCGTGTGTTGTCGCGTTGAGTGGTGGTCCCCTGCATGGACGACTTGCTGCAAGAGTTCCTGACCGAGACCGGCGAGAATCTCGACACGGTGGACCGGGAGCTCGTGCGCTTCGAGCAGGAGCCAAACGACCGCGACATCCTCCGCAACATCTTCCGCCTGGTCCATACCGTCAAAGGCACCTGCGGCTTCATCGGCCTGCCCCGCCTCGAGGCGCTGACCCACGCCGCTGAATCGGTGATCGGCCAGTTTCGCGACGGCGCCAGCGTCAGCGCCATCGCCGTCACCGCCATCCTGGAGACAATCGACCGCCTCAAGGACATCCTGGCCGAACTCGCCGAGAAGGGCGAGGAACCGCCCGGAAATGACGAGAACCTGATCCAGGAGCTCGAGATCCTGGCGGAACATGCCAAGGCCGACCTGGAGAGCCGAAGCGCGGCGACGGGAGAGGCGATCGACCCCGTCGCAGCCTATCTCGCGCGCCACGCCGGGACGGCCTCGCAGCCGCCGGCCGAGGACGGGCTCGACCTCGTCTTCCGCAACGCCCCCGGGCCGCAGAGGGGCCGGGACGGCCGCATCGAGCAGGGCGACGCGTCCGACCCCGGCGAGGAGGTGGCGGTGCGCGACGCCCGCCCCACCGGCCCCGCCACGCTGCGCGTCAGCGTCGATACCATCGAGCATCTGATGACGATGGTCTCGGAACTTGTGCTGACGCGCAACCAGCTTCTCGACATCGTGCGCAAGCAGGACGACTCCGGCCTCAAGGGTCCCCTGCAGCGCCTTTCATTGATCACCGCGGAGTTGCAGGAAGGCGTCATGAAGACGCGCATGCAGCCGATCGGCAACGCCTGGTCGAAGCTGCCCCGCGTCGTACGCGATCTCGGCGCAGAACTCGGCAAGCGCATCGAACTCGTCACCGAGGGCGCCGAGACCGAACTCGACCGGCAGATCCTCGACGTGATCAAGGATCCACTGATGCACATGGTCCGCAACTGTGCCGACCATGCCATCGAGACCGCCGACGAACGCCTGGCCGCCGGCAAGCCCGAGCACGGCACGATCCGCCTGGCCGCCTACCACGAAGGCGGCTCGGTCACGATTCTGGTCTCCGATGACGGCCGCGGGCTTGACCTCGAACGCATCCGCCGCAAGGCGGTCCAGCGTGGCCTCGCCACGGAACCGGAAGCCGAGCGCATGAGCGATGCGCAGGTCGGCCGCTTCATCTTCCATCCCGGCTTCTCGACCGCCGACAACATCACCGCCATCTCCGGGCGCGGCGTCGGCATGGACGTGGTCAAGGTCAATGTCGATGCCATCGGCGGCCTGATCGACATCGCGAGCAAGCCGGGACTAGGCACCACGATCACGATCAAGATCCCACTCACCCTCGCGATCGTGGCGGCGCTGATCGTCGTCTGCGGCGACCAGCGCTTCGCCATCCCCCAGGTCGTCGTGCGCGAGCTCGTCCGGGTGAAGGCGGAAGCGGAACACTGCATCGAGACGATCAACGGCGCGCCGATTTTCCGCCTGCGCGGCCGCCTGCTGCCAATCATTGCGCTGTCGGGCGTGATGGGCACCGCCGAGCCCTCTCTGGACCGCGGTTTCATCGTCGTGACGCAGATCGGCGAGCGCCAGTTCGGCCTCCTGGTGGACGGCGTCTTCCACACCGAGGAAATCGTCGTCAAGCCGATGTCGAGCAAGCTTCGGCATGTCCCGATCTTCTCCGGAAACACCATCCTCGGCGATGGCGCCGTGGTGCTGATCGTCGACCCCAACGGCGTGGCCGGCTTCGCCGGAATCACTGGGATGGCAAACAACGCCTTTCAGGGCGAAGCCCCGCCTCCCCTCGCGCCCCCAACCGTCGAGAAGACCACCGTCCTGGTGTTCAGGACCGGCCCCCAGGCTGTCAGGGCCGTGCCGCTGTCGCTCGTCACGCGGCTCGAGGAGATCGATGCGGCGCAGTTCCAGAGCGGCAGCGGCCGCATCCTCCTGCACTATCGCAACCGGCTCGTCCCGGTGGTGCCGGTCGGCGAAACACAGATCCGCAGCGAGGGGCTGCAGCCCCTCGTCGTGGTTTCCGAAGGCGAACTGACGGTTGCGCTGGCCGTCGATGCGATCGTCGACATCGTCGACGAGGTGCTCGACATCGAGATGGCGACGGCGCAGGGCACGGGCATCGTCGGCTCGGCGATGATCCGCGGTCGCGCCACGGACATCATCGACCTGGCGCATTATCTGCCGCTGCATGAATACGGCTGGCGCCAGCCCGGCCACGACCGGGCCTCCCCCTCGGCTCCGCCACAGATCCTGCTCGTCGAGCGGTCGGCCTTCCTGCGCGACATGCTGACGCCGGTGCTCAAGGCCTCCGGCCACCGGGTCACCAGCGCCAGTGATTTCGAGTCCGCCCGCCTGCATCTGGCCGAGGGCGCGATTGCGACCGTCCTGATCGACCTGGATGCCGACGGCGAAGGCGCCTTCGCCTTCGCCGCGGCGCTGCGGGCCGGGTCCGACGGCGTCGGCCTGCGCCTGATCGGGATGACGACACTGGTGACCCCGGACTTGCATCTGCGCGCCGGGCTGGAGGGGCTGGACGAGGTCGTCGCCAAATTCGACCGGCGCGCCCTGCTCGCCGAACTCGCGGAACGCCGTCGCGGCGTCAGGGAGGCGGCATGACGCTTCAGACGCCCCATCTCCAGACGCCCGCCGAGTCTGCCCTCGGCGGCTTCGACTCGCTCGACTACGTCACCGTCACGATCGGCGACCAGCTTCTGGGACTTCCGATCGGGCGCGTCCACGACGTCTTCATCACCAACCGCATCACGCTCGTGCCGCATGCGCCTGCCGAGATCATCGGCCTCCTCAACCTGCGAGGGCGCATCGTCACCGCCATCTGCCTGCGCCGGCGGCTCGGCCAGCCCGTAACCCCCAGGCAAGACCGGGAAGGCAAGACCGAACTGGTCGCTGTCGGCATCGACCATGAGGGCGAGGCCTATGCGCTGATCGTGGATGCCGTCGGCGAGGTGGTGCGGCTGGAGCGGTCCAGCTTCGAACCGACGCCCGTTCATCTGGACCGCAGCTGGGCGGCGCTCGCCACCGGCGTGCATCGCCTCGAAGACCGCTTGCTCGTCGTTCTCGACGTCGACGCCATCCTTGCCCTCGACCTGCATGCCGCCGCCTGAGGCGTCGCCGCACCGATCTGGAGACCGAATATGAAATCCTGCCTTGTCGTCGATGACTCCGCGGTGATCCGCAAGGTCGCCCGCCGCATCCTGGAGGGGCTTCAGTTCCGCATCACGGAAGCGGAGGATGGCGCGCGCGCCATCGACGCCTGCAAGGGCGAGATGCCCGACGCCGTGCTGCTCGACTGGAACATGCCGATCATGGACGGGTACGACTTCCTGCGCACGCTGCGCCAGATGCCTGGCGGCAAGCGTCCGAAGGTCGTGTTCTGCACCACCGAGAACGACATCGCTCATATCGCCCGCGCGATGCATGCGGGCGCCGACGAGTACATCATGAAGCCGTTCGACAAGGAGATCGTCGCCTCCAAGTTCCACCAGGTCGGGCTGCTGTGAGGACAGCTTCGCGGGGACGGATCCGGGCCGTCATGCCGGCGCGTCGATGCAGGGTTGAAGAACACAGGGCGGCACAGCGGAATGTCTGACGCATGAGTGGTTTCTCGCCGGCCAGCGCAACTGGCGCCCAGCGACACAAGACGGTTGTGATTGCCGACGATTCGGTCGTCGTCCGCGGCCTCTTCGCCCGCTGGCTCGGCGAGAGCGGACAGTTTCACCTCGTCGCCGTCGCCGGTGACGGCGAGACCGCGGTCGCTCATGCCGGCCGTTTCAAGCCCGACGTGATGGTACTCGACCTCGACATGCCGGGCGTGGATGGCGCGGCGGCGCTCCCCCTGATCCTGAAGGAAAGCCCTCATACCGGCGTACTGCTGGCGACGACGCTGACCGAGCGCAATGCCCGCATCGCGCTCGAATGCATGACCAAAGGAGCGATGGACGTCGTCTCCAAGCCGGACAGCCGCCACGGCCTCACCCTCTCCCTCGATTTCCGCAGCGAGTTCCTGCTCAAGCTCGGGAACATCGCGCAGAGCCCGCCAAGGCCGGGCCTCCTGCCGCCGGAGATCGACGTCGATTTCACGCCGGGCGGCCCGGGCAGCCTGCGCCAGCTCGTCTCGGTCGTGCCTCGCTACCTCGTCATCGGCGCCTCGACCGGCGGACCCCGCGCCATTGCCAAGGTGCTGCTCGACATCGGCGATGCCCTGCAGGAGCTGACGACGATCATCGTCCAGCACATGCCGCCGCTGTTCACCGCCTCCTTCGCCGAGCAGATCGCCTGCCATATCGGCATCCCTG
>Ga0233377_1001155_pt1 | contig 10266 bp, 7 predicted proteins | sample ElkDunMinimDraft_6_FD_191540 | JGI IMG/M metagenome (GOLD analysis project Ga0233377, IMG submission 191540) | Fecal eukaryotic communites from dung pellets of Tule Elk in California, USA - Elk Dung E36 | ecosystem: Host-associated > Mammals > Digestive system > Large intestine > Fecal | place...
TCGCGACCTCCTCGTCGTCGCCGGAGAAGCCTCGGGCGATCGTGCGGCCGCGGCCGTCCTCGCGAAGCTCCGCGGAGTACACGCGTTCGGGATGGGCGGTGGCGCGCTCGAACGCGAGGGGGTCGAGCTGCTCTCCGATCTCCGATCTTCGACCGCGCTCGGCGTGACCGAGGTAGCGCGCCGTGCTTACGGCGTCGGCGTCGCCTACGGAAAGATCCGGTCGGCGATTCGCAGACGCCGCCCCGGCGCCGCCCTGCTCGTCAACTACACCGAGTTCAACGCCCGCCTGGCTCCGCTCCTGTGGAGCGCGGGCACGCGCGTGCTCTGGTACGGCGCTCCGCAGATCTGGGCGTGGCGCTCCAGCCGGGCCGAGCCGCTCCGCCGCCACCTCGACCGGCTCGCCGTGATGTTGCCGTTCGAGGAGCCGCTCTGGCGCACGCTCGGCGTGGACGCGCGCTACGTCGGACATCCGTCGCTCGAGGACCGACGCGGGCCGGAGCATCGCGTCGCCGCGCGGGAGCTGCTCGGGATGACGCCCTTCGCCTGGGCCGTCGCGATTCTCCCTGGTAGCCGGCCGCACGAGGTCCGACGGCTGCTCGAGCCGATGCTGGACGGCTTCGAATCGGTGCGCCGCGACCGCGCGAGCGTCGACGCGCGCGTTATGCTCGCGGCAAGCCTCGACGATCGCACGCGTGCCTGGGCCAAGGACCTCGCACACGCGCGCGGAGTCGATGCCGTCGATGTCGACTCGCGTGCGGGGATCGCATATGCGCTGCCCGCCTTCGACGCGGCGCTCTGTGCCTCGGGTACCGCGTCGCTCGAGTGCGTTCTCGCACGCGTGATCCCGGTGGTGTGTTACCGCGTCGGGTGGGCAACCGAGGTCAGCGCACGCGCGCTCCTCAAGACGCGCTTCGTCGCGCTGCCCAACATCCTCCTCGGACGCGACGCCTTTCCGGAGCTCCTCCAGCGTAACGCTGCGGCCGGCCGCATCGCCGACTCGCTGGCGCACGTCCTCGACGAACGCGTCACGTTCCTTGCAGCCTGCATGGAGGTGGAGCAGGTCCTCGGTGATCACCCCAGCCCATCCCGCGAGGTCGCCCGAATGCTCGAGCCCTGGCTCGCAGCCTCCACCTCGGGCTCGCGAGCCCGGGAGGCTCACTGACGGCGCCGCGGGCGGGCCGACAGCGCAGACATCCCTCATGGTTGCCCTCCTCGCCGTCAGCGTCGTCCTTTTCGGCCTGCGGCTGTGGGCAGCGTCGCGCGTGGGGTTCGGCGACAGCGAGGCCCTCTATGCATCATGGGCCGTGCATCCCCAGCCGGCCTACCTCGATCACCCGGGACTCGTCGGCCTCGCCGCACGGTTGATCGGCGAGGGCGGCGTGCCGACGCCGGGCCGCACCCACGTCGTCACGGCGGTGATCGCGACGCTCGTTCCATGGCTCGTCGTCGCGGTCGCGCGTGCCGCAGGCGCGAAGCTCCCGCAGGCTGTCGTCGCGGGACTCGTCGTCGCGCTCGTCCCGGAGATCGCCGTCGGCCTCTTCGCGTTGACGCCCGACCTGCTGCTCGCGCCGCTCTGGCTCGGCGCGATCGGCCTCGCGATCGTCGGGCTCTCCCCGAACATCCCCGGCCGCGACGCAGCGCCGACCTCGCAGCGCTTCATCCCCTCCGCCAGGACCGCAGGCGCGCTCCTCGCCGCCGGGCTCCTCGCGGGTGTAGCCGCGTCCGCGAAGGTCTCGGGGTTCTTGCTGCTCGCCGCGCTCACCGTCGCGTACGTGCAGATCTCGCGGTCGCACGAATCACCGGCAGCCGTACGCGCCGCGCGATCGCTCTGGCCATGGGCCGGGCTTGGCGCGGGTGCCGTGGTCGTCGTGCCGTTCGTCCTCTACGAAGCGCGGCTCGGCTGGCCGATGCTCCGCCATCGTTTCGTCGACACCCAGCAAGGCGCCGGGCTCGCGGTGAGGAACCTGGGCGCGCTCGTCGGCGGCCAGCTCGTGTACCTGTCCCCGATCGTCGTCGGCATCGCTCTCCTGGTCGCCCGCGACCTCGTGCGCCGTCGCGACGACGACGTCGTCTCGCGCATCCTCTTCTGGTCGTTCGCGCTGCCGCTGGTGCCGCTCACCCTCTTGTGCGTCTGGAGCCCCGTGGCGGAACCACACTGGCTCGCGCCGCCGCTCCTCGCGTTGCCCATCCATGCGGCCAGGCGCGCTTCCCAAGATGATGGCCTGCCCTTCGCCCGCAGGCGCGTCGTTCTGCCCGCGGTCGCCGTCGCTGGAGCGTTCACGCTCGCGGCGCACGCGTGGGTGCTCGTGCCGGCCCTCGCTCGGCTCGTTCCGGACAGCGTCGACCCGAAGGCGGACATCGCGAGCGAGCTCTACGGATGGCCCCAGGCGGCAGGCGCCATTCGCGATCAGATGGCGCTCGCCGCGACGCCATTCGATCCCGAGGGCAGCGAGGTCGTCGTCATCGGTCCGCACTGGACCGTCTGCGCGCAGCTGCACGCCGCGCTGCCGGGTGTCCGCGTGGGCTGCGCGACGCCGATCCCCGACGACTTCGATCGCTGGCTTCCACGCGATACGTGGCGTCATGCCGACAACGTCCTCTTCGTCACGGACAACCGGTTCGGCGGAGACGGGGCGGATCAGCTACCAGCACATGTCCGTGTCTCGCAGAGCCGCGTGCGCACCCTCCGCGGCGGCCGGACTGCACGCGTCTTCGATCTCTATCTCTACTCACGGCGTCAGCGAGCCGACATCATGCCCGCCGTTCCGCGCACGGCGGTCGCGAGCGCGCGATCCGATCACCAGGGCACCCTCCTGTCCGTCCCCGCTCGCATGGACCTTGCGACCGGCCTCGCCCATGACTCGCACCAAAGTGATGTCCGTCACCACGCTCTCGATGTTCGTGCTCGGGGCATGCGGGAGCGACGGAGGAGGAAAGAAGGGTGGCCCCGGCAGCGGAGACAGCGACCCCTCGAAGGGGCCGTCCGCGCCGCTCACGGCCGACGAGAAGGCGTGTGACGATCTGTATCTCGCGCAGATCGCGTGGACGCACCGGTGTGGCGGGATCCTGATCGAGTCACAGTCCGCGATCGAGCGCTTCCGTAAGCTGTGCTCGCGCGAGCTCGCCGCGCCTGGAGCCGAGGCGCTCCGGGCGTCGCGCACGCGATGCGCCGAGCTCCGCAGGACCGCCGCGTGCGACGAGACGACCCCCGAATGCGAGTTGCCGCCCGGCTCGCTTCCCGACGGAGCGAAATGTGCCGCGCGTTCGCAGTGTGCAAGCCTCCACTGCGCGCTCGACGCTTCGGGGTGCGGATTGTGCGCTCCGCTGGTCGCCGCCGGCGGTGAGTGCACGGCGCCCCTCGACTGCGCCTACGGCAAGGACGAGGTCGTCAGCTGTGACTACGAGGGTCCGACGCCGACCGGCAAGTGCTCCGTGTGGAAGCTCTCGAAGGTCGGGGAGGAGTGCTCGGCCGAGAAGTTCTGCAACATCGACGCGCACTGCGAGGTGGAGGGCGAGAACGCGACGAGCGGCACGTGTGTCGCGAACAAGGGCGACGGCGGAGCCTGCGACAACACGGGGCAGTGCAAGCTCGGCCTCGTCTGCCGCTCGGGGAAGTGCTCGCCGCGGCCGAAGGAAGGCGAGTCCTGTACCGCCCTCGACGAGTGCGCCGATGGTCTGGGCTGCGACAAGACCTGCAAGAAGATCGTCTACGTCGGCTCCGGAGAGCAGTGCGGCGCCGTCCGCCGCTGCGAGCGCGGGCTCTGCGTGCAGCGCGTCGAGGAGGGCCCCGACGGAAAAGCCGTCCCCGCCGGTCCGGCGACCTGCGTCGATCCCATCGCCGACGGGAACGCATGTGGCCCGGAGCAAGCCAAGAGCGGCCTCATCTGCGACCACTTCGCGCGGTGTCTCGGCGGTCACTGCGTGTTCCCTGACGGGAGCTTCTGCCACTGATCCGGCTGCGGCGGCGTAGCGATACGTTCACACGCGCGCGACAGCTTCGTCAGACTCGACTCGCCCGCCCGCGAGGCCAAGTGTGCAGGTTGGCCGTGTTCTGGCCCCGCGCACGCATCTTGCGGTAGAGCTTGGTCGATGACGCGCACAACCCGTCTGCTCACCACTGCCGGAGCTCTGGCATCGGTCTTCCTTCTTCTCGCCGCGTGCGACGGCGGCTCCGGAGGTGCCGGCGGCGGCGGCGGGGCCGGCGCGTGTGCGGAATACGCGAATGCGCTCACCTCCTTCTACGATCGATGTGGCGATGGCGTGCAGGCTACGATCGCGCGTAGCCGCGCGCGCCTGGAGGCGGCCTGTGCGAGGGCGGTGACCGCGCCCGGCGCGACGAACGTGACCACGCAGATCTCGGCATGCGCTCAGCAGATCTCGGGTGCGTCCTGCAGCGGAACCGATGACATCGAGTGCGAGTTCACCGGGGGCACGCTCGACGACGGCGCCGCCTGCGGCGAGAGCTTCCAGTGCAAGAGCGGAGCCTGCGAGACGGAGCCGAACAGCAATTGCGGGAAGTGCGCACCGCGGGTCGCGGTGGGCGGTGACTGCACCACGTCGACCCGCTGCGTCGAGGACGCCGAGTGCCTGCTCGGCAGCGAAGCCGTCGGGAAGTGCGTCGCCGTGAAGATCGCGAAGGCGGGAGAGAAGTGCGCGGGGGTACCGGGCGAGATCGTCCGCTGCGACAAGGGCCTCGATTGCTCGTTCGGTGAGGCCGAGGCCACGTGCAAGCCCCGTGGGGGTGCAGGCGCGGACTGCAGCTCGCGCTCCGACTGTCAGGACGATCTGAGGTGCGTTGGAGGCAAGTGCGCAGCAGGCGCCGCCGAGGGCGCCGAGTGCTCGCTCGACGAATGTGGCAAGGGCCTCGGCTGCGGCAGTGACAAGAAGTGCGCTCGCTTCGTCAGCGCGAAGGCCGGCGAGGACTGCGACGCGGTGCGCCTCTGCGAGCGCGGAACGTGCCGCGGGCTCTCGCTGACGTCGGGCCCCGGTGGCCAACCCGAGCTCAAGCCCGGCAAGTGCGTCGACCCGCTGCCCGACGGCGCAGACTGCTCGCAGAACACGGAAGAGGAAGACGGGCCGCGGTGCGACCTCTTCGCCGAGTGCATCGCCGGCAAGTGCACGCTCTTCGATCCGGCGCAGTGCAAGTGAGTCATCGTGAGCTCACGGCGCGAGCTCATGGATCGAGCGCGCGAGCCCACGGATCGAGCGCGCGAGCTCACGGGTTGACGACGACCTCACGGGTTGACGACGAGCTGCAGGCCCCTCGACCGTCACGCCTTACCCACGCCACGCAAGGTGCCGCGGTCTCCATGGGCTCATGGAGACCGTCGGCACGAGCAGGCGTGCTGCCACGTCACTCCGCTTCGGCGGTCGTCCGCGGCGGCATCGCCTGCAGGCCGGCGTCGCGAATGAGCGCCAGGTCGTCGTCCTCTTCCGGGTTCGGTGTCGTGAGGAGCTTGTCCCCGTAGAAGATCGAGTTCGCGCCGGCGAGCATGCAGAGCATCTGCGCCTCGCGGCTGAGCGACGAGCGGCCTGCCGAGAGCCGCACGCGCGACTTCGGCATGAGGATGCGGGCGACGGCGATCATGCGGACGAGATCGAGCGGGTCGACCGGATTCGCGTGAGCGAGGGGCGTCCCTTCGACCGGGACGAGCGAGTTGATGGGGACGCTCTCCGGCTGCGGGGTCAGGTTCGCGAGCGTGCGGAGCATCTCGCAGCGATCGTCCGGGGTCTCGCCCATGCCGATGATCCCGCCCGAGCAGACCGTGATGCCGGCCTTGCGGACGTTCTCGAGCGTGCGGAGGCGGTCGTCGAACGTGCGCGTCTTGATGATCGAGCGGTAGTGCTCGCGGCTGGTGTCGAGATTGTGGTTGTAGGCGTCGAGCCCGGCGTCAGCGAGCTTCTTCGCCTGCTTCTCGTCGAGCATACCCAGGGTGACGCAGGCCTCCAGCCCGAGGTCCTTCACGCCCTTGACCATGTCGACGACGCGATCGAACGCCGGCCCGTCCTTCACCTCGCGCCACGCCGCGCCCATGCAGAACCGCGTCGACCCGAGCTCCTTCGCCCGCTTCGCGCTGGCGATGACGTGCTGGACGTCCAGCATCTTCTCGGGGCTCGTGCTCGTCTCGTAGTGGCTCGACTGGGGGCAATACGCGCAGTCCTCCGGGCAGCCGCCCGTCTTCACGCTCAGGAGCGTGCAGAGCTGGACCTCGTTGTCGGGGTGGTGCGCGAGGTGCACTCGGCGCGCCTCGTCGAGGAGCGGCAGGAGCGGCTGATCGTAGAGAGCGCGGACCTCTTCGCGGCTGAACATCGGCATGTGCGCGGACCATAGCCCAGATGCCGTGCCATCTCCAGCTGGCGCGAGCAGCCTCGTTCTCCCATGAAAACGAGGCTCTCTGCTTGCGTCCCGACCCGAGATCCGTCGCGCTCGCAGCCTCACGAGGCGTCGGAGAACGCCCAGCGCGAGGCGTCGGAGAACGCCCAGCGCGTCAGACGTTCTCGTCACCCGGGCGGCTCTCGCGGTCCCCGGCCATGCTCTCCCGATGCTTCGCGGGTCGTCGCCGTCGATGTGTTGGTCGAGGCCCTCGCGAACGCTCAAGCCGCCACTCGCACGATGGCACCCGTGCGCAGGTCGAGCTCGATGCCCTCTCGCGCCGCGACGGTCGTACGGAACAGCTCGCGGGCCCTGGCCTCGATGTCGGCGACACCCTCGTCGGAGCGCATCGGGTCATGGTGGAAGAGGACGCACGTCCCCACCCCGGCGGCTCGCGCCAGCTCCGCGCCCGCCACGTAGGTCGAATGGCCCCACCCGACCTTGGACCGGTACTCCTCCGGCGTGTACTGCGCGTCGTAGACGAGCACGTCAGCGCCCTCGCAGAGCGAACGCAGCGCAGGGTCGACGCACGCGTAGTGCTCGGTGTCCGTCGCATAGACGATGCTCTTGCCTGCGTGCTCGATCCGGTATGCGACGACGCCGCCGGGATGATTGCCGCGCGCGACGCGGACCGTGGCCTCGCCCACGTCGAAGACCTCCCCCGCGGTCACCTCGCGCGTCGCGATCCGCGCTCCCACCTCGTCGAGGCTCACGGGGAACACCGGCGCGCTCATCTGCCGCGCGAGCGTCCCCCGGACGCTCGTGACGCCGTTCGGACCGCCGACGATCGTGAGCGAGGTGTCCTTCATGTAGACGGGCACGAAGAACGGAAGGCCCTGGATGTGATCCCAGTGGTAGTGCGAGAGCAGCAGCGTCATCTCGAGCGGCTCGCGCGTGACCCCGCTCGCGACCAGGTGATTGCCGAGGACGCGGAGGCCCGTCCCAGCGTCGAGGACGATCCGCGTCTCTCCACACGTGAGCTCGACGCAGCTCGTGTTGCCGCCGACCACAGCCGTCTCCCGCCCAGGCGATGCGATGCTTCCCCGGACGCCCCAGAATCGGATCTTCATGGGCGGACGCCTCGTTCAAGAGCGGTGCCAGGCGCGAACTGCCGGAAAAGCAGCGGGTTCCGCGGCAGACGCGCCATCGTGGACCGGCGGGGTTCAATTCCGCGCGCCGAACTGGAGCACGAGAGCGCGGCAGCATTCCGGCTGCGGCCGGGCTCGCGTTATCCTCGCCCCATGTCGCAGCGCGTGCTCATCGCCGATGACTCCGCCGTCGCTCGCGTCGCGGTCGCCCGGCGCGTGCGTGCGGCCGGCTTCGAGGTGGTCGAGCACGACTCGTGTGCGAGCGCCTCGACCGTCGACGCGACCACGATCGCCTGCGCGCTGCTCGACTTCGATCTCGGGGACGGCTTCGGGGTGGACGTCGCGGCACGGCTCCGCGAGGAGCAGGCGACCTTGCCGATCGCATTCTTCACGAGCTCGAGCCACGCCGATGTCGTCGAGCTTGCCTCGCCGTTCGGACCCATCTTCACGAAGCCGGACGAGCTCGACGCCGCGATCGACTGGGTCGAACGCCAGCGTCGAGGCTGACCGGGCCCGGCTTCACCTCGGGCGCGCACCGGCGCGCGGCCGCTCGAGCGCGCGGCCGACCGTCAGAAGCCGGCGGCGGCGCGCGCGACGTCCTTCTCGAGCATGCCCTGCATGAGCAGCTGCTTGAGATGCATCTCGAACGTCTGCATCGCGTACGGGTGCGTCCCCTTCTCCATCAGCTCCTTCATCGATGGATTGCCTTCCGGGCGCTTGATCGACTCGCGGACCGTACCGGTCGCGACGAGCACCTCGGCCGCGAGCACGAGCCCGCTGCCGTCCTTCTTCGGCAAGAGGCGCTGCGCGACGATCCCCTGGAGCGCGTCGCCGATGCGCTCGCGGAGCTCCTCGCTCGAGCCGGGTTGGTTGCGCGGCGCGAGGGCGAGCATGCGGCCGACGGTGCGCGCCACATCGGGCGTGTGGAGCGTCGAGAGGACGAGGTGTCCGGTCTCGGCGGCCTTCAGCGCGATGTCGAGCGTGAGCTCGTCGCGGATCTCTCCGACGAGGATGACGTCCGGATCCTGGCGGAGCGCAGCGCGGAGCGCATCGGCGAACGTGCCCGTGTCGATGCCGACCTCGCGCTGGCTGATGCTCGACTTGTCGTCCTCGTGGAGGAACTCGATCGGGTCTTCGATCGTGACGATGTGGAGCGGCTGCGTGTGATTGAGGTGGCCGATCATCGCGGCGAGCGTCGAGCTCTTGCCATTGCCTGCGGCGCCGACGACGAGGACGAGGCCGCGCTCGCGCTCGGCGAGGTACTGGCAGGGCGCAGGGCACCCGAGATCCTCGAACGACGGGATCTTCGTGGGGATCGACCGCATGACGATGCCGAGCGTCCCCCGCTGCCGATAGACGTTCACGCGGAAGCGCCCCACGCCGTCGGCCGCATACGCGCAGTCGTGCTCGCGAAGCGTCGGCACATCGCTCCGGACCCGGCTGTCCTTGATCACGAGCCGCGCGATGCTGTCGGTGTCCTCCTTCCGGAGCGGCTCTGTCCGGAAGAAGACGAGCTCCCCACGCACGCGCGCCGCCGGCGGGATGCCGACCTTCAGGTGGATGTCGCTCGCCTTGGCCGCCACGGCCTTGGCGAGGAGCTGGTTGAAGTACGCGTCACTGGCGTACACGCTCGAGGAAGGTGCCCCGGAATCGACCATCGAACGTCAACGATACCCGGTTTCGCGCCCAGGTGAGGCGCGGTGACGCGAACACTGAGGCGCCTCCGGGAGAACACCGGGATCCTTGCGGTCTGCGCACCACAGGGTGCGCGCTCCACCGGCAGCGCCGTCAGCGGCCCGCAGCGCGGCACTCACCGTCGAGGTCCGGACGGGCGGTGCCTGGCCAGCTAGGCCCCGGCTGCCGCCGGCCACTTCGCGTCTTGGACGAGCGACCACACCGAGCGCAGATCGCTGCGAAGCTCCTCGGCCGTCGGTCGGTTCCGCGGGTCGCGACGAAGCGTCGGCACGAGCACCTCCGCGATCGGAGCGACGTCGGGGTTTGCGATGAGCTCCTTCATCGGCTCGGGGAAGCCATCGTGGGAGACGTGCATCGAGATCTGCGCGACCTCGTTCGGGGCGCTGAAGAGCACCCTGCCGGTGAGCATCTCGAACGCGACGCACCCGAACGAGTAGATGTCCGCCGCCGCCGGTGACGGGACGAACCCCTCGGGCAGCACGCCCCACACCTCGGGCGCACCGTAAGGCCCCGTCCCGCAACCCTGGCGCAGCTTGCGGCCTGCGAGACCGAAGTCCACGAGCACGCCTTGTTCACCCTTCCGCAGGAGCACGTTCGACGGCTTGATGTCGAGATGCCCGAGGCCGACCGAGTGCATCGCCTCGAGGCCGGCGAGCACGTCGTCGAGCACCTTGAGGCACTTCTTCATGTCGAACGTCCGGGACTGGAGGACGCGCTCGAGCGTGACGCCTTCGACGAGCTCCATCACCAGGATCGGAAGCGGCTTCGTCCCCATGTCGAACGTCACGAAGCGGGCCAGGTTCGCGTGGCTCGGCAGCATGATCAGCGCCGATGCCTCCTCGCGGAACATCGTGAAGAACTCTTCTTGCGAGAGGCTGCGCGCAGCCGTGGCGTTGTAGTCCGGGACCTTCAGCGCGAACCGCTCGGCGTTGGTCTCGTGCTTGTCTTCCGCGCGCGTGACGATGAACACGGACGCCGTACCGCCGACGCCGAGCGCGCGCTGCACGTAGAAACCGCCGATCGTACGGCGCGCCGGGAGCCACGGCGGTAGCTGCTCCGCCACGCTGAGGACCCCCGCCTCCGCCGATGGCCTCTCGATGGGAAGATCGG
>Ga0233377_1001156_pt1 | contig 10265 bp, 9 predicted proteins | sample ElkDunMinimDraft_6_FD_191540 | JGI IMG/M metagenome (GOLD analysis project Ga0233377, IMG submission 191540) | Fecal eukaryotic communites from dung pellets of Tule Elk in California, USA - Elk Dung E36 | ecosystem: Host-associated > Mammals > Digestive system > Large intestine > Fecal | place...
AGGGCGAGTGGCGCGTGTGCCGTGCGCCGCAGCCGCAGCCGCTCCCGGCGAGCGGAACGTGCGCGGCCAGGCCCGCTCCAGGTTCGGGCACGAGCAGTCTCGCCGCGGTATCGCTCACCCTTGGCCTGCTCGCGCTCGCGCGGCGGCGACGTGTGCGCGCCGTGGATGTGGAACGAACGCCCTGCGCATCCTTCAAGAGCGCGTGCACGGTCGACACGCCGAACGTGGTGAGCATCCACTCGACGAACTCGGCTGCGTTCGGCGCACTGGCGCACTCGAACCGAATCGGCTCGGCTCGCCTCCACTCTGACACACATTTGCCGACAACCCGTCGCGGTTCCGGGCAAGCACAGCGCACAGACTCAAGGAAGTCGCAGCCCCGCAAAGAACCCGGCGCGTGGCTCGACGACCCATGACGACTGCCCGACCACGCCGTTCTCCGTCTCGTACGAGAAGGACGGCGGGTTCGCGAGCACGTCGGCGCCCAGAGTGATCCCGAGCTGAACCGATGACGCTCGCGCCGGAGACCAGAGGGCGCGTAGCTCGAGCGAACCTGCAATCGAGGTGCGGGTGGTCGGTGGCGACGGCGAGAAGCGCGCGACGCGAGGGAACGCCGAGCGATGAATCGCCACGAGCGCGGCGCCGGCGACGACATCGAGCTGCCAGAGGTCCCCGCGTGCGGCCGTGCGGCCGACGAATGCACCCGCCGAGTGCCGGGAGACCTCGAGCGAAACGTGCCGATCGTGGAAGCGGCTCGGCAGTCCGACTGCGCCGCGGAGGAAGGCGATCCACGGCCCGGGATGGACGCCTGCTTCGAGCGTCCCGGCGCGCACGCCTCCGGCACTTCGACCGTCCACGCTCAACTGCCACCCTGCGGCCACGAACGGTGACCAGCGCACGCCACGAGGCGCCGCTGCCCGTCGCTCGTTGGCCTTCGGCTTTGCATCGCCTTCCGGCCGCGACGGCGGTGCACGTCGCGTGGGTCGCGTGAGCTCCTCGTTCGGGACCCCCAGCGGCGCGCCGGACTCGAGCGCGAGCAAGGCCGTGCGAACGACGAGCGACGAGGTCTCGAGCATCGCAGAGGTGGAGCCCGCGATCTCCGCGCTCTCCTCGGCGACGTGTCGAACGAGGACACGCTCGCTCGAAGGGAGCGCGACGAAGACGACGGTTCCACCGTTCGCCGGATGTTCGAACCACACGATCATGGTGGCGTCGAAGCGCCTCGCGAGCGCGCGCGCCTGGTCGAGACGTTCAGCCATCGTCGGCTCCAGCGCCTCGCCACTGACCGCCTGGAGCTCGACTGCAAGGTCGCTCACGTGCCCGACGGTGCGCTCGTAGAGCGCCTCGTCGATCGGTTCGACCATCCGGACGACGACCCGTACCTCCGCTGATGCAGCACGCGAGACGAGGACGGTGACGGCAAGTGCAAAAACGCGCCCGAACATCCGGGGAAGTCCGCCGCGCGCTCGTGCCATCGCATCGCGATCATCTCACCTGCCCATAGTCGCGGCAACGACGCGCCACGGATCAGCTTGGTCCTTCTCTCGTTGCGAAGCGAGAAGCGCGCCGCGCGTCCGACCGCGCCTCGAGCACTGCGAGCCGCTCGACGTTTTCGGGATCACATTCCGTTCGCAAAGCTATTCCTTTAGGTGACCACGATGGCAACGCTGACGATGGGCCGCGCGAGCACGGCCGAACCGTCATCGTCGACCTTCCGCGAGCGGACCGAAGCCGTGAGCGGCTCGGTCTGGCGATGTCTACGGCGCTTCGGCGTCCCGGAGAGCGACGTGGAGGACTGCTTCCAGACCGTCCTCCTCCAGCTGCACGCGCGCTGGGACATGCTCGGTCCTCTACCCGTCGAGGAGCTCCGGAAATACGCTTGCACCGTCGCGATCGGCGTCGCTCGTGTCGCAGCGCGGACCCGTGCCCGCGCCGAGCGGGGCTCGCACGATCTCCCCGAGGATCTCGTCGCGCGAGGAACGCCCGAGAGCCTCGCCGAGCAGAACGAGGAGCGCGCGCAGCTCGATGCGGTCCTCGCGACGCTGAGCGAGGAGCGCCGCGAAGTGTTCGTCCTCTACGAGCTCGAAGGGCTCACCGGAGCCGAAATCGCCGAGCACCTCGGTGTCCCGGCCGGGACGGTGGCCTCTCGCCTACGACGTGCGCGGGCGGACTTCGAGGCCGCGGTCGCGCGGTCCTTGGCCCAATCACGGAGAACGCGTCCATGAGCAGGTTTCCGAGGCGACTGATCGAACAGCTTGGCGACGGCCACGCACGTCGGCTGCTCGAGAGTGCGCGATCCGACGAGCCCCCCGCGCGCCTGGTCGCTTCCGCGATCGCCGTCGCGAGCATGAGCGCACGCGCGAGCACACCGGCAACATCGGGCCACGCGCCTGCCCTGCAGGCGCTCGCCCGCAGCAGGAGCGCGCTCGTTGCGGGCGCGTTGCTCGCCGGCGGAATGATCGCCTTCTTCGCGACGGACGAGCTTCGCGGGGATGCTCTGGAGGGGCGACACGAGCTTTCGGCTCCCACCGCGATCACGACCGAGGACCGCGCGTCGACCAGCGCGGTGGGCGCCATCGACGCGCCCGGCGCGGTCGCGGAGAGCGTCGCCACGACGTCCGTCGACGATCTGCCAAACGCGCCGACGCCGCACGCGCCGACCGTGCAGGCGCCGACCGTGCAGGCGCCGTCTGCCCGAGCAGTCGCCGCTGCAGCGCGCCCCGACCGTGTGGCCCCCGGTGACAACGAGCCTGCGCCGCAGCCGTCCGACCTCCTCCGCGAGGCGAATCGACTTCGCGCACAGGGCCGATGGCACGAGGCCGCGGCGACCTACCGCCGGGTCATCCATCTCGGCCCCGACTCGGCGGAGGCCTATCCCGCCGCGATCGCCCTCGCAAACCTCGAGCTCCAGCTCGGCCGGCCCGCCGCCGCGATCGACTACTACGAGCACGTCCTCGCTTCCCGTCCGGCCGGCATCCTGTCGGAGGAAGCCCGATGGGGCAAAGCTCGCGCGCTTCGCGCCGCCGGGCGACACGCCGAGGAGCGCGCGGCGCTCGAGGAATTCCGCGCGCGTCATCCCGAGAGCCCCCTCGCACCCGCCGCCACGCAGCGCCTCGCGGAGATCGGCCCCTGAACATGCCGCTACGACCCCACTTCCAATCCGTTTCGCGTCCGCTCACGGTCGCGCTCGCCACGACTACGCTACTCGTCTGCTGGGCGTCGGGGTGCTCGTCGTACGACGACCGCATCGGGCTCCTCGTGCCGGAACCGCCGTCGTTCACGGCCGCCGATGCCTCCGTCGCCGAAGCGGAGGCTGGTCTCACCGCGTACTGTCCGGCGACCACGTGCCTGGCGCCGTTCACGACGTGCCCGGGCTCGCTCTTCCCGTGTGACGTGAACCTGATGACGGATCCCGGAAACTGCGGCTCTTGTGGATTCAAGTGCCCCTCCCCCACGCCGGGCGCCTCGTTCTCGTGTGTCGCGGGCAAATGCGCGATGGAGTGCAACGCAACCAGGGAGCGGAGGCTCGACTGCAACGGCTTTCTCGACGACGATTGCGAGGTCAGACTCGGCACGAACGACAACTGCAACGCCTGCGGGGACAAATGCCCCGACCCGGCTAAGCCGTGCATCTATAACCCGCAAACGAACACCGGAAAGTGTGGTTGCGACGCAGGTTATTTGTTCTGCGGCATGGGTTGCGAAGACCCGAACTCGTCCGATGACCACTGCGGAGGGTGCGGAAACGCGTGCGATCGCGCCGGTAGCGGAGGACCCCTCGCCACCCCCAATATGTACTACGGGTGCAAGGGCGGCACTTGCGATCATTTGAAATGCGAGTCCCTGTTTGCCGATTGCGACCAGGTTCCCGCGAACGGGTGTGAGGTCTCGCTCCTATCGCCTACGAACTGCGGCGGGTGCGGCATCGTTTGTGATTCGAATCAGAGCTGCGTGCTCAACGGCGAAGGTGTCCCCGAATGCCTATGTCCTCCGGGGCAGACATTTTGCAGCGGCCGCTGCCGCGACCTCCGCACGGACGATGCGCACTGCGGCTCGTGCGGCGTGCAGTGCTCGCAGTCGGCCGGGTGGCAGACCGGAGTCTCCGTCTGCAGCTATGGCTCCTGCCGCTTCCAATGTGCCCAAGGGCGCGGTGACTGCAACGGGGAGCTGCGAGATGGTTGCGAGATCAACCTAAACTCCGATCCGACCAACTGCGGAGAGTGCGGGCATACCTGCGAGCCAGGGCAGCCATGCATGGCTGGAACCTGCGCGGTGGTGCCGTGCGGCGAAGGGGTGGAAGCGCGATGAAGAAGCGATGGCGCGTCCTCGCAGCGGGGATCGTGGTGTATCTGTCGGCGCTTGGTGCTTGCGCTTCGAGCGAGAGCGCACCAGCGATCGTGCCGGACGCAGGGACGACCGCGCTGCCTGCGCCCGACAGCGGGGGCGACGCCTCGCCGGAGGACGCCGGCGCCGACCCCTGTACGCCTGACGCTCTGTGCCCGAATGGCCCCTTCGATCCGAACGCCCCCGGCGGTCCTCTCGATCCGCGAACGCGTATCAACGTCCTCCGTGGTCGCTCGCGCGACGACGTCTGGGCCGCCGGCGCAGTGGGGACGGTCGTCCGCTTCGACGGCGCCTCGTGGACACGATCGGACACCGAAGCCACTGAGACGCTGTACGCGCTCTGGCTCCGCGAGGCAGGAGAGGTCGCGATGGGCTCGCTCACCTCCATCTTCACGCGCGGGCTCACGACGGAAGAGTCGGACGCGTCGGCGCCCTCGGCCGGCGGCTGGACGGCTCGCGCCGCTACCGGCGGCCCTTTCGCAGCGGCGGAGCGGCGCCTTACCTCGTGTTGGGCTCCTCCGGGCGCCGAGTGGCTCTGGTGCACAGTCGAATCGATCTCCATCGATCACCTCAGGGACAATGGCCTGTGGCGTGTGCGCGTCGAGCCTTCGACGAACGCGATCGAGATCGGAAGCGCAGCTCCGCCGGATACATGCAAGGTGCTTCCCTGCGAGCACATGCGCAGCGTCCACGGGATCTCGGCGAACGATCTCTGGGCCGTCGGAGCGACGGGCGCGATCGTGCACATCACCGATGCGCAGGGCTCCGCGCCGCAGATCAAGGGCTTCGACAGCCAGACCTGGGCAGGCCTCCATGGAGTCTGGGCCGCCTCGGAGGTCGAGGCCTGGGCAGTCGGCGGCGCAGGCGTCATCCGCCACTACACGGGTCAACCGTCTTCGTGGGACATCGTCGCGGACGTACCGACGACCGAGGACCTCCGGGCGGTGTGGGGCTCGTCTTCGTCCGACGTCTGGGCGGTCGGCGATGGCGCCGTGGTGCTCCACTATGACGGCAAGAGCTGGTCGCGCATCAGGGTCGCGGGGCTGGGCGACCGTCGACCGGATCTCTACGCCGTGTGGACCTCGGCCCCCGGCCATGTCTGGGTCGGCGGTGACGGAGTCCTCCTTTCCCTCGGAGGGAACCCATGAGTAGCGAGCTCTTTCGTGTTGCCTGTGCGTCGACCGTGATCGCCGCCGCTGTCGCGTGCGCGACGGCGGCGGACGAAGAGGGACTCGCGCCTCCGTCCGATCTCAGCGATGGCGGAGCGTCGCCCTCGGACGCGGCGGTGATGAACGACGCCCCCCCAATGCCTGACGTCGATGCGGCCGGCCCGACGTGCAGTGAAGCCGGTTGGTGCCTCACGCCATTGCCGGACTCGGACCTCATCTTTGCGGACATCTGGCCGCTCCCGAACCATGCGTTTGCCGTCGCATCGACGGGAACGGCCGGTCGGCAACTCCTCGAGTGGAGTGAGGATGTCAGTCGGTGGTCCTACGTGGACGATGACAAGCAAGGCACCGAAGTTCCGGCCAACGTGTGGTCCCCGAACGAGAACGAAGTCTACTACGCATTCTTCGACCTCGAACTTTTGCTGACCCAGGGGCTCTTTCGGGGGTATGTCAACCACGGCAGGCGTCCGCTGCCTCCGGAGACGATCTGGTCATGGACACGTCACCCCTTCGATTGTGATGGCTTCGAGCAGCCGTGGGTCTGGGGCGCGAGTGCCGATGATGTCTACGTCATGGTGAGTAGGACGATCCATCGCCTGAAGAGTGGCGATGGCAACGCCGGGGCGGACGGGGGCACCAGTCCTTGGATCCCGGAGTACGTCGACGACGATCCCATGAATCCGTTGACGTTCCGGGGCGCCACTGGGACCGGCGGCGACGACGTCTGGTTCGTCGGCGACAGGGGTTGGGGCGCGTGCGCCGTGGTCATCCGCAAGACGTCCACGGGATACCGCACGATCGTCGATGGCGTGCCGGAGCCCGGCGGTTGTGGAGCGAAGGATGGACTTCCGACCCTCGCGGGAACCCTCACGGGATGGAGTGCGCCAGCGAGCGACCGATTGGTGGCCATTCTCGGCGGCCGCAAGGACGTCGTGAAGATCGCGCCGAGCAACGACGGGAGCTACGCCGTCGAAGTCAGTGGGAGCCTGCCCGCGTCGCTTCCCGTGAACTTCGACCGAGCGTGGGGGGCATCCGAGGAAGACCTGTGGTTCCTCGCGAAGCGAGACGACTTCGCCTTGGGCCCGGCCATCGTTCGGGGGACGAGCATCTGGAACGACGGTGGCCTCTTCGAGTATTCAACGCTCGTTCTGAACGGCGCCCCCAATACTGAGACGCTCAGCGCAATCCGCGGGACATCAAACAACAACATCTGGGCTGTCGGAGCCAATCGTGCATATCACAAAACGTCTCCTTGACGCCCCAATCCCGGCCGCACGCGTCGTCGTGGCCGTTGCGGCCGCGGGAAGCTTGGCCGTGAGCTGCTCGAGCTCGGAAGCGCCTACCCACCCTGCGCTCGCCCCCGACGCCTCCTCGACCGACGCGCCGCTCCTCGACGGAGGCGCCGCCGACACCGGGCCGCCCGACGTCGACGCGTCAAAGGGAGACGCGGGATCCCCTCGCCCCGTGGTCTGCGCATCCTCACGGTGTGCCACGTCGCTCGTGACGACCCTCGGCGACGGCGGCGGCTACTGCGCGCTTCTCCGTGACGGTACGGTGGCCTGCTGGGGCGCGAACGACCTGGGCCAGCTCGGACGCGGCGAAGGCGCGGGCAGGTCCCACGGCTTTACGGCCGAGCGCGTCGTCGGGCTCTCCGACGTCGTCACGCTCGCTCGTGCGTGCGCGATCAACAGCGCCGGAGACACGTGGTGCTGGGGGACGGGCCCGTTCCTTCGTGATGAGCTCAGCGCCACCACGACAGAGCTCACCCCCGTCAAGCTGCCCATTCCTCCGGCGACGAGCGTGGGTGTCGCCGAGCGCGCTGCGTGCGCCGTGGTCGCCGGAGGCGTTCTCTGCTGGGGCGACAACGCCCATGGTCAGATCGCGATCCCTGAGCCCGGTGCCGATCCCTACGCCGCGTTCGCCCCGCGCGCGATCGCGATCCCTCCGGGCGCGCCGATCACGGGCCTCTTCGTGGGCCGAGCGTCCTTCGTTCTCCGCGCGGACGGCACTGTCCTCAGCTGGGGAGCGAACCCTCCGCTCGGGCGTGTCTCTTCGTTGTTCCCCGATCCGTATCCACGAGAGATCACACTCGGGGCGGTTTCGGGCATGAGCGTGGACCGCAAAGCGGCTTGCGCGACGGCAGACGGGACCGGCTATTGTTGGGGATTGGTCCGCCAGCGCCCCTCTGATGATGAAGTGCCTATCGGGAAGATCGGGGACGTATCGGCCCGGCGTGCGCTACCCAGGCCGATCGCGACACCAGAACCTGTGGTTCAGATCGCGACAGCGAGCGACACGAGGCTCACGGTGGATCTGGAACGCGCTTGCGCGTGCGGGGCGTCGGGCGACGTCTATTGCTGGGGGAACAACACGAAGGGTCAGGTGGGCGATGGAACGAAGACCTATGCGCACGTACCGGCCAGGGTCGCTGGACTGCCAGAGCCCGCTGCGCAAGTGAAGACGTCGGCAACGTCGACGTGCGCGCTCCTCACGAGCGGCAGGATTTTTTGCTGGGGCGACAATTCGTACGGACAACTCGGCAGCAGTCGACACGCGAGTCTCGTCCCAGTGGGGGTCGTTCTGCCATGATGCGCACGCTGAACACACGCCACGCCGTATGCGTCCTCCTCGGCTCCGTGCTCGTCACGGTCTCCGTCGCTGCATGCGAGGGCCGGAGCGGGAACTTTGCCGAATCGGCGCGCTTCGATCAAGAAGACGCCTCGAGTAGTCCGGAGTGTCTGTTCCGATGCTCGCTGGACGGTCGGTCGATCGTTCAGACGTGCACGGGCGAGATCGTCGAGACCTGCTCGCCGGAGCTCGCGTGCGGCGCGGGCACTTGCCAGGAGCCCTGCGCGGCTGCCGCTGCAGATCGAAGCTCGAACGGATGCGAGTTCTATCTCCAGCCGCCGAGCTTCGATAAGGAAGCCGCCCCGTCGTGTTACGCCGCGTACGTCGTCAATACATCGCAGCGGCCCGTCGACGTTGCGCTCGAGTATGAAGGAGAGCGGCTCGACGTCTCGAAGTCGCTTTATCGTACGGTCCCGGGCAGTGCCACGTTGATCCCGCACACCGGCTCGCTCGCCGCCGGCGAGACCGCGATTCTCTTCATCTCCGACGATCCGGCTGCTGAAGGCCAATTCCCAGTGCCCTGCCCGGAGGGGGTAATCCCTGCGACGCTCGCGTACAAGACGACGTATGGCACCGGAATCGGCGCTTCATTCCATCTCACGACGAACGTGCCGGTGAACCTCACTTCGATCTACCCGTTTGGAGGGGCTTCGTCCTTTCGCCCGTCGGCGACGCTTCTCTTCCCCGTTCCGAGCTGGGGAACACAACACGTCATCGTCAATGCGTGGGAGCGGAGGACGGCGAACTTTCCTCCTCCGGGCGGCCCTGTCGCGCAGATCGTCGCCGCCGAGGACGACACCGAGGTCAGCATCCTTCCGACGCACGACATCCAGGACGGCATCGGCGTCGTGGGCACCGCGGCGCGCGTTCCCGTAACCTATCGTCTTGGCAAGGGGCAGCTCTTGCAGCTCGATCAGGCCGAGGAGCTCTCCGGTAGCATCGTCACGTCGAACAAGCCAACGACCGTCTTTGGCGGACACGAGTGCATGTACGTCCCCTCGGCGCGCTCAGCATGTGATGCGGCGCTTCAACAGCTCCCATCGCTCGAGCAGTGGGGATCCGAGTACGTCGGCGTCGGCTACCGCCCGCGTCTCGGCGACGAGCACGAGCCGATGCCGTACCGGATCGTCGCGGCGCGCGAGGGCACGCGACTCGACTACGATCCCGTCCCGCCTCCCGGCGCTCCCACGACGATGTCGGCCGGCGAGGTCGTGACGTTCTGGGCGGGGACAGGGGACGCCTTCGTCGTCCGCACCCAGGACGTGGATCATCCGATCTATCTCGCCGCGTACATGAGCGGCTCCGGGCCGAACGCCTTCGCCGAGTCGCGGCCGGACTACCTCGGTCAGGCACACTTTTCTGGCCGAGGGGACCCGGAGTTCGTCAACGTCGTTCCTGCCGGGCAGTACTTGAGCTCATACAGCTTCTTCGCCGATCCGACGTACCAGGAGACCTCGCTCGTCGTCGTGAGAGCGAAGTCCGACGGCCAGTTCAAGGATGTTTGGCTCGAGTGCGCCGGAAACCTGACCGACTTTCGACCCGTCGGAACGCGGGGCCACTACGAGTACGTTCGCGTAGACCTCATGCGCGAGCACGGTCCCGGCCAGACCTTCGACGGGGGTGTCTGCCAGAGCGGGCTCCAGCGGATGCGGAGCGAGGGCGCGTTCACCGCCACGGTCTGGGGTTGGGCCGCTTACGCGAGCTACGCGTATCCGGGCGGCACGGCGCTCCGGAAGCTCGTGGAGACCCCCCTGCTGCCCATTCGGTGAATGGCGCGCCCGCCACCGCGGGTGCCGGCCCAGAGTAACCCGCTCGAGACGTCAGTGAAGGTCGATGCGAATGCGCCCATGCCCGGGCCGCCAGCCGACCTCGTGCAAGACGTTCGTGATGTCGTCGCTCGCCGCCGCGTACCCGCTCCCGCCGCCACCTCCGCGGCAGTTGCCGCTCGCGGCACCGCCGTAGTAGCCCCCGCCGCCACCGTACCCTTGGCAGCCGCAGTTCTTCCCGACGGTCGTGCCTCCGATACCGAGCGAGCCGCTCACGATGTCCGTATCGGGCACCATGCACAGTCCGGTTCCGCTCCCCGACTGGGTGCCCCCTCGACCTCCGAGGTCGCCGCCGCCA
>Ga0233377_1001157_pt1 | contig 10261 bp, 8 predicted proteins | sample ElkDunMinimDraft_6_FD_191540 | JGI IMG/M metagenome (GOLD analysis project Ga0233377, IMG submission 191540) | Fecal eukaryotic communites from dung pellets of Tule Elk in California, USA - Elk Dung E36 | ecosystem: Host-associated > Mammals > Digestive system > Large intestine > Fecal | place...
TCCTGCTCGTCGCCCAGATGAAGAGGAGCGTTCGCGGCGCGGTCGACGCCAGCACGCATTTCAATCCGTCGTACGACCCCTGGGACCAGCGACTCTGCCTCGTCCCAGACGGCGATCTGTTCGCGGCTCTCCGCAAGGGAACGGCCTCGGTGGTCACCGACCACATCGAAGCGTTCACGGAGGGAGGAATCCGGCTGCGATCGGGAAAGGAGCTCGAGGCCGACCTGATCGTGACGGCGACGGGCCTCCGGCTGCAGTTCCTGGGAGGGGCACGCGTCGAGGTCGACGACAAGGTCGTCCAGCCGCCGGATTGCATGGTCTACAAGGGCCTGATGCTCAGCGACGTGCCCAACCTCGCCTTCGCGATCGGCTACACGAACGCATCGTGGACGCTGAAGTGCGATCTCACGAGCCAGTACGTCTGCAGGCTCCTTCAACACATGGATGAGCACGGGTTCGACATCGCTGCGCCTCGCAACGATGATCCCTCGCTGGAGGAGGAGCCGATCATCGACTTCTCTTCCGGCTACGTTCAGCGCGCGCTCGCGCAGATTCCGAAGCAGGGCTCACGCGCACCGTGGAAGCTGCATCAGAACTACGCGCTCGACCTCGCGCTGCTCAAACGCGGCCGCCTCCAGGACGGCGTGCTCGAGCTCCGGAAGGCGCCTGGCGCGTCCAGCGCCGCTCGGGCGCGTGCGAAGGACGCACAACCCTCGGGCTGAGAAGGGCAGCCGCGCGCGCGGTTGAAGCGCGTCCCCGGCCCGCTTGCACGCGCGGACCGCGCCGGGGACATGCCGGCGTGCGCGCGGTCTCGCTCGCGCGCACGTGGCGCGCGCCTCAGCGGTTCAACTTCTCGCGTGCCTCGCCCTCGAGCTCTTTGGCCTTGCCCTCGGCCTGCATCTTCTCGTTCCCGATGGCGGCCCCGACGCGGTCCTTCATCCCGCCGGTCAGCCCCTCGCCGGTTCCCTTCGCGCTCTCGCCCGCCTTTGCGATCTCCTCACGGGCTTCCCCCTTGGCCTCCTTCGCCTCTCCTTCGGCTTGCATCTGCTCGCTGCCCGTCAGCTTGCCGACGCCTTCCTTGATCTTCCCGCCGACCTGCTCGGCGATCCCTTCGCCGCGATTCGCTACCGTTCCCATGTTCGAGCTCCTGGTTCGAGCGTCCGACCGACGCTGCGCACCACCACCGCAATGGGCGTGCCGCGTGCCGCGCCCGGTTGCGGGCGCAGCGGGCGCGGCTGACATCAGGAATCCAAGCCGCACGACTGCCCCGAGCGAGTCGCGGCCGCACTCCGAGCGGGCTCCGCCACGGACCGCCCGACCAGCGGCGCGTCCAGATCGAGACGGCGGCGAGCCCAGCTGCGCCACGAGAGCGTCAGTGCTGCGAGAGCGGCTCGCCGCCGTTGCCGCTCTTCACGCGTCCGTGCTGCCCGGAGGCGGGCGCTGCCGGCTCACCGGTGACGAACGCCTTCGCAGCCTCGAACGCGTAGCGAATGCCCTTCGTACCGGCGTTGTCCCAGAACTCGGCATCCGTCACGGTCACCCGGATGAGCACGAGCTTCGGGTCGTCCTTCCCGTTGGGGAACCAGGCCTTCCAGGTTGGCTTCCACAGCTCGTGGATCTTCTGGCGATCGTCGACGAGGGTCGCGCGGCCGCTGAGGGCGACATAGCGCGTGTTCGACTGCAGCGTGACCGCCGCTCGCGAGTCGGCCCGGATCTCGTCGGACTTCGGCGCGTCCTGCGACGTCACGAACCAGAGGGTGTTCGCATCGTCGACACCAGCGATCGCCATCGGACGCGCATGCTCGTGGTCGTCGTGACGTGTGATGAACATGGCCGTGTCGAACGACTCGAGAAGATCTTTCAGATGCTCTTTCTTGCTCTCACCCATGAGGTACCTCGTTGACCGAACGCGCTCGGCGCGCAGGTCCAGCTTGGAATTGCGGGTCGACGTGCTCAACCGCGATCGGCTGCGAGACGCGTGCCGTCGTCCGGGGCAAGCTCGTGCCTCACAGGTCGGCGCGGAGCCCGTTCCTCGAGCGCAAGCGCGGCGCCCACCTGAGGCAGGACACGTCAGAGTGGCGCACCCATCCCCCGCGCCCACCGATTCGTGTAGTGGTCCTGTAGCGCCTCGACGAGGCGCGAAGCCTCCGTCTCCTCCCCTCTTTCCCCTCTTCCGCATCTCGCACCTCCAGGGCCTCATCATTCGTCGAGACCTGGTCCCGAGAAGCACGGGCACCTGACCCAGCCATGACCATCACGACTTCGCAGGATGACCAAGCGTCGGGGCGCAGCGCGAACGATGACCGGATCGCCGGCGCGCTTGCGCGCTTCGGCTTCGGGGAGCTCAGGTCCGGTCAGCGCACGGTCATCGACGCGCTGCTCTCCGGGCACGACGCGCTCGCCGTCTTTCCTACCGGCGGAGGCAAGTCGCTCTGCTACCAGTTGCCAGCGCTGCTCCTCGACGGTGTCACGGTCGTCGTCTCGCCGCTCATCGCGCTCATGAAGGACCAGATCGACTTCCTGCGCTCGCGCGGGATCGCAGCGGCGCGGCTCGACTCGTCCTTGCCGCTCGAGGAGACGATGCGCGCCCAGGACGAGCTCCGCGCGGGCACGACCAAGCTGCTCTATGTCGCACCGGAGCGGTTCGCCAACGAGCGATTCGTGGGGATGTTGCGCGAGCTGTCGATCGCGCTCTTCGCGATCGACGAGGCGCACTGCATCTCGGAGTGGGGTCACAACTTCCGACCCGACTATCTCAAGCTCGCCGAGACGGCGCGCGGCCTCGCGGCGGGCCGCATCCTGGCGCTCACCGCGACCGCGACGCCCTCGGTCGTCGGCGACATCCGACGAGCGTTCGACATCCGTGAGGAGCACGCGATCGTCACCGGGTTCCATCGTGCGAATCTGGAGCTCTGGACGACGCCCGTGCGCGACGCCGACCGTGACCGGCTGCTCGTCGAGCGGCTCCGGGAGCGGCCGGCCGGCCCGACGATCGTGTACGTGACCTTGCAGAGGACCGCCGAGGACGTCGCGACACTCCTCGCGAAGGCCGGCCTCGATGCGCGTCCGTACCATGCCGGATTGAGCCCGGAGGCGCGCGTCGAGGTGCAGAACGAGTGGATGCAGAGCGACCGCGGCATCGTCGTCGCGACGGTCGCGTTCGGCATGGGAATCGACAAGTCGAACGTACGGTACGTTTATCACTACAACCTTCCCAAGAGCCTCGAGAGCTACAGCCAGGAGATCGGGCGCGCAGGCAGGGACGGAGAACGCTCGATCGTCGAGCTCCTCGCCTGCGAGGGGGATGTCCCGGTGCTCGAGAACTTCGGCTTCGGCGACACGCCGACCGACGAAGCGCTTCGCGGGGTGGTCGACACGATGCTCGCGCGACCCGAGCTCGAGGTGAGCCTCTTCGCGCTGGGCGCCGAGCACGACATGCGGCCGCTCGTGCTGCGGACGACACTCACGTATCTCGAGCTGGCAGGTGCCGTCCGCCAGCTCACGCCCCACTATGCCGGCTACGAGACACGTCTGCACCGGCCGCTCGGCGAGATCCTCGGCGAGCTGAAGGGCGAGCCGGGACGTTTCCTCGCCGACCTCCTCTCGCCTCGTATCTCGAAGAAGGGCCGGATCTGGTACGCGGTCTCGCCGGTCGACGCAGCAGCGGCGCTCGGGCAGCCACGAGAGCGGGTGGTCCGGGCGCTCGAGTACCTGGAGCAGAGAGGCTGGGCGGAGATCCGGCCTTCCGATCTCCGGCACCGCTTCGTGAGAGCAGCCGACCCGAGCGCCGGATCGTCGCTCGTGGAGGAGCTCGCGCGCCGCTTCGCGAAGCGCGAGGAAGCGGACATCGCGCGGATCCAGCAGGTGCTCGCCCTCGTGACGGCGCAGGGCTGTCAGAGCGCGGCGCTCGCTCGGCACTTCGGCGAGACCCTCTCCTCGCCCTGCGGCCACTGCTCGTTCTGCCGTGACGGCGTGGCACAGGTGCTGCCGGCGTCACTGCTCCTCCAGCCCTTGCCACATGGCCTCGATGCCGAGGGCTTCGCGGTGCTCCGCAAGAAGCACCCGCGCGAGCTCGGACATCCGAGGCAGGCGGCGCGCTTTCTCTGTGGGCTCACGAGCCCGGCGACGACGAAGGCGAAGCTATCGCGTCATCCGCTGTTCGGAGCGCTGGTGACACGACGCTTCGGTGAGGTCCTCGGGTGGGCCGAGAACGGCTGAGGCGGCTCAGCGCTTCTTCTTCCGACCCGCGCGAGCGGTCTTCGCCTTCTTGCGCTCGGCCTTCTTCTTGGGGCTCGGGGGCCGCGACCGAGCCGACGGCGACGGGACGGCGCGCAGCTGCCGCGGCTCTCCGTTGCCGCCCTCGAGCATGTCGCTTGCCTGTCCCAGCCACGCGGCGAGCCCCTCCTCCGTCGAGAGATCGTAGCCAGCTTCGAAGCCCGCCATGATCATCGCCTTCGTCATGCTGTAGCTGCGCGGATCGGCGAGCCTGTCGCGGAGAGTGTCTTCCGCGTCGTCGTCGAACAGGCGTCCGCACGCGGCGGCCTCCGGACAGAGTCGCTCTCGTTCGAGGAACGCGAAGAACGCGCGCAGCTCCGTGACGAGGGAGCCCGCTACTTCCGGCGGACAGCTCACCTTCGACGGGAACGAGAAGAAGACGATGTCCTCGACGATCACGGGCGTGAGCTCGTCGACGCGAACGCCGAAGAACGCGTGCGCGTGCTCGAGCATCAACGACGCCCAGTCGTGGGGCTCCTTCACCTTCGCGTGCTCGGGGGACGCATGGAACTGCTCGAGGAGGTCCTCGGCGGCTGCCCGCGCGACGTCCTCGGGCTCGTGGGCGTCGTCCTCGCCGGCGATCGCCGGCGAGAGCTCGACGGATACGACGCCGCGCGCCGTCGGCACCTCCACGACGTGCTCGAACGGCTCCTGCTTCGCGAGGACGGGTAGCAGCTCCGGGTTCTTCTCGACGAGGTCCACGAGGGCCGTCGCGATCGCCTCGATGACGGCGAGCTCCCGGACGCTCGGCGGACGCAACATGCCATCCTCGTCGAAGACGCTCAGCTCGGGATACGCGGTCGGCCCTGCCACGGCCCATCCGTGCTTCGCGATCTCCTTGCGGCGCGACGTCTCGAGCTCGGCGCCGCGGACGAGCTCCAGCGCCAGGTGCGAAGGGATCGGGGTCTCGTCTTCGGCGCCCGTCTGCTCGGCCGCCATCAAGGCGCGCATCTCGCTCGCGCTCGCCTCGTCCGGGAAGAGCATGAGCCCCGGCAGCTTGCCGTCGTGTCCGACCACGACCAGCGCGGCTCGGCGGACACCGAGCTGCTTGATCGAGACCGACGCGGTCGTCTGATCGGCCGGCAGCTGCTTCCAGGGCTCGGCCGCGTGGAGACGGGCCATCGCACGGAACAGGCTCGCAACGACCTCCGCGTCGATGCCGGGCGAGAGATACGTCTCCTCCGGCTCGCTGCCGACCTTTTCCAGGTAGGCGGCGAGCGAGATGCGGACCGGCTCGACCTCTGGCGTCGGCGCGCAGACGACCTCCGTCTCAGGCCCGACCGTCCGCCGGAGGGCGGCGGCGTGCTCCTCCGAGGCCACGCGGATGCGCTCCGGGATGTGCGGCTCGCCGATCTCCGGCGACTCGACGGTCGCGACGTACGAATCCGCCAGGCGGTCGGCCATCTCGCTGGCGACGTACGTCGCCGTCCCGAGGAGGTCCCCCTCGGCGTTGAGCCAGAAGAACGTCTCGTAGAGCTCCGGCTCATCGGCCGCGGCCGGCATCATCATGTTGCCACCGACCCACTCCACCGGACGCCCGCGACGACTCTTCATGGGCGATGCCTATCGCCACCGGCCGCGAGCGGCAATGGACGGCCCGCGTGAACGCGACCGCGGAGCCCGTCCGCTCCGTCATGGTTTGGCCACAATCGCGCGTGTTTGCGCGTTCGGGGTCGACCTCCCGCGCGTGCCTCGCTATGAGGAGCGCGCATGGGTTTCGAGCTGATCGGAACGGGCCACTTCGTGCCGGGGTCTCCGGTGCCCAACGAACGCCTCTCGAAGGTGATGGACACGTCCGACGACTGGATCTTCCAGCGCTCGGGCATCCGGCAGCGTCACTTCGCCGGCGAAGGTCAGGCGGCGAGCGACTTTGCCTTCGAGGCGAGCAAGCGTGCGCTCGAGGCCGCCCGGATCTCCCCGAAGGAGGTCGACTACATCATCTTCGCGACGATGACGCCCGACTACGTCTTCCCGGGATCGGGCGCCGTGCTCGGAGCGAAGCTCGGCATCGAAGGCGTCCCTGCGCTCGACATCCGCCAGCAGTGCGCGGCGATGATCTTCATGCTTCAGCTCGTCGACGGGCTCATCAAGGGCGGCGTCGCAAAGACCATCCTCGTCGTGGGCGCCGAGGCCCACGCCGGCTTCATGCCGTGGGAGGACTGGGACATCGTGGACGGCAAGTCCGACGCGGACGCGTCGCCCGAGGCGCGTGCGCGCGCGAACGAGCATCGCTCGCTGGCCGTGCTCTTCGGTGACGGCGCCGGCGCGCTCGTCTTCCGCGCGACCGACCGTGACGCGGGGCTCGTGGCCTCGAAGGTCCACACCGACGGTCGCTTTGCCGAGACCCTCTACGTTCCCGGCGGCGGATTTCGCACGCGCCCCTACTGGAAGGCGCAGCACTGGGACGAGCAGGCGCACATCCCGCGGATGGACGGCCGCGAGCTGTTCAAGTTCGCCGTCACGAAGCTCCCGCAGACCGCACGCGAGCTCTGCGAAGAGGCCAAGGTGCCTCTCGAGAAGATCGACTGGTTCCTCGCGCACCAGGCGAACTACCGCATCAACAAGTACGTGCGAGAGCACCTCGGCGTCGCGGAAGAGAAGATGCCGATGAACATCGATCGCTTCGGCAACACGAGCGCCGGAACGATCCCTATCCTCATCGACGAGTGCACCCGTGAGGGCAAGCTCAAGAAGGGCGAGCTCAACATGCTGCTCGCGCTCGGGGCGGGCATCCACTGGGGCTGCGCGCTCGTTCGCTGGTAGCCGCCAAGCGTACCCCCGTCCGGGCGGCGGGTCCTGACCCGGGCGCCCGCGGCGTGACGGGACGCAGCGTCTTCGGGTGCTGCGGACGTGGCGCCGAGTCGCCCGACCGGGCCGGCCTTTGCCCAATGTCCGTGCTACCGTTTCGTCATGGTCTCGCTTCGTAACGCCTTTGCTCGTGTTCTCCTCGCGGGCGCGCTTTGCCTCCCGGCGGCGGCCATCCTGGTCCCCAGCGACGCCTCCGCCTCGGTGTCGATCGCGGTCGCGTTCGACAATCTCGTGAAGGACGCGGACGCCGTGGTGGTCGTCACCCCCGGTGAGCAGACCAGCGTCTGGGAAGACGGACGCATCTACACGTACACGAAGGTGCGCGTCGATCGGGGCGTCGCCGGTGACGTCGGCGCTGGCGCCGACGGCTACGTCCGCACGATGGGCGGGGTCGTCGGCAAGGTCGGCCAGCTCGTCGACGGCGAGCCGGTGTTCGTCAAGGACAAGGCCTCGCTCGTCTTCCTCCGCAAGTTCAAGGCGGGCGGCGTCTTCGAGGTCTCGGCCCGGGCGCAGGGCCAGTACCCGATCGTCATCGACGAGAAGACGCGGCAGAAGCGCCTCATCCGCTCGACCGCGGTGGGGATGCTCTTGCCGCCGAGACCGCCGGTCGACGCGACGCAGGGCCCGCCGGTCTCCGGCAGCGTGCAGCCGCAGAACGTATCGAAGTCCGCCGCCCTCTCCGAGAGCATGAAGGTCCGCCTCGCTCAGGAGGTCATGCACGACAAGCCGATCGACGACGTCGCTCGCGAGATCGACGTCGCCTGGAAGCGCCTGCACCCCCCGCCTGCCCCGGCGAAGTGAGCTCCACGACGTGCGGGCCCGTCCGGGACGCTGGCCCCGTGCGCTCGCGTTCGTGACGTTCGGCGCGGTCGTCGCGAACGCGCCCGCCGCGCACGCGTACTGCCGGACGACGACGGTCCCGGTGATCCCGGACTTCCGCCCGCGGTCCGACCGGTGCTGGACGCAAGGTGTCCCGCTCTTCTGGAAGGGCTCGTGCGTCGCCTACAGCGTGCAGCGTGACGCGAGCAAGCAGGTGGCGCTCGAGGATGCCATGAACGCCATCTCCGCGGCGTTCACGAAGTGGACCGGCGCGAGCTGCCCGACGGAGAGCGCGGGACGATCGCGGGTGAGCATCGACGTCCGCGACCTCGGCCCGGTCGCCTGCGCGGACGTCGCCTACAACCAGTCCGGCGCGAACCAGAACGTCATCGTCTTCCGCGACGAGCTATGGCCGCACAGCGACTCGAGCAACACCCTCGCGCTGACGACGGTGACGTTCAATCCAGAGACTGGCGAGATCTACGACGGTGACATGGAGATCAACACCGCCCAGCAGCGCGTCACGCTGACCGACCCCGTACCGCCCGACGGCTACGACTTCGCGAGCGTCGTGACCCACGAGACCGGCCACTTTCTCGGCCTCGCGCACTCCGGCGAGGTCAACGCGACGATGTCCGCGAGCTATACGCCCGGAAACACCGCGATGCGCAACCTGACCTCGGACGACATCGCCGGGATCTGCGCGATCTATCGCCCGGACGGGACCCGGGTGATCCTCGATGAGCAGACCATGCCGGCGCCCCGGTGCGATCCGACCCCCCGACGCGGCTTCACGAGCGCGTGCGCGGAGCCGCCGAAGTCGAGCTGCACGGGGAGCTCCCAGGTCGCTGCCCAGGCTCCCTCCAGCCCTGGCTGGCTCGGCGCCGGCCTCGGCGGAGCGCTTGCGCTCGCGGTCCGCGTGCGGCGCCGGCGAAACCCGTAGCGGAGTACGTGGGGCTCCGCCCGCAGATCTGGTAGACGGAGGGCGCCTTGATTGCCGACGCCCCGACTCGAATGCCCGTGCTTCTCGTCACCCGCGAGGACGAGCTGCGCTCCGTGGTCGCGCGGCTCTCGCGGGCAAGCCGCATCGCCATCGACATCGAGTCGAATGGCCTCTTCAGGTACAAGGCTTCGCTCTGCACCATGCAGCTCGCGACGACCGACGAGGTCATCGTCGTCGACACGCTCACGGCACCGCTCGCGCCGCTCGCCGACGTGCTCGGTCCCGGCGGTCCACGCAAGATCGTCCACGACGTCGCCTTCGACGCCCGCATCCTCGCAGAGGCGAACCTGCGGCTCGCGAACGTCCTCGACACGTCGCTCGCCGCACGAATGCTCGGCCGCACGGCGACCGGGCTCGCCTCGCTCCTGGCGTCCGAGCTCGGTCTCTCGATGGACAAGAAGCTCCAGCACCACGACTGGACGCAGAGGCCGCTCCAGCGCGAGCATCTCCGCTATCTGGCGGACGACGTCCTCCACCTCGAGGCGCTCGCCGAGCGGCTCTGGAACGAGGTCGGTACGCGCGGGATCGGCGACGAGGTCGAGGAGGAGACGCGCTATCGCCTCGCGCAGGCGGAGGTCTCCGCGGGCACCGTCGATCCGCGGCCCCCGTACATCCGTCTCAAGGGGATCGATCGCGTCCCGAAGGAAGAGCTGCCCATCCTCCGTCGCCTCGCCGAGCTGCGCGAAGACAAGGCGCGGAAGCTCGACGTCCCGCCGTACAAGGTCATCGGGCCCGACGTCCTCTTCGCGATCGCGCGAGCGAAGCCGAAGTCGATGGCCGATCTCGCTCGCATCAAGGGCGCAACCGGTGGTCATCGCGCGCGCTCCCTCGCGCCATCGATGCTCGAGGCGGTCGCTGCCGGCATCGCGGACCAGGGCGCCATCCCCGACGAGGAGCGCGCGATGCTCGACCGACCGCGTCTTGCCGGCGCCATCATCCGCGCGCGGCGCGCACGCGAAGGACGCCTGACGAGCTGGCGTAAAGCCGAGGCGAAGAAGCGCGGCGTCGACGAGCAGGTCGTCCTCCCCGGCCACTGCCTGCAAGACCTCGCCGACCTGCCGGACGACGCGACGCTCGAGGCGATCGCCGCGGTCCCCGGGCTCGGCGCATTCCGGGTGGAGCGCGACGGCGCTGCCATCCAGGCAGCCCTGTCGGCGAGCGCGCAGGACGACCCGTCCGCCGTGGCCACCGCCACCGGCGCCGGCGAAGGGCCGGAGGCCGAGTGAATCGCGACCTCCTCGTCGTCGCCGGAGAAGCCTCGGGCGATCGTGCGGCCGCGGCCGTCCTCGCGAAGCTCCGCGGAGTACACGCGTTCGGGATGGGCGGTGGCGCGCTCGAACGCGAGGGGGTCGAAGC
>Ga0233377_1001158_pt1 | contig 10261 bp, 11 predicted proteins | sample ElkDunMinimDraft_6_FD_191540 | JGI IMG/M metagenome (GOLD analysis project Ga0233377, IMG submission 191540) | Fecal eukaryotic communites from dung pellets of Tule Elk in California, USA - Elk Dung E36 | ecosystem: Host-associated > Mammals > Digestive system > Large intestine > Fecal | place...
TGTCGACGGCGGAATTGACCTTCTTGCCGGTGGCAAGACGGCTCTGGATTCCGTTAGCCTGGGCGGCTGTGTTCTGGAGGGTCAGCAGGTTGCTGCGGACACCGGCGGAGAGCGAAACGGCCATTTTAGGATACCTTCTGGTATGATGCCTTCTGGCGCCGAGGCATTCTGCCTACGGCGTGGATGACACTCATTCGCGAGCTCGTAACAGAGGGTAAATTTCGGGGCTCAAATTGGCTCGAACCGGGCTCTGCGTGCGGCGTGGTTAAGCGGAGGTTACAGGTGGAGGAGGTGGGCGGCGGATGCGAAGACGCCCGCTCAAGGCGGGCGTCGAAGTGATGATTCAGGCGGTTCGCTCAATTAGCGGCGGGGGCGGGTCGTCCTCCTGCTCCCGGGCTTTCTCGGCGAGGGCTCGGGAATAGGCTCTCAGCTTCAGTAGCGTTTCATCCGGGAGCTGCGAGACGGTTTCTCCGGTTTCGGAATTTCGCCTCTGGGTGACGACGGCGCGGGTTTGCGGATCGATGATCGTGCGCCGCTCGATGACGTCGTCGTGGTTGCGCTGCGCCTGCCGTGTATTGTGCCCGGAGGCGACATTGCGCTGCTCTCCGTCGCGGCGTGCCTGGGCATCGCGTTCCTGGGCCCGGATATCGACCCGCACGGCATCGCCGGCCTCGGCCGACCGGACTGTCTTCTCAGGTGACAATTCGACCGTGGCGCCGTCGCGCGGCGTCAGTATGTCGGCACGGGACATGGCGGGCGTGCCGGCGGCCGGCATGGTTCTGCCCGGATTGCCAAAATCCATCGCTTACTCCCTTCTGGAGTTCGAATGCCGCGCCGGCGCACGGCTCAACGGCCCGCCGCGAGGACAGGCGATTCCCCACGTCGACACTATCGACGATCGCCGAAATGATTGAAATTTACGTAAGGGAATTAGGTAAATATTGATCGTCGGTGACGCCGGCGCCTCACAGGCGCCGGGACACCATCAGCGGTCCCGCATTCGGCCGGGCGAAGGCGCCGGCGCCGACGGTTGCCGCCGGCCCGTAACCCGCCGCCCGCGTGGGCCGGTTGGCATCGGTGGCGAGATCGCGGACGATCGCTTCCGAGACGGCACGGGCCGTGGCCAGCACGATCTGGTTGGTCTCGATAAGTGCCTGGAACGAAAGATGCGCGGCCTTGAGACGCTGGACCTGTTCCGGCACGAAGCGGGCGAGGGCGACGGCATTGAGCTTCACCTGCTCGACGCCGCGCATGTAAAGGCCTGCCAGCTCGGTCTTGCGCGGCTCCCGGGCCATTGCTTCCGGCAGCCGCCCGGCGCGTACGAGTTCGGTCTCCTCGCCCACGAGATGCGACAGCGCCGAGAGCGCCTCCAGAACGCCATCGATCAAGGCCCTGGCTTCGGGCGCGCTGCCGACGCGCGGCCGCTCGTCGACGACGCGTCTAGCCAGCATGCTGGGCTCCGCCGGCCTGCGCCGCGCTCGCTGTTGCGCCGCCTGCCTGCTCCTGCACCCGCAGCAGATCGCGCATGATCTGGTCCGACAGGCCGATGCCGCCGGCCTTCTGGATCTGCTTGGCATACTCTTGCGTGAGCTGCGACTTGTAGATGTCGCCGCCGATGCCGTTTTCGCCGAGTGGCCCTTCGCTGCCCTGCGGCGTCGTCATCAGCTGCTGCGTCACCTGTTCGAGAAACATCGTCTCGAAATCCTCGGCCTGCTTCTTCGCCTTGGCCTTGGCGGGGTCAAGCGCGCTGGCCAGCCCGCCGATCAGGCTGCCGGCAACGCCGAGGGCCAGCTTCGCAGCCGGTAGTGCAAGTGTTGCGCTCATCACATCACCTCGATTTCGGCCTGCAGGGCGCCGGACGCCTTGATGGCCTGGAGAATGGAGATCAGGTCGCGAGGGCCGATGCCGAGCGCGTTCAGCCCGTCGACCAGTTCGGCCAGCGTCACGCCTTCCTTGACGAGCGCGAGCTTGTTGCCGCCTTCGGTGTCGACCTTCACATTGGTTCGCGGCGTCACCACCGTCTGGCCGCGGGCGAATTCGTTGGGTTGGCTGACCTGCGGGTCCTCGGTGATCGTGACGGTGAGGTTGCCCTGCGCCACCGCGACCGTGGAGACGCGCACATCCTTGCCCATGACGATGATGCCGGAGCGCTCGTCGATGACGATGCGCGCGAGTTGGTCGGGCTCGACCCGGAGCTGCTCGATGTCGGTGAGCATGCGGATCATGTTGCCCTTGAAGCGCGGGGGGATCTGCAGCACGACGGTCGAAGGGTCTGTCGGCTCGGCTGCGTCGCCGCCGAGGAAGTCGTTGATCGCGGCGGCCATGCGGCGTGCCGTGGTGAGATCGGGATTGCGCAGCGCCAGCCGCAGCGTCGTCAGCTTGTTCAGCGCGAATTCGATCTCGCGCTCGACCAGGCCGCCATTGGCGATGCGTCCGACGGTCGGGACGCCACGCGTGATCCTGCTGGCATCGCCCTCGGCGGAAAAGCCGGCGATCGCGACCGGCCCCTGCGAGACCGCATAGACCTCGCCATCGGCGCCAAGAAGCGGCGTCACCAGCAGCGTGCCGCCCTGCAGCGACTTGGCGTCGCCGAGCGCGGAGACCGTGACGTCGAGCCGGGTGCCCTGCGTCGCGAAGGGCGGCAGGTTGGCGGTGACCATCACGGCGGCGACGTTGGCGGTGCGCATGTTGGCGCCGCGGGTGTTGACGCCGAGGCGCTCCAGCATCGCGGTCAGCGACTGCTTGGTGAAGGGCGCGTTGTTGAGCGTGTCGCCGGTGCCGTTGAGGCCGACGACGATGCCGTATCCGAGAATCTGGTTCGAGCGCACGCCCTCGACGGAAGCGAGGTCCTTGATGCGCGAGAGCGACTGCGCCGGGCCGGCCGCCATGGCGAGGCCGAACGCAACGAGCGCGGCCAGCGGCATCACCAGGGACTTCAGGGCGGCTATGCGGAACATGGTCTCACCGGCTGGAGCAATCGATCGGGCATTCCCTTGCGATCCCCGTGCCAGATGGCGAGAAATTGAAAAGCGAGGTTTATCAGTTGTTTGCGAATCCCGGGCAGTGTGAACCAGGGCGCGGCACGGCTGCGGATAATGCCGGCGCGGCAATTTCTGCCGGGTGGTTTACCGACTGTTAACCATGCCGGGCCGAGGGTCTGGGCACGAATTTCGCGAGGCGGCCATGATCCGGATCGACCAACGCGCTCCCATCACCAATGCCGGCGCGGCAGGTCCCGCGAGGCGCGCGGGAAGCGCCGGTTTCACATTGCCGGGCAAGGAAAGCGCGGCGAGTGCGCGCGGCGCCGGCGTCAGTGCCTCGGGCCCGCTCGACACGCTGCTGGCGGTGCAGGCCTATGAAGAGCCGCAGGAGCGCAAGAAGCGCCAGGCCAAACGCGGTCATGATCTGCTCGACGGGCTCGACCGGCTGAAGGCGGCGCTGCTCTCCGGCTCGGTGCAAGTCTCGGAGCTGCAGCGGCTCAAGGACATGCTGTTGCTGCGTCGCGAGACGACCGACGATCCGCGTCTCGACGACGTGCTCGCGCATATCGAGCTGCGGGCGGCGGTGGAGCTGGCGAAGCTCCGGCGCTGAGGGCCGTCATGCCCGGGCTTGGCCCAGGCATCTCGTGACGAAAAGGCGCCTGGCGCTCTTCCGGCGGGCGATTCTCAGGTCTGCGCTCCGCTCAGCCCGAGAATGACGCCAAACAACAGCTTACGCCCTACCGGATAAACTGCTCGACATAATCGGCGCCGAGGCCGTTGCCGGCATAATGCGCGCGACACTTCTCCAGGCGGGTGAAGACGTCGTCATAGCCGAGGCATTTGCCGTCCGGATCGACATAGATCATCGCGCCGTTGACCTGGAACATGGTGATCATCTCCTCGACATCGGGATCGACCACCAGCGTATGGGTCTCGCCCGGCGCCTCGTAGACGTAAGATCCCTCGGTCGCGACCCAGTCATGCTCGAGATAGCGCCACTTCCCTTTCAGCACATAGCCGTGAACCGGCAGCGGATGGCGGTGGCGCGAAAGCACGCCAGCCTTGCGCACCTTGAGCAGGTTCATCCAGTAACCGCGCGTCACGCAGAAGAGCAGGGGGCGAAACCAGACATTGTCGTCGACCGGCACCCAGACGCGCTCGTCTTCGGGAATGACGTTGGCCACCACCAGTTCCGGCGGCGAATGCTGCGGCTGCGGATGGCGATAGGGCGTCCCGCGCTCTTCCTTCGTCGCCTCGACCGGCATCGCGTTGGTGGTGGTCATGGCGTGTCCTCTCCTGTTCTGGTCACGGCGATCGCTTCAAGGCGCTCGCGCGTCAATGTGGTCTGCCAAGTCTCTGGTGTGGAACAATTTTCAGACGGCGAGATAGCCGCCGTCGACCGGCAGGATCGTTCCCGTGATGAAGGCGGCGGCGTCCGAGAGCAGGAAGGCGATGGCGCCGCCGACATCGCCGGGCTCGCCCCAGCGGCCCATCGGCGTGCGGGCCAGGATCGGTGCCGAGCGCTGGGCATCCTCGACCAGCGGGCGCGTCAGCTCGGTCGCGATCCAGCCAGGCGCCACGGCGTTGACGCGGATGCCTTCCGGAGCCCAGGCAGCGGCGAGCGATTTGGTCAGTTGGCCGATGGCGCCCTTGGAGGCGGCGTAGCCGGGCGCGAAGGCTGAACCGTGGAAGGTCAGCATCGAGGCGATGTTGACGATGGCACCGCCTGACTTGCCCTCGGCCTTTGCGGCGAGCTTGTCCTTGGCGGCGAGGCACATCCGCATCGTGCCGTTGAGATTGACCTCGATGGTCAGCCGGAAGGCGTCGATCTCGAATTCCTTGCCGCCGCGCTGGATCATGCCGGCGCAGTTCACCAGTGCATCCAAGCGTGGACAGGTCGCGACGATCGCGGCGACCTCGTCGTCGCGCGTGACGTCGAGGCGCGCATGGCGAATCGCGGGGTGTGGTGGGGCGGCTGCGACCTCCTCAGCGGTCAGCCCGGTGGCGAGGACGTCATAGCCGGCCGCGGCGAGGGCAAGGGCCGCGCCCTGGCCGATGCCGCGGGTGCCGCCGGTGACGAGGGCGAATTTGGAAGCAAGGTCGATCATGGCGCGACCATATCGGCGCGCCGCCCGGACGGGAAGGGAGCCCCTTCAGGGCGTCGGCAGTTCCAGGCGCAGCAGTGCGGAGGCGTTGGTCTGGAGGCTGTTGTCGGAGAGCGAGACCTGTCGGCCGAGATCGAGGTCGAGGGTCGTGCGCCACGGAGTCGACAGCGGTTGCGTCAGGTCGGCGATGACCTTCACGCGTGGCGTCACGTTGGAGGAGAGCCCGTTCTCGGCCGCGAAGCTGTAGGTGCTGGCCAGCGCGATCTCCGTCGTCAGGGTCACGATGTCGAGCGGCTGGAGCCGATAGCCCAGCACGGCTTGCGCGTTCTGCTCTGCCGACCCGGAGGCCTGGAGGTTGCCGCCGGCGGTGGCGCTCCAGAGTACGTTGCTGCCGGAGGTCGCGCCACGGGCGACGTTCCAGTCCAGGCGCGTGTCGTTGCGCTGCCAACCGCCCTGGCCGGTGACGATCGCAGTGGAAACCGAAAGCCGCTCGGCACCGAGCTGCATGCCGACGGCACGTTCGCTGGCCGCGGGCAGTCGCGATGGCGTGGTGCCGAGGCCGCGACGGATGGGCGTGGCGCGGATCGCCGGCCGGGCGAGGCCGTTATGGACAGCCCGGTTGCGTGCCGCGCCCTGCTTGTCGAGGGTGGGGGCGAGGAAGCTCGGGGTCGCGAGGACGGCGTCGACCGGCGCCGGCGGTGGTTCCCAGCGTGGAATTGGCGCAAAGAGCCGCGTTTCGCTGTCGTCGATTGCGTTTGCGTCGCTTGCTTTGGCCGGCGCGCCAGATTCCGTCCACGCAACTGCCGGCGTTCCGGCAAGAAAGATCAGGATGACCCCGGCACTCGTGAGAGAGTGGGCGGCGGCTGGCTGCTGGCGGTAAGGCAAGGCGATCGTCCCGGTGCGACGGCGGCGAGCGACATAGACTGAACCGGGAAACTGACGTTTTTGCGGCGCAGCAAAAGGCCAGCGTGCCGCAGTTGCGGTCCTCGTCCGAAAGCCGCCCTTCCTTCGCGGCGCGGAACCCGCTAGGAAGCGCGCAACCGCCTGCGGCCGCATCGCTGCAGGCCGGAATTGTTCCAGTCTGGCCAGCAGGGGTCGTTTCACATGAGCAAGATCAAGGTCGCCAACCCGGTCGTCGATATGGACGGCGATGAGATGACCCGTATCATCTGGCAGAAGATCAAGGATACGCTGATCTTCCCCTATCTCGACCTCGAGCTCGACTATTACGACCTCTCGGTCGAGAACCGCGACGCGACCAACGACCAGGTCACGATCGACGCCGCCAACGCGACCAAGAAGCATGGCGTTGCGGTGAAGTGCGCCACCATCACGCCGGACGAGGGCCGCGTGAAGGAATTCAACCTGAAGCAGATGTGGAAGTCGCCCAACGGCACGATCCGCAACATCCTCGGCGGCGTGATCTTCCGCGAGCCGATCATCTGCAAGAACGTGCCGCGCCTGGTCCCGGGCTGGACGCAGCCGATCGTGATCGGCCGCCATGCCTATGGCGACCAGTACCGCGCCACCGACTTCAAGTTCCCCGGCAAGGGCACGCTGTCGATCAAGTTCGTCGGCGAGGACGGCAATGTCATCGAGAAGGAGGTCTTCAAGGCCCCGGAGGCCGGCGTCGCCATGGCGATGTACAACCTCGACGAGTCGATCCGTGATTTCGCCCGCGCCTCGCTGAACTACGGCCTGATCCGTAAGTACCCGGTCTATCTCTCGACCAAGAACACCATCCTCAAGACCTATGACGGGCGCTTCAAGGATATCTTCGAGGAGATCTACCAGGCCGAGTTCAAGGCCAAGTTCGACGAGCTCGGCATCACCTATGAGCACCGCCTGATCGACGACATGGTCGCTTCCGCCATGAAGTGGTCCGGCGGCTATGTCTGGGCCTGCAAGAACTACGATGGCGACGTGCAGTCGGACACCGTGGCGCAGGGCTTCGGCTCGCTCGGCCTGATGACCTCGGTGCTGATGACGCCGGACGGCAAGACCGTCGAGGCCGAGGCTGCGCACGGCACGGTGACGCGCCACTATCGCGAGCACCAGAAGGGCAAGGAGACTTCGACCAACTCGATCGCCTCGATCTTCGCCTGGACCCGCGGCCTCAGCCATCGCGCCAAGCTCGACAACAATGCCGAGCTCGCCAAGTTCGCAGCCCTGCTCGAGAAGGTGACGGTCGACACGGTCGAGGCCGGCGACATGACCAAGGATCTGGCGCTGCTGGTCGGCGCCGATCAGAAGTGGCTCTCGACGACCGGTTTCCTCGAGAAGGTCAGCGACAACATGCGCAAGGCGATGGCCGCCTGATCTAAGGCGCCTCGGCATTGCGATGAAATGCGAAAGCCCGGCCGCAAGGCCGGGCTTTTTCGTGGGCGCAAGTCCGCCAAGGCTTTGAAACGCGGATAGTGCGGGGAACCCTCTCCCAACCGGGAGAGGGTTCCCCGCACATCGTGCCCGCGCCGCTTAGCGCTTCATCTCGATCTCGATGAAGGTCAGGTGGGTTTCGCCCGCGTTCTTGACGTCATGCTTGACGCCGGCCGGGCGGATATAGCTCTGGCCGGTCTTGACCTCGGTCTCGGTCACGACGCCGTCGACCTCATACGCCATCCGCGCATCGCTCATGATGACGACCGCATAGTCCATGCCATGCTCATGCCAGCCGGTGGTCGCTCCGGGCTCGAAATCCCAGCGGGTGATCTTCGCGCGTCCATCCTCGGCGAGGACCGTGGCCACGGCCGGAACCGTACATTCGAAAGGCATCTGCACCTGTCTCCCTGGCAGCCGGAAGGCTCCGGCAAGTCACTATTGAGAGTGTGTCCGAGCCTTGCAAGGCTGCGCAACCGGCGGGGCTATGCCTCATTCCACCTGGACGGCACGGCGCGCGATGACACGCAGGCCGCTGACCGGAGCGTTCAGCACGTAGCGCAGCTCGTAAGATCCGGGCTGCTCGGGCGCCTCCAGCGTCGCTTCGACATTCTCGGCCGGAAAGAAGTGCGGCCCTTCGGCATCGAGCGGCGCGTCCGGCGGCAGCAGCGCCACGCGGTCCTGCTCGCCGTTCGGGCCGATGCCGCGGACGGGCAGGGCCTGGCCGCGACCGACGCGTTCCGGCGCAGCAAGCGTCGCGCCCGGCTCTGTCGTCTCCAGCGGCTGGCGCAGCAGAATCGCGGGAGCGCCATCCATCTCGACCGTCAGGCGCAATTCGTAGCCACCGGCGACGCCCGGCGTCGGCAAGGACGCGGTCGTCGTCCTTGGCGCGACGACGACGATGGCTGTGTGCGGCGGGTCATCCGGCCGGGCGATGGCAAGCCGCGCCCCAGCCGGTGCGCGGTTCAGAAAGACGTTGAGCGGCGCGCCAGCCATGATGCTGCGCGCTGTCGAGAGCGCAGGCCCCTCGGCGCGCGCCGATGACGGCTTCTTCGATTGCGACGCCGCCAGCGCCGGCGAGAGGCTTGCCGCCACGAGCAAGGCGCGGCGGGAGAGGGCGCCCGTGAGGCGTTTCCCGCCCGTCGCCATCAGCCCATCGCGGCCGCGACGGCGTCGAGCGCGGCCTGTGCCTTGCTGCCGTCCGGCCCGCCGGCCTGGGCCATATCGCGCCGGCCGCCGCCACCCTTGCCGCCGAGCTGCTCGGAAGCGGCGCGCACCAGCGCGACCGCATCGAAGCGCTCGGTCAGGTCCGGCGTGACGCCGACCACGACGCCGGCCTTGCCATCCTCGGCGACGCTGACGATGGCGACCACGCCGGAGCCGACGCGGGCCTTAGCCTCGTCGGCGAGGCTCTTCAGGTCCTTCATCTCGATGCCGGTGACGGCGCGGGCGAGCAGTTTTGCGCCGGCGATGTCCTGGATCGGCTCCTCGGCCGCGCCGCCGCCGCCCATGGCGAGCTTCTTGCGGGCCTCGGAGAGCTCGCGCTCGAGCTTGCGGCGCTCTTCGAGCAGGGCGGTCAGGCGGTTGCCGGCCTCGGCCGCGGGCACCTTGAGCAGGCTCGCAAGCCCGTCGAGCAAGCGCGATTCCTCGTTGAGGCGCAGGCGGGCTCCGTTTCCGGTCATCGCCTCGAGCCGGCGCACGCCGGCCGCCACCGCGCCCTCGCCGAGCACGCTGACCAGGCCGATATCGCCGGTGCGCGCCGCATGGGTGCCGCCGCACAGCTCGACCGAGAAGGTCTTGCCGGCCGGATTCGTGCCCATCGAGACGACCCGGACCTCGTCGCCGTATTTCTCGCCGAAGAGCGCGCGGGCACCGGACGCGATCGCCTCGTCGACGCTCATCAGGCGCGTCGCCACCGGCTCGTTCTTCAGCACGATCGCGTTGGCGATCTCCTCGACCTCGCGCAGCTCTTCGTCCGTGATCGGCTTGGGATGCGAGAAGTCGAAGCGCAGGCGGTCGGGCGAGACCAGCGAGCCCTTCTGCGCGACATGGTCGCCGAGGACGAGACGCAGAGCCTCGTGCAGGAGATGCGTCGCCGAATGGTTGGCGCGGATGGCGCTGCGGCGGTCGTGGGCGACCGAAAGCTCGACCGGCTGGCCCCGCTTCAGTTCGCCTTGCTTGACGGTGACGGCATGAGCGAAGACATCGCCGAGCTTCTTCTGGACGTCGCTGACCGTGACGACCGTGCCCGTGGCGCGGATCGTGCCGGCATCGCCGATCTGGCCGCCGGATTCGCCGTAGAAGGGCGTCTGGTTGACGATGACGAAGCCGCTCTCGCCTTCCTTGAGCGTCTCGACCTCGGCGTTGTCGCGGATCAGGGCAGTGACCACGCCCTCGGCGGTCTCGGTGTCGTAGCCCAGGAACTCGGTCGCGCCGACGCGCTCCTTCAGCGGGAACCAGAGCTTCTCGGTCGCCGCCTCGCCGGTGCCGGCCCAGGCGGCGCGCGCCTTGGCCTTCTGCTGCTGCATCGCGGCGTCGAAGCCCTCCGTATCGACGCTGATGTTGCGGGCGCGCAGCGCATCCTGCGTCAGGTCCAGCGGGAAGCCATAGGTGTCGTAGAGCGTGAAGGCGACGTCGCCCTTGAGGCTCTGGCCGGAAACCAGATCCTTTGACGCGTCGTCGAGCAGGTTGAGGCCGCGCGCCAGCGTGGTGCGGAAGCGGGTTTCCTCGAGCTGCAGAGTTTCGGTGATCAGGGCCTCGGCGCGCAGCAGCTCGGGATAGGCGCGGCCCATCTCGCGC
>Ga0233377_1001159_pt1 | contig 10255 bp, 8 predicted proteins | sample ElkDunMinimDraft_6_FD_191540 | JGI IMG/M metagenome (GOLD analysis project Ga0233377, IMG submission 191540) | Fecal eukaryotic communites from dung pellets of Tule Elk in California, USA - Elk Dung E36 | ecosystem: Host-associated > Mammals > Digestive system > Large intestine > Fecal | place...
GGGCTTCGACGGGTCGGGGTTCGACCAGCCGCCGCTGATGTCACGCGCCTGGTAGCCGACACGCGGCTGCCCAGCCGGCGTCAGCGCGATCGAGGGATCGTGGAGGAACCACGCGCCCACCGTGCAGTTCGGCTGCAGGAAGATCGTGTCCGGCGGCATGTCGCTGCCCTTCTCGACGACGGCGGTGTCCCAGGTCGCGCCTTCGTTCGTACACGAGTCCTGGTCGCAGTACGTGATGCCGATGTTGTAGCCCAGCGCGAATGCGATGCGCGGATGGTCGTTCTGGTCGAGCGCGAGGTCGAACCCGGAGCTGAGCTCCTCGTGGTCGCTCACGGCGGCGGCCGTCCACGTGTCACCGGACGTGCAGCTCTCGTTGCACTCGAAGTAGACCAGCCTCCTCGAGCCGGCCTCGTCCTTCATCAGGAAGACGATGCGCGGCGTCCCAGCCTTCGTCAACGCGAGCGAGATCGACGGCTTGATCGCGACGACCTCGAGGTGATCGGTGAACGCCGTGCCGAGGCCCGGGCCCGACCAGCTCTCCGGCTTGTCGCAGTCGGCCGCGCAGTACTGGTAAGCGCCGAGCAGCAGCTCCGAGCCGGTATCGTCCTTCATGCGGACGACGGCCGCGACGTGTGCGCGTCCCTCGGCGTCGTACCGAAGCTGCGCGCTTTCGAAATTCTCGACGGTCCCCATGACGTTCGCCTTCCAGCTCGAGGGCTCGGTGCAATCGGCATCACAGGAGACGAGCTCGGTCTGGTACGGCTTCTGGCCGATGCCGAGATAGGCGACGTACGTGTGCATCAAAAACCGCGGATGTCCCTGAGGATCGAGCGCGAACGCCTCCCCGGTGACCTCCTTCTCGGCGTTGTGCTCGAGGATCGGCTTCACGGTCCACCCTCCCGGCGTCGTGCAGTCACCGGAGCACGAGCCGTAGTAGACCCGCTGGTACGTGGAGAAGAGGACCTGCGGCTTACCCTCCGCGTCGAGGGCGAGCATCGCGTTGGCGACGGTGCCCTCGGTGTCGAAGCGAACGACCTTGACCGCCTCGTTGCCCGAACAATCGGAGGGGCAGTAAGCGTAGTAGGCACCGCCGACGGCATACGCCGGATACACGCTGTGGATGCCGCCGCTCTTGTCGATCTCGATCGTCGGCGCGCTGGTGTTGTCGACCTCCGCGCCCGTCGGCAAGAAGAACTTGGCGGCGGGGGCCGACGAAACGCCTCCGCTGCTCGAGGGATCGCCGTTGGGGTTGTCGTTCCCGTTGCCGGAGTCACCCGAGGTGGTGCAAGCCGCAAGAGCCAAGCCGAGAAGCGCAGGCAAAGTCAGTCCAGAAGCGTGAGCCACGTGTCCTCCAGGATTGCGAAGCGCCGCAGACCGCGCGGCGTCGGACGTAGCCTTCGCAACCGATGTGCCGCGGCTCGTTCCGCGAAAACGCGCGTTTCCTTGGCTTGCCCCGCTGCGCAATGCTCACGGTGAGCAGCGCTGCGCTGCGCAGCGTGCGCAAGCCCGATCTCGATCGCGGAACGCTCCGGGGGCGTGTCGCCTGAACGACTTACGAGGAGCGACGAGGTCCCTGCGCGCGATCCCCTGGAGGAACGTGGGCCGCCGCGACCTCTGCCGTGAGCGGCCCGCATGCCGCCGTCTCGCCACTGCAGCACTCGGCCTGGTTCACGCCGAACATGGGGCACCCGCTCCGGACGCACGCGGCGTGCCCGTGGACATAGGCCATCTCGGTCTTGCAGAGCGCGCAGCGCATCGCGGCGAGCATACAGGAGGTCGGGCCATTCCCATCATCGTCCGACGGAGCACGAGCACGGCGCAGATCGCGGACCGAGCCCAGGCATCGACGCCCGGACGCGCACGTGCACGTGCACGCACGCTGGCGGCCGTTCAGGCGCCGTGCGGCCCTGTCGTTTCGTAGACCTCGCGCATCAGGTCCATGCCCGGCTTCCTGGTGCCCTTCGCGATCGCCCACACCGTGTCGCGGATCACCTGGTTCACCGGGACACGCATCCCATGCTCGCGCGCGTGTTCGACGACCTCGCCGTTGAGGAAGTCGACGGCCGGAGTACGCCCGCGCTCGATCGCGGACAACATCGAGCTCTTCATGCGGCGAAAGCGGAAGCCGACGGCGAGGAGCAGGCCGTGCTTCGCGACGAGGCTCGGCGATCCGGCGGCGCGCTTCTCTTCTTCCGTCAGCGCGATCCACGAGAGATCGAGCGTGCCCGACACCTTCTCGAGGCGGACACCTTCCTTCCGTGCGACCTCCACGACCTCCGTCATGATCTCGAGGCCGAGGCGCCGGACGATGCGGTGCTGCATGAGCGTGCCGAGGCGGTCGCCCCCGATCGTCCCGAGCGACGAGATCGCGCAGTTGATCGCCAGCTTGCTCCAGCGCTTGCCGCGGAGATTCTGCGTCGTCTCGACCGGACCGACGGCCTCGAGTGCGCTCACGAGATCGTCGTGGTCGGCGCCGAACGGATCGCCCGCCGGATAGCCGAGCGTGAAACCGCCGGCGGCGGTCTTCTCGTACAGCCCAGGCTCGGGCATCGTCGCGCCCCAGCCGACGACCGCGCCGATGACGCGGTCGTCGCCGGCGATCCTTGCGATGCGTCGCTCGCAGAGGCCGTTCTGGAGGCAGACCATCGCCCCGTCGTCAGCGAGGACCGGCAGGGCGGCGCGCGCCGCCTCCTCCACCTGCGGCGGCTGCGTCGCGAGCAGGACGTAGTCGAACGTCTCGCCCTCGGGCACGCCGAGCGCGACCTTCGTGCGGACGTGGCGCGCCGCGCCCTCGCCGACGACCTTCAGGCCACGCTCGCTCACCGCGGCGTGGATCCCTTCGTTCGTCGTGCACGCGGTGACGTCCTGCCCGGTCTCCGCGAGCGCGGCCGCGAGGACGCCACCGATGGCGCCGCAGCCCATGACGAGGAACCGGGGAGAAGCGAGGACGTCGGACATCGGTGTTGCCTTTCTCGGTCGCGTCCGCCGACTTCCGGTGACGACCACCGGCGAGGGATCCCACGTGCTCATGGGGTCGAGCGGACCGCTCCGCGAAGGCCCAGTTTTAGCATCTTCCCTTCCGGCCAGCCCGCTTCCGGGGCATCCTCCAGGCGTTTTCCATGGCGTCCCGCTCCAGGATCCGCTCACTCGGTGCCGTCCTCACACTGGCGTCGGCCCTCGCTGCCGGCGGTGGTTGCGCCCAGGCTGGACGCGGCGCGCCAGCGTCCGCCCACGCGCAGAACGCGGCGACGCGGGGGCTCCACGCGCTCTTCGCGGCGGAGTGGGACCATGGCATGCGCGAACATCCGGTCCGGGCGTCCGAGCTCGGCGACATGAGGTTCGCCGATCGATGGGACGACGTGAGCCCTGCCGCCCAGGCTCGCCGTGACGCGCATGACAGGGAGGTGCTGTCGAAGCTCGCCGCGATCCGGCGCGCGGACCTCTCTCGTGAGGACGCCCTCAGCTACGACCTCTTCCGCCACCGCTACGAGGAGGCGGTAGAGGGCCAAACCTTCCGCCTTCATCTCTTCCCGATCAACCAGCGCGGCGGGATCCAGACGGCCGACGAGGGCGCCGATGCGCTGCCGTTCACGACGCGGAAGCACTTCGAGGACTGGAACGCACGGCTCGCGAGCTTCCCTCGCTACATGGAACAGACGATCGAGCTCCTCGACGAGGGCGTTCGAACCGGGATGACGCACCCGAAGGTCGTCATGCAGCGCGTCCTCGGGCAGATCGACAAGCAGATCGTCTCCGATCCGACGACGAGCCCGTTCTTCGCCCCGTACCAGAAGGCCGCGGCCTCGACGGCCGCCTCCACGGTGTCGCCCGCCGAGCGCGAACAGCTCGCGAGCGAGGCCAAGCGCCTGATCGCGAGCTCCGTCGTTCCCGCATTCCAGAGGCTTCGTACGTTCTGGACCGAGACGTACCTGCCCGCGTGCAAGGACGACATCGGCGCGTGGCAGCTCCCGAACGGCCGCGCGCTCTACGCGTACCTCGTGCGGTCCTACACGACGACGAAGCTCACGCCGGAAGAGGTCCATACGATCGGCCTCCGCGAGGTCGCGCGCATCCGCGGCGAGATGGAGGCGGTGAAGGCGAAGAGCGGGTTCAAGGGATCGCTGAAGGAGCTCTTCCAGCATCTCCGGACCGATCCCGGGTTCTACTTCGAGAGCGGCGCCGAGCTGCTGGCAGCGTACCGGGACCTCGCGAAGCGGATCGATCCTTTGCTCGTGAACGTCTTCGGCAAGCTGCCGCGGACGCCGTACGGCGTGTCGTCGATTCCGGAGCACGTCGCTCCGGACACGACCACGGCTTATTACCGTCCGCCCGCCGCCGACGGATCGCGCGCGGGCACGTACTTCGTGAACCTCCACGAGCCGAAGTCCCGGCCGAAGTGGGAGATGGCGGCGCTGACGCTTCACGAGTCCGTGCCGGGACATCACCTCCAGATCGCGCTCGCGATGGAGCAAGAGAACCTCCCGCAGTTCCGGCGCCACGCCGACTACACGGCCTTCATCGAAGGCTGGGCGCTCTATGCCGAGAGCCTCGGCGAGGAGATGGGCGTCTACGAAGATCCGTACTCGAAGCTCGGCCAGCTCACCTACGAGATGTGGCGCGCGGTCCGCCTCGTCGTCGACACCGGGATCCATCATCTGAAATGGGATCGGCAGCGCGCGATCGACTTCTTCCTCGAGAACGCGGCGAAGTCGGAGCTCGACGTCGTCAACGAGGTCGATCGCTACATCGCGTGGCCTGGCCAGGCGCTCGCGTACAAGATCGGCGAGCTCAAGATCAAGGAGCTGCGGAAGAAGCGCGCCGCGGAGCTCGGCGAGCGCTTCGACCTCAAGGCGTTCCACGAAGCGGTGCTCCGCTCGGGGCCGCTGCCGCTCGATGTCCTCGAGCGCGAGGTGAGCTACTCCGACGATGCCGCGCGCTGAGCTCCTCGCAGCCTCGTAGCAGCATGCCGGCGGCGTGGCGCGACCTGCGCCACGGTTTCAGATGGGCGTTGCAGTGCGAGCGGCGGTGCCAACGCGAGCGGCACCGACGAGTCGCTCATCGCCAGCGTCCAGGTCAGTGCACGCATCAGCGATACCGAGCTCGCCATCCTCGAGGCCAAGTCCGACGAGCGCGTGCAGGGCGACTTCAGGTGTGAGGTGAACATGACCCCGCGCACCACGAAGGTCTGCACCGGAGACGAGATGGAGTCGGACTGCTTCGTGCTCGACGGCACCACGCTGACGATCTACGGGAGCACGCCGCTCGATAAGGTCACGATGACCAAGGTGAGCGACTGACGACGTCAGTGCACGGAGAGCGCCGCCTGCGTCACGCAGCACGTCGCCTTCTTGTCGACGACGACCTCGAGGACCCGCGCGCGGTCCTCCCAGAAGGTCTTCTCCGGGCCGCTCGACTGGGTGGCCTTGTCCTTCGCCCGCGTGAGCTGCGCGCGGTAGCGCTCGAGCACCTCGCCCGGGATGTCGCCCGCGGCGAGGACCTCCTTCGACTTCGCGACCACGTCGACGGGCGTCTTCGCGTCATAGCCCACGCCGCGAAGGACGAGGTCCACCGCGGGCCTGTCGAGGACGTCGACGAAGGCGAGGACACGCTTCGGCTTGCCGTGCCGGTTCACCGCGTCGGCCGCGAGGTGCGCGATCCACGCGCGGCGCCGGGCGGCGAGCGGATCGCCGCCTCGATGACGAGCGGCGGCCGCCGTCGCGAGCAAGACCTTCTCCCCGAGCTCGGGACCGTTCGCCTGATCGAACGTGTAGAGACGCGGCGCACGCAGCACCTCCGCTTCGCGCTTCTCGATCTCCGCGACGTCGTACGGCTCGAGCGGCGCAGGCGGGGCGGCGAGGTCCGCCTCACGGAACCAGTCGATCGGCTCGGCAGGGACGCCCGCAGCCTTCGCGAGATGCTGCACGTAGGTCATCTCGAACGACGCATCCTCGAGCTGATCCTGCCGGAACGGCTCCACGCGCGCTCCGACGAGGACGAGCTCAGGCTTGAAGGCGGCGAACACATCGCCGAAACGGGCAAGACCGTAGCGGCTCTCGACCATGTGCATCTTGCCGATCGTCCCCACGACGACCGACTGCAATGCCGGCTCGGGCGGAGGCGGGCACGGCGGCGCCTTCGGCTTCTCGTGCGCCTCGGGACCACACGCGAGCGTGCAGGCAGCCAGGATCGATGCGAGCAGGAGGCTCGCGGCGAGCTTCACGACGATCGGCTCCTCAGATGGCGGCGACGCGCGTCATCAGCCGGCCGCACAGGTCCGACGCCGGATTCCGGTCCCGCTCGAGCGTCAGGCCCTGACGGAACATGTTCGATGCCGCATCCTCGTTGCCGATCAAGAGGTGGCAGAGGCCGAGCATCTCGTAGTCCTCGGGCTCGTTGACGGTCGACACGAGCTCGGTGAGGACCGGGATCGCCGCACGGTGAGCCTCGACGAGCTTCGCGCTCGGCTGCCCCTGTCGCTTCTGTAGGATGAGGAGCTTCAACGCCTGACGCTGGTCCTCGGGCCTGTTCGCCGCGAATTCCGGGGAGGCGTAGAGCTGCGCGTACCCGTCGAACGACCCCTCGACGTCACCGCCGCGTGCCTGCGCCATGATCTGCTTCACCGCGCTGACGAGCGCTTCCTTGCTCATGGGCGGTAACATATCGTGGATTGGTGAGATCGTGGTGGGGCTCTCGCGTCGGGCTTATGGCCGTGCTCGCGTCCGGCGTCCTCGGCGCCGGCCTCGCGGCCTGCGGAGGGGGAAGCGAGGCGGAGCCGGACGCCGCAGGCGCGGACGATGCCGCCGTGGACGTGCCGATCCCGGTCGACGAGGATGCGGCGGCGCCGGCGCCCGAAGCCGGCGTGAGAGACGTCGCCGCGCCCGATGCCGCCGGCAAGGGCTTCTGCGCGACGCGCTCGCCGACACCGAGGTTCTGCGACGACTTCGACGACGGTGACCTCGACGACGACTGGACCATCCAGACGGTGCTGAACGGCGCGCCGATCCTGGACACGTCGTCCGCGACCAGCATACCGGCCTCGTTCGCCGTCGAGACGTTGCCCATCGGGAGCAACCAGAGCGCGCACGTTCACCTGCGCGCGTCCGTGGACGGCGCGCCGACGGGGCACGTCATCCTCGCCTTCGACCTGATGCTGGCGACGACGAGCTACACGAAAGGCACGATCGCGATCGCGACCCTGGACATCTCGCAGGACCACTTCTTCACGCTCTATTTGCGCGACGGCGATCCCGATGCACCCGCTCCGGCGCTGGAGGAGACGAACGGGGCGACGCGGACCCGACACGTGCTGTCCAAGCTCCCGCCCGTGCTCACGTGGACGCACGCGACGATCGACATCGACATCGGCGCAGCGCAGGCGACCGTCCTCTGGGATAGCGAGAAGGTGCTCGACGCCGCGCCGATCGCCGCCGGGCCAGCGGACGAGCCGACGATCCGCGTCGGCGCCGTGTACGTCTACGGTCCGGCGGATCCGTTCGAGGCACGCTTCGACGACGTCACGCTCGACTTCTGAGCTCAGTGGCTCGCGTACTTCACGCCGCAGCCGTACGCCTTCGTCTCCGCCGTCGCCGGCGTCTTGCCGGCGGCCACGGCCGTGAGCGCCTCCTCGACGTACGACACCAGCTTGCCGCCGGTCGGCGACTCGCCCTCGCCGTCCGGCGAGTTGTCGATCGCGCCGCGGTAGACGAGCGTGCCCTTGTCGTCGATCACGTAGATGTGCGGCGTGTTCGTCGCGCCGTACTTCTTGCCGACCTCGCCGGACTCGTCGAGCAGGATGGGGTGCTCCATCCCGTACTTCTTGGCCGCCGTGCGGTTCGTGTCGGCGCCGTGCCCTTGCTTGCCGGGAGCGCCGGAGTTGATCGCGAGCCATACGACGCCATCCTTCGCGTGCTTCTTCGCGGTGTCCTTGAGCGAGCCCTTCGTGTGTGACTTGTCGACGAACGGGCAGCCCGGGTTGAACCACTCGAGGACGACGGTCTTCCCCTTGAACGACGAGAGGCTGACCTCCTTGCCGTCGAGGTCCTTCAGGGTGAAGTCGGGCGCGAGCTTCCCGACCTCCGCGGCGGTGGCAGCGGCAGCGGCAGCGGCAGGAGCCGTGGCCGCCGGCTGCGCGGCGATCGGCGAGGCGCCGCTCGTCTGGGCACCGGGCGACGAGCTGGCGGGCGGCTCCTTGTTGCACGCTGCGAGGGCGAGGAACGAGGCGAGGACGACGGCGACGCGGCTCATGACTCCCATCTACCGCAGCGCGGGACCGATGGCGCTCGGTTCCGACGAGCCGAGCTCTCGTTGCGCCAGATGCGCCAGCGCTCCGCACTGCGCCGGGCCTCACCGACCGATGTCGGGTCCTCCGGGGACTACTCGAGGCTGGCGCGGATCGCCCGCTCCTCTTCACCGAGGAGGCGGATCTGCTCGAGCGCGTGCTCGGAGATCTTTCTGTGGATCCGCGGGCTCGGCGGCTGGTCGAGCATGCCCTTGAAGTCGACCGGCGCGCCGAAGTTCACGATGATCGGCGTGCCTTTGCGCGTGAAGTTCCCGGCGACCTGCTTCGGTAGGTCGTTGCCGAGCCCGTTGATGAAGACGGGCAGGACATCGACGCCCGCCGCCTGGATCACACGGCCGACCCCACCCTGCGCCGGCAGGAGCGTGTACGGATCGTCTCCCTGGTTGCGCGTCCCCTCCGGATGAAGGCCGACGAACGTGCCGCCGCGCTTCAGGAGACGCACGGTCTCGTCGAGGCTCGCGAGGTTCAGCGCTGCGCGGCTCCGCTCCCGAAAGACGGGCGGATACATCGCGAAGAAGCTCATCACGCCGTTGACGAACAGGCCGAGTGGCTTGTCGTAGAAGAACTTCGATCGCACCGGAAAGACGAGCCGGTGCGGCATGTCCCGGTTCACGAGGTAGCCAGTGATGACGTACAGGTCGAAGAAGCTGCGGTGGTTCGAGACCACCAGGTAGCTCTTCTTCGGATCGAACGTCGGCAGGCGATCGAGGCCGTTCACGTGCCGGATGTTGCGCGTGCAGTGCTCGATCCAGTTCGAGCCGATGTACCGCTGCGCGAGACGCACGGCACGATCGAGCGCGCCGGGCTCGAAGCTCTTTCGCACGAACGCGATCTGCTTCTGCTCGGTCGGCGAGAGCTGCTCCTTGAAGTCGAGGAGATCGCGGGTGCGGACGCTCTCCGCCCTGCGCGACGAGACCGGCGACGCGTCGTCGGACGCCGGGCGATGATCGACATCCATGGCTGCGCGCTCGTGTCCCGAGCCCATGCCCCCGCCGACCACTCCGTTCGTCACGTTCGTGTCATGCACGGAGTCCGTATTGTCGCGATACGGTCAGGCGGCAAGGCCGGCGTGCCCGCGCGCAGCCTGAAACCGGCGAGTCAGCTTCCTGACTCGAGAACAAGCGCCGCCGAGAGCGCCCCTGATTTCGAGTCCTTGAACGTGAGCCCGAGGACCATGGGGCTCGAGAGGAGCGCAGGGAGTGGGAGGGGATCCCGAAGGCGGGAAATGACTCGACGCGTCATTCCTCCTGCCCTGTCTGCCGTGTCTGCCCTGCCCTGCCCTCCTCTGTCTGCCCGGACCTGTTTGCCCTGACCTGTCTGCGCTGCCCTGACCTGTCTTCGCTGCCCTGTCCTGTCTGCCCCGCCCTGCCCTGCGCTGCCCTCCGCCCGCTGGCGGCGTCGCCATCAGCAGGAGGCGTGGCCCGTCGGGAAGATCTTGCCGGGATTCAGCAGGCCGCTCGGGTCGAAGACGCGCTTGAGATCCTGCTGGAGGGCGACGAGCTCGGGGCCCTGTTCGATCGGCAAGTAGGCCGCCTTCGCGACGCCGATCCCATGCTCGCCGCTGAGCGTGCCGCCGAACGCGATCGTCGCGCGCATGAGCGCGTCGATGGCGCGATCGACCGCGGGCCGCTCCTCGTCCTCGTTCCAGAGAAAGTTGACGTGCATGTTCCCGTCGCCAGCGTGCCCGTACGTCAGGTGGCGGACGCTCTCGCGCTCGCAGATGCGTGCCGTCTCGTCGAGCAGGGCGACGAGCCGCGAGCGCGGGACGACGACGTCCTCGGACAGCTTGTGCTTCGCGAGCTTGCGCGTCGCCATCGACAGCATGCGGCGCGCCTCCCAGAGCCGGCCGCGCTGGGCCGCGTCCTGCGCGGCGACGACGTCGATCGCCTGCCCGCCTTCCGCGAGCGTCTCGCCGAGGACCTCGAGCGTCGGCTCGATCGGCGCGTTGCGCCCGTC
>Ga0233377_1001160_pt1 | contig 10249 bp, 6 predicted proteins | sample ElkDunMinimDraft_6_FD_191540 | JGI IMG/M metagenome (GOLD analysis project Ga0233377, IMG submission 191540) | Fecal eukaryotic communites from dung pellets of Tule Elk in California, USA - Elk Dung E36 | ecosystem: Host-associated > Mammals > Digestive system > Large intestine > Fecal | place...
AGGACGTGCGGCAGGGGCTCCTCACGGCTGCCGACACGACCGGCACGGCCATGTGGTGGGTCTTCTCCGGGCTCAGCCTCGGTCTCGTCGCGTCGGTGCTCGGCTCGACGGCGGGCACGGCTCGCAGGAAGCGCCGCGCCGAGGCCGTTGCCACCGGCGCAGCACGCCCGCTGGTCCCCGCCGACGCGCACACGACGGCGTGAACGGCGCGGCTCCGCGATCGCGACGCCGACGCCCTACGGAGCCGCTCTACGGCTCCTGCCGAGCAAGCTCGCGAAGCGCGCCCTTGATGCTGTCCTTGTGAGGAACGCTGGCGTGCTCGAGGTTGTCGGCGAGGCCGATGCCCGGCACATGCGCTCCCGCGAGGAGCTTCGGTGCTGCGTACAGCTCGTAGAAGAGCTCCTCGACGAGGCGTCGAATGAGGTGCTCGCCGAAGTTCGTGATTTCGGTGTCCTCGTTCACGCAGAGCACGCGATGCGTCTTCTTCACGCTCGCCTTGATCGCGTCCCAGTCGTACGGGTGCAGCGTGCGCAGATCGATGACCTCTGCCTCGATGCCTTCGCTCGCGAGCTCGTCGGCCGCGGCCACGGACATCGGGACGTTGCGTCCGTAGGTGAGGACGGTGACGTCACGTCCCTCACGCGCGGTGCGCGCCTTTCCGATCGGGATGAAGAGCTCCTCGAGCTTCGGCCACTCCGGCTTCCACTTCGCGCGTTGCTCGCCGACCGGCGCGTCGATCATCCTCGAGAGCGTCTTCTCGTCGTCCGGCTCGCCGGGGATCTGCTCGCCCGGCTTCGCCTTCACGCGAAGCAGCGCCTTCGGCTTGAGGTACATAACGGGGTTCGGATCGACGATCGCGCTCAGCATGAGGCCGTACGCGTCGCGCGGATTCGACGGCATCACGATCTTCCAGCCCGGCGTCCGCGTGGCCTGCGCATCGAACGAATGCGAGTGGTAGATGCTGCCGCGGATGCCTGCACCCACGGGGGTCATCATCACCATCGGCACGTTCCAGTCGCCCGCGCTCGCCCAGTACGTGTTACCGGCGATCTTGAGGAGGTCGATCGTGTTGAAGGCGTAGTCGCAGAACTGGATCTCCGCGACCGGCCGACGACCCGCGAGGGCGAGGCCGATGGCCATGCCGATGATCCCGCGCTCGTCGAGCGGTGAGTTCCAGGCCGTCTTGAGGCTCTGTGTCGCCGTGAAGGCGCCTCCGAGCGGCGGTCCGACGTCCTCCCCGAAGATGTCGGTGACGCCGAGGCGCTCCTCACCGACGTGAAGCGCCATGCGAATCGCTTGGATCAGGCTCGCCATGATCAGGACTCTCCTGCCACGTAGTTCTTGTCCGCGAAGACGAAGTCCCAGATCGACTCCGGCTTCGGTTGAGGCTCTTCGCGAACGCGCTTCGAGGCCTCGAGCAGCTCCTGGGTGAAACGTGCGCGCATCTCGTCCATCTCGCTTCGCGTGCGCAGCTTGCGATCTTCGAGCTTCTGCTCGAAGCGGGCGACCGGGTCGACCTCGTCCTTCACCGGGTTCGCGCCAGACGCGCTCGAATGACCGGAGAGCCTCGATACCATCGCCTCGAGCAGGTACGGCTTCCGCTCCGTGCGGACGTAGTCCATCGCCTTCTTCAGCGCGAACCAGCTCGTCTCGACGTCGTTACCGTCGATCGTCGCCGTCGGCATGCCGAAGGCCTTGCCGCGATCGGAGACCCGCTCCTCGCCGTGCTGGCCCTCGTACGGCGTGGAGATGCCGTACTTGTTGTTCGTCACGAGGATGAGGAGCGGCAGCTCGCTACCTTTGCGCGAGCTCCACACGAGACACGTGGCGAAGTCGCCTTCGGCCGTACCAGCGTCTCCGCCGGTCACGATCGTGATCCCCTTCCCCCCGGTCGCGCGCTGGGCCATCGCCGTGCCCGGCGCGATCGAATACTGGACCTCGATCGGCGACGAGACGGGCGCGACGTTCCACTTACGCGCCGAGTAGTGCCCGACGAAGTTGCGGCCGCGGGAGTACGGGTCGGTCGCCGTGTTCTTCATCTGCCGGAGCGCGTCGACCGGGTCGGCGCCCATCGCGAGGAGCGTCGCACTCGAGCGGTAGTGGAGGTGCAGGAAGTCGTGGTCGACCCCCATCCCCTTGTCGACGAGGAGGCCGAGAGGGACGTTGAACGCCTCCTCGCCTGGACCGCCGATCCAGAAGAACCCGTCACCTTGGCGGTACATCGTGATGAGGCGCTCTTCGAGGACACGCGCTCGCAGCATCAGCTCGTGGATGCGGAGCTGGAGCTCCGGAGCGAGCGTCTGCTCGGAGCTCGCGTGCGATCCCGTCGTGGCCGACGAGCTCGAGGGCGAGGAGGAAGCGGAGTGCGCCGACGTGGACATCACCCGCCTTCTACCCCGAGAGCGGTCGGAAATGCCACGGCAGTGACTGCCGCGCTGCGGCGTACGTTTCGTCGCCCCCCTCGCGTCCCGTGTGCCCGTCGCCCACACCCCGCTGGCGGCACGCGGTGCGGCGTTGCGGCTGACCTTTGTCGGCGGACGCGATACCCTCCGGATCGTGCGCCGGTCCATCCTCGTCGGCACTCTCGTCGTCGCAAGCGCCTGCGCTCCGTTCGGCAGCGGAGGGGCTGCGCCCTCGGATGGCGGCAGCGTCGGGGACGGCTCGCCGGGGACTCCGGACGGGGGCGCGCTCGAGGACGACGCGGCCGCGGATGGATCGCCCGCCCGATCGCCGTGCACCGGCGTGCACGCGTTGTGCGAGGATTTCGACGGCCCAACACCATGGGAAGCTTGGGTCTACAGGCCCAGCCCGCAGTCACCCATCGTGGCTGACAGCGCGCGGTTCGTGTCAGCGCCCGCATCGCTGCGCGTCGTCGTCGAGCCCACCTCGAGCGGTGATGACCACCCGTCATTTCTCACACGCCCGCTCGCTCCGAATCAGCGTCTGATGCTGAAGGCCGACATCGCGGTCTCGCTGTCGGCCGGCCGCGCTCCTGACGGCGAGATCGACGTGCTCGCGCTCGAGCTCGAGGCCGTCGGGTTCGACCGCTACTTCGTCGCCATCGTCGCGCACTCCGGCGGCTCGTTCATCCTCCAGACGAAGTGCCAGCCGAGCGGGGGCGAAGCTGTCGACGAGCGGAAGGCGCTCGGGAATCTCGGAGCCGAATTCAAGACCGTCAGGCTCGACGTCAATCTCGACGAGGGCAGGGTCATCGCCTCGCTCGACGCCATGCCCCCGGTCGTCGCGTCGACGAACAGGGCCGTGGGTACGGGCGCCCAGCTCGCGGTCGGCGCCGCGTGGGCCAACAACACGGTCGGGAGCTTCGGGGTCAACGTCGACAACGTCATCGTCGACCACTGATCCGCTCCGTCCCCGGGCGCCGACCCGATTCCGCCCCCGGGGCGGGCCAAAGACGTTACGCTCACCTACCAGCGCAATGAGCGACGACCTCATGTTGCCGCAGGTGCCCGAGGCGAAACCGGAGGATCCGGAGGACGTCTCGTGGGCGCTGTCGACGGCGGAAGCCATGTGGGCTCGGGGAGACCACTCCGACGGCATCAAGTGGGTGCGGCGCGCAGCAGAGGCTGCGTCCGAGGCCGAGAACGACGAACGCGCGCTCGAGCTCGCGAAGGCTGCGGCGGATCTCGCCGGCCTGATCGCCCGCCAGGTGAGCCGCGCTTCGATCGACCTCGAGGAGGTCGACCCCATGTCCGAGCCGGCGCCGCCGCCGGTTCCACAGGCTCGCCCGACAGCGCCGGCGAAGCAGTCGGCGCCGCCGAAGCCGCTGGGCTCGCTCGCACCGAAGCCGTTCCCGACCTCCGTGACGAGGCAGGTCGTCACCCCGAGCCGGCCGCCCGCTCCCCTTCCCTCGAAGACCTCGCAGCCGCCTCCCGCAGCTGCGTCTCAGCCACCCGCGGCGCGGGCGAAGCCGCTCGGCACGAACACGGGGCAGACGGCGAGCGCGGGGCAGACGGCGAGCGCGGGGCAGACGGCGAGCGCCAAGCCCGGCGCCTCCAAAAAATCGCGCAGGTCGCGCGATCACCTCGACGCAGAGGCGCGCGCCGCGCTCTCCGTCGCCGACACCGCGCAGCAGCTGGCCATTGACGCGAGGGCCGCAGGCAACGTCCTGCCGGCGGACACGACCGAGACCGCCGCCATCCACGTGCCGCACGTCACGTCGCGACGCCCGGAGGTTGGCGAGAGCGACCCCACGGTCATCGGGCACGTGAACGACATCGTCAAGCCGACGGGGCGTTCCTCGGCCGACGAGTGGGACGCGTCGCCCACGCAGAACCTGACCGGCGACGACCTCCCGTGGACGAGCGACGGCGAGCGCAAGACCGTCACGGCGCCATCCCCCGTCGACGCAGCCCCCCGCGACTTCAAGTCGACGATGCAGAGCTTCCCGCGCGCCGAGGGCAAGCCCCTGCCCGCCGCCGGTTCTCCTGCCACGGCCTCGAGCCCGCCGACGACGGCTGCCGCATCGATGCTCGCGCATGGCTCGAAGGGCGTGACGAGCGGCGGCGGCGGTCGGCGCGTGGGGCCGAACGAGCAGCACGATCCCGCCATCCAAACGACGCAGGCGGTACGCGTCGTCTTGTGGCGCGACGCGAACGGGGTGCACGTCGCTCCCGCAGGGACCGTGGTCTCGGCGATCACGGTAGACGCGGTGCTCGTCGCGCTCGAGCCGAGCGCCGACCTCACGGCATGGCTCACGCAGAAGGGCCGGTAGCGGCGGTCGCCACTACCCGTTCGGGCCCCGCCGCCCTACGTCCCTAAGTCAGCCCTCGAATCGAGCCCGGCTGAGCTCCGCTCGCGAAAAGATTTCGCGAGCACGCCGTGCGGGTCCGAAAGCCGCGCCGGGCGCGACGAGACGCGGGAAATTCAGCACGAAACTGAGTAGAAGCGGAGCGCGAGAAGGTCGCGCCGTCGTCGACGACGCGTGAGCTCCGCGTAAGTACGCTAGCGATTCGGACCGTGCTAAGAGAGGCGACCGGCATGTTCGACGATTTCGGCATCAACGCAGGGTTCGTCGAGGACCTGCACGCGCAATATCGGCAGAGCCCTCAACTCGTGGACGAGCACTGGCGAAGCTACTTCGCTTCGCTGGAGCGTGGAGAGTCTCCCGCGCCGCCCGCCGCCTCGCGTGCGGAGCACGCGACGAACGGCGGAGCGAACGGCAACGGCGCGCTCTCTCACGCGTTCAAGGCTCCGGCGGCGCCGCCGCACGTCAACGGAGCGGGTCCGCAGCTCGCGATCGCTGGACGTGACGAGCAGCGCCTCGCGACCGCAGCGCTGTCCGGTCGCGTCTACCAGCTCGTGAATGCGTACCGCGTGCGCGGGCACCTGTTCGCGAAGATCGATCCGCTCGGGACGCCTCCCGACGCTGCTCCCGAGCTCGATCTCTCGAACTTCGGGCTGACCGAGGCGGACTACGACGAAGAGTTCCCGACCGTCGGCATCGGCGGTCTCCCGAGTCGAGCCACGCTGCGGCAGATCATCTCGCATCTGTCCGAGACGTACTGCAGCTCGATCGGCGTCGAGTTCACGCACATCGAGGAGCCCGAGGCGCGCGAGTGGCTCCAAAACGCGATGGAGTCGACGCGCAACCGCGCGCAGCTCGACAACGCCGAGGTCGTTCGCATCCTCAAGCACCTCACGGACGCCGAGATCTTCGAGCAGTTCGTGCACAAGAACTTCGTCGGCGCGAAGCGGTTCTCCGCCGAGGGCGCCGAGAGCATGATCGCGATGCTCGATCTGCTCATCGAGTACGCGGCGGCCCACGGCGTCGAGGAGATCGTCATCGGCATGGCCCACCGCGGCCGCCTGAACGTCCTCGCGAACATCATGAACAAGAACGTCCGCGAGATCTTCGCGGCGTTCCGCGACTCGAACCCCGAGCGCAACCTCGGGCGCGGCGACGTGAAGTACCACCTCGGCGAGTCGACCGATCGCCCGACGACGAGCGGCCGGACCGTCCACCTCTCGCTCGCCTTCAACCCGAGCCACCTCGAGTTCGTGAACCCCGTCGTCGAGGGTCGCGTCCGTGCCAAGCAGGACCGGCGCAAGCGCCTCGGCGTCATGCCGCTGCTCATCCACGGCGACGCGGCCTTCATGGGCCAGGGCGTCGTCCCCGAGACGCTCAACCTCTCCGGGCTCGAGGGCTACTCGACGGGCGGCACGGTCCACCTCGTCGTGAACAACCAGATCGGCTTCACGACGCTCCCGCAGGACTCGCGTTCGACGCGCTACTGCACCGACATCACGCGGATGCTCAAGGTCCCCGTCTTCCACGTGAACGGCGAGGACCCGGAGGCGGTCATCCAGACGGCGCGCCTCGCGACCGAGTTCCGTCAGCGATTCGGCAAGGATGTCGTCATCGACATGCTTTGCTACCGCCGCTACGGCCACAACGAAGGCGACGAGCCCCGCTTCACGCAGCCGGCGATGTACCGGCTCATCGATCAGAAGCCGACGGTCCGCGAGGTCTACGTCAAGAAGCTCGTCGAGAGCGGTCAGATCACGCAGGAGCAGGGAGACCGCCTGAAGACGATGGGCCAGGCGGCGCTCGCGCAGGCGCTCGAGGAAGAAAAGAAGGGCGACTACCTCAAGCCGCCGAAGGCGATGGAAGGCGTGTGGACGCCGTACATCGGCGGTCCCGACAAGAACGTCGAAGAGGTCGACACGAGTGTCTCGCGCGAGATCCTCGAGGATCTCGCGACGCGTCTCTCCGAGCTCCCGACGGGCTTCAACGCGAACCCGAAGGTGAAGGCTGTCCTCGACACGCGCCGCGAGCGCGTGCTGAAGGGTCAGCCCTTCGACTGGGGAACGGCGGAGCACCTCGCGTTCGCTTCTCTCGTGGCCGAAAACCGCATGATCCGCATCACGGGTCAGGACGCGCGGCGCGGGACGTTCACCCATCGCCACGCGACGCTGTTCGATTCGCAGACCGGCTCGCGTTACACCCCCCTCGCGAACCTGGGCAAGGGCCGCTTCGAGGTGCACGACAGCCCGCTGTCCGAGGCCGGCGTGCTCGGCTTCGAGTACGGCTACAGCCTCGATCGCCCGGAGGCGCTCGTGATCTGGGAGGCGCAGTTCGGCGACTTCGCGAACGGCGCCCAGGTCATCATCGACCAGTTCATCGTCTCCGCCGAGGACAAGTGGCTCCGGCTCTCCGGCCTCGTCCTCCTCTTGCCTCACGGCTACGAGGGTCAGGGCCCGGAGCACTCGAGCGCCCGCGTCGAGCGTTTCCTCCAGATCGCCGCCTCCGACAACATCCAGGTCTGCAACCTGACGACGCCTGCGCAGCTGTTTCACGCGCTGCGGCGCCAGGTCCTCCGACCGTGGCGCAAGCCGCTCGTCATCTTCACGCCGAAGAGCCTGCTCCGTCACAAGGAAGCGGTCTCGACTGTCACCGACCTTGCGGAAGGCCAGTTCCAGCGCGTCATCCCGGACACGCACACGGACCCGGCAAAGGTGAAGCGCGTGCTGCTCTGTACGGGCAAGGTCTATTACGACCTGCTCGACGCTCGCCGGAAGCTCGGCCGCGAAGACGTGGCGATCGTTCGCCTCGAGCAGCTCTTCCCGATCAACGACCAGCTCTCGCGCGTTCTCTCGGCCTACAAGGACGGAACGCGCCTGGTGTGGGTCCAGGAAGAGCCCAGCAACATGGGCGCCTGGTACTTCATCAACGCCAACCTTCCCCAGATCCTCGGCGGGCGGCTGCCGCTCTCGGTGGCCTCGCGACCGGCGGCGGCGAGCCCCGCAACGGGCAGCAAGGCGAGCCACGACCTCGAGCAGCAGCGCCTGCTCGCGGAAGCCCTCGCGAGCTGACGTAGCCACGGCGCGCGAGCGATCGTCCAGCACTCCACCGCGAGGACGATCGCATCGAGGCGCGCGTGACCGTGATTGTCGGTAGGCAGCCCACAGCGGGATGACTCCGACGATCACGATGGTGTGAAGATGCTCTGCGTCGATCTTCGGTGATCGGCGGCCCCCTCACGCGCGCGAAGTCGGCAGCACGAGGCCGTACGTGCCCGAAGGCGGCCGCGCAGCCTTCACGGTGTCGCTGGCGACGGCGCCTGCTGCGAACCTGACCGTTTCCGTCACGCGCACCGCGGTGACGCGGACCTCGAAGTGCACTCGGGCGGCTCGCTCACGTTCACGCCCACGGACTGGCGACAGCCCCGGGCCGTCGTGCTCGCCGCGGCCCACGATGTCGACGCGGTCCCCGACGTGGCGACCTTCGACGTATCGGCGCCGGGTCTCGCCACCGAGCAGGTAGTCGCGACCTCGATCGAGCGCAGCGACCCCCACCTGGTGCTCTCGACGGATACGCTCCACGTTCCGGAAGGCGGGGAAGCGTCGGTCCCGGTCGCGTGGTCGGCACGGCTGACCCGGCCGACGACGGTGACGCTGAGGCTCGCCGGCGATCCGGACCTCACCCTCGTGGGTCCGACGACGCTGTCGTTCACGCAGGCGCGCCTGCTCCGGCCGCCCCGGACGACGCTGCGGACGAGAACGCGGGTGGGTGCAGCGGCTGCAATACGCACGGCAGAGCGAGCACGGGCGCGCTCTGGCTCCTGCTCTTCGGCCTCTTCGGCCTCCGCCGGCGGAGCTGAGCCGGCGCCGCCCTACCCCTCGATCGGGCCGAGTCCTGCCGGCAACCTCGACCGGCAGCGGCGCGCCGCCCTTGACGCCCGCGCTCGGGATCGGGCCTATTGCCCCTTCGATGCGGAACGAGGCCTTCTGGGCCATTGGGCTCTTCGCGGCGATCGTCGTGATCGCCGCGCTCGTCAATCGGTTCAACGCCGCCCACCGCACCCGGGTGCGCCGCGTCGTCATCCTCTTCTGCCTCTACCTCTTCACGGCAGGCGTGCACTGGGGACTCGAGCAGGCCGGCCAGACCGTCTGGGCATCGCGGCTCCTCGTGGTGTCCGAGCTCCTCCGAGCGTTCACGTTCGTGAACCTGGGAGCGACGGCGCTCTTCTCGCTGCTCCTTCCGCTGACGGGCGTCGTCTTGCCGATGATCGCGAGCGATCTGCTCGTCGGCATCGGCTACATCGGCGCGACCGTCGGCGTGCTCTCGACGCACGGGCTCAATCCGACGGGAGCGCTCGCGTCAGCGGCGGTCGTCAGCGCCGTGCTCGCGATCTCGCTCCAGAGCACGCTCGGCAACATCCTCGGCGGCGTCGCCCTCCAGCTCGACGGCTCCGTGCACGAGGGCGACTGGATCCAGCTCGACAACGGCAGACAGGGGCGCGTCCGCGCGATCCGCTGGCGACATACGGTGGTCGAGACGCGCGACTGGGCAACCGTCATCGTCCCGAACGCGCTTCTCCTCGCAGGCAACATCACGATCCTCGGCAAGCGCGAGGGCCGGAGCGTCCCCCAGCGGTTCTGGGTCTGGTTCAACGTCGACTTCCGCTTCCCGCCGACGAAGGTGATCGACGTCGTGTCGGAGGCGCTCAATGCCTCCCCCATCCCGGGGGTCGCGGCGGCCCCACCGCCCAACTGCGTGTGCATGGACTTCTCGCACAACAATCGCGAGAGCTTCGCGACGTACGCGGTGCGTTACTGGCTTCCGGACCTCACCGCCGTCGACCCGACGAGCTCCCGCGTGCGCGCACGCATTTATACCGCGCTCCGGCGCGCCGGGATCCCCCTCGCCCTCCCCGCGAGCACGACGTGGATCCAGGTCGACAACGACGAACGACAGAAGAAGAAGGGCGAGCAGGCGGTCGCCGATCGCTTCAAGGTGCTCCGCGATCTGCCGCTCTTCCGGTCGCTCACGAACGACGAGGTCCGGAAGCTCGCCGAGGGGCTCAGCCACGTCATCTACACCGCTGGGGAGGTCTGCACTCGTCAGGGCGCGAAGGCTCACTGGCTGTACATCCTGACGTCGGGCACCGTCGAGATTCGCACGACGCTCGATCGTGACGGCGGGGGCCCGCTGCCCGGGGCGACCAAGATCGTCGGCCGCCTCACCGCGCCGGAGGTCTTCGGCGAGATGGGGCTCATCACGGGACAGGCGCGCACCGCGGACGTCGTCGCGGTCACGGACGTCGACTGTTTCCGACTCGACAAGGAGACGTTCGAGCGCGTGCTCCTCGAGCGCCCGGAGATCGCGACCGAGCTGTCGGATCGTCTGGCACGGCGCCGCGTGGAGCTCATCGCCGTACGCGACGGCCTCGACGAGGAGGCCAAGATCGCGCGCCAGTCGGTGGAGCGCGATCAAATCCTCGGCGCA
>Ga0233377_1001162_pt1 | contig 10240 bp, 7 predicted proteins | sample ElkDunMinimDraft_6_FD_191540 | JGI IMG/M metagenome (GOLD analysis project Ga0233377, IMG submission 191540) | Fecal eukaryotic communites from dung pellets of Tule Elk in California, USA - Elk Dung E36 | ecosystem: Host-associated > Mammals > Digestive system > Large intestine > Fecal | place...
TCTACGAAGCGCCACATCGCTTGCTCGATGTTCTGCGCGACCTCGTCGCGGAATTGGGCGGTGAGCGCTCAGCCTCCGTGAGTCGAGAGCTCACCAAGCGTTTCGAGACCACGTACACCGGCACACTCGCGCAGTTGTGTGAAATCGCCGAGAAAGACGCCGACATGTCACGCGGCGAAATCGTGATCATCGTCAGCGGGAATCCGAATCAAGCAAGCGCTGCGCAGAGCTTGAACGCAGATCAACTGCTACGCGCGCTGTTGGAAGAGCTGTCGCCATCGCAGGCCGCGAAAGTTGCCGCAAAACTCAGCGGTGAAAAACGTGGCGACCTGTATGCGCGAGCCATGCAATTGAGCGGTAAGCGCGAAGACTAGACGAAAACTTTCGGCGCGGTTCTGTATCATTGGCGGCGGAGTCGGCCAGACAACCGCTGCTCTTGCTTGCAAGGGTGGAGGAAAGTCCGGGCTCCTAGGGCAAGGCGCCAGGTAACGCCTGGGGGACGTGAGTCCACGGAAAGTGCAACAGAAAGTAAACCGCCTAAGCGCGCGGCTTCGGCCACGCGACGGTAAGGGTGAAAGGGTGCGGTAAGAGCGCACCGCGCCGGTGGCAACACTCGGTGGCACGGTAAACCCCGCCCGGAGCAAGACCAAATAGGGGAGCGCGCGGTCAGTCCTCGGACTGGCTGCATGTGTGGCCCACACAGACTCCCGGGTAGGTCGCTGGAGGTACGCGGTGACGCGTATCGCAGATGAATGGTTGTCCACGACAGAACCCGGCTTATCGGCCGACTCCTTTCTCTTCTCTTCGGTGTTTTCATGCGTTTTCGCATGATGTAAGAGGCCTCCGCTGCGGCTGGCGGCGAGAGTGATTATTTAAGAGGCCTCGGTGGTTCGCGGCGGCTGGCGGGGGGAAGTGTCCTCCCGGCACCGCGCACGGCCGGAGCGCATTGCGCTCCTAGCCGCACGTCCCTGATGAGCGCTGCTGCGAGAATACGTCCCTGTATCTCGAAGCTGCCGAGAGAACACTTCCCCCCGCCAGCCACCGCTGATACGTCGGTGGCGTTTGCCGCCTCCCTCCAGAGGATTGGAACCGACGCGCCGGTGGCGTTTGCAGCCTCCCTTCAGAGGGGGAACCGACAAGTTGGTGGGCGAATGCACTCCTATCCGGCGGGCGCTCAAATCGCAATGTGACCTCGATCGAAGCGCTCCGGGCACCTGAGCCGAACGCCGGAGGCGGAGGTCAGGGTGGGGTCCCTCCTTCCGGCAGCTTTTCGGCACATGGACGGGGCCGAAACAGCAGGGCTCATCATGGACGTGCGGCGAGGTGCGCAATGCGCTCCGGCCGGCGCCCGGTGCCGGGACCCCACCCTGACCTCCGCGAACCACCGCCGCCCTCCGCGAACCACCGCAAACTCCGCACCCTCCGCGAACAACATTAAAATTTAATAAACGATGTTCAGGTGAGAGGCCCTGGTGATTGTGGACTTACCAATAACTGTCGATAAATTACTGACGAAAAGGCCGCCACGATTCGCCCGAATCAGGCCACCAAACGACCCCCCTTCGGCCCTCGACTGCGCATTTCCGCGCGTTAAGGTTTTCCCTGTACTGGTTGGAATCACAGGTGGGGACAAACCCTGGTGCTCGTGCATCCCTACGCAAAGAACGTTCCCTAACCCCCTGATTTCTGTCAGACCAGCTTCTGATGTTTTCGGTGAGGACCCCAGGTTCACGCTCTAAGTCACTGTCGCTAAACAGGAAATGCCCCAGATTTTTTTGACCCGCGACACGACGGTACCTATAGTGCAAATCGGTGGGAAAAAGTGGGAAGGCGTGGGTTAACGGGGCATGTTCAGGGGCGCAAACAAGGTCACTCTCGATAGCAAGGGCAGGCTCGCCATGCCCACGCGTTATCGCGAGCGCATCGTGGAGCGCTCCAACGGGCGGCTGATCGCCACTGTCGATCGCGCCGACCGATGTCTGCTCATTTATCCGTTGCCGGAGTGGGAAGAGATCGAGCTGAAGCTGCGTCGTCTGCCGACCTTGAATCCGGTCGCGCGTCGTTTGCAGCGCTTGATGATCGGTCACGCCACTGATCTGGAGCTCGACTCCAGCGGCCGCATCCTGATTCCGCCGAGCTTGCGTGAGTACGCGACGCTGGCGCGCACCGCGATGCTGATCGGTCAGGGCAACCGGTTCGAGCTGTGGGACGAGACGTTGTGGAACGACAGCCGCGAACAGTGGCTGAAGGTCGACGAGTCGTCCGAGCAGCTGCCTCCGGAGCTCGAATCGCTGTCGTTGTAAGGGCTCCGGTCATGCTTTCGCACACGCCGGTGCTTCTGCAGGAAGTGCTGGTCGCGCTCGATATTCGCGAGGGCGGCCGCTATCTCGACGCAACGTTCGGTCGCGGCGGCCACAGCGCCGCGATTCTGGAACGAGTCGGGCCCCAGGGAGCGGTGATCGCATTCGATCGGGACCCGGCGGCGATCACTGCCGGGCGCGAGCGCTTCGCCAACGATGGGCGGATGACTTTGGTGAGCAGTGCGTTTTCGCGGTTGGGCTCGGTAGTGACGCAGATGGGGCTGGAAGGCGCCATCGATGGCGTGCTGCTCGACCTCGGCGTGTCGTCGCCGCAGCTGGACGACGCCACGCGAGGATTCAGCTTCACGCAGGACGGGCCGCTCGACATGCGCATGGATGTTTCATCCGGCATGACCGCAGCGGAGTTCGTCGCGAAAGCGTCGGAGCACGAGATCGCTCGCGTCATTCGCGATTTTGGTGAGGAAAAGTTTGCGAAGCGCATTGCGCGCGCCATTGTGAATGCGCGTCGTGAGGCGCCGATCGTCAGCACGTTGCAACTCGCGCAGATCGTTTCGCAGGCGAATCCAAAGTGGGAGCCGGGCAAACATCCGGCCACGCGTACGTTTCAGGCCTTTCGTATTCAGGTGAATCACGAGTTCGAGGAAATCCGGGCCGCCTTGGCCGGCAGCCTCATTGCATTGGCGCCGCACGGGCGGTTGTGCGCCATCAGTTTTCATTCGCTCGAAGACAACATCGTCAAACGTTTCATGCAGGAGCAGTCGCAGGAAGATCCCGTGTACGCCGGCTTGCCCGACGTGCCTGCGCACGCCCGTCCGAAACTGCGCCGGATCGGCAAGCCGATTCATTCGAGCGAAGCAGAAGTCGCCGCCAACCCTCGCTCGCGTAGCGCGGTGATGCGAGTGGCGGAAAGGGTGGCCCCATGAGCGCCCGCGTCGCCATGCCGGTGTTGGGAGCGATGCTGCTCGGCGCCGCCATTGCCGTCGTGTGGAGCAAGCACGAGGCGCGCAGCTCGTTCATCGAGTTGCAGCGCCTGCATGCCGAGCGCGACCGGCTCGATATCGAATGGGGCCAGCTGAAGCTGGAACAGAGCGCATTTGCGATGCACGGGCGGGTCGAGCAGACCGCGCGCGTCAGTTTGCAGATGGTCGTGCCACGGCCCGATGAAGTGCGGATCGTGAAGCCATGATCCGTCGCGACGAAGGCAAACATTTCTCACCGGAGCAGTATCGCGGGCGACTGCGGTTCGTGCTCGTCATGCTGGTGCTGATCGCCACCGGCCTGGTCGCGCGCGCGGTCGATCTGCAAGTGCTCGATGAAGGCTTCCTGGAAAGCCAGGGCGACGCGCGTTACACCCGCATCGCCAAGCTGACCGCGAATCGCGGCGGCATCTATGACCGCAACGGCGAGCCGTTGGCGGCGAGCATGCCGGTCGACACCGTCTGGGCTTCCCCGCCCGAAGTGATGAAGGCTGCGGATCAGATCCCGCGCCTGGCGGAAGCCCTGAATCGCGACAAGCGGTGGCTGACGCAGCTCATCACCAGCAACCTGGATCGCGAGTTCGTTTATCTGGTGCGCCACATGCGCCCGAGCGACGCCGCGCAGGTCAAGGAACTGAAGATTCCCGGCGTGTACCTGCAGCGTGAATATCAGCGCTTCTATCCGGCCGGCGAAGTGACGGGTCATCTGCTCGGCTTCACCAAGAAGTACGACGACATCGGCCAGGAAGGACTGGAGCTGGAGTACGACCGCTGGCTCGGCGCGGAAGCCGGCGCCAAGCGCGTCATTCAGGATCGCCTCGGCCGCACGGTGGAAGACGTCGAGAGCATCCGCGCGCCGCATCCCGGTGGCGATCTCATTACCAGTATCGATCTGCGCATCCAGTACCTGGCGTATCGCGAATTGAAGGCAGCGGTTCAGGAACACGGCGCCAAGGCTGGCACGGTCATCGTGCTGGACATCGAGACCGGCGAAGTGCTGGCCATGGTGAACCAGCCGGCCTACAACCCGAACGATCGTGATCAGGTTGCGCCCTCGCGTTATCGCAACCGCGCTGCCACCGACATCTTCGAGCCGGGTTCGAGCATCAAGCCGTTCATTGCCGCCGCCGGTGTCGCCACCGGGCGTTATCACGGCAACACCATCATCGACACTTCGCCGGGTTTCGTGCAGGTGGGCATCAAGCGAATTCCGGATCGTCACAACCTCGGCCCGGTCACGCTGACGACGGTGCTGGAGAAGTCGAGCAACGTCGGCATGACCAAGATGGCGATGACTCTGCAGCCCAAGTCCATGTACGACACGCTGAGTGCGTTCGGCTTCGGCCAGGTGACCGGCAGCGGCTTCCCCGGCGAGTCGGCTGGCCTGCTCAACGATTACTCGCACTGGCGCAAGATCGGTCAGGCGACCATCTCTTATGGCTACGGCCTGTCGGTGACGCCGCTGCAGTTGACGCGCGCTTACGCGACGCTCGGCGCCTATGGCGTGAAGCGGCCTGTGACATTGCGCAAAGTCGAAGAGCCGGTGCCGGGCGAGCAAGTCATCGATCCGCGCGTCGCCAAAGAATTGCTGGAGATGATGGAGAGCGTCGTTTCGAGCGGCGGAGGCAATCGTGCGTCGCTGATGGGCTATCGCGTGGCGGGCAAGACCGGCACGGCGTGGACCGCGGACGGCGGCGCCTACTCTCAGGAGCGTTACAAAGCCTCGTTCGGCGGCGTCGTGCCCGCCAGTCACCCGCGACTTGCGGCGCTGGTCGTCATCGACGAGCCGAGCGGCAAGAAGTATTACGGCGGCGACGTGGCCGCTCCCGTGTTCGCCAATGTCATGGCGGGCGCGTTGCGTTTGATGGGTGTGCCGCCGGACGGCTTGGATCGACTGCCTGCCACGACGCTGGTGCAGGCCAACCCATGAGGAATGCCTCTGCAACGATCCATATGAAAGCGCCAGCCGACCACGTGCGTACCAGGAATCTGCGGGAGCTGCTCGCGGACAGCGGCGTGTCGTCCGTCGATTCCGTGCCAGCCGATCTGGAAATCACGGATCTCACGCTCGACAGTCGAGCTGTGACGCCGGGTGCTGCGTTCGTTGCGCTTCCCGGAACGTGTACTCATGGCATCGGCTTCGCCGCACAGGCGGTGAATGCGGGTGCTGCCGCCGTGCTGTGGGAGCCGGTGGATGGCGTGGTTCCTCCGCGTCTGCCCGAGGATGTTCCCTTGATCGGCATTCCCAGGCTCACCGCCTGGCTGGGCGCCATCGCGGATTGGTTCTTCGATGCGCCCTCGACCAGCGTGCGTGTCATCGGCGTCACCGGCACCAACGGAAAAACGACTACGGCGCACGTCATCGCCGCTGCCTTGGAGCAGTTGAATGTGACTGCCGCCTACGCCGGCACGCTCGGCTATGGCCGCGTCGGCGCCTTGCATTCAGGATCGCTGACGACGCCCGATGCCATCACCGTTCACCGGCAGATCGCTGAACTCCGCGATGAAGGCGTGCGTTGCCTGGGCATGGAAGTTTCCTCGCATGCGCTCGATCAGCATCGCGTCGGCAGCGTGCGATTCGACACTGCGATCTTCACCAACCTCACGCGCGACCATCTCGATTATCACGGCACGTTCGCAGAGTACGGCGAAGCCAAGGCGCATCTGTTCCGCTGGCCGTGCCTGCGATATTCCATCGTGAATGTGGACGATGCGTTCGGTCGAGAGATCGCGACCCGAGTGGCGCACACCTGCCTGGTCGTGCTCAGTCGCGCCGGCGAGATCGAGTTGGATCCGCGCTGGCGCAGCGAGCAGGGCGAAGTGAAGCAGTTGTTCGCTCGCCGGGTGACCGCCGCGCCGAACGGCTTGGATATCGAATTCGATGGCAGCTGGGGCGCGGCGACACTGCGTTCAAGCTTCGTCGGCGACTTCAACGTCGAGAATCTGCTGGCGGTGCTCGCCACCTTGCTGACCAGCGGCGTGTCGATACAGGACGCGATCGGTGCGCTCGAGAAGTGCGCTCCGCCGCCGGGTCGCATGGAAACGATCACTGCGCCTGGTCGCCCGCTCGTCATCGTCGACTACGCGCACACGCCGGACGCGTTGGAAAAGGCATTGCTTGCTGTGCGCAAGCATCGCACCGGCAACCTGGCTTGTGTGTTCGGCTGCGGCGGCGACCGTGACGCGGGCAAGCGTCCTTTGATGGGTGCGATCGCCGAGCGTCTCGCGGATCGCATCATCATCACCGACGACAATCCGCGCACCGAGGACGGTGACGCGATCGTCGCCGACATTCTCAAAGGATTGACTCGTCCCGAAGCCGCGACAGTCGAACGCGACCGCTCGGCGGCCATTCGTCGCGCAGTCGAGCAGAGTGCGGCCACCGATGTGGTCCTGATCGCGGGTAAAGGGCACGAGGACTATCAGATCGTGGGCGCCGAACGACGCTCGTTCAGTGACCACGAGCAGGCGCTGCGAGCGCTTGGGGGGCAGTCATGATTGCCTGGAAGCCGAGTGAGATCGTGAAGTATGCGCAGGGCCGCCTGGTCGGCGCCGATCGTGCATTCACCAGCGTCTCCACCGACACGCGCACGCTCGAGCCGGGTGCGTTGTTCGTTGCATTGAGCGGTCCATCGTTCGACGGTCACGATTTCGTCACGACCGCAGCTCAGAACGGCGCGGCCGCTGCGCTGGTCGCAAGACAGCTGCCGGTCGACATCCCGCAGATCGTCGTCGCCGATCCATTGGCGGCGTTGTCCACGTTCGCGCGCGAATGGCGGCGTCAGTTCCCGATTCCCGTGGTCGGCGTGACCGGCAGCAATGGCAAGACGACGACCAAGGAGCTGATCGGCTCGATCCTCTCGCAGCGTGGTCCGACGCTCGTGACCAAAGGCAACCTGAACAATCACATTGGAGTGCCGCTGACGCTGCTCGAGCTGACGAAGGAGCATCGGTACGCGGTCATCGAGATGGGCGCGAATCATCTCGCCGAAATCGCGCATCTGGCGAGCATTTCCGAGCCGACCGTCGGCGTCGTGACGAACGCTGGCGCCGCGCATCTGGAAGGCTTCGGCAGCCTGCAGGGCGTAGCGGACGGCAAGGGCGAAATGTTTCAGGCCCTGCCATTCGAAGGCGTCGCCGTCATCAATGCCGACGACAAGTACGCGGGTCAGTGGCGCGATACGAGCGCCGCCGATCGCATTCTCACGTTCGGTTTCGAGCAGCCGGCCGACTTCATGGCGCACAAGGTTCGTGAGATCAACGCGCCCTCCGGCTTTCGCATCGACTTCGATCTGGTGACACCGGATGGAACGATCGCGGCGACCATCCCGCTCGCCGGTCTTCACAACCTGCGCAACGCGCTCGGCGCGGCCGCAGCGGCTTGCGCCGCCGGTACGCCGATCGAGCAGATCGTGGAAGGTCTTGCGGCGATGAAGGCAGTGGCCGGTCGGCTCGAATTGAAGCCAGCCATCAACGGCGCGTTCATCGTCGACGATTCCTATAACGCCAACCCGAGCTCGCTCAAGGCAGGCATCGATGCGATGCGCAGCTTCGCGGGCGCGCGCTGGCTGGTGTTGGGCGAAATGAAAGAACTGGGTGACGCGAGCGATGAGCTGCATGCCGAAGTCGGCCGCTATGCGCGGCAGGCCGGCATCGAGCGGTTGCTCGCCATGGGCGAAGGCTCGCGCTTCTCGGTGGAAGCGTTCGGTCGCGGCGCTCAATGGTTTGCAGATATCGATGCATTGATTCGCGATGCCAGCTCGTCCCTGTCGAGCGGGGTCGCCGTACTCATCAAAGGGTCGCGTGCGAATCGGTTGGAACGCGTGTCGGCGGCGTTGTCCGCGACGCCGCCCGGCAGCACCGACGGTCATCATTAAGAGAACAACCACTTAAATGCTGCTGTACTTCACCAAACAGCTCGCACTACTGGAAGGCGCGTTTCGCGTTTTCCAGTACCTGACGCTGCGCGCGATTCTGGCCGCGCTCACGGCGCTGGTGATCTCGTTCCTGATCGGCCCGTGGATGATTCAGAAGCTGTCGTTGAACCAGATCGGTCAGCGCGTGCGTGACGACGGCCCGAAGTCGCATTTGCCCAAGGCCGGTACGCCGACCATGGGCGGTCTGCTGATCCTGGTCGCGATCACGTTCAGCACGCTGTTGTGGGCGGATCTGAGCAACCGTTTCGTGTGGATCACGCTGCTGGTGACGCTGGCGTTCGGCCTGATCGGCTTTTGGGACGACTATCTGAAGCTCGTGATCGGCAACAGTCGCGGTCTGATCGCGCGCTATAAATATTTCTGGCAGTCGGTCGCCGGTCTGGGCTGCGCGATCGCCTTGTACATGACTGCCAAGTCGCCAGCCGAGACGGCGTTGTATGTGCCGCTGTTCAAGCAGGTGATGATCCCGCTCGGCGTCTGGTACGTCGCGCTCGCTTATTTCGTCGTGGTCGGCACCAGCAACGCGGTGAATCTCACCGACGGTCTGGACGGTCTGGCCATCATGCCGGCGGTTCTGGTGGGTGGAGCATTGGGGGTGTTCGCCTATGCGACAGGCAATGCAGTGTTCTCGGGCTATCTCGGCATTCCTTTCATCGAGGGCACCGGTGAAATACTGGTGTTCTGCGCGGCGCTGGTCGGCGCAGGTCTCGGTTTTCTCTGGTTCAACACCTATCCCGCGCAAGTGTTCATGGGCGACATTGGCGCCCTCGCGATCGGTGCGGCACTAGGCATCGTCGCCGTCATCGTGCGACAGGAAATCGTCCTGTTCATCATGGGCGGCGTGTTCGTGATGGAAACGGTGTCGGTGATGCTGCAGGTGGCCTCGTTCAAGCTCACCGGCAAGCGCATCTTCCGCATGGCGCCGATCCATCATCACTTCGAGTTGAAGGGCTGGGCCGAGCCCAAGGTCATCGTGCGCTTCTGGATCATTTCCGTGATCCTGGTGCTGATTGGACTTGCGACGTTGAAGGTGCGCTGACGCAATGACGCCGCACGATCCCATCCAGCGCCCCGACCCTCGCCTGCCGCCGCAACCGGCGGGTGGGCGCTCGGTCGTCGTCGGCTTGGGCCGAACGGGGCTGTCGTGCGCGCGATATTTGCAGTCTCGCGGTTTGAATTTCGCCGTCACCGACAGTCGCGCGTCGCCTCCGGAATCCTCGACGCTGGAGAAGCTCGCGCCGGAAGCGGAAGTGCGCTTCGGAGGCTTCGATGAAGCGTTGCTCGACGGCGCGTCGCAAGTCGTGGCGTCGCCGGGCGTGTCGCTGAAAGAACCATTCTTGATCAGCGCCGCCGTACGTGGCATTCCGATCATCGGCGACATCGAGTTGTTCGTGCGCGAGGCCAAGGCGCCGATCGCCGCGATCACCGGTACGAATGGCAAGAGCACGGTCACGACGCTCGTTGCCCTCATGGCGAACGCGGCGGGTCGGCGGGCTGTTGCGGGTGGCAATCTGGGCCGGCCGGCGCTCGAATTGCTCGATGATCCGGCGCCCGAGTTGTACGTCCTCGAGCTGTCGAGCTTTCAACTGGAGACGACCTTGTCGCTCCGGGCCGCGGCCGCTGCGGTGTTGAACGTGACGCCGGATCACATGGATCGTTACACGACGATCGAAGAATACGCCGCCGCGAAAGATCGCATCTTCCAGCGCGCTCAGGCCGCTATCGTGAATATGGACGACAGCGCAGTTCGCGCCATGCACTACCGGTCGTCGCGTGTGTCCGGCTTCAGCCTGCATGCCGATCCTGCCGCTGACTACTTCATTCATCAGCAAGGCGATGACGTGATCCTCATGCAGCGCCGCGAACGAATGATCGCGATGTCCGAGCTGAAGATCAGCGGCCTGCACAACGCGGCCAACGCGCTTGCGTCGATCGCGATGTGTGATGCGCTCGATTTGTCTCGTCCCGCTTGTCTGCAGGCACTGCGTGAGTTCCCTGGTTTGCC
>Ga0233377_1001165_pt1 | contig 10235 bp, 8 predicted proteins | sample ElkDunMinimDraft_6_FD_191540 | JGI IMG/M metagenome (GOLD analysis project Ga0233377, IMG submission 191540) | Fecal eukaryotic communites from dung pellets of Tule Elk in California, USA - Elk Dung E36 | ecosystem: Host-associated > Mammals > Digestive system > Large intestine > Fecal | place...
AAGAGCTACGCGGAGGCGTACGAGCGCGCACGCGAGCTGCTCGGTCGCGTGGGACTCGACGCGCGCTGGGATGCTCATCCGGGCGAGCTCTCGGGGGGACAGCTCCGGCGCATCGCGCTCGCGCGCGCGCTCGTGAACCGCCCTCTCGTCCTCCTTGCCGACGAGCCTACCAATGACCTCGACGAGCAAGCCGAACGCGAGGTCATCGGGACCATCTGCGCGCTTCGGAGGGCCTACGCCGCCACGCTCGTCGTGGTCACGCACGACGCCGCGCTGGCGCGGCTCGCCGATCGCGTCATCCAGATGTCGAGCGGCCGAGTGCTCGTGTCATCGCCGGCGCCGTGTGGGGATGCCGGCAAGGAGGAACAAGACCTTGCGCTCGCCGCTCGACGTCTCGACCTCGCCGCGGCATCCGCCGAGGCGGAGCTGGCGTTCGAGCCCGCTCCTCCCGCGCTGGTCCCCGCCGCGCCCACCGTCGCCGGGGAGGGTCTCGGCCGATTCCTCGTCGGCTTCGTCGGCTGGGCCCTCGCCATCGCGTGCGTGCTCCTCGCGATCAACTTCGGCGCGGCCCGCCTGCAGCGGAGGACGATCGACGAAAGAGCGGCGCGAAAGAAGGTGGCAGAACAGCTCGCGCTGCAGTCCCTCCGCGCCGACATCGACGACGTGGAGACGCAGCCCGACGGGAGCCACGTGGTGCGTGTCTACCTGCAGACGTTCACGCCAGAGCGGCCGTTTTACGTCCTCGGGCCTTCGCTCCGCGCGTTCGTCCAGATCGATCAGGCGTGGCAGCCGCTGCCGACGACCGAGAGCGAACGCTCACCGAACGCGCTTCAGCTCGTCACGAGCAAGCACGTCTTCACGATGTCGCTCCGCGCCGATGTCGCGCGCTTCGACGAGCTCGTCAAAGGCTACATGCACGTTCGGATCCGTAACGTCATGATCGTCGGGGAGCACGCCGATGGCTCGGGCGACCTCTTCTCGCGCACCGACGACTATTACATCTATCTCAGGCCTCCGAACGTCACCGACGACGAGATCCGCCAGCGCAACGGATGGAAGGCGGGTGCGGTCGTTCCGCGCTGGATTGCGATGCCGGCGCACTGACGCACACGCGCTACTCGTTCGACGCGCCGTCCGACCCGCCGTCCATCGCCGGCGCGCTCGGCTCGGGCCCGAGCTCGGCAGGCGCCGGAGGCGCAGGCGTCGTCGTCAGCCGTCGCAACAGGCGCTTGGCCCCGAGGGCACCGACCGCGCCGACGGCGAAGACGACCGGGGCGGCGGCACCCCCCGTCAGCGCGACCATCCCGGCGGCGAGAAGCACCCCGGCTCCGGTGGAGGCCGCGCCGGTCACGGCCTCCTTGGCGACGTGCAACGCCGCGCTCCTTCGATCGACTCCGCGGTCACGGACCGCGACGACGGCCTCGAGGCTGGCGATCGTGCCGTCGATCACGAACCCGAACCCTCCCGCTCGGCCTGCGCCCTTGAGCAGCTCCTTCACAGCGGCCCGGACGGCGATCGGACCAGTGGCGGACGCAACTTCGGCGGCCGTCGCGAGCAGGTTCGGCATCTTCGCCATCGTCGCTGGCCCGAGAACTCGACCCGCGGCGTAGCCGAGCGCGTTCTCGGCTCCGCGCTCGGCCGCGCTCCGGAGTAGAGCCTTCGTCCCCTCACTGAGGAGCACGTTGCCGCCGCCTTCGAACAACGTCACCGACGAGCCGATCACATGCGCGGCGCGCCCACCCGCGATCAACGCGCCGACCATGTCGCCCACATTTCGTGGGTCGGAGATGGCATCCGTCCTCGTGACAGCTTCGACGACGGTCCCCATCTTCTCGTAATCGCTCGGGTCCATATACGTTTCGTAGCCATCAGCGCTCGCGTGCGCGAGCCCCTCCGTGCTCGCGCGCAGGGCCGCACCGAGATGCCGCTCACACCGAGATGCGCGCGGCATCGTGGCCGGTGTCGTTCGAGTTCCTCGCGGTAGATCCGAGCTCCGAACATGCGCGCATGACGACCATTGCAATGCGAGGACTCACCGCGGGCGGTGCAGCATCGAGGTGGCGGCCGCGTGGACCCGACAGATGAACGCCGCGACAGCGATGTGAGTGTGCATGTCGTCAGCGCGCGTCGAACGACCGCCGATCCTGAGGGCGCGCGTGCGGTGATTCGCTGGAGAGAGACGAGCGCCCAGGACTATCGCCCGCCCCTCGAGTAGCTCGACGCGGAGTTCGAGACCATGCACCTGGCCGCGCCCACGGGAGTGTCACTGTGGGGTCGCGCCGCGCGAAGCCGAGCGTCGGGGACGCTCGAGCCGTCACAGCCGCGCGAATGTCGCGGCGTCCCGGGCACAGCGACATCGGAGGTCGGGCATATGGCATGCACCAAAGCCGCCCCACATCCACCGGAGGGCGATCATGGGAAATCTCGCCGACGTCGCGAACGCCGCGAACCCGCTCAGGCGTTTCATGAGGGCCGTGGAGACGGCCGGGTTGCTCGATGATCTGAAGAACAAGGGGCCGTTCACGATCTTTGCACCGACGGACGAGGCCTTCGCGCAGATAGACTCAGCAAAGCTCGACGCGCTCTTCGATGACCCGAAGCGGATGCGCGAGGTGCTCGACAATCACATCGTCGCGGCGAAGCTATCGTCACGTGACATGGGCTCAGAGCGTGAAGAGAAGAGCGTCGGTGGCGAGTCGCTGCACATCGTCCCGCACGGGGGTATCGCAGGGCTCGAGGTCAACCATGCTCATATCGTCATTCCGGATCTGAAGGCCGACAACGGCATCGTTCACGCGATCGACGAAGTGCTCTTCACAGGCTCGAAGGCCGCCTGAGCTCGGAGCTCGGGCGGTCGCGAAGTCCCAGGTATGGGGTAGGGAAAGACGCAGAGCGGAGGCTCGACGACGAGGCCACCAGCAGGCGCCCCCCGAAGATGGCGTTCGCTCGAAGCGATCGGCATCTCCTTCAGGAGCAGCTCCCGCCGAGCCTCCGTTCTGCGTGCAGGATCTCGGCTCTACTCGGGGGTATTGCTGACCTCCTCTTCCTGCTGCTCCGGCGAGAAGTCGACGGCGGGAGCGAAGCCGAGGCCGCCCCAACCGAGGCCGCCCCAGCCGAGGCCTTCCACGCCGATGCCACCCCAACCGAAGCCTTCCACGCCAATGCCTCCCCAACCGAGGCCACCCCAGCCGAGGCCGCCTATGCCGGCGCCGCCCCAACCGAAGCCACCCCAGCCTTCGGCCGTCACCGCCGAGGACGTCTCTCCGGTCTGCTCCGCGGGTTGTTCCGTCGCTGCTGCTGTGGGCTGGGGATCCGTAGCGACGTCCTCCTCGGTCGCAGCTGCGCAGCCACCCATCGCGAGAGCCGATGCGAAGCCAAGTACGATTGCCGAAAATCGAAATCGGGTACTCATGGTCAGTGCCCTCCTTGCGCGAGGTCTCTGCACTCGCAGCGCCACGCACGAGCGAGACGGGTGAGACACATCCGTGTCCACGGACGAGCACGCCTTCGAGCGCCTCCGGCGGCCCGAAACCCGGCAGGGAGCGAGAAGCGAACACATTCCCGCGTGAGCGCGTTCTCGAACGCTCGGCCGAGCGGTTCAACCCTGTCTGTTCCGTCCCGATTGCCCCGCACAAGTGAGCCGATGACTCGTTCACGATGAACGCTCGAACACGGCCTTCGCCCCGTCGAAGCCACCGCGACAGACGACGGACGCCCCGCGACGGACCACGCACGACGGACGAGATGATGTCGAACTGGACCGCTCGGCTCCCTGGCCTCCCCGCGAAACTGGACCTCTCGGCCTCCCCGCGAAGCCGGACCTCTCGCTCTCGCGAAACTGGACCTCTCGCTCTCCGTTGGAGATCACGAAGGCGCTGCTTCTGACGGCGAGCGCGGCCTTCGCAGCGAGCTCCTCCCCCCGACGACAGCTCACTTCTTACTTCTCACTTCTCACTTCTCACCTCGCACTCCTCACTTCGTGCGCCGGAGTTGGTTCATGGCCCCGCCATGCATGCTCGGCGCGCAGCGTGATCGTGATCGACAGCGATCGACGGCCTCGCCGTGGCGAACGGTGCCGTGGCGTGCCGCTCCTCGATGGCCTCTTGAAGCGTTAGATGACTCGAAGTTGATGTACAGACCATCGAGCCGTGCGCATGCTGGCGCGGGGTCTCGGGAGGGAACAATGCGAAGGCACGGCCGCAACCACAGTGGAGTCATCGAGCCTGTCTATGCGAGGCGCCTGGCGCTGCAACCAATCCCAGCGCTGCGATTGCCGGAGGGGGAGACCTCACCGGAAGCCGTCTATCGCTTCATCCATGACGAGCTCATGCTCGATGGCAGCTCGCGGCTGAATCTGGCGACGTTCGTGACGACGTGGATGGAGCCCGAAGCCGACAAGTTGATGGCCGAGACCTTCGACAAGAACTTGATCGACAAGGACGAGTACCCGCGGACGGCGGAGATCGAGCTTCGCTGCGTGTCGATCGTGGCCGCCCTGTTCCATGCCGAAGGCCTCTCGGAGACCGACCCCACGCGGGCCACGGGCGTGTCGACCGTCGGCTCGAGCGAGGCGGTCATGCTCGGCGGCCTCGCATTGAAGTGGCGCTGGCGAGCGGCGCGCAAGGCCGCAGGGAGGGACAGCTCCAGGCCGAACCTCGTGATGGGCAGCAACGTCCAGGTCGTCTGGGAGAAGTTCTGCAGGTACTTCGACGTCGAGCCGAAGTACCTGCCGATGGAGCCGGGTCGGTATGTCATCACCCCGGAGCAGGTCCGGGAGGCCGTCGACGAGAACACGATAGGCGTGGTCGCGATCCTCGGCACCACCTACAGCGGCGAGTTCGAGCCGGTCGCCGAGATCGCGTCCACCCTCGACGACCTGGCAGCGGCGGGGGGGCCGGACGTGCCGATCCATGTCGACGCAGCGAGCGGGGGGTTCGTTGCGCCGTTTCTACATCCAGACTTGCAATGGGACTTCAGGATCGCTCGCGTCGCTTCGATCAACGTGAGCGGTCACAAGTTTGGGCTGTCCTATCCTGGAATCGGATTCGTCGTCTGGCGCGCTCCGGAGTTTCTTCCCGAAGGGCTGGTGTTCCGGGTCGATTACCTGGGAGGCGACATGCCCACGTTTACCCTGAATTTCTCGCGGCCGGGGAGTCAGGTCGTTGCTCAATATTACAATTTCCTGCGACTGGGGCGAGCGGGATACCGGTCCGTCATGAGCGCATTGCGAAACACCGCGCTCGAGGTGAGCGCCCGGCTGGCCAAGATCGAACACCTGCGGGTCATTACCGACGGTAGCGATATCCCGGTTCTGACATTCGAGGTCACCGGGGAACCGGGCTTCACTGTATTCGACATCTCCCACGAGCTGCGCGCGAGGGGATGGCAGGTGCCGGCCTACCCGATGCCGCAGGGAGCAGAGGACGTCGCCGTCCTCCGGATCGTCGTCCGTGAGGGGTTCAGCGCCGACCTCGGCACCATCCTCTGCGACGACATCGAGAAGGTCTGCGCGTGGCTGAAGTCGCGCGGCGGAGGGAGCTCGAACGAGCGCCACTTCGCGCACTGAAGCCTCGCCGGCTCTGGTGGCGTGAACGTCGTCGTCCCTGCGGCGCGCGAGGAGCGGCGCAGTCGGCGGCGGTCAGGCGGCAGCGGCGCGAACGGCGTCCTCGAGCACGGAGAGGGCGTCAGCGAGGAGGTCGTCGGAGATCACGAGCGGAGGCAGGAGCCGGATCACGTTGCCGTACGTCCCGCACGGAAGGACGATCACCCCGGCTCTCAGCACGGAATCGACGATGGCCCGGGTTGCTGCAGGATTCGGGACGCGGCCTCCCGGCTCGACGAGCTCGACCGCCACCATCGCGCCGCGGCCGCGGACGTCCCCGACGATCCCCACGTCGCCCGAGAGCGCTTGCAGGCGCCCGGATATCGCTTTGCCGATCGCTTGCGCACGGCTGCACGCGTCGAGCTCGGTCAGCTGGTCGAGCGTCGCCAGCGCCGCGGCGCAAGCGACGGGGTTCCCGCCGAAGGTGCCCCCGAGCCCGCCGGCATGGACGGCGTCCATCAGCTCGGTCCGCCCGGTCACGGCGGACAGCGGCATCCCGTCGGCGAGCGCCTTTGCGGTCGTGACCAGATCGGGGACGATCCCCTCGTGCTCGCTGGCGAACCAAGCGCCGGTGCGGCAGAGGCCCGTCTGGATCTCGTCCGCGATGAAGACGACGCCGTTGTCGCGGGCCCAGCGGCTGAGCGCGGGAAGGAAGCCCTCCGCGGGGACGATGAATCCGCCCTCCCCATGGATCGGCTCGACCAACAGGGCAGCCAGATTGCTCGCGCCGATCTGCTTCTCGATGAGCGAGATCGCGCGCTCGGCCGCCTGGTCGCCCGTGATGGCCGAGCCGTCGGCGTTCCGGCCCTCTCGGAAGGGGTAGGAGGTCGGGACGCGGTAGATCTCCGGGGCAAACGGCCCGAAGCCGCTCTTGTACGGCATCGACTTCGCGGTCAGCGCCATCGCGAGGTTGGTCCGGCCGTGGTACGCGTGGTCGAGCGCCGCCACGGCGCTGCGCCCGGTCGCACGCCGCGCGATCTTGACGGCGTTCTCGACGGCCTCGGCGCCGCTGTTGAAGAGAACCGTTCGCTTGTCGTGATCGCCTGGCGTGATCGCATGGAGCCGCTCTGCCACGGCGACGTATGACTCGTACGGCGCCACCATGAAGCAGGTGTGGATGAAACGCGTGACCTGCTGCTGAACGGCGGAGACGACGGCGGGATTCGAGGCCCCGACGGCGGTGACGGCGATGCCGGAGCCGAGGTCGATGAACGAGTTGCCATCGACATCCACGACCACGGCACCGTCGGCGTCGGCGACGAACACCGGCATGAGCGATTGGACGCCGGCGCCTACGGAAGCGCGACGCCGCTCCGCGAGCGCCGCTGACCTGGCGCCTGGAAGCTCGGTGACGAGGCGCCGTTGCTGCGGAAGCCGAAACTCGGTCGTGGTCATGGGGCGTCACCTTGATCCAGGTCTGCTCGCCGACGCGTCATTCGGGCCAGGCATGCGCCTGGGCTGCGGCGGAAGTTTCGTCGAGGTCGCGAAGGGAAAGCGGGCGGGCGGGCGGCTGGTCGAGGATCATTCTTCGGGAGACCTCGAGGTCACCGCTGACGTGCAAGAGCTCGCCCGATTGCAGTGGACTCCACCCCGGGTCCTCGTCCATCTGCTCGCTCGCGACGATCACCGAGGAGTGGTGCGCGAGGTGCGCCGAGCGGACGCGGATCGTGCTCGCGCCGCTGGCGTGATGCAGCTGACGCTTTCCGCTCGTGCCGCCGGCCTGTCGTTCGAGGAAGAGCAGGTGGTGGGTCGAGGGGTAGCGCAGCGCCCACAGCTCTTTCGGCGACGTGAGGACGAAGTTGAGCGAGAGCAGTGGCAGGTTCGAGGCGATCCACTGCGTCGCTGCGACGACGCCAGCCGTGACGTCTCCTGCGTGCTCGTCGATGTACTTCGTGATCAGCGCGAAGAACCGCTCCGAGTCTGTATCGCCGACGACCAGGTCCCGGTAGGCGCCAAGCTGGGCATCGAGCGCGACGAGGTCCTCGATGACACCGTTGTGCGCGAACATGCGGCCCTTCTGCAAGAAGGGGTGCGTGTTCTTCGATTGCTTGTCGCCGGTCGTGGCGAAGCGGACGTGCGCGACGAACGTGCTCGACTCCCGGCTCTTCGCCTCCACCGCGAACTGTGCGTCCTCGTACGCGGCGAGAGGCTGCTTCTCGACCCTGGGCTCGCCGCCCTCGGTGAACGTCCCGAGGCCCGTGCCGTCGGGCATTCTCCGGCTCTGCTCGGCGAGGCTGTCGGGAGCGTCCATCAACCAGAACGTTGCGTGGACGCGACGAGGAGCCGCGGAGAGCCCGAACAAGCGACACATCAGCCAACCCTCCTTGCCACCGACGCTATCGACGCCATCGGCATTCGAGGTGCCATTGCCGACTCGGCCGGGACGAGGCAGCGCACGGCCACGGATACCCTCGCTGGGATCAGTTCTGCGCTCCGGAACACCGAGCGTCGCAAGAATGCCGCGATGGTGTGCGCTCGGTACATGGGGCTCTCCACGCTCGAGGCCTAGCTCGACGTCGCTGTAGCTACGAAAGCCATCGTCACCATCGACGGGCAGTAGCTCGAGATGCGTTCGATGCAGCCGACGTTCCGGAGTCGTAGCACCAGCACGACGCGCGGGTGCCCTTCTTGCTCTGGATTGCTGCCTGCCAATGCGAAGGACGACCATGTCCAATGGAGAGCTCGTCGCGTCTCGCATGTGTCATCGCCGCGAAAGGTCGCGTTGCGCGCGGATGCATGATCGAGAGCGGTGAGCTGCCTGGAGAGAAGGAGGACGTCATCACGTCGGAGGTTCCACTCCACGGAGGCGGCGTTCACATGGACTTCGGAAGAAACGAAGGAGGTCGATCGATGACAACGCTCGAGCGATATGCCCTCGCAGCCCTCGGGCTCGGGGCGCTCGGATACATCACGGGCTGTTCAGGTCGCCTCGTCGACGCCGACTCGGCAGGTGACGAGACGGCGCTCGGGGCGCTTGCCTGGGCCGAGACCGCCGAAGAGGACGAGGAGGAAGACTCCGACGACTCCGACGACTCGGAGGGGAGCCGGCGGGCGCGCGGCAACACGATGAACGTGAACATCAGCGTGAACGTCGACTCCCACGGCGACGCTGACGCCGACGCCGCCGCGGATGCGGATGCGGATGCGGATGCGGATGCAGCGGCGCCGGAGTCCCGAAAGCCAGAGGGCCGCCGTCCGCATCGACGACCACACCATCGGCCCCCCGCCGGCGAGCACGAGCGACCTTCCGGCGATGAGGCTTCCGGCGATGAGGCTTCCGGCGATGAGGCTTCCGGCGATGAGGAGCAGACCAAGCCGCCGTCGAGCGCAGCGCAGCACGACGAAGGAGCGAGCGGCGGCTGAAGAGGCGCGTTCCGAACGAGCAGACACGGGCGTCGAGCACCACTTCTTCGGCGCAGACGCTTCTGACGGTACGTCTTCCGTGACGTCGCTCGGCGCCATGACGTCGGGCCAGTACTCGCGGCCGCGTGGGCGTCTTGCCCATCGCGGCCGCGGTCGTTCGTCCGCATGGTCAGCGTCGTTCGGGCGCTCCTGCGACCACGAACGTGCCATCCGGGGCGATCTCGACGGAATGTTCCTTCAGGAGACGGCCGACGGCTCGTTTGAAGGCCTTCTTGCTGATCCCGAAGGCGTCGCGGATGTCGTCGGGGCTCGACTTGTCGCCAATCTTGGGCGGATTCGGCCGCGCGAGCTTCGCGAGGATCCGGTCTGCGTCGCCGGCGAGCTCTTCATGGGCGTGACCTCGGAGCGATAGCTCGATCTTTCCGTCCGGCAAGACGTTCGTGACACGGAACCGCGCGGCCTCGCCTCGTGACAGGGAGTGAGGCTCGGCGCGAGGAACGAGGCCGACGAACATGCGCTCGACGATCACGAAGAGCCCGATCTCCGGCTCGAACCGCCAGGCCTCCCCTTCGACCCACTCGTCTTCCCTCCACTCGACGTCCTCGCTGCCCCCGCTCCGGAGCATCTCGCTCACGCGCATCGTGCCGGCCAGCCGTCCGCTGTCGTCCATGTAGAGACCGACCGCATAGCGCGTCCCGACGCGCATGTCGGCGGTCTGCTCCGCGAACGGAACGAGCAGCTCTTTCGCCATTCCCCAGTCCACGAACGCACCGAAACGCGTGAGCTCGGTGACCTCGAGGAACGCGACCTGTCCAAGCTCGAGCTTGGCGGGGCGCGTCGTCGCGATCGGTCGCGCCTCGGAATCGAGGTAGATGAAGACGTCCACCTGATCTCCGACGCGTGCCCCCTCGGGGATCTCGCTGCCGATGAGAAGGACCTCTTCGTCGTCATTCACGGCGAGGAGCGCGCCGGGCGAACCGAATCGACGGATGGTCAGCGTGGCGTGGTGGCCGATCAGCTCGTCGATGGTCATCACCTCGATTCTCGCACGACCGTCGACCCGAGCGAGCGCTTGCGTGCAGCGCCTCTCGGCGGAGCCCGCGACGGCTCAGGTAGCCCCAGCTCCGACCGACGTTCGCTGTGCTAGCTTCACGCCGGGATGAAGTTCGAGGCGCTCGATCGGCGGATGCGCGTGTACGAGACCGCGCATGACCACTGCGTCCTGCCCGGGATGCACATGGTCGCGCGGATCGACGGTCGCATCCGCCGA
>Ga0233377_1001166_pt1 | contig 10234 bp, 7 predicted proteins | sample ElkDunMinimDraft_6_FD_191540 | JGI IMG/M metagenome (GOLD analysis project Ga0233377, IMG submission 191540) | Fecal eukaryotic communites from dung pellets of Tule Elk in California, USA - Elk Dung E36 | ecosystem: Host-associated > Mammals > Digestive system > Large intestine > Fecal | place...
CTAAAACATATAAGCATAAAGGACCTTCAAATCGATCTTATCAAAAACCCTGAAGAATATACATTTTGGTTTAAATTAATATTTCCAAAAATCGTGGACTATAACGTAGACATCAGACACAAGACAATAGACGCAAGACAATAGACATCAGACATAAGACCCTAGAAATTGGACACTAGGCACTAAACTAGATATCAGAAATAAGACATAAGACCCTAGAAATTAAAATACTAGACACCAAACTAGACATAAGACTTTAGACAATAAGATTTTAGACAACTATCTAGGCTCTGTTGTCTGTTGTCTGTTGTCTGTAGTCTATCCCTGTTGTCTATCGTCTACCCCCCTACCACCACTGTGCACTAGGCAAATAGTAATGCGCTGTGTCCTGCACTTCTTGCCAAGGGGCAATACTAAATTTATAAGGCTGATGACTCCCCTTCCAAGGATAGCCAGACTCATATTTTCCCCAGCAAAACTCAACTTTATAAGTATTCCCTTCAGTGCTTGTCAAAGTGCCAAACAATTTTGGCCTTGAAAAACCTGAAACCCCATTCGTGTAAATAACAGCTTTATCAAAAACTACCTTCGCATTTTCCTTGATGGAATCACTCAATTTTATCTCTGGTTCATTTGCCTGTAAACCGGACATATATGATTCCCAACTAACTTGATTTGTATCTGAAATAGCATAGGGATAATCTGTCTTGTCAGGATCTTTGGGCATAAATAATCTAACTGGTCTTTTGATAATAAGTTCTTTCCCAATTACCTCTTTGAAAGGATCCCTTTTACTAATACTGGTAGATTTCGTCTTACATGTTTGGAACAAAGCAAATACGAATAGGAAAAATCCTACCACTACACATATTATAATTATCTTCAACACTTTCTTTGCTGTTATACCCTCCTTAATTCCCATAAATTACTTTTTTTCTGTCAGGCTAACTTCCAACGTTCCATCCTCAGAAACTAGATTAATCGGATAACTTTCTTGTAATATCATCTTCATTGATATTGGATCTGGTTCAAAATTATCACTATTCATTTTATCTGAAGGTTTATGACTGCTACTCATTTCTACACTTTTTGAAATCAACAAACTACCCTCTCCAGCATCTACAATCTTAAACCAGCCAAATCCAGCTCCTTTTCCGATTTTAGTCGCAGAATCTATTTCCGTATATCGTCCAAAATATAAATCCCCGCCTTGCATTGGTTCCATCAACTTTGAACTACTCTCAACAGCATATGGATTAGGTTTTACAGTATCATAAATTAAGTAACCAAACAATCCAATTACAGCTAATAATAAAATATATCCAAAGATCGTAAGCTTAAATTTATAAGGGGCAGGTCTAACTTGCTTCAGACATTCATCAGCATATGATTTCATCTCCGGGCTCCATTTTCTCCGAGAAATAGTCTTCCCAGTAATGGTATCCCAATAAATTGGCGCTGCCTTTTTTGAATACCCTGAATTAATCGCTGTCGCCACATAGTTCCTATAAAAACCTAATACCATGACATTATTTGGATTCACTGGGTTTTGAAGCTGATCTGCAGCAAATGATGCTTCCTCTATTCGTTGTATTCTAATAAACATTATACGCTATTTTAAAATTTTCTTTGAATTCAATTATTGGTTCTCGAATGAAATTATCTAAGAACATTTCTATTTTTTTATTATCTCTATTTGAAATACCAATGACTAAGCTAAATTATTATAGTTATCCCATTTTGGGTCTCCCCTATGATCAGTTTGATAGACCAATCATTCAGCAAATGTTTTGTCGATTTGTTGAAGCAAAACTTTAGCATCCTCAAACGTATAGCAGTAATACAAATGAAAACGTTCCGAATCAAATGTAAGATGCTCACATTACATGTCCCAATAAAGCCTTTGTTGATTTATATAAATCTGATAGATTGAAGCCGTTAAATCCTATTTTACGACTTCTTCTTTTAAGTAATCCAAAAATTGAGATGGTGTTACACCGGTACTCTTTTTAAAAGCCTTACTAAAAATACTGTGGGAAGAGAATCCACTTACTTCAGCTAAGTAAGCTATTTTATATTGCTCAAATTTTGGTTCATTCTTTATTTTTTCAATGATATATCGAATCCTAAGTCCATTGATATAATCATTAAAATTCATCTCTTTATAGGTATTGATTATTTTTGAAAGAGTGATTGTATTGGTTCCTAAATAACTCGCTAAAAAAGCCAAACTCATCTTACTATCTACAAAAAGTTCGCCTTCTTCAAAGTCTTCCAATTTGTCTAAGATCCTGCTCGTCTTCTCATCCATTTCTAGATTCTGAACAATATTATTAGACTCTTGAACAACCCTCTCCTTTTTTATGCTTGATGTTACTTCTTTATTCTTTTTATTACTGTTTATCTGAGCCAAATAATCAGCAATTTTTTGCCGGTTCTTTTTATTCTCTTTAACCTGATAAACCAAAACTATTCCCAATCCCGCAATCAAAACAGCAAGTCCAAATAGAATATATTTCAATAGAAAATTGGTATTTTCTTTTATAGAAATGTCTTTTTGAAGTTTACCAACTTCCAGATTATTAATAAAAGAATTAATGAAATTTGACCTCTTATTATCGTTCAATGCCTCATCCTGTTCCATAAATAATCCAGAATACATTAATGACTTCTCAGTATCACCTAACTTCTTACTTGCCAGATAGGCATAACGATATGATTCAATTTCATACTTTACATAATCAGCAACAAGCATTTGATTATTTATTGCGGATTCACTAAATGTTAAAGATGTTTTGTAATCCCCTAATTGATAATAAATAATTCCTAAATAAACCTTCGCCATATAAGAATCTTCTTGAAAATCCTTATTATTATTTATTCGAATGACCTCTTTAAAATAAGGGATTGCTTGCTCAAATTCCTTCTTGAAAAAATGAAATTTCCCTTTAACTAATATATTATGCACAAAAGTTGAGCTTGTGTCTCCCTTAAAATTAGTATCATAAATCTCATCTACTAATTTCAGGTTTTCATCCGCTTTTTTAAAGTCCTCCTTCATAATATATCCACAGGCCAAATTAACGGCTACTGTAGCAATAGAATTGGAGAGGTATCTTTTTTCATCATCCGGAATTCGCTCCTTTTCAAGTACTTTTAATTCCTTGATAGAATTTTCCATTTCAACATTATAAACATCAAAATTTCCACTCAAATAATAGAAATAGGCATATTCTGCTTTTGCCAAAGCCCTTTCAATTTCATTTGGAAATTCTTTTATAAACTGTTCGGATTTTTCAAAAGCTATCTTGCTACCCTCGTAGTCTGATTTTTTATAATTAACCTCTGCAATTCCTAAATTGGCATAAAATTGATTAATTGGATCGTTCGTTAATTTAGAAATTGAATCTAGTTTTTGAAGGTATTTCAGCGTAATATCCATTTGTCCATTCTCTGCTGTAAGAAAATAATACCATTTGTATAAATCCTTTTCCTCATTCTGGCTAAGTTTCTGGCTCTCTAAATAATCTAGGTAAATGGTCGATCGCGTCTCAAATGCCTTATCAAATAGCTCATCATGAGAGTATTTACTCAAACTATCCAATTGGTTTTGTGCTTTTGTAACAAAACTCGACAGCATTAAGAATACTAAAGCAAAGCAATAAATAAACGAAAAATTATCTCTCATGCACTGATCATCAGTTATTTATTCATAGGAATAGAAATCCATAATTGAATTGATTGCAATGATCTATAAATCCAAAACAATCATTTGCGTAAATATAATTTTTTTTACGAATTTCGATGAACGACCAATACAAATAGATTAGTTTTTTGCGACTTTATTTAGATGTTTTAACATTTAATCTAAATTCCATTTTATCAATGATTATGAACTTTTAATACTCATTACCTTTTTCATGACCATAGGTAATTGTAATAAATCAAAATCATGATCAAATAGCAGATAACGTTTTTCCCATTTACTGGAATATTTATCCTTAAAATCCTTCTGATTCTTAAATTTCTTATATTTCGGAAACTTATTTGAAACAAACTGCATAATATGTTCTGCAGTATTATCTGGTCTGTCTAAACCTACTAAAGGAACCATTCCTAAATTTATAAATCGATAGTCATGATTCCTGGCATATTCAATCAATTTAACAATTAATCCATCCATACAGGCTCCTGGAGCATCCGATACCTTTCGAAATAAATCATAAGTACACTCATCCATTGCATAATCAGGAACAATATTTAAAAAGGCAACAATCCGCCCTGAATTATCCTCAATGCTTATTACATCCAAAGATCGTAACACTTCCATATCAAATAAACCTTGAGAAAAAATCATTTCTTTCCTATTATTTTCAAATAACCATTCATCAGATACAGATTTTAATGCATTCAAAAATTCCTTTGAATGCGGACCAAAATGAATGACTGATTTAAAACCATTCTTTTCTAAAAAATTCAAACCATTTCTTAATGATTTCCGGGATTTGCCTGTCAATGAAAATTGCTGAACTTCCAATATTCCTTCTTGACCTATCAATAATTTCTTCTTTCTTAATCCTTGAAAATTCAATAAACTGTCTTCTGAAACTCTAAAGTAAATACTCTTTAATCCTTTCTTTAAACAGTAATATTCAAACTCACTGATAATCTCTTCTTTATTAGTCCAATGACAAACGGGTTCATCTAGTACAACAGCATATTTATGAGCTACCCGATATGATACAAAACCTGGTGATTGACTGGAAAAATATAGCTCTTTCTCTCTCGACAGTTTGAAATAATCCATAGATGAATTCCCAAACTTATCTAGTAATGACTTAGCTATAGCCTGCTCATCATGGCCACAATTTATTGGAATATGCTTCTTCGGAGTTAATATTGTATAGAAAAATAATAACCAACATCCAATCCCTAATACATTACTTATCTGTAAAAACTCCCTTCCAAAATTCGTCCTAGCCTGCAATTCATCATTTGAAAACAATAGAAAACCCTTCAATGCATAAATAAATGAATCTTCCCAAGTAAAATCAATCCCAAAATGACGTTTATCTATGATATAAAAACTTACTGTTTCAAAAATCAAAACCGCAATAAAGGAAAACAGGAATGTAAAAAGACCTATTCTTACCCAAAATATATTCGCTTGAACCCTATATTCACCCCGATTATAAATCAGAAGACCTAAAGTTATCGCTGAAATAATAGATTCTTCATAATCAAAACCCTTTAAAAGATGCCCCAATAGTGACAAAACACAAAAGATGATAGCAAACCAATATGCTGATCTAAAACCCCTTAATAAATAGGCAGAACTCACCAACAAACCAAATCCTATAATTAAAACTAAAAGCTTTGAAATTGACAATGCTTCCGCTGGAAAATAAAAACGTTCAAGATGAAAGCGATCGGCTATTGGTGGTATTAAAACCGATATAATATTTACTAAACCCAATAAAAAGATCATAACTGCCGGACCGATTCGCGTTATTAACTGCGTTCCTTTTAAAGTAAAAGCTATTAACCCAAGAAATAAGGGCAACCAAAATTCAAATACACGATACAATAAGGTAATACCTATCCCCTCCTCATGTGTATACCCAAATTTCTTAAAAATTAAAAACATCGATAATTCAACCGCGCCCAAACCTCGAAGAAATGGAGAAACAATCATTAATAAGGTCGAAATAATATAGCCAAGTATCGACGCTTCAAAGGACAATGGCAGCCCCAAGGCATACATCGCAATCAAAATATGAAAAACACCACAAAACTCTACTATTGTACTGTAGAACAAGGCTAATAGCAAATATTTTTTATTTACCTCGCTGGAAAATAAATTGGATAACTGACCTATTATTTGTGGAAATTTTGATTCAAACCAATAATATAATCTCGTCCGATATCTAAATGCATAAATGATATAGAATGATAATCCCAAGATCAACCCTAAAATCAATAAGGGCCCTAAAAGATCTCCAAATTCTTTACTCTTCCAGCTTGAATAGATCAATATTGGAATTGCCAATATAAAAACAGAAAATAAAGCAACATAACCATAAAGTATACTGGCCTGGTGAATTTGTGTCTTATTCAAATTCATTTTCCTCAGTTGAGAGGTACTGTAGGCTAATGATGATATTCCTCCTGCTGGCAAAAATACACTCAGAAAATTACGCTTAAGAAAAAGCTCTAGCGCAACTTTTAAACTTATTTTTAAGCTCATGGCCCTAAAACTCGCCACATACATATAGCTTTGAATCAGTACAAAAAACAAAGTCAATAAAGTCCCTACTATAAGCCAAGATATTTTACTATTATTAAGTAATGGCATAATCTGCTGTATTTCCTTCCGTTGATCCCGAAAAAAAACAAATGCAAGTAATATGATTAGTATTCCCAATGATTCCTTCCAATAACGTAATGGCGTTAATCTCCTGAGATAAGTGGTTAGTCCTCCAAGCATAAATTATAAAATGCAAACACAATAATTATTATAAATTTAACTAGTCAGTATTTACAATAGGTTAAAAAATTATAACATTATTATAAATTAATATTAGCCGATTTATAAATCATATTCTTTATCAGCAAATTTTAGACAAACGTTTGCTTTCATATAAAACTTTTAAATCATTCAAACCTTCTCTATCTTCAAGAAATCAAAATACATAACCAAATGATAAAACTAAGAAAATCAATAAATTACAACTCATCTCTTCTGATCTTATTATTCTTAACACTGTCCTGTTCAAAGAAAACTTCCTTGGCAGTGATAAATGATCCAAAGTCTGATACAACCTATTCATTACCTCTGGCAGGCAATGCTTTTATTACCTCTAAAGTAAATGGAGCTACTGAGCAAATTAGTAATGCGGGTTTAGCGAATTGGACGAATGACAAAACTATTATAAGTACCTATATCCGAGTGAATAAAGCTGGAAAGCTAAATTTAGCACTTGATGCAAAAGTCCTTCCAACCGGAAGTAACAGCCAGGTAAAGGTTACGGTAAATGGCAACAGTAAAACTATTGATCTAAATAATCCAGAATTAACAAAATACCCAATCGGAGATTTTTCAGTAGATTCTGGATATGTTAAAATAGATTTACAAGGACTAAAAAAATCCGGAGCTTACTTCGCTGATGTCCCTAGTTTCTCGGTTTCTGGAAATGCTGTAAATAATGGTGTCACTTATAGTAATGACCCCGAGTTCTATTATTGGGCTAGAAGAGGTCCCTCATGTCACCTTGCTTACACCATTCCAACTACTGAAAAAGTAAATTATTATTACTCCGAAATAGAAGTTCCTCAAGGTTCTGATCCGGTTGGATCTTATTTTATGGCTAATGGTTTTGGAGAAGGATACTTTGGATTCCAAGTAAATTCGGATACTGAAAGAAGAGTCTTGTTCTCTGTTTGGAGCCCGTTTTCAACAGATGATCCCAATTCCATTCCAGATGACCAAAAGATTCTTTTGAATAAAAAAGGTGCTGATGTACATACCGGAGAATTTGGAAATGAAGGATCTGGTGGTCAAAGTTATTTGAAATACAATTGGAAAGCAGGAAATACCTATAAATTCTTATTGAAAGGAAAAGCTGACGGAACCGGAAAAACTGACTATACTGCTTGGTTCTTTGCTCCTGAACAAGGTCAATGGAAACTTATTGCAAGCTTCAAAAGACCTAAAACAGATAAAAACCTAACTAATTTCCATAGTTTCCTTGAAAACTTTAGCCCGAATCAAGGACACCTGTCTAGAACAGCGAATTACAAAAATCAATGGGCAAGAACCGAGGCCGGACAATGGATAAAAGTTACAGAAGCTAAATTCACAGTAGACAATACGTATCGCTCAAAACAAAGAATTGATGCCGTAGGTGGAATTAATAATGCTGGTTATTTCTTGAAAAATGGAGGCTTTTTTAGTGAATTAGTTTCTCCTGATTCAAAATTCAACTTCGTAAATAATGGTCCTGAACCTCAAATCGACTTCAACTTATTACCATAACTTATTAATAATGAAAGTGTAGCATTTTTAACTACACTTTCTTTAAAATTTTAAAGCTTTACATCCCCAATTTAGTATATTTACTCTGATGATACATGTTGCCTGCGCCCTAATTGAGAAAGATCAACAATTATTAATTTGTCAAAGATCTGCTGATATGAAACTACCTTTAAAATGGGAGTTTCCGGGAGGGAAATTGGAGGAAGGTGAATCCTTGAAAGAATGTTTGCTTAGAGAAGTCCTTGAAGAAATTAACTTAGATGTCGAAATCTTAGTAGAACTTAGCAAAGTTGAATATCATTACCCCGATTTCTCATTAACCCTTTATCCCTTTGTTTGCTCAATTAAAAGTGGTGAGCTTAAGGCTAATGAACATGAACAAGTTTTATGGGTAGATCGAACGGAATTGTTTCGATTTGATTGGGCAAATGCTGATCTACCAATTGTGGAAGAGTACATCAGAACCCGTAGAGAAGAAGTTTAATATTTTTAATATTATATAAAAGCATGGAGAATTAGAATTCTCCATGCTTTTTTTTGCTTAAAGCAATTGCCTCAAGGCCAACTCATAGGCTCTTGAAGATATATTTGTTTTGGTTTCTGGCATATAATCATGAATTCTTTCCAAGGCCTTGCGAATGACTTCTGAAACATCCATAAACAAGGATTCATCACTGATCTCTATATTGGGTTGCATCAGATAAGCAAACACTCTTGCCATTCCACAGTTAGCAACAAAATCAGGAATAACCGCAACATGCTTATCCGCATATTCCATTACTGGACCATAAAAGATCTCTCTGTCTGCAAAAGGCACATTCGCTCCGGAGGCAATAACTTCTAAGCCATTTGAAACCATTTGCTGAACCTGATCCTTAGACACCAACCTTGAAGCAGCTGCAGGTATAAAAATCTCTGCTCCTATATCCCAAACTTTAGCATTAACCTCCTCAAAAGAAATCATTTCTTCAGCATACAGCGAATTCCCTTTCCTATTTAAGAATAATGCTAAAATCTCCTCTTCAGAAAAACCTTCCTCTTTGATTAATCCCCCAACACGATCTATTATTCCAACAATCTTTACTCCCATCTTACTTAAATAAAATGCGGCAGATGCTGCAACATTTCCCCATCCTTGGATAACAGTCTTCTTTCCTGAACAATTCCCTCCAAACAAATCATAAAAATGCTTTACCGATTCTGCAACACCAAAGCCAGTAATCATATCGGCAACCTTGAATTTACGCTTTAAGTCAGGACTATAATGGGAATCCTCCAAAACCTTAGAAACTCCATATCTTAACTGTCCTATTTGATGTATCCTCCCATTTTCACGAATATCAAAATGTCCATTTAAGACCCCCTCCTGAGGATGCCATAAACCAAATTGTTCCGTCAAAGGAATTACATCATAGATTTCATCGACATTTAAATCACCTCCAGTTCCATAATAATTCTTTAATAATGGGGTTACCACTTTAAACCATCGCTCTAAAACTGCATGTTTTCTGGGATCCGAAGGATCAAAATTAATTCCTGATTTGGCTCCGCCAATTGCAGGCCCGGAAACGGTAAACTTTACCTCCATTGTTTTCGCCAATGATTCTACTTCATTGCGGTCTAATCCTGAACGCATCCTCGTTCCACCTCCTGCTGCCCCTCCTCTTAATGAGTTAATAACAACCCAACCCTCAGCTTCTGTCTCTGTATCTTTCCATTCAAAAACAATCTCAGGCTGCTTTTGCTCAAATTCTTGCAATAATTCCTTCATAATCAATAGGTTCATCTGAACGTTTTTTATAAATTCCCTCTTTTTTCTTGTTCTCTTTCTATAGCTTCAAACAATGCCTTAAAATTTCCGGCTCCAAAACTTTGAGCTCCTTTTCTTTGGATAATTTCAAAAAACAATGTGGGCCTATCCTCAACTGGTTTGGTAAATATTTGCAACAGATATCCTTCTTCATCGCGATCTACCAAAATCCCTAATTCTTGAATTGCTTTAATCTCTTCATCTATCTCTCCTACTCGCTCTTCTAACATATCATAATATGCTTCTGGTGGTGCCCCTAAAAACTCAACACCTCTGGATTTTAAGGCCTTTACTGTACTTAAAATATCGTTTGTTGCTAAGGCTGCATGCTGAACTCCCTCTCCTTCGTAAAACTCTAAATATTCCTCAATCTGTGATTTTTTCTTTCC
>Ga0233377_1001169_pt1 | contig 10211 bp, 12 predicted proteins | sample ElkDunMinimDraft_6_FD_191540 | JGI IMG/M metagenome (GOLD analysis project Ga0233377, IMG submission 191540) | Fecal eukaryotic communites from dung pellets of Tule Elk in California, USA - Elk Dung E36 | ecosystem: Host-associated > Mammals > Digestive system > Large intestine > Fecal | place...
GTTCGCGTGCCATTAGCGAGATCACGCTGCCGCTCGGGCAAATTCTGCCGGGCGACTGCATCGAGGCGATGAAGAGCCTGCCGTCGGCTTCGGTCGACATGGTTTTCGCCGATCCGCCGTACAATCTGCAACTCGGCGGCGATCTCAATCGCCCCGACGGCAGCCATGTCGACGCCGTCACCGATCACTGGGATAAGTTCGACAGCTTCGCCACCTACGACGCGTTCACCCGCGCCTGGCTGGCCGAAGCGCGCCGCGTATTGAAGCCCAACGGCTCGCTGTGGGTGATCGGCAGCTATCACAACATCTTCCGCGTCGGTGCGATCCTGCAGGATCTCGGCTTCTGGATCCTCAACGACATCGTCTGGCGCAAGGCCAACCCGATGCCCAATTTCAAGGGCACGCGCTTTACCAATGCCCACGAGACGCTGATCTGGGCGGGCATGGGCGAGAAGGCCAAGTACACCTTCAACTACCGCGCGATGAAGACGCTCAACGACGAGTTGCAGATGCGCTCCGACTGGGTCCTGCCGATCTGCGGCGGTCCCGAGCGGATCAAGAAGGGCGGCACCAAGGCGCATCCGACGCAGAAGCCCGAAGCGCTGCTCTACCGCGTCATGCTGGCGACGACCAACAAGGGCGACGTCGTGCTCGATCCCTTCTTCGGCACCGGCACCACCGGCGCGGTGGCGAAGCGCCTTGGCCGCCAGTGGATCGGCTGCGAGCGCGAGGAATTCTACCGCGACGTCGCGCTCGAACGGATCGAGATGGCGCTGCCGCTCGACGAAAGCGCGCTGACGACGATGCAGAGCGGCAAGTCCGCGCCCAAGGTCGCCTTCGGCACGCTGGTGGAAACCGGCTGGATCAATGCCGGCAGCAGCCTGATGGACAAGAAGCGCAAGGTCATCGCGACCGTGCGGGCCGACGGCTCGCTGGTTTCGGGCACCGACAACGGCTCGATCCACGGCCTCGGCGCCAAGCTGCAGGGCGCCCCTTCGTGTAACGGCTGGCTGTACTGGCACATCGAGCACCAGGGCGAATTCAAGCCGATCGACGCGGTGCGGCAGCTCTATCTGCTCGCGACCGAGCCCTAGGTCTCATGACGGCCAGTGCCTTCTACCTTCGCCCGATCGCGCTCGCCGAAAGCCCGCAGAGCGTGGAGGGCGAGGCGGTGCGCCTGGCCGGCGGCATGGCCTATGCCAGCCATTTCGCGCTGATCGAGCGGCGCGACGGCAAGGTGGTTTCGCGCCGGCGCCTGTCGGTGCCCGAACTGGCGGAGCTGCCCGACGCCGCGCAAGCGCAGCGGGAGGCGCTCCGCACGGTCCATGCCCCGCTGCAGTGCGGTGCGCGGACGGTGCGGCTCGACCAGCCGCAGGTCGTCGGTATCCTCAATGTCACGCCCGACAGCTTCTCCGATGGCGGCCAGTTCCTCGACGATCCCGAGGTGGCGCATGCCCATGCCGCCGCCATGGTCGAGGCGGGGGCGGCGATCATCGATGTCGGCGGGGAATCGACGCGGCCCGGCGCGGCGGCGGTCTGGGAAGGCGACGAGCTCAAGCGCGTCGTCCCCGCGATCGAGCGATTGGCGGCGATGGGTGCGGCGATCAGCAGCGACACGCGGCGCCAGGCGGTGATGGAAGCCGCGCTGGTGGCCGGCGCGCACATCATCAACGACGTCTCGGCATTGCGCCACGATCCGCGCAGCCTCGAATTCGCCGCCCGTTCGGGCGCGCCCGTGATCCTGATGCACGCGCCGGGCGAGGCCGAGGATCTGCACGCGGGCGGAACCTATCGCGACGTCGTCCTCGACGTGTTCGACTGGCTGCAGGCGCGGCGTGATGCGGCGATTAAAGCGGGCATCGCACGAGAGAAGATCGTTCTCGATCCCGGCATCGGCTTCGGCAAGTCGCTGGCCGAAAACCTTGCGCTGATGAACGCGCTGCCGCTGTTCCATGCGCTGGGGCAGCCGTTGATGGTCGGCGCCAGCCGCAAGCGGATGGTCGGTGCGCTGTCCAACGAAGCCCCCGCGCACCAGCGGCTCGGCGGCTCGCTGACCCTGGCGATCAAGGCGATGGATGCCGGCGTCCAGCTCCTGCGCGTCCACGATGTCGCCGAGACGGTCCAGGCGGTCCACATCTGGCGCGGCCTGCGCGACGCGGCGCTGACCGATTTCGGGCAACTGCCGGTTTAGCGCTCGGTGCCGGAAATCGGCATGACCCCATCACCCGACCGCGCTGAGCCTGTCGAAGGGTTGCCCCTTTTCTTCGGGCCGCACGTCCAGATTCAAGTGAAAAACGGCCCTTCGACAGGCTCAGGACGGTCGGGGATGTGGCACGCGCTGTTCTAGAGACTGCCGCGCGCTCCATGATCTAAGGCCCGTTAGAAGCTTGCACCATCAAATTTCTGGATTTGCAGCTTATCGAGCTCGATATCGGGCACGCACCGCAGGTTGACGGCGTTGACTTTCGCTCCATTCTGCTCGCCCTCGGCGAAAGGCTGGGCGCCGCATGTCGTGCAGAAGCGGTGCATGATTGCGTGCTTGTTGAAGGTGTAGGTCGCAAGGTTCGCCGCGCCGCTGTCGAGCGTGAACTGCTCCGCCGGAACGAAGGTCAGCAGGAAGCCCTTGCGCCGGCAATGCGAGCAATTGCACGACATCGCCCCCTCGGGCGGCTCGGCCGAGACGGTGAAGGCGACCGCGCCGCAATGGCAGCTTCCGCTATAGGCCATGATCGATCGTTCCTCTCGTCAGGTTGTCTCGACCCAGATCCGGGTGATCCGCGTCGTCTTCAGCAGCCATTGGCCGCCGGTCTTCTCGTAAGTGTCGTGGTAGTTGCCATACCCGACCAGCCGCGCGAACGGCGCGCCCGCGGGCATGAAGAACCGGTCGGTGAACGACCAGTTGCCGCTCGCGGCGGTATCGCCGGTGATCTCGATTTCGCTCTGGTGGCCCTGATGGACGGTGATGACGCGGTCCTTGCCGAGCGCGTCCGAAATCCAGGATTCGCGGCCTTTCAATACGGCGTTCATGGCCGGCATGTGGTCGACGCCGCTGCCCGGGTCGGTGCAGCAGCCTCTGTAGTCGAGCACGCAATCCTCGGCGAGGATCGAGCGGACCAGTGCGCCGTCGCAGGTGTCGACGCCGCGCCAGTACTTGGCCTTGAGCTGCTTGATCTCCTCGATCGCCGCCAGCCGTTCTTCGCTCTTCATCGAACTCTCCCGTTTGGGAGAGCTTAGGGCCGGTCAGGCGGCGTTGTCGATGCCGAGTTCGGTGAGCTTGCGGTAGAGCGTTGAGCGGCCGATGCCGAGGCGCCGGGCGACTTCGGTCATGCGCCCGCGATAGAGGCCGATGGCAAGGCGGATGACGTCGGCCTCGATCTCTTCGAGCGGGCGCAGGTTGCCGTCGGGCGTGTAGAGCATCACGCCCGAACTTTCGGGAATCGGCGGTGCCCCGCCTGTGGACCGATCGGCGCCAAGCATGTTGAGAAGCTGTGGAAAATCTTCGGCGGTCAGCGCGTCGCCATCGCAGAACACGGCGGCGCGGAACAGCACGGCCTGAAGTTGGCGGACGTTGCCGGGCCAGTCGTAGGCGGCGAGCAGCGCCAGCGCGCTGTCGGTGATGCCGAGCGGTCGCAGCCCCGGCTGCTCGCCGATGCGCGTGAGGAAGTGGCGCGAAAGCGCCGCGATGTCACCGGTTCGCTCGCGTAGCGGCGGCAGGAGCACCGTCGTCTGCGAAATGGCCTGGAGCAGGTCGGGCAGGAAGTGGCCGCCGGCTACCATGTCGTGCAGCGGCAGGTTGCTGGCCACGATCAGCCGGACGTCGACCTTGAAGCTGTGACGCGCGCCGATCGGGCGGACGTCGCCCCGCTGGATCGATTCGAGCAGGCGTTCCTGGACCGAGAGCGGCATGCCGTCGATCTCGTCGAGCACCAGGATGCCGCCGTCGCAATGCTGAAGCGCGCCGATCTGGCGGTCGAAAGCGCCGGGGAAGGCGCCTTTCTCGTGCCCGAACAGCACCGATTCGATCGAGTTGGCCGGCGTCGAGCCGACGTTGACCATCCTGAGCGGCGTTTTCGAACGCGGGCTGGCGGCGTGCATGGCGCGGACCAGCATTTCCTTGCCGGTCCCGCTTTCGCCTTCGACGAGCACCGGGCCGTGGCCGCGCGCCGCCTTGGCCGCCACCGCGAGCGCGGCGCGGAACGTCGATGCAGCCCCGATCATCGCCTCGAAATCGGGATTCGAAGGCATCTTCTCGGTCAGCGGGGCCAGTTCGTCGCGCGGTGCCTCTCGCGTCGTCGCGGCGCGCAGCGCCTGCATCAGCCGATCGGGAGCGACCGGCTTGATCAGATAGTCGGCAGCGCCGGCGCGCATGGCCTCGACCGCGAGCAGCGGCGAGGCGCTTGTCGTCAGCATGAGGATGGGCAGGGCGGGGCGGCGGTTCTTGAGTTCGGCGATCAGTTCGCAGGCGTCATCGCCGGGCACCCACTGGTCGAGGATGATCGCGTTGAGCTGCATGCCCTGCCGCGTGCCGAGCGTGGCGATCGCGGTTTCCGAATCGCGAGCGATGATCGTGCGCCAGCCTTCGCGTGCCGCAAGCGCGGAGATGAGTCGGCATTGGGCCGGCTCGTCGTCGATCAACATGAGCAGGCGCTGCTCGAGTTCGGCCATTACTTCCCCGCTATCCCTCGTCGCCCCGAGACTTAGCGACGACCGGTAAATAGCGGATTAAGGCTAAGCGTCTGTTTGGCAATGCTCTACCGGCTTCTTGTCTTCGGGCTTGAGCCTTGGGGAAGGGAGCGGTAGAGGCAGGGTTGAGCACAAAACTTGATGATAGGGATTACTTCATGGCTTCGGGCAACGACATCAAAGCGGCCACGGAAACCTATGCCGGTTTCACCAGCCTGGTGAAATGGGGCACGATCGCGACCGTGATCCTGGTCGCCGGCGTGGTGGCTCTGATCGCTTCCTGACGCCGCGATGGGCCAGGGTCCCCGGATCGCCGTTCTTCGAGAGCGCGCGACCGGCGAGACTAGGATAGCCGCAACGCCGGAAACGGTGCGGAAATTCATCGCGCTGGGTGCCCATGTGGCTATCGAGACCGGTGCGGGCCTTAGTGCGGCTATTGCCGATACCGACTTTATCGCGGCTGGCGCCGAACTGGGGCCGGCCGCTTCGGTCGTGGCCGGCGCCGATATCGTCCTGGGCGTGCAGGCACCCGATCCCGGCGATCTTGCCGGCGCTGCCCGGGGCGCGTGGGTGGTCGCCACTTTCGATCCCTTCGGCCAGCGCCAGCGGGTCGCGGCCTATGCCGAAGCCGGTTTCGAAGCCCTGGCCATGGAATTCATGCCGCGGATCACCCGCGCGCAATCGATGGACGTATTGTCCTCGCAGTCCAATCTTTCCGGTTACAAGGCGGTCATCGCCGCCGCCGACACCTATGGCCGCGCCTTTCCGCTGATGATGACCGCGGCGGGCACGGTGAGCGCGGCCAAGGTCTTCGTGATGGGCGTCGGCGTTGCCGGGCTTCAGGCGATCGCGACGGCACGGCGGCTGGGCGCGCAGGTCTCGGCGACCGACGTGCGCGCCGCCACGAAAGAGCAGATCCTCTCGCTCGGCGCCAAGCCGGTCTTCGTCGAGAGCGTCGCGGGGATCGAGGGCGAGGGCACCGGCGGCTATGCGACCGAGATGTCGCCCGAATACCAGAAGGCGCAGGCCGAGTTGGTCTCGGCGCATATCGCCAGGCAGGACATCGTCATCACGACGGCCCTCATCCCCGGCCGACCCGCGCCCCGGCTGATCACCGACGCGCAGATCGCCACGATGAAGCCCGGCAGCGTGATCTTCGATCTCGCCGTGGTGCAGGGGGGCAATGTCGAGGGATCGGTCGCCGATCAGGTGGTGCTGCGGCACGGCGTGAAGGTGATGGGCTATGCCAACACCCCGGCGACGCTGCCCACCGACGCTTCGGCGCTGTTCGCGCGCAACCTCCATAATTTTCTCTCAGCCTTCTGGGACCAGGACGCGGGCCGCCCCGTGCTCGACGACGAGATCGGCAACGCGGTCCGCCTGACACGCGGCGGCCGCGTGGTGAACGAGAAGTTGATCATATGAGCGGGCCTGCGCGCTCCGGATCCTCCCCCGGAGGGGGAGGGGGACCGCTCGCGCAGCGAGTGGTGGAGGGGTGTCCCCCTCTCGATAGCGTTACACCCCTCCGTCATCCGCTACGCGGATGCCACCTCCCCTGTCAGGGGAGGATCTAGCGATGCTGCAGGGCTCGGAGCGAACACAACGTTTGGCCCGAGCGCTGAGGCGAACGATGTCGTTGCCTGAGGTATTGCTTTGGCAACGCCTCAAAGCCCGGCCGGAAGGCCTGAAATTTCGTAAACAACATCCTGCTGCTCAATATATCCTCGACTTCTATTGCCACGAGGCGTGGCTGGTGATCGAGGTCGACGGGGTCGCCCACGATATGGGGAATGGTCCGGAACGTGACGAGGCGCGCGGCGCGCACCTGCAGCAACGCGGCCTGCGTGTGATCCGCATTTCTGCTGCCGATGTCCTGCGTGATCCCGACGAAGCTGTCGCCACGATAGTCGCCTACGCTCAAGGAGGGGCCTGATGGACTTCATCGCTATCCTGTCGATCTTCGTGCTCGCCTGTTTCGTCGGCTACTACGTCGTCTGGTCGGTGACGCCGGCGCTGCACACGCCGCTGATGGCGGTGACCAACGCGATCTCCTCGGTCATCGTGGTCGGCGCGCTGATCGCCGGGGCGGCGAGCGCGGGGCTGTCGAGCTGGCTGGGGCTGGCAGCGATCGTGCTCGCCTCGATCAACATCTTCGGCGGCTTCGCGGTAACCGCGCGGATGCTGGCGATGTTCAAGCGGAAGGGGCGCTGACGTGGCGGGGCATGGCCTCCCCGACTGGGCGCTGATCGCCTACCTTGCCTCGGGCGTGCTGTTCATCCTTGCGCTGCGCGGGCTGTCTTCGCCGACCTCATCGCGCGCGGGCAACCGCTACGGCATGGCGGGTATGGCGATTGCGGTGGTGACGACGCTGGTTACCCAGATTTCCGCGGCACCGACCGCCGGCGAACTTACCGCCCTCGGCAAGATCGTTGCCGCAATTGCTATCGGCGCAGTGATCGGCCTCGTCATCGCACGGCGCATCCAGATGACGGCAATGCCGCAACTGGTCGCGGCGTTTCACAGCCTTGTCGGCCTTGCCGCCGTGCTCGTGGCGGCTGCTGCGATGCTCAGCCCCGCCGCTTTCGGCATCGTCGGCGCAGACGGGCTGATCGCGGGCGTCACCCGCGTCGAGATGGCGCTTGGCACGGCGATCGGCGCGATCACCTTCTCGGGCTCGATCATCGCCTTCGCCAAGCTCAACGGCTCCATGTCGGGCGCGCCGATCCTGCTGCCGGCGCGGCACTGGATCAACCTCGCGCTGCTGCTCGCGATCTTCTTCTTCATGTTCGGTTTCTGGCATTCGCAGGCACCGATCGACTTCTGGCTGGTGACGGGGCTCGCCTTCCTGCTCGGCTTCCTGCTGATCGTGCCGATCGGCGGGGCCGACATGCCGGTCGTCGTTTCGATGCTGAATTCCTATTCGGGCTGGGCGGCAGCGGCGATGGGCTTCACGCTGCACAACACGGCGATGGTGATCACCGGGGCGCTCGTCGGCAGCTCGGGCGCGATCCTCAGCTACATCATGTGCCGGGCGATGAACCGCAGCTTCGTTTCGGTGATCGCCGGCGGTTTCGGCACTGAGAACGGTGCGGGCGGTGAGGGCACCAAGGTCGACCGTCCGTGGAAGCGCGGCTCGGCCGAGGACGCGGCCTTCCTGATGAAGGAGGCCGAACAGGTCATCATCATCCCCGGCTACGGCATGGCCGTCGCCCAGGCGCAGCATGTGCTGCGCGAAATGGCCGACCTGCTTAAGAAAGAGGGCGTGCGGGTCAAATATGCGATCCACCCGGTCGCCGGTCGCATGCCCGGGCACATGAACGTGCTGCTGGCCGAAGCCAATGTGCCCTACGACGAGGTCTTCGAGCTCGAGGACATCAACGGCGAATTCGCGCAGACCGACGTCGCCTTCATCATCGGCGCCAACGACGTGGTCAATCCCGCCGCCAAGACCGACAAGGCCTCGCCGATCTACGGCATGCCGGTTTTCGACGTCGATAAGGCAAAAACAATCATGTTCATCAAGCGTTCGATGGGCGGCGTCGGCTATGCCGGGGTCGACAACGAGGTGTTCTACAGGGACCAGACGATGATGCTGCTGGCTGACGCCAAGAAGATGGTCGAGGATATCGTCAAGGCGCTTCAGCATTGAGGCGCTGGCTGGCCTTGCTGGCGGTGGGCATGATCGCGGTCGGCTGCGTCCAGAAGATCGCCGAGAGCCGCGTCCGCTCCGCCTTGCTGGGCGCGGGCCTTTCCGAGCGTAACGCCGATTGCATGGCGCATCGCATGGTCGACAGGCTGACCATCAGCCAGTTGCGCAAGCTCGAGGCGCTGGAGGGCGATCACCGCTCGCTGGAGGCTTACGTGCTGGCCGTGCGCCGGGTCGGCGATGCCGAGGCGATCGCGGTGACGGCCAGTTCGGCGGCGCTTTGTGCGACGGGATTGGCACTTTAGGGGGTAATGGCGCGCCCGGTCTGGACGCGGCCGCATGGCCTGCGTTAATCGGAGGGCCACTCCCCTGAAAGGACGCTCCCTTGCGCAAACTCGGCCTGATCGGCGGCATGAGCTGGTATTCCACTCGGACCTATTACGAGCACATCAACCGCGGCGTGCAGGCCAAGGTCGGCCAGCAGGCCGGCGCGCCCTTGCTAATCGAGAGCCTCGACGGCGCGGGGCTGATGGGTCTGTCCACGGACGAGGACTGGCAGCGGGCCAGCGGCGAACTGGTCGAATCGGCCCGCCGGCTCGAAGCGGCGGGGGCGACGGCGATCCTCATCGGCTCGAACGCGATGCACAAGGTGTTCGACGCGGTCGCGGGCGGGGTCTCGGTTCCGGTGCTGCACATCGCCGAATGCGTCGGCGAGCGGATGGCGGCCAAGGGCGTGCGCAAGGCGGCGCTGCTGGGTACGCGCAACGTCATGGTCGAGAGCTTCTATCGCCAGAAGCTGATCGCCCGCGACATCGAGCTGCTGCCGCCCGAGATGCGCTTCGTCGATACGCTCGACCGGATCATCTACGACGAGCTGATCTTCGGCAAGGCCACTCGCCAGTCCGAGCGCGAGCTCAAGACGATCATCACCAACCTCGAGCAGGACGGCGCCGAGGCGATCGTGCTCGGCTGCACCGAGCTGGAAATGGTCGTCGACGTCGATGCCAACGTCCTGCCGATCTTCGATTGCACCCGGATCCACGCGGATGCCGCGGTGGACTGGATAGTGGGCTAGTCAGATCCTCCCCACCGGGGGAGGTGGCAGCCCGCAGGGCTGACGGAGGGGGCGCAGTTGCGGGAGATGGGCGATTAGATGCGAAACCATTTACCGACAGCGGTCAGCGCGGCTAGGACGCTTCGTCAGGAGATGTCGTTGCCCGAGGTGCTCCTCTGGCGGCTTCTCCGCGGCAAACCGCAAGGCGTGAAGTTTCGCAAGCAGCATCCGATCGGACGGTTTGTGGCGGACTTCTATTGTCATCGAAGGAAGTTGATCATCGAAATAGACGGCATCGCGCATGCAATGGGCGATCGGGCGGAGCGCGATGAGCGCCGCGACGCCTGGCTGCAGTCCTGTGGGCTGGAGGTGCTGCGCATTCCCGCGAGTGATGTCTTGCGTGACGCCGAGGGCGTGGCGCAATCGATCGTGGACCTGTGCGTAGCGGCGCCCCCTCCGTCAGGCGCTTCGCGCCTGCCACATCCCCCGATGGGGGAGGATCGACGATGACGCAGGCCCCCTTCGCCTCCGATCCCGCGCAATCGCGTGGCCGCGAATATCCGCTCGAGACGGCGCTCGCGCGCGGGCCGCGTGGCGAGTACCAGCGCGATCGCGACCGGATCATCCATTCGATCGCCTTCCGCCGGCTGCGCTACAAGACGCAGGTGTTCATCGCGCCCGATGGCGATCACTACCGCGTTCGCCTGACCCACAGCCTCGAGGTCGCCCAGATCGCGCGGGTGATCGCCCGGGCGCTGGGTGTCGACGAGGATCTGACCGAGGCGCTGGCGCTCGCCCATGACATCGGCCATCCGCCCTTCGGCCACG
>Ga0233377_1001170_pt1 | contig 10205 bp, 7 predicted proteins | sample ElkDunMinimDraft_6_FD_191540 | JGI IMG/M metagenome (GOLD analysis project Ga0233377, IMG submission 191540) | Fecal eukaryotic communites from dung pellets of Tule Elk in California, USA - Elk Dung E36 | ecosystem: Host-associated > Mammals > Digestive system > Large intestine > Fecal | place...
CAAGGCCCTGGAGCAGCGAGTTATCGCTGGCGCGGCGGCCGACGTGCACGCCGTCGAACGGGCCACCTCCCCGCTCGCCAAGCTGAACAACGTGGTGCTCACCCCGCACATCGGCGCCATGTCCACCGACGCCCAAGACCGGATCGGGGAGTTGCTCACCCTCGGCCTCGCACGCGCCCTGTCCGGGCGTGACGCCCCCACCCGCATCTGCTGATAGGAGTCTCGGGATGCAGAACCACCTCACCGTGGGCGTCATCGGCGCTACCGGCTACACCGGCGGAGAGCTGTGCCGCCTGCTGCTCGGCCACCCCCAGGTCGGCGACATCCTGCCCACCGCCCGCAGCGGAGACCTGATCGAGCGCGTCCACCCCAACCTGCTGGGCAGCGGCCTGGCCTTCCTGCCCGTTGACGACCTCAAGCAGCGCGTCGGCGACCTCGACGCCGTGTTCGTCTGCATGCCCTCCGGTGAGGCCATGCGGCTCGCTCCGTGGTTCTTGGGCCGCGGCGTCCGGGTCATCGACCTCGGCGCAGACTTCCGCTTCGGTGACCCGTACACGTACTCGGATGTCTACGGGATAGCCCACGCCGCCCCCCACCTGCTGTCGGAGGCGGCGTACGGGATCACCGAGCTGTACCGCGAGGACATCGCCAAGGCTCATCTGGTCGCCAACCCCGGCTGCTACGTCATCACCGCGGTCCTGGCCATGGCCCCGGTACTGCGCGCCGGCTGGGCGGACCTCGACGCGCTGGTCCACATCAACGCCGTCAACGGCACTACCGGCGCCGGAAGCAAGCCCGTCCGGCCCATCATGCACGCCCAGGCCCTGGGCTCCATGCTCCCCTACAGCCTGGAAGGCCACCGGCACGGCCCCGAGCTGGAGGCCTGCCTCGCCGAACAGGCCAGGCGCGACCTGAGCGTGGACTTCAACACCGCGCACGGCAACTTCGCCCGCGGGATCCACGCGCAGGTGAACCTCACCGTCCACCCCGACCACCGGCACGACATGTCCCGCGACAAGCTCTTGTCCCTGCTGAAAGGCTTCTACGGCGCGGGCAGCGACGGGGAGTTCTTCGTCCGGGTCGTCGACGGCGCCAAGAGCGGTGAGCGCAACGCCAAGGAGTACGAGGTCTACCCGCGCCTGAGCGGCGTGATCGGCTCGAACTTCTGCCACCTCGGCGCCGACTACGACTCCCACCGGGGCATCGTCAAACTGCTGGCAGTGACGGACAACCTCATCAAGGGCGCCGCCGGATCGGCCATCCAGAACATGAACGTCATGCTCGGGCTGAAAGAGACCACCGCGCTGACCGCCTACGGCCTGTGATGGCGGCTCAGATGGCCTCCCCGCTCCTCGTTCCCCGGTCCCTGCGCGAGCGGACCATCACCGCTGATCAGCGATGGATCTTCTCCGCCGGGTTCAACGTCGCCGACAGCGGATCCGACACCTCACGCATCGACACCGAACTGTCTGACCTCGCCTACCTCGCCGATCACGGTGCCCGGGTGGCGATCCTGTCCCACCAAGGACGGCACCAGGACGGCACTGCCCGGCACCTGGACGACATCGCCGCCTACCTCCAGCGGCGGCATGGTCGGCCGGTCGGCTACTTCCCCGACAACGCCTCCCCCGAGGCCGTCGACCGCTCTCGCGCGCTCGCCCCCGGCGAGGTGGTCGTCTTCGGCAACACCCGCCACCACGCGGGCGAAGAGGCCAATGACCCCGAGTTGGCGGCCCGGTTCGCCCTGCTCGGCGACCAGGTCGCCATCGGCGGATTCTCCAAGGCCCACCGCAGCCACGCATCCAACGTCGGGATCCTCGACCACCTGCCCGGGTGGGCCGCGGAAAGCCTCACCCGCGAGATCACCCGCCTGGCGCCCTGGGCGGGAACCCGCCACGACATCCCGTCCGTAGCGGTCCTCGGTGGCACCAAACCCGAAAAGACCCTTCTGGGCCTGCGTTGCCTCTCCCGCACCTACGCCCTGGTCGTCCCCGGCGGCGCGGTGCTGAACCACCTCCTGCGCCACACCGGGCACACCATCGGATCGTCAGTGCTGGGCGAGCAGGCCGAGCGGTGCGCGCACGCCACCGCCGACGCCGTAGCGCTGGCCACCGCACGCATCCACCTGCCGTCCCGTGTCGTGATCGCCCAACGCGAGAGCACCGGATACAGCGGATGCCGCGAGATCCCCATCGCCGACGGTGTGCCACCTGGGTACGCGATCGTCGACTTCGTTCCCGAGCCGTGGCTGCTGCAGGAGTTCCGCCGGATGCGCGCCTCCGGCGGCCGCGTCATCGTCGCCGGCACCCCGAACCTGCACCGCCACGGCTTCCAGCGCGCGTCCGGGGCGGTCCTGGACCTGATATCCGCCCCGCTGGTGGACGCGCTCCTGCTGGGCGGAGACACCGTCGCCGAACTGCCCTTCGACGGCCCCACCTCCACCGGCGGCGGATCCGCGCTGCACTACCTGCACCACGCGCACCTGCCGGTCCTGCACGCCCTCCGCGTCAACGCCACCACCTGGAAGAGCCCCTGATGGAGTTCACCTTTCACCTGCCCACCAGCATCCACTTCGGCCGGGGCACCCTCGACCAACTCGGCACGCACACGCGCCCGTGGGGCGACCACGCTCTGATCGTGTGCGGCCGATCCGCGATGCACTCCACCGGCGCCCTGACGCGCGCACTGCGCAGCCTGACCGCAGCCCGGGTACGCGCTGACGTCTACGACCGCGTCCGCGTCAACCCCCGATCCGACGACGTCGACGAGGCCGTCCGCCAGGCGCGGGCCTTGGGCGTCAACGTCATCATCGGCATGGGAGGCGGCAGCGCCCTGGACGCGGCCAAGGCCGTAGCGGTCGGCATGGGGCACGACTCGGTCGGCCCCCTGGTGGGCCGCACGCTGGAGCCGTCCCCCCACTCCCTGCCGCTGGTGGCGGTCCCCACCACCGGCGGCAGCGGAGCCGAAGTCACCAAGGGCGCGATCCTCACCGACGTCACCCGGAACGTGAAGTCCGGTATCCGCGGGGAAGACCTCTTCCCCCGCGTCGCCGTCATCGACCCATCCCTGACCGACACCCAGCCCCGGCAGGTGGCCCTCACATCAGGCTTCGACGCTCTCGCTCACGCCATCGAAGGTCTGCTCGCCCGCCGCTCCGGCCCCGTCAACGCACACCTCGCCGAGCAGGCCCTCCAGCTCATCCCCCCGGCGCTGCGGAAGATCGCGGCAGGCGACACCCACCCTGACACCCGAGACACCATGGCGTTCGCCGCCCTCCTCGGCGGTATCAGCGTGGCCACAGGGGGCACCTGCCTGCCACATCGGATGCAGCAGGCCATGGGAACAGCCGAGAAACCCGGCCCCACCCACGGGGCCGGACTAGCGATCCTCTACCCGGCCTGGCTCGAAAGCCTCCAAGACCACGCAGCCGATCAGCTCGCCCACGTGGCCCTCCTCCTGGGCGGGACCGACACCTACCAGGAGATAACACATCTCCTGGCCGAGACCGGACTGCGCTCCACGCTGCGCGATTTCGATTACCAGTCGAGCGACATTCCCGACTTCGTCGCGCGCATTACAGGAAACGTCGACAATGACCCCTGTCCGCAGCCTACACCCAACCACATTGCGAGCATTTACCGCCGCTCCCTTTAGTTCACGGGCGAGTCTTCAAGGAAGGGTGCTTCATCGTGAATAATTGCTGGGTAATTCCACGATCAACGCGTTGGCGATCGCCATCAAACCGTCTCCCCGGCCCAGCCAGCCGAGCCCCTCAGGGGTGGCAGCACCGAGGTAGACCGGGGCACCCAACGCGTCAGCCAGCACCATCTGCGCCTCCTTCCGGCGAGGCCCCAGCTTGGGCTGCTCACCGATCAGCTGAACGGACACGTTGCCGATCTGGAAACCGGCATCCCTGACCAGAGCTGCGGTTTTGACCAGCAGAAGGGTCGGGGCGACACCTTCCCACTCCGGCGTGGAGGTGTCGAAGTTCGCCCCGAGATCCCCAAGGTCGGCAGCCGTCAGGAGCGCGTTGCACGCGGCATGAACGACGACATCACCGTCCGGCTCACCTGCCGTCCCGATGGATTCATCCGGCCAGTCGAGCCCAGCAAGCCTCATCGGCTGGCCTTTCACGAACGGATGGATATCCACCCCTGTCCCTATCCTGGGTATCGAGGGCGGGGCGGATGAGAAATCAGCAGACGGTTGCATTGTCATCACAAATCTCCTTTTTGAGGAATCTCTTCTGGAGGGCACAGACTATACCGAACCTGCGTGACCATGGTGACGCAATTGAAGTTGGAAGAACTGCCTCCCGCCCTCAACGTGCGACAGCAAGCCGGGGTCATTCCCGCTATAGATTCCGCTGTTCAGTCGACCCGGACATATCGCCCGACATCGAGTGGATCCCAGGTCCACCATCACGGACGAAGGTAGAGAGGGGAGAACATCTGTGATCGATCGTTTGATCGAAACCGGGCATACCCGGCCTGCATGGTTTGCAGGGCAGGGCCGCGGGATGTTCGGGCTCCGGCAAGATGCCCTCCGCACGAATTCGGCGCACAGTGACGCCACGGCGCCCTCCTCCTCGCCAGGTGGCAAGGCGTTGAGCGCTCCCCGGACGCCGAGCGTGAGGGGAGCGTCTGGCACTGGCTGGAAAACCCGCCGCTCACCGCTCCCGTAGGGCCAAGGCGATACCACGGCCGCCGGGGAAAGCGACAGCGGCACCTCGCCGCTGCTGATCAGCTCGCCGGGCTGGCGGCGGGCGGCCATCTCCTCCAGCTCAGGGCCCGTCAGGACCGCGATGACGTCCATCCGGTGAGAAATGCTGATCTCCAGGGTCAGCCGTTCCAGGTCGGCGATGGTGTACATAGTCGGCCTCCTGTCAGGTCTCGTCGGGGGCGAGCGGCGGACCTGGACCTGATCGCGTGGATGCCGGACGTCGTGGAGACGCTGGTGGTGCCGCTGCTGCCGGGCCTGCCGGGCCTGCCGGGCGATCAGCGGTAAATCGGGTTTCGCTGCGCGGCTGGGGTGGGGTCGTCTACGGTGGGGCTGTAGTCCTTCATCATCTCTGGAGAGATCGCAACCAACGCACGTGAGCGGATTGGTTGGCTTACAGGGGCGCAGCCATGCGGGCCTGTGAGGAACTTTCATCACCTCTGGAGAGATCACCGAGTCAGGGACGATGCCGAGCCGAGTCACCCTGTGGCGCCGCAACATCATGGACACGGTTTTCTCCGCAGAGATGCGCGAAGCCGTGCTGGCTGAGGTGGCCGGTGGTGTGCCGCTGGCTGAGGCGATGGCCGAGTACGGCCTGAGTGATGAGGTCGCCTACGGCCGGGGCCGCTGAAATGAGGCGTGGCGGCAGCGGTTGTATGACGCGCAGATGGCGGGCCGTGATCCGCAGTTGAGGCATGGTTCGCCGCACACATACGAGAAGTACGGGTGTCGATGCCCGGAGTGTCGGGCAACGCAGTCGGGTTGCACCGTCGAAGTTCAGTAGTCTTCGCCCCCGGGGTGATCAAGCACGCCGCTCGCCTTGCGCTCGGCACGCATACGGCCGATCATCTCGCCCAGCAGGGGTTCCGAGGATCCCCATGCTCTCGGGGGGAGTTCGCTCGCTCCACGATGGTTTGGGCCTGCTGTGGCGGGGCGCCTGGCCGGGTGGCGTCGCCCAACCCCTCAACGGCGCCACCGCCGGCCGACGCGTTCGCCCGTCCATGCCCGCCGCGAGACCTCGAGGGCGTCAACGGGTCGTTGACGTGATCCGTTCAGCGAGGCGGCTCGCGCGCTGGGCGGCACCCTGCTTGGTCAGGTGCAAGGCGGCACCGACCGTTGACCAGGCCGCGTTGTCGTCTCGGACGGCGGCGATCAGATCGAGCTCCCCGCGGTCAAGGGCGGCGAGCTCCTCCTCCAGGTCGGCGCGCACGACCGGTGCGAGGGTCAGCGCGGCCACCCGGGCCACCGGGGTGGCATCGGGGTCGACGGCCGCCGCCGCAAGGGCTTCTCGGGCAGGCATCGGCTGCAGGTGCCGCTGCCAGGCGGCCCGGTGAGCGCCGTCGGCGTAGCGGTCGCTCAGATACTCGGCCGCCCACAGCCGATCGCCTGGCCGCACCTGCTGCAAGTCATCGCCCAGCAGGGCGGCGAGCCCATGGTCGGGGCGCAGCAGCCGCTCGGCCAGAAGCTGCGGGCTGGTGCAGTCGTCCTCGGCGGCCAGCAGCCGGGCCGCCAAGACGGCCTCGCGGTCATCGAGCGGCTGCTCAGGGTGGTCGGTGTCGCGGGCGGCTTCCTCGATGGCCCAGCTGAGGTTGGCGGCGGAGGTGTAGGGGTCCTCGGCCCGGGTGGTACGCAGGTAGCGCACCGCCTGCACGGCCAGGGCGTCGTCCTGCACGACCCGGCGCACCGTGAACAACGCTGCGTCCAGGCCGGTCTTCGTGGCGAGTTTCGCCAGGTGGGCTCGCATGCTGGCGTAGGTGGGGCCGTTGGCGTAGTGCAGGTCCCACCGGCGGCCACGCTCGTCATAGGCGGCCTCGACGGCCACGCCGGTGATCGTCTGCAGCTGCGCGGCGAGGTGGTGAATCTGCGTCGAGCGGCTGGCCACCGACTCCTCCTCCCCAGAAGCGTCAACAGGGTGTTGACGCTCCTCATCATGTCAGGCTTAGGGCCTTGCGCAGAAGAGCACGGGGTGGCGTCATCCCGGCCGGGCGAGGTTAGCGCCTCCCATTCGTGGCCACTTCTTCAGCACCATGTCACTCGCCACATCCCCGCAGGCCATCGCCACCATGTCCGGCCGGGCTGGTTTGAGCATGTATCGGACAACGTGTCCGAGTCGTGTAGCTGTCGTCTTCACGTCGCTGCTGTTCAACGGCACCGCACCGTCGGCGATGTACGCGATCGCGGTCCCTTATCTGGTACATCGCTCTGCCCTCCGGCGTCTTTCCGGTACCCCGGTGGCCTCCCTTCTGCGCCAGACCGCAGACTCCACGACTATCACTCACAGTGGCCAATCATGTACACATGCGAAAAGTTTTCAGATGAAACCTGACAGTATGTTCTTTATTTATTACTTATATGCATCTTGCGAGATTAGATGATCTATGTGTAACTTCTGATCGTTTGTTCATATCTGTTGCACTCCGAACCGTTGACACCGGCTATGTCCGGATTTTTGACGGGCTGGGGTAACGCGAGAGCGTTCAGGTCTCGCGCTGACTGTTCGGAGGCTGACGGCGTATGCGCCGGAATTCGTCATGGCCGCGTTCGGCCCGCTGGGCTCATCTGGTATTAATCGCGGCCATTCCGGGATTGCTGCAGATCCCCGCGCTGCCCGCCCTCGCGATCACCGACCCGATGGCCTTGGCCCCGATGGTGCCGCTGGTGACTCCCCAGCAGCTGACCGGGTCAGCGGCTGGTTTTCCGACCCTGGTCGCCAGCGAGGCGACCAGGCAAGTGTCTGCGGCGGGTGACGGGGCGTGGCGCTCGGACATCGACCCTCCCGACGACGCGGTCCCGGTCGAGGAACGCTTCGTTGACCAGCAGGCGCAGGAGCAGGCCGAAACGTCATCGAACACCTCGAAGACGTCGGCGCCGGCGCAGCGGGCCGCGCTGCTGGCGGGTGAGCCGGTGCTGCTGAACGCCTTCCCGCGCAGCGGGATGCTGATGGACTCGCTGACCCCCACCTTACGGGCCCAAGGACGCAGCCCTCTGGGCGGATCACTGCGATATGCGTTCAGGATCTGCGACAAGACGACGATGACCGGGACGGGATGCACCTCCTCGGGCACCTTGGCATCAGGGGTGAGTACCTGGAAGGTTCCGGCCGCGAAACTGGCCTGGGCCAAGCAGTACTGGTGGACCGTGACCATCACCGACACCACCAACTCCCTGACCACCGTCTCACCGGTACACACGTTCGTCACCGGAGTGCGCCAGCCGGTGATCACCTCGCAGCTGTCCACCTCCGGGGTCGGCGGCCAGGAGTTTCATCAGCAAAGCGGCAACTACACCACCGCCGCGACCGACCTGTCGATTCCCACCGCCGGGCCACCGCTGTCGGTGACGCGCTCCTACAACAGCATGGACCCGCGCACCGACGGCATCTTCGGGGCGGGCTGGTCGACCCGCTGGGACATGAAGATCGTCAAGGAGGTGCGGGGTGCGGCCGTCTCGGCGCTGGTGACCTACCCCGATGGCCAGCAGGTGCGGTTCATGGGCACCGGAGCGGGAGTCTTTCAGCCGCCGCCGGGCATGCACGCCACCTTGGCCGAGGAAAGCGGCGGCACCTGGCGGCTGATGGACAAATCAGCCACCACTTACGCCTTCGACACCCAGGGCCGGTTGACCCAGATCACCGATGCGCGAGGGCGTGGCCAGGCGCTGACCTACGGCACCGGCGGCAAGCTGGCCACGGCGACGGCCACGGGCGGTCGGTCGCTGACGTTCACCTGGACCGGCGACCATGTCACCTCCGTCTCCAGTGACCCGGTCGGCGGCACGCCGCTGACGTGGACCTACCACTACGACACCGGCCGGTTGACCGGGGTGTGCGCGCCGGTGGCCGCCCCCAACTGCACCCACTACAGCTACGGCACCGGCTCGCAGTATCGCAGCCGGGTGCTGGATGCCGACCCGTACGCCTACTGGCGGCTGGGCGAGGCGTCGGGAACGACGGCCGCCGACCTGGGCGCGGCCGCCACTGATGCCACCTACCAGTCGGTCGCCTACGCCAAGCCCGGCGCGCTGGCCGGTAGTACCGACACCGCGGTGGAGTTCACCACCGGTTCGGCGCTGAAGCTGCCCGCGCACACGGTGCCGCATCTGGGCGATCAGATCTCGGTGGAGCTGTGGTTCAAAACCGCGCAGTCCGGAGTGCTGATGGCCGCCGGAACCCAGGAAACCTCCGGGATTCCGTGGGGGCCGATGCTGTATGTCGGCACCGACGGCAAGCTGCGCGGCTCGCTGGCCGCGGTCGCCGCGCCGATCACCTCCACCGGTGTGGTCAACGACAACACCTGGCACCACGTGGTGCTGAGCGTCTCGGGCTCGAATCAGACGTTGTTCCTGGACGGCGCGCAGGTCGGCACGCTGACCGCAGCGGTGACGGCCTGGCGCAACAGTGCGACGATCGGCAACGGAGTGGCCGACCCGGCCACCTCCCCGGCAGTGCCCACCCCGCGAGCGGCGTTCGCCTTCAAGGGCCTCATCGACGAGGTCGCCCTCTACGACAAGCCGCTGACCGAGGCCGAGGTGAGCGCCCACCACGCGGCCCGCGCCGAGGCGGCACACAAGCTCACCGGCCTCACCCTGCCCTCGGGCCGAGTATGGGCGGCCAACACCTACGACGCCGCCACCGACCGGCTCAAAACCCATGTGGACCGCAACGGCGGCACCTGGCAGATCGGCGCACAAACCTACGACCCCCAAAGCGGCGCCGCCCGCGTCACCGTCACCGACCCGCGCACCGAGCAGTTGAAGTATCTCTACGACGCCTGGCGCGGCTATCGCATCATCGGCGAGACCGACCAGCTGGGACACACCTCCTGGCATGAGTACAACCTGTCGGGCTCGCTGGCCAAGCTGATCGACCGCAACAACATCGTCAACGACGTCTACTTCGACGAGCGCGACAACCTCATCGCCCGCAAGTACTGCCGCGCTCCAGGTGAATGCGCGATCGACCGCTGGACCCACTACCTCAACACCGGTAACGCCTTCGATCCGCGCAACGACCAGGTGACCATCCATCGTGACGGGCGCTCGGCCTCTGAGACCGACACCACCTACGCCACCGTCACCGAGTACACCACCCACGGTGAGGTGGCGAAGGTGACCAGCCCGGCCACCCCGGGCTTTCCCACCGGCCGCTCGACGATCTCCACCTACACCGACGGCACCGAGCCCGCGATCGGCGGCGGAACCACCCCAGCCGGACTACTGAAGTCGGCCAAGGATGCCAAGGGCAACGAGAGCACCTACCGCTACACCGCTTCCGGTGACCTGGCCGAGCAGACCAGCCCGTCGGGGCTGACAACCACGCTGGTCTACGACGCGGTCGGCCGGGTGATCTCCAGCACCCAGATCTCGGCGGCCCACCCCGGCGGCGTCACCACGACGTTCACCTACGACGGCCTGGGCCGGCTGCTCACCCGCACCGCCCCCGGAGTGGAAAACGAGGTCACCAACCTCACCCACACCACCCAGACCAC
>Ga0233377_1001171_pt1 | contig 10203 bp, 7 predicted proteins | sample ElkDunMinimDraft_6_FD_191540 | JGI IMG/M metagenome (GOLD analysis project Ga0233377, IMG submission 191540) | Fecal eukaryotic communites from dung pellets of Tule Elk in California, USA - Elk Dung E36 | ecosystem: Host-associated > Mammals > Digestive system > Large intestine > Fecal | place...
CAAAAGGCCGAAAGAGGAAGCGCGACGACGACGAGCGGCCGATCGAGACCGACGTCGAGGAGCTCTGGGCGCTCGTCCGGTCCGCGGCGCCGTTCACCGATCTGCCCCGCGCGAGCTTCGACGGCGTGCTCGACATGCTCTCGGGGCGCTATCCCAGCGACGAGTTCGCCGACCTTCGGCCGCGCATCACCTGGGACCGCGCGGCCGGAAAGATCTACCCGCGAGCGGGCGCTCAGCGTCTCGCCATCCTGAACGGCGGCACGATCCCCGACCGCGGGCTCTACGGCGTGTTCCTCAAGGACGACTCGAGCAGCGACGGCGAGGTCGCGAAGGGCTCGACGAAGGGCAAGCCCTCGCGACGCGTCGGCGAGCTCGACGAGGAGATGGTCTTCGAGCTGCGCGAGGGCGAGGTCTTCCTCCTCGGCGCTTCGTCGTGGCGCGCGGAGGAGATCACGCGCGACCGGGTCCTCGTCACACCGGCGACGGGCATCCCCGGCAAGATGCCGTTCTGGCACGGCGACCGCGCCGGACGCACGGTGGCGTTCGGGACGCGCATCGGCAAGCTCGCGCGCCGGATCGCCGAGAGCAGAGCCGGCGAGGCGACGGCGATGCTCATGAAGGAGCATCACCTCGACGATCGTGCCGCGAACGACCTCATCGCGTACATCGGCGAAGAGACGAAGGCCGCCGGCACCGTGCCGAGCGACAAGACGATCGTCGTCCAGCGCGTCCCCGACGAGCTCGGGGACCTCCGCATCTGCGTCCTCACGCCGTTCGGGAGCCGCGTGCACGCGCCATGGGCGATGGCCGCGCTCAAGCGCCTGCGCGAGGAGCGCGCGGGCGACATCGAGGCCGTGTGGTCGGACGACGGCATCGTCTTCCGCGTGCCCGGAGGCGAGTCGCCGCCGCCGGTCGACCTGCTCTTCCCCTCGTCGGAGGAAGTGGAAGACATCGTCACGCGCGAGCTCGCGGGCTCGTCGCTCTTCGCGGCGCGGTTTCGCGAGTCCGCGGCGCGAGCGCTGCTCCTCCCGAGACAGTCGATCGGGAAGCGCACTCCGCTCTGGGCGCAGCGCAAGCGGTCGGCGGACCTCCTCGCGGTCGCGTCCCAGTACCCGGCGTTCCCGATCGTGCTCGAGACGTACCGCGAGGTGCTCCGCGACGCGTTCGATCTCCCAGGCCTCGTCGACATCTTGCGGGCGGTCGAGTCGCGAAAGATCCGCGTCTCGACGGTCGATGCGCCGATCCCCTCCCCGTTCGCATCGTCGCTCCTCTTCGCGTTCGTCGGGAACTTCATCTACGACGAGGACGCGCCGGCGGCCGAACGCCGTGCCCAGGCGCTCACGATCGATCACGCGCAGCTCCGGGAGCTCCTCGGCGAGGTCGAGCTCCGGAAGCTCCTCGATCCCGAGATCGTCGTCGAGCACGAGAGGCAGCTCCAGCGGCTCGATCGACCGCTCAAGCACGCCGATGCCGTGCACGATCTCCTGTTGTGGCTCGGCGATCTCTCGGAGGAGGAGATCGCCCGCCGTGCGCCGGACAGCGCCGCGGCGAGCGCGTGGATCGGCGATCTGACCGCCCAGAAGCGGCTCGTCCGCGCGCGCCTCGCCGGCGAGCCCCGCCTCGTCGCGATCGAGGACGCTGCACGCTATCGCGACGCGCTCGGGGTCGTCCTCGCGCGCGGCCTGCCCGAGGTCTTCGTCGGACCGACGAAGGACGCTCTGACGAGCCTCGTCGCGCGATACGCCCGCACGCACGGTCCGTTCACGGCCGCGTCCGTCGCGCAGCGCTGGGGCATCGGCGAGGCCGCGGTCACGACGGCCCTCGAGTCCCTCGTCGCCAGGGGCAAGCTCTCGCGCGGCGCGTTCCTTCCGCTCCCCCCAGGGAAGCGCGGGCGAAGCGAGGCGGCCCACGAATGGGTCGACGTCGAGGTCCTTCGTGCGCTGAAGCAGAAGACGCTCGCGCGGCTCCGCAAGGCGATCGAGCCCGTACCGAGCGACGCCTTCGCGCGCTTCCTCGGCGACTGGCAGGGCATCGTCGCTCCGAACGCCGAGACCCGCGCACGACCACTCGACCTGCTCCTCAAGGCGATCACGCAGCTCGAGGGCTGTCCCATCCCGGCGTCCGTGCTCGAGACCGAGGTGCTCCCCGCGCGTGTCCCGGGCTTTCGCCCGCATCACCTCGACCAGCTCCTCGCCACGGGCGAGGTCGTGTGGGCGGGCGTGTCGCCGATCGGCGGCAGCGACGGACGCATCGCGCTCTACATGACGGAGCGCGAGCCGCTGCTGGCGACGCCGATGATCGAGGAGCCGCCGAGGGGCCCGCTGCACGCGAAGATCCGCGAGCTCTTCGAGCATCGCGGCGCCGTCTTCTTCGCCGAGATCGCGCGCACCGTGGGCGGCTACCCCGGTGACGTCCTCGAAGCGCTCTGGGACCTCGTCTGGAGCGGAGAGGTCACGAACGACTCGCTCGAGCCGCTGCGGAGCCTCGCGCGCGAGGCAGGTCGCTCCCGCGAGGGACGCCGTGCGCGGGCGGCGCGCCCTCTCGGCCTGATGGGGCGAGCGCGCAGCGGTCCGCCCGGCTCCGAAGGGCGCTGGTCGCTCCGCCGCTCCCGCTGGGAACGCGAGCCGACGCCGACCGAACGAAGGACGGCCACGGGCCGCGCCCTGCTCGAGCGCTACGGCGTCGTGCTCCGCGAAGCCGGCAGCGCCGAGGGTCTGCCCGGCGGCTTCGGGTACGTCTACGACGTCTACCGCGCGATGGAGGAGCAAGGCCGCCTTCGCCGCGGCTACTTCGTTGCTGGACGCGGCGCGACGCAGTTCGCGCTCCCTGGCGCCGAGGAGCGCCTCCGCGCCCCGCGCCTCCGCGACGACGACGAGGAGCCGCGCGCGCTCGTCCTCGCGGCGACCGATCCTGCGAACCCGTGGGGCTCGCTCCTTCCGTGGCCGGACGCGAACGGACGGACGGCGCAGCGCGCCCCGGGCGCCCGCGTGCTCTTGCTCGAAGGCCGCCTCCTCGCCTGGCTCTCGCGAGGCGGCCATCACGTCGCGACGTTCCTCGCGCAGGACGAGCCCGCCGCGTCGCAGGACGCGGAGCGGCTGGCGCGAGCGCTATCCGATCTCGCGAGCACGCCGCGAGCATACGGACCACGCTCGACGATGATCGCGACGATCGACGGCATCCCCGCGCCGGAGAGCCCGCTCGCGAGCGCCCTCGCCGAACACGGCTTCGTCGCGCGCCAGGGATCGCTCGTGCTCATCCCGTCGGCGTCCACGTTCGGCCACCGTCGTTCGGGTGCTCGCGCTCCCGCCTGGGCAGCGAAGGACGACGACGTCGGGATCTCGTTCGGCTTCGCGGGCGCGCCGGACACGGAGGTAGAGGCGGACGCCGACCTGGGGCTGGACGACATGGCGCTCGATCCGGACGCCAGCCTGGCAGACGACATCGACGAGGCCGATCGAGATGCCTGAAGGCGACTCGCTCCATCGCCTCGCCGCGAAGCTCGCGCCGGTCCTCGAAGGACGTGAGGTCACCGCGTTCAGCGCGCGGCGCCTGACGAACAAGACGGCCCGGTCGATCGTCGGCCACCACGTCGAGTCCGTGATCGCGAAGGGAAAGAACCTCCTCATCCGGCTCGACGACGAGCGCGTCATCCACATCCACCTGCGAATGGAGGGCCGCGTCTACGTCGAGCGGCCGCGCTCGACCTTCTGGGCACCCGAGCGGATCGAGCCCGACATGCGGCTCGTCGTCGCCGGCGCGTCTGTCGTCGGCAAGCGGCTTCCGGTGCTGCGCCTCCTCACGGCGAGCCAGGTGAAGCGCGCCCCGGATCTCGCCGGCCTGGGCCCCGATCTCGTGCGCGATGGCTGGGACGAGGACGAAGCGGTTCGGCGCTTCCGCGCCCTGTCCGATCGCGAGATCGGCGATGCTCTCCTCGTGCAGCGAGCGGCGGCGGGGATCGGCAACATCTACAAGTCCGAGGTCCTCCATCTCGAAGGGATCGATCCGCGGACGCCGCTCTCGATGCTCACCGACGACGAGCTCCGGAGGCTCCTTCGCCGCGCCAGCGTCTTGCTCCGACGTAACCTCGGCAGCGGGCCACGCGCGACACGCGCGTCGCTCGGCGGTGCGCCGCGCCTCTGGGTGTACGGCCGCGGCGGGCGGCCCTGCCTCCGCTGCCAGACGCCGATCGTCCGCTTCCTCCAGGGCCCCGATCCCGGCCGTTCCACGTATCACTGCCCGCGGTGCCAGGCGCCGCGCGCACACGCCTCGGCGGACGCCCGCTCATGACCACCACCGGAAAGGCGCGGCTCGACGGGCTGCTCGCGGAGCTCCGGTGGGAGTTCCCTCGCTTCCGCATCGAGAAGAAACGGACGAGCGTGCTCCAGCGCGCGATCCACGTCGCGCTCGCGCTGATCACGCTCGGCGGCCAACGCGTGTACCTTACACGCTATCATACCGTCCTCTTCGGGACGCTCTGGGTGCCCGATGCCTGGGACGCGATGACGGACGACGACAAGTACATCCTGCTTCGTCACGAGCGCGTCCACCTCCGGCAGCGAGCGCGCATGGGCGACGTGATCATGTCGTTCGTGTACCTCGTCCCGTTCTTCCCGCTCTTCCTCGCCTACGGGCGCGCGCGGATCGAATGGGAGGCGTACGTCGAGACGCTCCGCGCGACCGCCGAGGTCTACGGACCCGACGCGGCTGAGAAGCTCCGCGCGCACATCAAGCAGCGCTTCGTCGGCCCGGAGTACGGCTGGATGTGGCCGTTCCCGGGCGCGATCGATCGCTGGTTCGATGAGGCGATGCGCGACGTGCGCGCTGAGTTCGGCTCGCCAGACGTGTGACGGCTCCGCCGACTACTGGCAGGTCGCCGTCGTCGGCAGCACGCACGCGCCTGCGATGCAGGCTGCCGGCGCCGCGCAGGTCATGTGGGCGCCTTCGAGGCAGCCCCTGCCGTCCTCGACGACCGGAGGACACGTCGGCGCGCCCGTGCCCTGACCGCAGACGCCTTCGCGGCACGCGACGCTTCCCCCGCAGCTCACGCCGGGCTCCGCGAAGGTCAACGGCGCGCACTTGTTCGTCGTGCGATCGCAGCCAAGGCCTCGCTCGCACGGGCTCTGCGCATCGCACGCTCCCCCCTCCTTGACGAGGTCGGTGCACTGGGCGGTCTCCCGGCTGCAGTACGCGTCCCTACCGCAAGCCAGGTCATCCTGGCACGGCTGGCCTGCAGCAAAAGGCGGTCGGCAGGTCGCGGGCGCGCCGTCCACCGATACGCAGATGAGGCCAGGCCGGCACTGTATATCGAACCCGTTGCAGGTCGCGCTCGCATCGACATAACCAACGCGCTTGCACGTCGTCCTCGACGGAGACTCCGGCGAGCCGATGCAGAAGGTCCCGACGGCGCACGCTGCGCTCTCCTGAGTGCAGCCTTGACCTTCGGGCGTGGTGTCCGCGCAGACGCCGCAGCCCTTCCCCTTCGCGAGCGCGCTCTCGAGATCGCAGTGGCCGGTCTGGCACTGGCTCCCCATGTTGCACGCCGAACCCGTGGAGAGCGTCCCCTTCTTCGGCGCGCACGCGGGCAGGAGCTCCGGGAAGACGCCGCATTCTTCGGCCTCGACGGCCTTGGCGCACGCCTCGACCTCGTCCGCCGTGCGCGACGACCCCGCGAGGGCGAGCGCGTCTACACAGCTGGCAACGTAGCGCGTGCGTGCGCTCGTCATCGTCGCCGGCGCGACGAGGTCCTTGCTGCAGCGCTCGTGGCGGACGCGGAACTCGTGCTCACACGCCGCCTGCGGGGTGGCCGGCGTCGGCGCGCCGGCGTCGTCGTTCGACGGGCCGCCGCCGCTGGAATCGTCGCTGCTGCAGGCGAGCAACGCGGCGGTCGCGAGGAAAGGAGCAAGGAGAAGCGTCGTTCGGCGCATGCGAGTCCTCGTTCCGACGCACCATCGGTGCCTCGGTTTGTCTGGCGACATCAGCGACGAGCGACCGATGCCGACGTTTGCGGAACGCGTAGGCCGCGCGCCGCTACGGCGTAAACAAAGAATGAAGCGAGCGCGCTGCGTTCGTGACGATTTGTAGGAGGCTGCGCGACCGCGCACCGCGTCGACGACGACGTAGCTCATCCGTCGTGCGTCGTGCGTCGTGCGTCGTGCGTCGTGCGTCGTGTGCGTCGCGCCTCGTGCCTCGTGCGTCGCTCATCCCGAGGCGCTCCCTGAATCGAGTCGGTCCTCTCGCCCCGTACGCGTGCCCGTGCCCGTGCCCGTGCCCGAACTGGGCAACGACCGACACCGAGCCAGCTCCCTCTCGTGGCCGCGTCCACGACGCGTGATCACGGCCATGACGAAGAGTCGCGGGCGCTCTCGTCCGCTCAGGCGTTCGACGCGTCCGGGCGGCCCCGGCCGCGCGCACATTTCGCTTGTAACCCCAGCGCCCGGGCCGCGACGATGAGCGCATGGATCCCTGGGCGCCGATCAACGGCATCACTCTCGAGCGATACGCAGAGCTCTCGGCCGAGGTCGATGGCACGCAGGATCCCGAGAAGCAGGCCGAGATCGTGGGGAAGCTCGGGGTGCAGCGCGCGGACTGGGAAGCGGCGAAGGCAGGCTGGACCGCGCGGATGCAGGACATGTCCCTGATGGGTCAGGTCGCGACGCGCTTCATGCCGCTCTATCAGGCGGCGCTCGCGAAGAAGTCGGGTGGCGCTCCGCAGGTCAGCTTCGAGGACTACGTCGCGATGAGCGGCTGCGTTCCCGTCATCGGCTTCGAGGGGATGCTCCAGCACTACAAGCTCACCTCTGCGCAGTGGACGATGATCGCGGGCCACTGGAACAGCGCCATCCCGACCAACCCGCAGTACATGCAGTTCGGCCTGCTGGTGGAGCAGGAGGCGCACCGCATCCGCACAGGCGGCCAGCCGAAGCCGGTGTCGCTCGGCAGCGCGGCCCCTGCGCCGGGTGCCGCCGCCGCCCCGTCGCCAGGAATGGCGCAGCAGCCCCCGCCCCCCTATGCGCAGCAGAACCCCTATGCGCAGCAGAACCCCTACGCGCAGCAGAACCCCCACGCGCAGCAGTACGGACAGCAGGCGAGCTTCAACGCGCAGGCGCAGCAAGTGGGCGTTCAGGTCGGCAACGCGTTCAATGCGTTCGGCAACGCGCTCGGCTCGCTGGTCGACGGCGCGATCGGCGGCTTCCGCGTCGGCGCCCGCGTCATGGTCCAGTGGTCGGACGGCAATCGCTATCCGGCGACGGTGACGAGCGCCCCCCAGAGCGGACAGCTCGAGGTCGCGTTCCCCGACGGCCGCCGCATGTGGGTCCCGCAAGGCTACGTGAACGCGATCTATTGAACGGCCTCACGCCGACGAACGTGCTCCACGCTCCCGGAGAGGTCGTTCGAGCAGCAGCAGCTCAGAAGACACCCGGCAGCTCGGAAGACGCGGCGCTCGGAAGACGCGGCAGCTCGGAAAGACAAGCCTCCAGGATCCCAGTTCCCTTCCCCCCGCACGGGAAGCCTGAGCGAGGGCGCTGAGCCCCAGCTCGCTGAAGCCTGGAGCCTCTCTCTCCCTCCCCCTGGAGCCTGGAGCCTGGCGGCGCAGCCGCCCCCGCCTACTTGTTCCGCGCAAACACGTGCACGCCGATGCGCCCAGCGCCCTTCGTCGCCACGACGTCAATCTTGTACGGCACCGCGAGCGGAACGATCGGGCAGAGCGCGGCGGTGCCCTTGCCGATGACGGGCATGTTCTTGTCGTTCGCGCCCGACTTGCCGGCCTCGATGTTGAAGAGCGGCGGTCCGTAGAGCTTCAGCTCGAGCTTCTCCACGCTCCCGGGCGGCGAGTTCGCGACGATCGTGTAGCAGCGGTTCGGGGCCAGGTTCACCATCATCGCGAAGTGTTCGCCCTCCTTGAGGGTGGCGCGCCCGGGCTGGCCTTCCTTGTCCATCTTCGGGGCGATCTTCGGAGCGGCCGTCATGATCGCGAGATCGAGCGCGGAGTCGAGCGCAGCCTCGCCGAGGGCGGCGGGGCCAGCGGGGCCAGCGGGGCCAGCGTCGCCGGTGAAGAACGTCGGGCCCGCGTCGTCCGGCATGGCCGTTCCGGCATCGTCGAGCGGTGCCCCTGCCTCTTCGAAGCCGGCGTCCGTATCCGCGGCCACAGGCGCCGTCGGCGTCATCGGCGGGTTCGGCTTCTTCGAGGAGCAGGCCGCGAACAGCGCGACGGCGGACGACAGCGTGAGGACGGTGGCCAGGCTCTTTCGCATGGCCGCGCTTATAACACGTCGACGTGGAGCGTCGCTCCGCCGTCCGGTTTCGGCGTGACCCTGGCGGTGAGCTTCCGCCACGCGCCGTTGCCGTCGGTTCGATCCGCCTCCACCATTCGAGCGGCGGCTTCGACGAGCTCGCGGGACGGGTCGAGGGCGCGAAGCATCCCCGACGCATCGTTCGCGACGAGCACGACGACGAGGCGGCGCTTCTCTCCCGAGCCCGCGGAGATCTCGGCATCGACGGTGAGGACGAAGATGCCCTGCTGGTAGCCAGGTACCGCCTTCGCGAGCGCCGTCTGCACCGCCATGGCGACCGGGAGAAAGACGCCACGCGCGGGCTCTCGGACCTTCCTGTCGGACTCCGGCGCCTTCGCCGCACGAGGCAAGCTTCGCGGGCCGTACACCTCGCGGATCGGCGGCAGCGACCGGTATGGCGCCCCGGGAGGTGACGAGCCGCGCGAACCGGACGGGCTCGGCGTCGACTCCTGCACCGTCGATGTCCGCGAGGTGACCGGCGGCGGGACGGAGTAGCGGGAGGGATCGGGGATCTCGCCCTCGCGCGGGCGGGGCGAGTCGAAGAGGCCGATGAACGCGATCTCCTCTTCGCCGCCGACGGTGTGGCCTACCCTGGGATCGAGCTTCGCGGGATCCATCCGCCGGATCGCCATGCCCTCCCCGCGAGCGACGAGCACGCCGAGCCGCACGAGCGTATGGGCATCCTCCTCGTCGAGATCGCCGACGACGCTCATCGAGAGCTGCGCGACATCGCGCGATTGACCTTCGCGCGCGATGACCTCGGCGTGTGTCAGGGTCGAGATCGAGGATCGCCCCGCCCACGCCCAGCGCAAGATCCGATCGCGGACGACATAGCTGGCGACGATCTCGCCGTACCAGCGGCCGATGACGTCACCGCGCTTGGTCTCCCATGTGGCCATCCGCGAGACCGGGTCGAACTGGACCTGCTCGGCACGGTCGGCGCGTGCTCGCTCACGTTCGAGCAGCCGGCGAAGATCGCGCTGCAGCAAGAAAGCCAAACGCCTTGTGGCCTCGTCGAGGGGCATCTCTCCTTTGCGCCCTGCAGCCTTCTATACAGGGGCCGCCGGAAACCTGTAGGGTAGCGCAGCTCGACCCGAGAGCGAGCATGCCTGTGAAGTTCCGCCGTTGGGAAGGGCAGCTCCGGACGGGTCAAGGAGATCGACACATGGCTCGTTCACTCACCCGGGCGCCTCGGCGCACTGTCCTCGCACTCTTCGTCTGCAGCGTCGTTCCGCTCCTCGCGGCATGCCCGAAGAAGGAAACGCCGACGGTGGACGCGGCTCCCCCGCCGCCCCCTCCCGTCGAGGACGCGCAGACGGAGCTCCTTCCGATGGAGGAGGATGCGGGTGAGGTCGACGCTGGTGTCGACGCTGCGGTGAAGGCCACCGGCCGCGCGGTGAACACGAACGTCGCCCGCCTGAAGCAGTGCTGCTCGGCGCTCTCGGCGGAAGCAAAACGCATGGGTTCGTCGCCCGAGGCTGGCATGTTCGCGTCGGCGGCCGCGCAGTGCAGCACGCTCGCAGGCCAGATCGGACCGAGCGGCAACGCCCCCGAGCTCGGCGCCATCCGCGGCCTGCTCGTGGGCAGGAACGTCCCCGCCATCTGCGCTGGCTTCTGAGGAGCGCTCGGCGTCCGGCTGCGATCAGCGGAAGTGGTCGAAGCCTCGAGGGTCGACGGGCACGCGTGTCCCGTCGGCCCGAGCGAGGACGATGCCGGCTCCGCCGGGCTCGACCGTCCCTATGCGCGCGAAGCCGCGGGGCACCGACGCGCTGGTCACGAGGAGCGCGTAGTCCTCACCTCCGCCGAGCGCGAACTCCAGGGGGTCGCGCCCCAGCGCAGCCGCGGCGCGCTCGAGCTGGCCCGAGGCGCAAGCGCGAAGCAGATGCTCGTCCAGGACGAGCGTGACGGAGCT
>Ga0233377_1001172_pt1 | contig 10196 bp, 11 predicted proteins | sample ElkDunMinimDraft_6_FD_191540 | JGI IMG/M metagenome (GOLD analysis project Ga0233377, IMG submission 191540) | Fecal eukaryotic communites from dung pellets of Tule Elk in California, USA - Elk Dung E36 | ecosystem: Host-associated > Mammals > Digestive system > Large intestine > Fecal | place...
GAGCGCCGACTGGGTGATCGACCTCGGTCCCGAGGGCGGCTCGGGGGGCGGGCTCGTGCTCGCGACGGGGAGCCCGGAGCACATCGCGACCGTCGAGGGCAGCCACACGGGCACCTTCTTGCGGGAGATCCTCGAGCTCGAGGAGCCCCGCGACCTCCCGGTGCGCAAGGCCGGGTAGGCGATGGCCCGGTACGACTCCCGGCCGGACGCCCTCTCGTGGCGTCCCAAGGCCGGGGAGATCCCCACGTCTCCCGGGGTCTACCGCTTCCGGGATGAGCGGGGTCGCGTGCTCTACGTCGGCAAGGCGATCAACCTACGGCAGCGCTTGAGCAACTACTTCCAGCCGATGCGCAACCTGCATCAGCGCACGCGCGCGATGGTGCAAGCGGCGGCCGCGGTCGAGTGGACGGTCGTCGGGAGCGACAGGGAGGCGCTCGACCTCGAGTACGCGTGGATCAAGGAGTTCACACCCCCGTTCAACGTCAAGTTCCGCGACGACAAGACCTACCCCTACATGGTCGTGACCCTCGCCGACGAAGCCCCGCGCGTCATGGTCACCCGCAACCGCCGCATCCCGGGCGCGCGCTACTTCGGGCCCTACCCGAAGATCTGGGCGGTGCGCGACACGATCGACCTCATGGTGCGCGCGTTCCCGATCCGCACGTGCTCGGATTCCAGTTACAAGCGCGCGATGGCGACCGGCAGACCCTGCTTCCCGGGCCAGATCGGGCGCTGCGGCGGGCCGTGCTCGGGCCGTGCGTCGATCGAAGAGCATCGCGCGATCGTGAACGATTTCGTCGCGTTCATGGCGCATCCCGACAATTCGGTCGTGCGGCTGCTCGAGCGCGAGATGAGGACCGCGGCGGCGGAGTTCGACTACGAGCGCGCCGCGGTGATCCGCGACAGGCTGCAAGCACTCGAGAACGTGCTCGAGCGAAGCGCTGTCGTCTTGCCCGAGGATGCCTCCGACACCGACGTGTTCGGAATCGAGTACGACGAGCTGGCGGCTGCGGTGCAGCAGTTCACCGTGCGCGGCGGACGCATCACCGGCACGAGGAACTGGGTGGTCGACACCGAACTCGACGTCACGATCGGCGAGCTAGTCGAAGCCGTCGTGCAATCGGCGTACGACACCGAGGAGCCCCCGCGAGAGATCGTGGTTCCGCGTCTGCCCGACGACGCGGAAGCGCTCGAGGCGTGGCTCGGCGACAGACGCTCGAAGGGGTCGGTGACGCTGCGCGCGGCCCAGCGCGGGGACAAGGCCGCGATCCTGCAGACCGCGACCATGAACGCGAAGCAATCCCTCGCGCTGTACAAGATGCGCCGAAGCGGCGACTACGTGGCCCGCACCCAGGCGCTCACCGACATCCAGGATGCCCTCGGCCTCGCCGAGGCGCCGTTGCGCATCGAGTGCTACGACGTCTCGCACCTCGGCGGTACCAACATCGTCGCGTCGATGGTCGTCTTCGAGGACGGGCTGCCGGTCAAGAACTCGTACCGGAAGTTCTCGATCAAGGAGTACGCCGACGATCTCGAGGCGATCAGTCAGGTGCTGACCCGGCGCCTCGCGCGGCTCGAAGAGGACGAGGCGGATCCGCAGGACGGCGCCGCCTCCCGCACGCGCTTCGCGTACCGGCCCGGGCTCATCCTCGTCGACGGCGGGGAGCCGCAAGTGAACGCGGCCGCCGCGGTGCTCGCGCGGCTCGGGATCGACGACATCCCCGTCGCCGGCATCGCGAAGCGCCTCGAGGAGATCTGGCTGCCGGGGGAGTCCTTCCCGGTGATCCTGCCCCGCAACAGCGAAGCCCTCTTCCTCATCCAGCGAATCCGCGACGAAGCCCATCGGTTCGCGATCGGCTTCCAGCGTCAGAAGCGCAAGAAGGACATCGCCTCCGTGCTCTCCGAGATCCCGGGGCTCGGGCCCGCCCGGGTCAAGGTTCTTCTGGGGCATTTCGGCTCGGTCGCGAAGCTGCGGGCGGCGTCCGTCGAGGAGATCACCGAGGTGCGGGGGGTCGGGCCGTCTCTCGCGGCCGCGATCGTCGGTAGGCTGGGGGGTAACCCCGAGGAGCAGTGACTGTGGCCGATTCGCACGGTGTGCCGACCGCGCCGCGCCGGGAGCTCCTGCTCGTGACGGGGATGTCCGGGGCCGGGCGCTCGACCGTCGGCAACGCTCTGGAAGACCTCGGCTGGTATGTCGTCGACAACCTCCCGCCGCAGATGCTGCGACCCCTCGTCGACCTCTCCCGGCACACGGGGGAGACGATTCCCCGCGTCGCCGCGATCGTCGACATCAGGGGAGGCCGGCTGTTCGCCGACGTGCAGCAGGAGCTCGAGTCGCTGCGCGGCACCGACGACACGCAAGTGGTCTTCCTCGACGCGACGGATGCCGCCCTCGTACGCCGATTCGAATCGGTGCGCCGCCCGCACCCGTTGCAAGGCGACGGCACCCTGCTCGACGGCATCACGGCCGAGCGTGCCCGCCTCGCCGAGTTGCGCGAGCAGAGCGACCTCGTGATCGACACGAGCGAACTCAACATCCATCAGCTCGCGACCCTCATCGCCGACAGATTCGCGGCCGCGGACGAACCGGCGACGCGCGTGACGGTCATGAGTTTCGGCTACAAGTACGGGTTGCCCTCCGACGCCGACCACGTCGCCGACTGCCGCTTCCTTCCCAACCCGTTCTGGATCCCCGAGCTCAAGGCGCTCAACGGCCGCGACCCCGAGGTGAGCGAGTACGTGCTCGAGCTCCCCGGGGCGACCGAGTTCATCGACGGCTACGTCGAGGCGTTGCGGCCCGTGCTCGCGGGCTACGGTCGCGAGAACAAACGGCACGTTACGATCGCTCTGGGGTGCACCGGCGGAAAGCACCGCTCCGTGGCGATGGCCGAGGAGCTGGCGGCTCGCTTGAGCGTGCTCCCGGGTCTCGCGGTCAGCACCAAGCACCGCGACCTCGGTCGTGAATGACCGAGCACAATCAGAAGTAGGGACGACCGTGGCACTGACCGCCGAAGTCAAAGAAGAACTCGCCGGAGTCGAAGTCGGCAAGACGTCGGTGCGCGCCGCCGAACTCGCGGCTCTGCTGCGCTTCTCGAGCGGACTGCACACCATCTCCCACCGCATCGCGGTCGAGGCGGAACTGGAGTCGCCCAAGATCGCCCGTCGGGTGCGCAAGGACCTCGCCGAGCTCTACGGCGTACGAAGCGAGGTCTCCGTGATCTCGGGCAGCAACATCCGGCGCTCGAGCAGCTACCTCGTGCGCGTCATCGACGGCGCCGAGACCCTCGCGCGCCAGACCGGGCTCCTCGACGCCCGCAATCGCCCCGTGCGCGGCCTGCCGAACCGGTTGACGACGGGATCGCGCGAAGAACTCGCGGCGATCTGGCGGGGCGCGTTCCTCGCGACGGGGAGCCTCACGGACCCCGGGCGATCTGCTGCGCTCGAAGTCGTGTGCCCCGGCAACGAGTCCGCGATGGCCCTCGTGGGAGCGGCAGGCCGGCTCAAGGTCGCGGCCAAGGCGCGCGAGGTGCGCGGATCGTTCCGGGTCGTCGTGCGCGACGGCGAGGCGATCAGCGCGATGCTCAAACTCATGGGCGCCGACGCGAGCGTCGCCGCGTGGGAGGAACTGCGGCAGCGCCGCGAGGTGCGCGCCACCGCCAACCGGCTCGTGAACTTCGACGACGCCAACCTCCGCCGTTCGGCGCAAGCGGCGGTCGCGGCGTGCGCGCGGGTCGAGCGGGCGCTCGAGATCCTCGGCGACGAGGTTCCCGACCACCTCCGCTACGCGGGCGAACTCCGCCTCAACCACCGGGACGCGAGCCTCGACGAACTCGGCCACCACGCCGACCCGCCGATGACGAAGGACGCGGTCGCGGGTCGCATCCGGCGCCTCCTCGCGATGGCCGACAAGAAGGCGTCCGATCTGGGCCTTCCGAGCACCGACTCCGGGTTGCCGGAACTGGACTAGCCCCCCGGCGTAGGCTGCTGTCCATGGCTGACTACACGCTTCCGGACCTTCCTTACGACTACGCGGCGCTCGAGCCGCACATCAGCGCCAGGATCATGGAGCTGCATCACGACAAGCACCACGCGACCTACGTCGCGGGCGCGAACACCGCTCTCGAGAAGCTCGCGGAGGCACGCGAGTCGGGCGAGTACGGCAACGTCCCCAAGCTCGAGAAGGATCTCGCCTTCCACCTCGGCGGGCACATCAACCACTCGATCTTCTGGAAGAACCTCTCGCCCGACGGCGGCGACAAGCCCACGGGCGAGCTGAGTGCCGCGATCGACGAGTTCTTCGGATCCTTCGACAAGTTCGTCGGCCACTTCAGTGCCGCGGCGAACAGCCTGCAGGGCTCCGGCTGGGCCGTGCTCGCGTGGGACCCGGTGGGCTCGCGACTGCTCATCCACCAGCTGTACGACCAGCAGAACAACACCCCGCTCGGCATCACCCCGATCCTGCAGCTCGACATGTGGGAGCACGCGTTCTACCTCGACTACGTCAACGTCAAGGCCGACTACGTCAAGGCGTTCTGGAACATCGCGAACTGGGCCGACGCGACGGCGCGTTTCGAGGCGGCCCGTTCGGGAGCTGCGGGGCTGCTGCTACTGTCGTAGAGGCGTTCTCTCGGCGGCCGGATGCTCTTCCCCGGCCGCCGCACGCGCCTCCCGCCACCACACCCAACACCCCTCGAGGAGACCTCAGTGACGGTCAAAATCGGCATCAACGGCTTCGGCCGGATCGGGCGGAACTACTTCCGCGCTGCGCTCGCGAAGGGAAGTGACCTCGAGATCGTCGCGGTCAACGACCTGACCGACAACAAAACCCTCGCCCACCTCCTGACGTACGACTCCGTCACCGGCCGCCTCGACGCGACAGTCGATTACGACGGCGACCAGATCGTCGTCGACGGCAAGCCCATCCACGTGTTCGAAGAGCGCGACCCCGCGCTCCTGCCCTGGTCGGACTACGGCGTCGACATCGTCATCGAATCGACGGGGCGCTTCACCAAGGCCGCGGATGCGCGCAAGCACATCGACGGCGGGGGAGCCAAGAAGGTGCTGATCTCCGCGCCCGCGACGGGCGAGGACGCGACGTTCGTCATGGGCGTCAACGAGAACTCCTACGACCCCGCGGCGCACCACATCATCTCCAACGCGTCGTGCACGACGAACTGCCTCGCCCCGCTCGCCAAGGTCTTCAACGACGAGTTCGGCATCGTGCGCGGTCTCATGACGACGGTGCATGCATACACCGCCGATCAGAACCTCCAGGACGGCCCGCACAAGGACCTGCGCCGCGCGCGTGCCGCCGCGATCAACATCGTTCCGACCTCGACCGGTGCCGCGAAGGCCATCGGGCTCGTGCTTCCGGAACTCGTCGGCAAGCTCGACGGGTTCGCGCTGCGCGTGCCGGTGCCCACCGGGTCGATCACCGACCTCACCGTCACGGCATCCAAGCCCGTCACTCTCGATGCGGTCAAGGCCGCGTACCGCGCGGCGGCCGACGGGCCGATGAAGGGCATCCTCAAGTACACCGAGGACGAGATCGTCTCGAGCGACATCGTCTCGGACCCGCACTCGGCGATCTTCGACTCGGGTCTGCTGCGCGTGCTCGGCGACCAGGTGAAGCTGTCGGCGTGGTACGACAACGAGTGGGGCTACTCGAACCGACTCGTCGACCTGACCGAATACGTCGCCGCGCGCCTCTAGCGCCGGCCACTGCGAGAGATCATGCTGCGCACCATCGAGAGCCTCGGCGAGCTCGCCGGCAAGGTCGTGCTTCTTCGTTGCGACCTCAACGTGCCGCTCGACGGCGACCGGATCACCGACGACGGACGCGTTCGCGCGTCAATCCCGACGATCCGCACGCTGCGTGACGCCGGGGCGGCAGTCGTCGTCCTGTCGCACCTGGGCCGACCCGATGGCGCCCCGAACCCGAAGTACGGTCTCGCGCCTGTCGCGACGCGCCTCGCCGAGCTGCTCGGCGAGGGCGTCGCGTTCGCGCCTCTCGACGTGCCCCGCTCGTCGATCGGCGACGGCGTGACGGTTCTCGAGAACCTGCGCTTCGACTCTCGCGAGACCTCCAAGGATGCCCACGAGCGCGCCGCGTTCGCGGCCGAACTGGCGGCGAAGGGCGACGTCGTCGTCTCCGACGGCTTCGGCGTCGTCCATCGCAAGCAGGCGAGCGTCTACGAGCTCCCGCAGGCTCTTCCCTCCGCGGCCGGGCTCCTCATCGCCGCAGAACTCGACGTGCTCGATCGCCTCACCGCGCGCCCCGAGAAGCCGTACACGGTCGTGCTCGGCGGTTCGAAGGTGTCGGACAAACTCGGCGTCATCGATGCACTGCTGCCCAAGGTCGACCGCCTGCTCATCGGCGGAGGGATGCTCTTCACGTTCCTTGCGGCACAGGGGCATCCGATCGGCAAGAGCCTGCTGGATGCCGACCAGTTCGACACCGTGCGGGCCTACCTCGCGGAGGCCGAGCGTCGGGGGATCGAACTCGTGCTCCCGACCGACATCGTCATGGCGTCCGGATTCGCCGAAGACGCCGAGCACGTCGTGGCTCGCGCTGACGCGCTCGAGGACACCCCCTTCGGCGCGGCAGGGATCGGGCTCGACATCGGGCCGGAGACGGCTGCGTCGTTCGCGGAGCACATCCGTTCGTCGCGCACCGTGTTCTGGAACGGCCCGATGGGCGTGTTCGAGTTCCCCGCTTTCGCCGCCGGCACGCGCGCGGTGGCCGAGGCCCTCACCCAGGTCGAGGGCCTCGGCGTCGTCGGAGGCGGCGATTCTGCCGCCGCCGTGCGCGCGCTAGGATTCCCCGACGACGCTTTCGGACACATCTCGACGGGCGGCGGCGCGAGCCTCGAGTTCCTCGAAGGAAAGACTCTTCCCGGACTGGAGGTCCTCGGATGGCAGCAGTAGGCAGAACCCCCCTCATCGCGGGCAACTGGAAGATGAATCTCGATCATCTCCAGGCGATCGCGTTCGTGCAGAAGCTTGCGTGGACGCTCAAAGACGCCCAGCACGACTTCACGTCGGCCGAGGTCGCGGTGTTCCCGCCCTTCACCGATCTCCGCAGCGTGCAGACACTCGTGAACGCCGACGACCTGCCCCTCGCCTTCGGCGGGCAGGACATCTCGGCTCACGATTCGGGCGCGTACACGGGCGAGATCTCGGGCGCGTTCCTCAAGGCACTCGACACCAAGTACGTCGTCATCGGCCACTCGGAGCGCCGGCAGTACCACGCCGAGACCGACGAGCTCGTCGCGGCCAAGGTCGCGGCGGCGCACCGGCACGGCATCGTGCCGATCATCTGCGTCGGCGAGACGGCGGAAGATCTCGAGCAGCACGGCCCGAGCGCGGTTCCGGTCGGGCAGCTGCGCGTCGCGCTCGACGGCGTCGCGAAGGGCAACGAGATCGTCGTCGCCTACGAACCGGTGTGGGCGATCGGCTCCGGCCAGGCGGCGACGAGCGAGCAAGCCCAACAGGTGTGCTCGGCGCTGCGTGCCGTCGTCGCGGAGGTGCTCGGAGACGAGGTCGCGCAGGCCACCCGCGTGCTCTACGGCGGGAGTGTGAAAGCCGCGAACATCGCCGGGTTCATGCGTGAAGCCGACGTCGACGGGGCGCTCGTCGGGGGAGCGAGCCTCCAGATCGAGGAATTCGCGAGCATCGTTCGCTTCCAGAAGCACGTCGGCACCTGAGTTCCCCGTAGACTGGGCAGGTTATGTTCGTACTCCAGACAATCGTGCAGGTGTTGCTCGGCGTCACCAGCCTCCTGCTGACCCTGCTCATCCTGCTGCACCGCGGGCGCGGCGGCGGCCTCTCCGACATGTTCGGAGGCGGCACGACGTCGAGTCTCGGATCGTCGGGAGTGGCCGAACGCAACCTCAACCGCATCACGGTGATCCTCGCCCTGCTCTGGGTCGCGAGCATCATCGTGCTGGGTCTGATCGTCAAGTTCTCCGGCTGACGCCGGCACAGCATCGCGGAGGGCGCCGACTCACACTCGGCGACCGATCGCGCAATCTCGTCTAGGAGTTCACGATGGCATCTGGTGGCAGCGCGATCCGCGGGTCGCGGGTGGGCTCAGGCCCCATGGGCGAGCAGGACCGCGGCTACCACGCGGACCGGGTCTCGATCTCGTATTGGGACGCGCTCGGCAACGAGACGGTCCGCCACTTCTCGGCGACCCTGCCCGACGAGGAGATCCCCGAGACGATCGACAGCCCTCAGAGCGGGCTGCCTGCCGGTCGTGACAAGGACAACCCCCCGCAGCTCGCCAAGACCGAGCCGTACAAGACGCACCTCGCGTACGTGAAGGAGCGCCGCACCGACGACGAGGCGGCGCAGCTCCTCGATGAGGCGCTCGAGCAACTGCGTGTGCGCCGCGGCGCCGCGGGCTAGAGACCGAGACGGCGGCCTCTAGGCCTCGTCGCGAGCCGTCCAGTAGCGGCCCCGGTCGAGCAGCCCTTCGGGCACCTCGGCGGCCGCATCCTGGTCGACGAAGAACACGGTGCGCTTGCGGCCTCGCACTCCCGCGACGGGGACCGACGTCACGTTCGCATCGGCGAGAGCGAGGCCGAGCGCCGATGCCTTGTCGGCGCCCGAGAGCACGAGCCAGATCCGCTCGGAGGCGTTGAGCACGGGCAGGGTCAGCGAGAGCCGTTCCGCAGGCGGCTTGGGCGAGTCCTTCTCCACGACGACCCTCTTGGCCGTCTCCGCGACGGTCGCGTGGTCGGGGAACAGCGAGGCGATGTGCCCATCGGGCCCGACGCCGAGGAAGGTGATGTCGAATACCGTGTCGCCGAGCTCGTCGGAATAGGCCTCCGCTGCCGCTTCGATCGTCGGGTGCTCGCCCGCCGCGGGGAACGCGTGCACGTTGCCCGCCGGAAGTGCGAGGCGGTCGAGCAGCGCGTCGCGCGCCTGGGTCTCGTTGCGGTCGCGATCGCCCCGCGGCAGGTAGCGCTCGTCGCCCCACCAGAACATCACGCGCGACCAGTCGACGCCGTCGCGTGCGGGGTTGCCCGCAACCGCCGCGAGCACGGCGATCCCCGCCGAGCCGCCGGTGAGGCAGACATCGATCGAGTCGTTCTCGTCGAGGAGATCGACGACCTTCGTCAGGAACCGGGCGGCGACACTGGCCACCAGGCTCTCGGCATCGGGATGCACGAGCACCCGCCGCTCGCTCGTCATCGAGATCCGCCCTCCTGTCGCACGACGGCTCCGAAGAGCTCGTCGGGATCGAGCCTACGCAGCTCTTCGGCAAGACAGTCCCGCAGACTGCGCCGGGGGAGTGCGATGTCGTGCACGGGCTGGTCGGGCTGGGTGAGGGTCGCCACCCCGCCGTCGTCGCGCGAGAGCTCGATCGGGCCGACGGAGCGCTCGAGTCGGACGCTGTGGATGCCGTGCGGCCCGTCGCCGGGATGCTTCACGACGAGGTCGACGTCGAGCCGGAGCTGGAGACCGAGCCAGGCCGCGAGGAGCGCGGTCGAGGGCGAGTCGGACGAGCCCACGACGGTCACGGCGTCGACCGGCACATAGGGGGGCTGGTCGAGCACCGCCGCGAGCTGCGCCCGCCACAGAGTGAGTCGCGTCCACGCGAAGTCGGTGTCGCCGGGCGTGTAGCCCTCGGCGAGGCGACGTAGCGCCGCGACGGGGTCGGACGATGCCGCGGCATCGGTGATGCGGCGTTGCGCGATGCGCCCGAGTGGCGAGCGGCGCGGGTCAGCAGGAGCCTCACCGGGCCACCACACGACGACGGGCGCGTCCGAGAGCAGGAGCCCCGTGACGAGACTCTCCGGGTCGGAGGCGGTGTCGCCCCCCGCGTGCAGGACGATCACCTCGCTCGCTCCCGCGTCCCCGCCGACGCGGATCTCGGCGTCGAGTCGCGTGGGCGCCTCGGGCGAGGTGCTCAGCACGATGACCCGCATGGGATGCTCGCGCGAGGCCTCGTTCGCCGCTTCGATCGCCGACTCGTCGGTGTGCCCCGCGCTCGAGATGACGAGCGTGAGCACGCGCCCGAGCGCGACCGCTCCGCCCTCTTCACGCATCTTGACGAGCGCTTTCGACACGCCGCTCACTGTCGTGTCGGGCATCTCGACGATCACGGCGTCCTCCTGGTCATGGCCTTCTCCAGACCCGTCCGTCGCGCGCGAGAAGCTCGTCGGCCGACGACGGGCCCCACGTTCCGG
>Ga0233377_1001173_pt1 | contig 10190 bp, 7 predicted proteins | sample ElkDunMinimDraft_6_FD_191540 | JGI IMG/M metagenome (GOLD analysis project Ga0233377, IMG submission 191540) | Fecal eukaryotic communites from dung pellets of Tule Elk in California, USA - Elk Dung E36 | ecosystem: Host-associated > Mammals > Digestive system > Large intestine > Fecal | place...
CACCATCATGAACGTGCACTGTTCACACGCCGTCCGGCGCAGCGCCCTCGTAGCGCCCTCGCAGACGCCCTCGCAGGCGGGGCCCAGTCCATCCATCACCCGAGCACGTCCCTGCCTTCGCAGCGTGAGCCGACAAAGTCCGCGGTACCGAACAGGTCAGTTCCGCTCCGACCCAACAGTTCCACGATCCGCCGGGTGTCGGGGGCCTCTGCGACCCATTCACCCCCCGATGCCCAGCTCCTTCGCGACGAGCGTGTACGAGCGCTTCCGCGCCTCGTGGTCGTGGATGTTGCTCGTCGCCATCACCTCGTCGGCGCCGGCCCGTTCGACCATGCCCGAGAGCACCTCCGCAACCACCGCCGGCGTCCCGATCACGTGACGCTCACGGCTCGATGCGCGGAAGACCTCCTCCTCGGCGTCGAAGCAATAGGCGCGTGCCTCCTCGACGCTCGGCATCGGCAGGTCCCGCAGACCCTGCCCGAAGCGAATGAACTGGAGGTCGGCGCAGCGCCGGAGATCTTCGGCCTCCTCCTCGGTCTCCGCGCAGAGGACGGACGTGGCGAGGATCGCGTACGGCTCGGAAGCCCAGCGCGAAGGCCGGAATGCCTCGCGATACGCGTGCATGGCAGCGACGTAATCGTCCGGCGAGATGTGATGCGCGTACGCGTAGCCGACGCCGACCCGCGCGGCGACCTGCGCGCCCTCGAGCCCCGAGCCGAGGAGGAAGATCGGCGGCGGCGTGACGCCGATCGGCACCGCCTTGATTGGCCCGAACCGCGCGGCGGGATCCGGCTCTCGCGACAGGAACGTCATGAGCTCGTCGAGCTGCTCCGGGAACCCGGCAGCGCCGAGGAGCTCGCGCGACTGCCGCAGCGCGAGTGCGGTCTTTGGATCGGTCCCGGCCGCGCGGCCGACGCCGAGGTCAATCCGATCGCCGTGGAGCGCGACGAGCACGCGGAACGTCTCCGCGACCTTCAGCGGGGCATGGTTCGGCAACATCACGCCTCCCGAGCCGACGCGAATACGTGACGTCGCGGATGCCACCGCGCCGATCATGATCTCCGGCGAAGAGCTCGCGAGCGAACCGGCGTTGTGGTGTTCCGCGAGCCAGTAGCGCAAGAGCCCGATCGACTCGGCGTGTCGCGCGAGGTCGATCGTGTTCTTCAGCGCCTGCGCGGCGGTCGAGGCGGACGGGATCGGACTCAGGTCGAGGACGGAGAGGCGCACGAGCGCTCCGATGCTACTGGAGCCGCCTCCGTCGCGTGAAGATCACGCCGCGCGGATGAGCCCGTGCGCCGCCTGGAACGTGTGCATCTCGGGCCAGGCCGCTGCGAGGTAGTCAAGCTCGCCGGAGACGACAGGCTCGATGCGCACGAGCCGTTCGGCGACGACGTTGCCCTCCCGCACCGCTCCCTGAGCCTCCGCGAACGCTCGCACGAGCTCGACGGTCCTCATGGTGTTTGCCGAGAGCGTGTACCGCAGCTCCAGCCAGTGCCGTTCGAGGAGCGCGATCGCTCCGGCATGGTCGCCACGCCGGCACAGGACGATCGCTTCGACGAGGCGGAGCCGCGCGCCCACGTTGACCCGGTCGTCGTTCGTCTTCACGAGTCGCTTCCGAGCGACGGCGAGCCAGCGCTCGGCGGTGTCGAGGTCACCCTTGAGCGCGTAGGCGAGGGCGAGCTCGACGGCGGCGAAGATCCGCACGTTCGAGGAGAAAAGGAGCGTCTTCATCCGTTCGACGTCGGCATACGAAGCGAGCGCGTCGTCGTAAGCGCCCGAACAGAGCTGCGCGTGCCCGATGTTGAGCAGGTTGACGGCCTGGTAGGCAGGTTGCTTGGCGAAGCGGGGAAGCGTCTTCCGGAAGAGGTGAATCGCCTCGCCATAGCGATGCCGCGCGAGCGCGAGCTTGCCCGGCTCCTGGGTGAGATTGAACGTCCCGTCGTGCCGGTAGGCCCGAAAGAACACGAGCAGCACGACGACCACGATGGCGATCGGCACGACCGCCGCGAGCGCGCTCGTCCACGAGGGATCGCTGCCCGTCGACGTGCCCTCCGTAACGGATGTTGGGTGCTCGACGGGCGTGAGGAGCTGCCAGATCGTCAGGAACATCACGATCAGCGCGACCCACAGGACGATCGCGCGGCTGCTCTTCTGCGGGCTCGGCGCCGGCGACTCCGGGCTGGGCTCTGGCAGGAAAGGCTCGGACTCGGACATCGGCACCCTCCTCTGAGCCGATGAGCATGCCATGGGACGCACGGAAAGCGATGGCGCAGCGGCGATTTCGCGGCGCGCTCAGGCGCGCGGCGGCGGGCGCAAGCTCGCCTTGGTCGGCGGCGGCGGGCCGGGATCCCACACGAAGTGATCGATCAACATCGGCGTGCTCTCGTCGAGGACGTCGTCCTTGCCGATCGCCCAGCACTCGATCTTCCCGCCGGGATGGACGCAGAGCCGGACGAAGTGCTTGTACCCCGGGTGCCCGAGCACCGTGAACGCCTGCTGGTGCTCGAGCCCGAGGAGCGTGAGCACCGTGAGGTAGACGCCGAAGAGGAACGAGCCTGCGAAGGCGCAGGTGATCAGCGCAGCGCCGTCTGCGAGATGGAACGGCAGGTGCGGCAGCGCGAGGCGAAGCCCCATCGGGAGGAGCCCCATCGCGAGGCCGAACGGGATCGCGATCGCGGCGCGGATCGCCCGCGGGCCGTGGCCCTGGATCGCGATGAAGTAGAGGATGAGCGCGATCAGCGCGGAGACGACGAGCGTCGTGGCACCAAGGGTGCGCGCGCCGCTGTGCGCCGCGCTGACCTCGAAGAACGCGAGCAAGCCGAACGCGAGATGCACGAGCAAGCCCGCGCGGCCGATCATCAGCTTCGCCGGCACCTGGAGCACGAGCTTCCGCGTCGCCGGCCCGTCGGGGTACACGGCCGCGGGCGGCCCGGCGGGCTCGGGGTACGGCGCGATGCGTGTGCCATGCAAGAAGGCGCCGCCGCCGCCGGCGATGACGTGCATCGACTTGCCCACCGAGCGGCGCTCGTAGTGGTGGAAGTCGCCGGCGAGATAAAAGATGCGATCGCGCTCGAGGCTCAGCCGGCAAGCCGCGAGCATGCGCGCACCGGGATCATTCCGTTCGCCGTAGGCCATGACGGGATCGCCCGCGACGAAGAGCACTGCCCGATTGGGGTCCTGCTTGCGCCGCTTCGTGAAATATGCGCGCTGGCGGAAGTCGACCCGGCCGAGCTGGCGATCGGCGCCCCACAGATCGAGGCCTGGCGCGAGCGGCAGCGCGAAGTAGCTCGCCTCCTGCACCGGCTCGTAGCCGCGGAGCACGAGGCGGCGCCGGCGCTTCACCGTCGTCCCGCGGAAGAAGGCGCGGACCGACTTGATGAAGCCGACGAGCAGGCCGTACATGCCGCCGACCTCGTCGAGGTGGATCGTGCGCGCGACGAGCCCCATCTTGCGTCCCGGTCGCTTCCGGAGCCGCTTGCCGATGCGCGGCGTCGTGTCGTGGTCGTCGGCGCGGAACGGCTCGTCGATTCGACGGCGGAAGAGGCGGCCGAAGCCGTCGAGGCCATCGTACCAGTCGTGGTTGCCGGGCGCTCCGAGGAGGACGCGCTTCTTGGAGCTCGCGCCGACCTTCCGCAGCTGCTCGTTCCAGGGAAGGACGAGGCGATTGTAGATCTCGTCGGCCGTCGCGACCGGATACGCGATGTCGCCCCCGAAGACGAGCATGTCTCCCCGGGGCAGGAGGAGGCGGCCGTCTTCCCCGTCGTCGACGTCGTACGTCGCGGCGAGCATGGCGCCGACCTGGGCGCTCACGTCGCGGTCGTCGCCGGTGTCGGCCGCGAAGTCGATCCAGATCGGGCGCCCGAGCGCCTCGGTGAGGGTGCTCGGGCCAGCAGGCCCGCTCTCGTCCGACGGACCGCCCCATCCGGCCGCGTACGCCGGCCGTCGAGCGCTGCGAACGAGGATGCGCGCCGCCGACGCCAGCAGCTCATCGGGCGGGTTTGGGCGCATCCAGTCACGTGCGTCGACGGATTCGGTCGCGATGGCGCGGGCGACGAAGTTACGAAGGTGGCCGAAGAGTGAAGTGACGCCGTACCAGCGGATCCCGAAGGGCGGATGTGCGCCCTGGCGAAAAACGAGCGGGTCCGGCCGATCTCCCCGCGGGCGGAGCACGATCGGCGGGCGTGCCAGGGTCGAGCTAGGCGGCGGCTCGAAGTCCTCGGGCGGAGCCGAGCCAAGCCTCTCGTCGCGAGCGTCCTCGCTGGGGGGATGCCCCTCGTCGAGCAGCACATGGAAGAGGATAGCGTTTTTGAGTTACCCTCGCTGGCGACCATGCGAAGAAAGCTCGCTCTCGGGGTGCTGTCCGCATTTGCGCTGCTCTCGGCAGCAGGACGAGCGGGACCGCCGAACGTCAAAGGGAAGATCTCCGGGCACGAGAAGCTGATCCCCGAAGTCTATTCGGAGGCGGCAAAACCCGAGGCGCGCAGATGGACGTGGCGCGAGCCGTCCCCCTCCGTCGCTCCGCAGTTCCGGACGCTCTCGGCGAACCCGTCGCGCGACATCTGCATCGCGGCGACGACGGGCGCGAACCAGGAGAAGCAGGAGTTCCGGATGACGGTCACGGGGGGACGTGTCTTCCCGACGACCATCGTCGTCACGCCGAACACGCAGCTCGCATTCAAGAACTTCGATCCGTTCAAGCACCGGATCTACGTCACGAGCGCAACGGGGCAGGTGATGCTCCAGCCGGACGACCTCCAGCCGAACGCGGTCCGCACTTGGGCCGCGCAGGGCGCAGGTCGCTACGAGGTGCGCGACGAGCTGTACCCGAGCGTGCGTACGTTCGTCGTCGTCGATCCGCAGGTCGTTCAGGTCGCGTACCCTGGCCGTGACGGAGCCTTCGGCTTCTCGCTGCCGTCCGGCGACTACGTGCTGAAGGCCTTCTTCAACGGCAAGCCGGTGGGCAAGCAGATCAACTTCACCGCGAAGGATCGCGGCGTCGTCGAGCTGAAGGAGCCGCTCAAGCTCGACGAGGGGACAGAGTCCAAATGATGATCCTGTCGCGCATCTGGTACGTCATCCTGGCCATCCTGCTGGCCGCCGCGTACTACATCGTTGCGCTCGCTGTCGGTCAGTACAACCGCCGCAACCAGGCGGCGATGGAAGAGACGCTCAAGGCCGACAGCCAGGTCGTGAGCTGGGCGATGCAGGTCGACGCTCGCCGCCGCCTCGACGTCCTCCTCCTCCCCGCCGTCGATCCGAACATCGCGAAGGCGCTCCGCGGGGCCAACGGCAAGGACACGATCCCCGCCGCGTCGAAGGAGGATGCCGCCAAGGCGCTCCGCGCGTTCAACGACAAGCTGCCGGCCGACTACAAGAACGACGTCCTCTTCATCGCCGACCGCGAGGGAAGGCTCGTCGCGCAGGTCGGCTACGACGCGGTGAACGGCTTCGCCGAGTTCGAGCTCGGCGGCTATCCCGCCGTGTTCGACGCGCTCCACGGGTTCCTTCGCGACGACACCTGGGTGTGGGGCGGCAAGATCGCGCGCGTCGTCACCCGGCCCGTCGAGGACGAGGTCGGCCAGCCGCCGATCGGCGCGGTCGTCGCGCTGCGGTGGATCGACAACAGCTTCGCGAAGGAGATCGGAAAGCGGACGCGGACGAACATCGCGTTCTTCGCGCTCGGCCAGCGTGTCGCCTCGGCCGCGGCGACGGACGGGTTCGACGAGGCCTCGCTCGAGGCGCTCGGCAGCGACCTCCAGTCGGTCTCCGAGGACAAGGGCTTCATGGAGAACGGACGCACCGACGTGCGTCCGCTCGGCAACGACAAGGGCGGCGTCCTCTTCGTGCGCCTCCCCGGCGACGCGTGGGAGCTCGGCGGAGGCTTCGCGGTCGCACGGCCGAAGGTCGCGATCAGCTCGCCGACCGGCTTTCTCACCGGCGCAGACGACACGGACAAGAAGAACGTCAAGCTGTGGATCGTCGGGGTGGTCGCCGGCGCAGCCGTGCTCTTCGGCTTCCTCTTCTCCTTCCTCGAGCACTCGATGCCGCTCCGCGAAATGAAGGCGCAGGCCGAGAAGCTGAGGAACGGTCAGATCGACATGTTCACGCTCCCGCGCTTCCGCGGCGGCTATCGGCCGATCGCGAGCGACATCAACGCGGGCATCCAGCGCGTCGTCGAGAAGGGGGGCGGCACGGCCCGCAAGCCTGCCGATCTCGAGTCGATCCTCGGGCCCGTGCCCGCGCAGCCAAACATGAGCGCGTTCTCGTTCCCGCTGTCGGATCCGTCTGCGCCGCCGCAGCCGGTCCCGTCGGCGCCCGGGAGCTTCGCCGGGCCGGCGCCGTCATCGCCCTCGATGCCGAATGCCACCGGCAACAATGCTCGCTTTGCCGGCGGGCCGCCTCCTCCAGGCTCGCGTCCTGGCCTGCCGCCGCCGGTGAACCCGGCGCCCGGGTTCGCGCAGCCCGATCGGACGATGGCGATGCCCGGCGCGCCGCCGCCGACCGGCGGTTACCCCGGCGCTCCGCCGCCCGCCGCCGGGGGAGCGCACGGCGCGACGGTCGCCGCTTCACCTGGTGGAGCGAAGCTCGGGCCGCCGCCCGCACCGTTCTCGAGCGGCAGCGCCACGGGCGCGAACAAGAAGCTCGCCAAAGAAAAAGAAGAGGACGAGCAGACCATGGTCGCGCAGCCGTCCGCCGACTTGATCAGCGCAGCGACCGGCGCGAACCCCGCGCTCGACCCGGCCGCCGAGTGGCAGCAGGTCTACGAGGAGTTCATCCGCACGAAGCGCGATTGCGGAGAGCCGACCGACGGCCTCACGTTCGAGAAGTTCCAGCAAACGCTGAAGAAGAACCGCGATGCGCTCATGCAGCGGCACGGGTGCAAGCGGGTGAAGTTCTCGGTCTACGTGAAGGAAGGCCGTGCTTCGCTGAAGGCCACGCCCGTCCGGGAGTGACGCGCGGGCCCTCACACCCGGCGCCGTGCACACATGTTGCGGCGGGGCCGGGTAGGCGCGTTCCGCCCCACTCGCATCGTCCGTCGTACCCAGCTGCATCGCGAGCGCCTGCGCGTGGCTACAGGGCATCGATGCCTTGCGGATCGCGCGCGGCGTTCGCAGCCCTGGCCCTCGTGTTGCATCGCGGCGGGGAATGGATGCGTTCACGCTTCACCTCGAGCTTCGTAACGCCCTGTCCCTCGCGGACGAGCTCGGGCGGCACGAGCATGCGATCGGCAACGACTCCCTGGCTGGGCAGCTCGCCGCGCTGCGGACGGCGCTCGGGGAGCTGGAACGCGACGCCGGGCGTTCGCACGACAGGAGCGTCTCGCCGAATCCGACCGTGATCGAGGGCCTCGAGCGAGGGCTCCACGTCCTGCGCGATCGCCTCGAAGAGATCCCGGCGGCGCTCCGTCCGCGCCTCGGGCAGCTCCTCGCGTCCGTCGAGCGGATCATCTTCGCCGAGCTCCGGCCGCGCTCCCCCATTCCGTCGAAGGCGCTGCTCGGCGTCCTTCCGCTGAAACGCCTCATCCCGCAGGACGTGCACTCGGTGATGGACTACCTCGTCTCGGCCGCATACCTCGTCAGCGCGCGGCTCGCGACGACGAGGCGAGCCCGGGCGGTCGGGCTCCTCCTCGGCTCGAACGTCGGCGGCGTCTCGCTCCTCACCGACTACCGGCTCTCGGCCGCGAAGGTGATCCCGATCGAGGTCCACGAGGTGCTCGATCACACCACCGGGGCCTGCGCGGCGGCGGCCCCGTTCGTCCTCGGGTACGCGAAGAAGGACCGGGTCGCGGCGACCATCCAGATCGTCGCCGGTCTCGGCACCATCCTGGCCTCCCTGTTCACCGACTACCGCGCAGCGCGTGGCGTCGGCCGGGCGATCCGCTCGCGCGGGGGGCCTCACGCCGGGCGCTTCAAGAAGCAGCGCGTCCCCGAGGCCCAGCGGCCCCTCGAGGGCCTCTCGAACCCGAGCTTCATCCCGCGGCTCGACATCTGACCGGCCGCCCGAGGCTCGACTCCGCCTCCCGGCGTCCTCGCCCGGAAGCGTCGCCCCGCGGGGCCAGCCTCCCGGTGGCCTCGCGTCCTGACCGATCAAGCCCAGCTTTGAATTGTGCCGGGGTAGCCGCTCGGTTTAGCGTGACCCGGTGCTCCGCCGGACTCGCCATGCGTCAATCTCGGTCGCCGCGTTCGTCGTCGCGGCGGCGATCTGCTCCCCTCGCGAGGCCGCGGCCTCCAACGTAATCGAGGTCCCGGACAACGGGTCCGAGCAGATGGCGCGAGGCGGCGCGTGGGTCGCTCGCGCGAGCGATCCGCTCGCGACGGTGTTCAATCCGGCAGGTCTTGCCGGTCAGCCGTCGCGGGTGACGATCCAGAGCAACGTCAACTTCCACCACACGTGCTTCACGCGCGTGAAGGCGGCCTCGGACACGAGCGTCGATCTCCTCGCCGATCCCGCCACGGGCCGCTTCCCCCGCGTGTGCAGCGACATCGCACCGGCGCTCAACCCGCAGATCGGCGCGACGCTGCGCGTGACCGATCGGCTCGGCATCGGCGCCGTGTTCATCGGTCCGTCGTCGGCGGGCGTGAAGAACTGGCCGGACTTCGTCGAGGACGGCACGGGCACGCGGCGCGCGGCTCCGCAGCGCTACCTGCTCACGCGTCAGGACAGCATCATCGCGTTCCCGACCATCGGCGCGGGCTTCGAGGTGATCCCGAACCTGCGCCTCGGCCTCAGCTTCGGCTGGGGCTTCGCCAAGATCAAGCAGGCCGCCGCGACGGTCGCGCTCAACAACAGCGGGCTGACGCCGGACAACGACGTCCGCGCGAACCTCCAGGTCCGCGACTACTTCATCCCGCGGATCAGCGCGGGCGGGCTCTGGAGCCTGACGCCGAACATCGACGTCGCGGGCTGGTACCAGTGGACCGACACGATCCGCGCGGTCGGCGATGTCGGCACGGCGACGAGCTACTACACGGCCGCGAACGCCAGCCGCGGCGACGACAGCCGGGTCGGGTACGGCGACACGATCTTCAGCGACTGCGGTACGGGTCGACCGCAGGACGAGGGCAAGTGCGGGAGCGGCGAGAACGCGAAGTTGAAGCTCGCCCTCCCGATGGAGGCGAAGATCGGCTTCCGCTATCACCGGCCTCGCGTCTCGATCGAGGAGGCGCAGATGCAGGAGCCCGCCGGCAAGACGTACCGGCGCGATCCGCTCGCGAACGACCTCTTCGACTTCGAGGTCGATCTCACCTGGGCGAACAACTCCGCCGTCGACGCGCTCGAGGTCCGGTTCCCGAGCGATCCGACCGGCGCCGGACGCCTGCCGGTCGCCGGGATCAACTCGCAGATCCCGCCCAACGCCGATCAGCCGCGCCAGTTCCGCGACGTCTTCGGCATCCGCGTCGGTGGCGACTACAACGTCATCCCCGACAAGCTCGCCCTCCGCGCCGGCGCCTACATCGAGACTGCCGCCGCCAGGGACCAGTTCCAGCACATCGACTTCGCCGCGTCGCAGCGCATCGGCTTTGCCCTCGGGGGCACGTACCGCATCCGTCTCTCGAAAGATCCCATGCGGACGGACGCGATCGAGATCATGGCCGGCTACGGGCACACGTTCTTCGCCGACCAGTCCCGCACGGACCCGAACGCTTCGGGCATGGGCGCGCTCGCCGGCACGCCGTGCCCCGGCGACGCGGCCATCACAGGCCCGAACCGCTGCAGCGACGGCACACAGCGCTACCGTACGAGCTGGCCGGTGAACCTCGGGACGATCACGAACGCGCTCAACGTCATCAATGTCGGCGTCGCGTACAGGTTCTAGGAAGTCCTCGGTCCTCGGTCCTCAGGGGGAGAGGCGGGAGCCCCTCGGCTTTGCAGGAGTCGTCCTCGGTCGTCGGGGAGGGGGCGAGGGGGCGCGGCGCTCGAGGGCTAAGGCCGAGATCGACTGGTTCGGTCGGGCGGCTGCCGTGTCGCCTGGTACGAGGTGGCTTCGTCGTGATGGCGGGGTGGCCGTTTCTCGTCCTGCTGGAGCCTGAAGCCTGGAGCCTGGAGCCTCTCTGCGATGCTATGCTCGGAGCCCATGAGCGAAGCGCCCCGTAAGGTCATCATCATCGGCTCCGGTCCTGCGGGCCACACCGCCGGCATCTACGCCGCCCGTGCGAACCTCAAGCCCCTCATGTTCGAAGGGCTCGCGC